>MDSW01074379.1_pt1 | contig 31520 bp, 29 predicted proteins | sample 811171 | NCBI WGS metagenome assembly MDSW01 (sample SAMN05326641, study PRJNA326480) | marine metagenome | isolation source: seawater | place: Atlantic Ocean: North West | collected 2012 | reverse complement strand
TGAATCAATTCATTTGAAATAATCCATTTACCTAAATTATCATTTATGGCAATTAAACCAAGTTCAGAGGCTCCATATTCATTTATAATCGGAATACCGAATGCTTTTTCCAAAATTAGTTTATCTTCCTTTGTGCATTGTTCAGAAGTTGTAATACATATTTTAAGCGTATTACAACACTCTTTTTTTAATATAATATTTTTTCTTATTAAAAATCTAGCGAATAAAATCAGCGAATTAGTATATCCATAAATATATTCGAATTTTTCTTTTTTAAACCTGTCTAAAACTTTTATTAATTTTTTTTCAGACATATCAAAAATCACAAACCTATACCTATTTAAAATTTGGTCCTTCAATTTTTCTGAAAAATAAGATACTTTATTTAGTGGAATACCGTAAAACCTAGCCTGACGACTATTTTCGTTTAATCCTAAAATTCTATAACGTTGTCTAATTATCTCCCAAGTCATAGAATGAGAGTGTTTACTTTTTGCAAAAAAAAGAGGTACCCCAGATGAACCTGATGTATTGCTCACATAAGTATTTTTTTTATTATATCCGTTGGAAAAAATTTCTTCCAAAGGTCTTTGAAAGACAGATTTTTTTATTACAGGTAAATCGTCCCATTCCAATTCAATCCCATTTTTACACAAATTTTTATAAAGATTATTATTATCATAGTGATATTTTACTATTTTTTTTCTTTGATTAATATGCCAGTTTTTAAATTCAAATATTGAAAAGTTGTTTAATTTATTAATTTCAGTTTTCGCCTTTTTAATGTTTAAACCAGATATTAAAAAAATAAGCTTTCTTAAATTAAGAATCATATTAACAAATTAATTAAAACGAAACTTTGTATTATTATTACCATCAATCAAATCTTTGATATTATATTTTTTTTCTGTAATTCTTTTTAATGTTTTATGCATAACAAAAAATTGTTTTCCTTCATTTGCTTTCTGATATATTTTATTTGAATAATATTCTTCAAATTTTGACATAACCTCTACTATAGATTCAACTTCATCAACAACAGATTGTCCTCTAAAATCTTGGATTGAAAAACTTTTATCACAAAATATTTTTTTTTTATAAAGTATATCTCCCTCATCAATTTTTGGATTAATCATATGCACAGTAATTGTTGGACTTACATTATAAAGTAAAGACCACTCAACTACATTCATTCCCCTGAAAAAAGGCAGATATCCAGAATGTGCATTCAAAACACCATATTTAGGAATATTGATAATGTCTTTTTTCAAAATACCACCCCCAGAATATATGATTAAATCAATGGATTTGTTAATAATGAAATTTGTGGATTTATCACTATTTAGATTATTTACAACAAGGTATGGAATCTTGTATTTATTGCATATTTCTTTTACTAATCTTTGTTTAATTTTTTTAGCATTTAAATAACCTTCTATGTATTGAGTTTCTTTAAATAAGTTATTATCTATTTTTAAAACAGCATTTTTAAATTTATCTATAACTGTTTTTAATCCATACATTTTTATGTAATTTCTAAATCTTTTATATTGAAATGTTTTTACAATCAAACACCCTTTAATATTATGTCCCTGTTTATGCAGCAAATCAATCAGTGCAATAGAATGCATACTTTGATTATAACCACATGTTAAAATAATATTCATTAATTAAATTTTGATTCTATATTTGACAATACACTCTTCTCTAGAAGCAACGCATCAATAAGAAATTTAGTAGCCCAATTAGGCTGTCTAAAAGCCATATATCTACCATAGTAAGGCGCAGACCCAGGCACTCCACCATTTTTCATTATAAAATTATTTTTAGGAATATTTTTTTCAACTTTATCAATTGCTTTTAGGGCTGCATTGACATAAGTAATATCCTGATTAGAATTAAATATTTTAAGCCAAATTATCGCTAACTGACAATATCCGGTCAAACATTCAAAATTATTAATTCCTTTATAATCTTCATAGTATGCTCCTGGAAGTTTATTTCTAAGTTCAAACTTTTTTAATAATGTCCTCGCCCATTCAATAGATAATAATTTATACTTTTCATTCTCTATTATTAATGACGCTTCAAAAAAACCTCTTATTACGTATGCTATAGTGTGTATAAAAGCATAAGAATCTTTTTGAAAACCTGAGTCTCTTATAAAACCATTTTTTAATTTTCTATTATAAATTAATTCCAAAGACTTATTTGAAGATTCAAGCAGTTCTTTATCATGAGTAATTTCCCATACAAGTAACAAAGGCCAAGCAACTCTAGAATAATATGATGGCATAAAATTATCTTTATAAGAATACTTGATCCACAAGCCATTAACTTCTTGATTTTTGACAATCCATCTTGAGCATTTTTCGCATGCAATTAAATATTTTTTGGTTTTTGTTTTTTTATATAGAGAGGTTAATCCAATCAATATTTGAGCTGAATTAAAGATGCTCTTATTATTACTGTTTTTTTTATATAGTAATCCAGGAAAACTACCATCTTTGAATTGTATAGATAAAAGCCAGTCTGCCATTTTTATAGCTTTATTTAAATAAACTTCATCATTAAATTCTTCATAGCAGCTAATAAGAGTTGGAATTATATATCCTGAAGTTTCAGGGTACATTAATGACCAACCTTTTAGTGGATTATAAATTCTCGAATAATACGCTCTGCTTCCACCTTTTTCGTCAATGCTTTCAACTAAAAATTTTAAACTTTTTTCTAATGTTTCATTTCGTTTATCCATATAATAATTTATACAATTTCTAAGTAAAAGTGTTTAATTTTTCCAAATTTGGGACATTTTATCTTTTCTATTCTATTAATAATTAATTTTAAATTTGGTTCTAAATGCTGTTCCATTTTTAATTTTATTTTATTTATTATTTAATAGAGAGCGTGACAAGTTTTCATAAGCATCAATAATAATATTAACATCATAATTTTTTTCAATCTTTTGTCTACTGAAAAATCCCATTTCGGCAACATCGCTTTTCTGTTTTGAATATAATGAGGATAAAATTAATGGTACTTCATCCAGGTTATTTAAAGAGACTAAATATCCATTTAGACCATCTTCAATTAAATCGGGTATGCCTCCGACATTTGAAGATATTATTAGCAGGGACGCAGACATTGCTTCCAAAATAGAGATTGGAATTACTTCAAAATGAGATAATGATAAAAAAACATCCGAACTGGTTAACAAATTGATTTTTTCTGTATCACTAACCCTACCGTGTATAATGACCCTACCTGTCTCAATTTCACTTTCTAATTCAATACGCAACCACTCCAACAAATCTCCTGTTCCAACAATATGGAATTCTATATTCATGGTATTAAATAACGGATTTCTAATGATTTGGGACAACTCAAAAACTCCTTTTGATTTAATTAAGCTTCCTACAGTTATCACTCTCATTTTTCCACCTTTAAGATATTTAAAATTTTGTCTTACAAATTTTTTGGAAGCTACTGGATTTGGAATTTTATTAATTAAAACTTTTGAATCAAAATTATCTTTAAAATATTCAAACCAATAATTTGATCCGATAACAACAACTGATGGTGACTGAATTAATATGTCAACTAGAAATTTATTTAATTTATTTTTTTTATAAAATTTAAAAAATTCTCCACCCACTGGATTTAATATTGATTTTACACCAAAAACATTTGCAATTAAACAATACAAACATTTGTCATAAAAACTCCAATAAGATGAAGTCATTACTATAATTACTTTAGGTCTAAATAAAAAAATTGATTTTAAAAAATATATTTTTAATATTAAGCCTTCAAATATTCTTAAAAATTTAGAATTTGTTCTGTAAGAAGTTTTAAAATGGCGATTATTTATATTTTTAAATAGTCCAGTTTCATAATACATCTTGGTAATCGCTGTCATACCTCCTTGATCACCCGCCTCAGGTAACAAATAAAGAATTCGAGTTTTTTTTGTTTTGAACAATTTTAATTTAATGATTAATCTGTTTTTAACTTATCAATACAGGCTGCTAATCCATCTTGAATACCCCACTTAGGCTTCCAGCCACATGCCTCAGAAATTACTCCGATATTAGCAATAACATTCATTACTTCATTACCTCTTCTTTCTCCGGTTTCAAAAACTTTATGTGTGGTATTGAGAATCAACTGGGCTGTATCTATAACTTCTTTTACACTGTGAGAAACTCCTGAACCAAGGTTATAAACACCAGATTTTATTTCCTTTCTAGAAAGGCAAATCATAGCATCTACAAAATCTGAAATAAATAAATAATCCCGTTTAGGTCCTAAATCTTTTACTGATACTTCTGTTCCATTTATTAGTTGATCTAATATGAATGGTATAAGGAAATTTGTTTTTTGACCTGGTCCATAGATATTAAAAGGCCTAATTATTATAACATCTAAGGAATAGTTATCCCGGTAGAATCCACAAACTTCTTCCGATAAGCACTTAGATAATCCATAAGGGTTAAATGCTTTTATTGGGTGTAATTCATCAATTGGTAAATAATCTGGCGAACCATAAATATAAGAACTTACATAGATAAATTTAGCTCCGGTATTGCGAGAAAATTCAATCGCATTAATAGTTCCAATTAAATTATTCTTGAGGTAGTCTGCGGGTTTTTCCCAGCTATCCGGAACAAAAGTCTGTCCGGCTAGATGGATTATTACTTCGATTTGGTGTTTACTAAAATCTTCAAAATTATTTAAATCTAATACACCACTATTTGTAGAATCTATCTTAAAAACCTCGTTACCGTCGTTTTCTAACCTTGAAACAAGATGTTTACCAATAAAACCGCTTGAGCCTGTTATTAAGAACTTCATTTAATCAGGAAATTATTATCTTTTTCAAGCTTCTCGATTGCTTGATGGTAATCGTCAGGTCTACCAATGTCTAGCCAATATCCTTTGTGCTCCTTTACTGTGGCAGGATTGTTCGCTTTTAGTAAATCAATCATCAATGAATCAAATCCATAAGATTTTCCTTCGGGAATGAATGGAAGAATACGATTACTTGCCATATATATACCCATACTAACCTCAAATCTAGTGCGTGGCTTCTCTTTGAATCCAGACAATTTTTGATTTTCATCCGTTTCTAAAACACCATAATCATTTATATGCTCCCTCACATAAGATGAAATGGTAAAAATATCCTCCTTTTCTTCATGATTCCTGTAAAAAGCACTAAAATCAAGATCAGTAAGAATATCACCATTCATTATAAGAAAATTTTCAGGAAGATTATGAATAAGCTTTAGAGGTCCCATTGTACTTAGAGGCTTATCTTCAATCGAATAGTCAATTTTGATATTCCATTTATCACCATCACCGAAAAAGGCTTTTATCAATTCCGCTTGGTGATTAACTGCAAGTGTAATGTGGTTAAAACCATGAGAAATCAATTGCCTTATAATAATATCGAGTATCGGATGCTCTCCAATAGGCATTAAAGGCTTTGGTAGAACCCATGTGTAGGGTCTTAATCTTGTTCCTTTACCACCTGCTAGTATTATTGCTCTTTTAGACATTATATATATTTGCTTTATACTTAATTAAATTATCTTTATTTAAAAACCATTCAATGGTCTCTTTAAGACCCTCATCAAGTGAGTATTTAGGCTCAAATCCAGTCAAAGACTTTATTTTAGTATTATCACAACAAAGCCTTGTGACTTCTGATTTGCTTGGCCTGATTCGCATTTTGTCTTTTACGGGTATAGCATTTGAATTCATAAGGCCAGCAATTTTATTAAATAAATCACCCATAGAAATTTCGAAATTTGATCCGATATTAATCGTTTTACCTATTACATTATCAGAGGTGGCTAAAGCGATAAAAGCATTACATGTATCTTTTACAAAATTTAGGTCACGAGTAGGTGTTAAATCACCAATTTTGACTTTATCCATGCCAGAAGCTATTTGACTTATAATTGTGGGTATGATTGCTCTTGCAGATTGCCGCGGTCCATAAGTATTGAAAGGCCTAGCAATTATCAATGGTAGATTGAAGGCATTAAAATAGCTCATTGCTATTGCATCGGCTGCGATTTTAGAGGCACTGTATGGTGATTGAGGCTGAGTGGGATGTAATTCGTCTATTGGAACATAACGTGCTGAGCCATAAACTTCGCTAGTAGAAGTATGAATTATCTTCTTAATACCATTATTCATTGCTGCCAAACAAATATTAGAGGTCCCTTTTACATTAGTATCAATATAACTTTCAGGAGCTACATAAGAATAAGGAATTGCAATTAACGCGGCTAAATGAAATACTACATCAATATCCTCAGATATTTTTAGACAAAAATGATAATCTCTTACGTCACCTGTTACTACTTCCAGATTTTCATGTTCTAAACCTTCAAGCCATCCCCAATTATTAAAAGAGTTGTAATAGCTTAATGCTCTAACCTTATATCCTTTGGCAAGTAAAGTTTCCACTAGGTGAGAACCAATAAAACCATCAGCTCCTGTAATTAATGCTTTGTTCATAATATTAATATTTTTTTATAAATATAACTTAAACTTTTTCAGCTAAAACCTTAAGAATAAAATCTTCAGTCTTTTTAGCCATTAATTGTGAACTAAAATGCTCAAGGGCTCTTTTTCTGGAAGCCTTACCCATCTCTTTGTAATTTGCTGAACTTATCCAATCATCCAAAGTATTAAATAGTGATATGTCATCCCCTGGGATAAGTAAAACTCCAACCTCTTCAATTTGAGTAGCTGCGTCACCTACATCGGTTGCAATTACAGGAAGTGAACAAGCCATAGCTTCTATGATGGAATTTGAGAATCCCTCACCATACAGAGAACATGAGCAATAAATATCCCAACCAGACATAATTGCCTCTGGTTTAGTTTGTTTTCCCAACCATATAAAACGGCTACTGAATTCAGATAAATGTTTTTTTGCAGTTTCTCTGATAGTGTCATCTCCATAACCTATAGAGAAAAAAGTCACATTTGGATACTTTTCTAAAATTTTTTTTGCAGCTGTAGATAATACATTATAACCTTTCATAGGGTCTAATCGACCACAAATTCCAATAGCAATATCGGTCTCTGATAAGTTGTATTTATTCCTAAAAGTCATTCTATCAGCCTCATTTCTATTAAAACGGTTAATATCTGTTCCACTAACAATAACTGTTGAAGGATTCAGTTTATGCTTAAATTTTTTCAAAAAATTAATTCCTCTTGAACCATCTGAAATTAATGCATCTGATAAAAATTCTAACTTTTGTTGAATAACATAAACTCTTTTTCGAATTTTTCCATATGCGGCAAAATCAGGCTCTGATCCAAATTGTCCCCAAATTAATTTACACTTTCCAAGCCCTGTAAGTTTTAAAACAGCCAAGGTAATGTTCATATCAGGCATAAAGGTGTAAATGGCATCTGGGTTAAAAGCACGAATTCTTTGCCTCATTTTTAATAGTGAATAAAAGTCCCATTTGCTATATTTATTAGCATTAAAACTAGGGAAATCCTTAATTTCAGTATCTAAATCCCCTTTGTGCGTAGTAATAATTAATATATCAAATTTATCTTTATCAATTTTTTTTACTAGTTCCAAAAATTGCCGTTCAGCACCCCCAATATTCAATGCTCGGATTGCTAATATCAGCTTTACCCTATTTTTCATAAATGGTTGTTTTTATTTTTTTTGTTTTTTGATTCTCTATTTTGAATTTTTCATCAAAAACAATTAAATAAATAGTTCCCTCTTTATTTAATTGTTTAAACCCGCTGCGCTCATAGAAAGATCTAGCCACTTTGTTTTCCGCTAATACACCTAATCTACATGCTCTTACTTGAGAATATTTAAGTTTTTCAAGAAAAGCTTTCATTAAAGCATCAGCAATTCCTTGTCCTCTGAATTTGGTTAAGATTGCAACACTATCTAAAGTGGCAGTATCATCGGAATAAAAGGTATCTCCTGAAGGCATAATGTAATGCACAAGATAACTCCAAAAACGTTTTATGGAAGTTACAGGGTTTAAAATAATATTATTAATAACTGATTTTATTAACCTTGTTTTAGATCTCATTAATATTTGTCTAGAGTGCTTTTTTTTATTAATGCCACCAAAAATAAAACCAGCTACAACACCATCAATAACCCACAAAAACGAGACAGAATTAGGCGAATTTGCCGCACCAGCATAGTAGCTTTTTAAAAATTCCTTTCCAAATTTAGTAGATTGACTGTCTGGAAAAGCTTCTATATGTACCTTCACGACTTGATCAACAAATTTTGGACTTAACTCTTTTATCATTTAAAAATTATTAGGTATTATAATTATTTAATTTAAAATATTTCTTTTCACTTTATTTGGCTTTTTCCAACTTGGAAAAACATATAATATAGTTACCGCAAGCCATGCAATCTTTGACATATATGAACTATAGGTTAAATTTATAACGACAAAAGTTAAAGAAACTGTTATTGCTAAAAATCTATCAAGATAAAATTTATCAGGTGATAATGATAGAAATAATCTTCTACTCTTTTGAATTTTATACCAAGGATAAAATAGAATATACAAAAAAGAAAGAAAGTAAAAAATACCGCCAATCATCATCATATCCAACATTCCATTATGGGACGAAGTTTTAATAGGAATACCGTAAGAATATCTATAAAAATTATTTTTAATACGCCATTGTTCGTTTCCAAATTTTGATAAACCAACACCGAAAAAGAAATTATTTTTAATAATGTCTAATGAAGATTGTAAAAAAACAGTTCTATCATTATTATCGATATTTATTCTTTTAGTTAAATTTTCAAAATTTTGGATATTTGTCATGTTTATTGTGAATAAATTAAAAATAATAAACGTGAGTCCAAGTGTCAATAATCTAAAATATTTTTTTTGTTCCGCATAAAATATATAAATAATTAATATTAATAAAAAAGCAATGATTCCAGTTCTTGAGACTGTAGCAATTATCGGAATAAGATAAAAAATAGAGGTAGCAAAAATTAATACGTATTTAGTTAACCACTTATAATTTTGGAATTTAAAATAATATAATGTGAATATGAAACCAAACAACATATTGTAACAAACAATATTTGGATCATGCTTTAAAAAAGACAATCTTAATAACCCTTCGTAACGGATTTCCCATAGCCCAAAGTAAAATGCCAGCGCTGGAATTGTGCCAATTATAATAATAGGAATAATTATAAAACCCTTACTTCTATTCTTGTACATGTACGGCAGAGTAATAAATATAAATATATTTCCAATAATACGATACCATTCTATAAATGCTCCTCCTATGTCTATAAGTAGATAAAAAGTTGATACTCCAATTATAAAAAAAGAAATATAGGTAAACGATTCTTTTTTGAATTTTATCGTAGGTTTTAAAATATAAAGTAAAACTAAAGGAATAAGAAAATAAGATTGTGCAATCCCTAAATCACCATAAAATGTATCACCTGGAATAAGTGATAAGACAAATATTATATAAGCTAAGTCTTTAAGTCTTTCCAACTATTTTTTATTTAGTCGTTTAACAATAAATATAACTCCATTAAAAGGTAATAATAAAAAACGCTTAATTAGGCGTATAAATAAAAGCATTTTATTCATTTTATGTTTTTTAATTGTATTGATCCAAATATAAATCATAACACCTGTATATCTTAAACCTTCAAGGTTGGGATTTTTTATTATAAAAGCAATCAAATTTTCCAATCCTTTAAAATTTGAGTACGCCTTCGTTAGATCAATTTCTTGATTCCCATTAATTTTGCTGATTCTCATAAATGCTTCCATCATTTGTTCAATATGATTGTGAAGTTTAATATTAGAATGTTTCCTGTTGGGAGCGTTATACCTAATAATCATCGTTGGTTTGTTAATAAAGCCAACTGTACCGGGTACGCTTGCTAATTGACTCAAAAATACACCATCTGTAGTCAAAGGTATTTTTTCATCGAACTTTATATCATAGCTTAAAACTGAATTTACTCGAATAAAACAAGATTGTAAACAAACAAAAGGTAGTTTTCCGCTTTCCACTACTTTCTTAATATAAAAAAATGGATCTTGATATCCATAGGCAGATGTTCTTCGATAAAATTCTGGTGAAATATATTGATTTAGTTGATCAAAATCTGAATGTATCCAGGGTACACTTACAAGATTACATCTATCATTCTTTCTTAATAAAGATATAGCATCGACAATTGAGTTTTCTGCTGCAATAAGATCATTTGCAAATAAAAAAAGAATAAATTCACCTGCTGCATTTTCAATACATTTGTTCCAGTTGTTAATTCGGCCACAATTAAATTCATTATAAATAATCCGTATTGGCAAATTGGAAGAATGCATATTTATTGCTTCTTCAGTTTTTCCATCCGTAGAACAATTGTCAACTATTAATATTTCGAATTCATCATTATTCAAACAAATGTGTTCACAGGATGCCATTGCATCAAGTAAAGGCTGACCACCATTATAAACTGGTATTGCAATAGTTAATACTTTTTTCATTACAAAATGTTTCTAAATAACTTAATTATAAGTGTCAGACAAATTAAGGTATTACCTTATATTTATGCATTGAGTTGATTGATATAACGGGGAGTTATAATAATATCTTATTATAATAATTATATATATTATTTGTTAATGCATTAATTGAATACAACCTCTCTGCTCTTTTTGAACCTTTTAAACCTATTTCAACACATAATGAAGGATTATTAATTAAGTTGCAAATTTTATTAGCCATTTCTTCAAGTTGATCTTTTTCAAAGGTGAATCCTCCTTCTTCTATTCCAATTACTTCATCTTCAACAAACCCTTTTATAGCCAATACTGGTTTGCCAGCTGCCATTGCTTCTACATAGACTCTTCCAAAACTTTCATTTGCTGAAGTATGAACCAAAAGATTGATTTTTCTTAGTAAAGAAGGAATATCATTAACGAAACCTTTAAATTCTAAATTATCAGAAATGCCCATTTTTTCAGCTATCTTTTTCAGCTTATTTGTGTAAGCAAAATTGCCTCTACCCACTACTAAAAACTTAATGTTTCTATTTTTATTTAATACTAATTTAATTATTTCAAAATATGATTTATGATTTTTCCAAGGAACTAATGCGGCTATTTTGGCAACAATAAAAACATTATTACAATTTTCTGTTTTCTTTTTTTTATACTTTGAGATATCTATACCGTTATTGATAATGCATATATTGGTATATGTTGAAGCGTACTTTATTATGTGTTTATTAGTAGCATTCGAATTTGCAATCCAATACTTAACTAATTTTAGAATCTTAAATAAAGCTGGCAACCCTCCAAAAAATGAATTATTAGTGGCTGCAACTTCACGGTAATGGATTATTGATGGTATTCCGATTAATTTTGCTGCAAAGATAGGCTCTATTATTCTTGATAAATTAAAATGTATAATATCTGGTTTGTTTTTTTTTAAAAAAAAATACCATTTTAAAACATTAATCATTTGTATTGGTATTGACAGTATTAATTTTAATCTATTTTTAAAACCTGTTTCCCACCATCTCCAGCCTTCTAATGGCATAAAATAGATTGAGTTTGCACCAGCCTCAGTTAAAGCTACTGATAACTCACCTTCACCTTTTATTGCACAAGAGTAGATCACTTTATTAGTAGGCATATTTTTGATTATATCTACCATACTATATTGAGCACCACCTAATTTATCCTCGGGGTCTATAAATAATACTTTCAAAATTAAAATTTAATTAATGTCACACGGTAATTATAAATCTTTAACAAGCCAATCAGCAATTTTTTTGCTAGCTGAAACCGATTCACGTTTAAAATAATTATTTATAAATTTTTCTGAATTTTGTTTTACCTGAGAATAGGAACCATTATCAATTTTATCTAAAGCAACTTTGATTGTTTTTAAAAGATTATCATCTTTAGTTACATGAAATGTACATTTCTCTTCTATAAAATCGATATTCAAATATTCATTTAGGTAATCAATAGTAACTACAGGCTTTTCTAATAACATAGCTTCAAGAGCAACAGTGGAACTTCCTGTTAATAACACATCTGATATACTTAGCCATTCAAATATATTATAATCAAACGATTTATTTGATGCTTCAATAATTGGAATATCTAAATCATATTCCTTTAATATATGTGTGTAATTCTCTTTCTTATCTTTTCTATGTAACTTAAAAATAAAGTTGTATTCATTTTGCGTTTTTGCAATTTTAACAATGCTTCTAACAATTAAATCAAAATGCAAATAAGTTGTACAATGACCTGGTCCAGAAAAAGCTATCAAAATGGTTTTTTTTTTACTTTTTAATTTTAATTTAGTGGATAGCTCTTTTTTTAATTTTTCACTTACCCCTATATTATCTAAATATGGTGCTCCAAAAACCAATAATTTTTCAGGGTCATTACCAATACTTGTTAAATAATTCTTTGCTTTTTTTCCATATAATAAATAGTTGTCCACTATATGCTCTCCATCTAAGGGCTCGCCTGCTATACTTCCATGTTGAACACATACAGTCTTAATACCTTTTTTTTTACAAATCTTTACACATAATCTGCCTTCAGGAGTTACATCATATCCCACAACTACTATTTTAGGATTAGTTTTTTTCAGAAAATAATTAATACTATTATATAATCTATTATAATTAAACGTGATTTGATATATACAAAATTCTACCCAAGTGTTTATTTTTGAAGTCGGTAACAATCCATCTATTAAATTCGAGATATTATCATTAAAAATATTTTCATATTTATCATAATTTGAGAAATTATCTTTATTTAAAAAGACAGATTGAATATTCAACTTTGATAAAGCCTCGTGTATTAAAACTCTATCTGTTACATATAAATATGTGTTTTTAGGTAAATTATTTGAAACCGGTAACATCTGTTTTATATGAGTAGGTTCAACAGGATAGAATACTATATTTGTATTTCTTATATATCTACTACTATTTTTTTGAATTCTTATTTGATTAATTTTATTAATATATCTATTTACAAATAGTAGTATTTTTAGTGGAAAAATATTAATTTTTCGTATTAAATTTTCTTCTTTAAATTTTTTTTCATTTTTATTTTCTAGACATTTAATAAAAAAAAGATATAGTGGTGATATTAATGTATCTAATTTGTCTTTTAAGCTTTGATCAGAAACTAAATGTATGTTAGTTTTAATAGATTTAAATAATAAATATCTATCCATATTTATTTTTTTACTAAAATAGCACTAGTTCCATATGAAAGAATATCGTCTAGTTTAGTTTTTCTTAAGAAAGGTATAATTTTCATGAGAAACCAAGCCAATTTAGGTCTATTTGAATACATTGTTTCTATATAAAATCCAGACCTGAGTGCTGACTTAGCAAATATTTTATTTGAAATATAATTGAAATCGTTGTAAGCCCTAATTTCCTGATAAGTTTTTGCTCCTTTTTTCAGGCCCGGATAAAACTCAAACATTTTATTATCATTTCTGGCAAGAATATGCATAACATTAATTACTGTTCTTTCTTTAAAGAATACATGCACCCAAGGTATTTTAATGCCATACTTTACATGTGAACCAAACTTACTATAAAATGAAGGGAAATTAGGTACTACAATTTTACCCCCTTTTGATAAAACACGATAACATTCTTTCATTACTATATCAATATCAGCAACATGTTCAAAGACATTATCTGCAATAATAATATCAATACTTTCATTTTCAAAAGCTAAACTTTCTGCAGTCATTTTTGAGAATGATAAATTTAGCTTATGTCCTATTTCCTTGGTTACTGATTCTTTAAATTTATTTGCAGCAATTAGAGCTTTATCACTTACATCTATCCCAACAACTTGTTTAGCCCCATTCAAAGCTGCATATAAAGAAATACCACCATGACCACATCCAATTTCAAGAACTTTTTTTGAATAAACATTAACTTTAATTCCATTTTTTATTTTACTAAAAACCTGATAGTAAGCATATTGCATGTCATGTTCATCAGATTTAACTCCTTTTTTAATTTCAGGGTGACCTTCATCCCAAACAGATTTCCAATTTTTTACTAGTTTAAGTAAAATTGACTCTGAAATATTCATATTTTTTATTTGATTTTATCGTATCCTAAAGTTTCTACTCCTTTTAAATATATGTAAGTTGTTGCCAGTATTCTTACATCTCCTTTTTGTTTTTTAAAATCAAAAACGTTATTTAAAAGTCCACTTTTCTCGATATTATTAATATAAAAATCTCTCAAAGGATCAGAAGGATGCACGTCTTTACTAGTACTATAATCCTTAATTTTTCTATAAATGTCAATCAAAGGTTGTGGAGTAGCTTTATGTATAGACCTAAGCATCTCCATTTTTTTTCCACCACTACGAATAATTTTACCATTTTTAATTTTTGATGATGTTGCCCTAGAAAAGACTCCGACAGAATTTAAATCTGGTGTAAATTTATCAATAACTTTTATAGAAAACTCTCTATTTTTTATGAGGTTAAAAGGAATACTCATGGTTATATCGTGTAAATTAGATATACCAAGCGGGCTAAATGAACTAAAAAAGTCATTAAAAAGATTTGTGGGGTGAGCATCAGCTGGTCTATAGCGTAACCACCAGTATTTCTGATAATGGTTAATATCCATAATGTCATCATTATGTGGGATATAAAATACATTATCAACTAAATTATTGTGCTCATTTCTTAAATATTCTATGTGCTCTGCTTTTTTGGTATCAGATTTCCAATGGAAATTTGTAAAAAATACCTTTTGATATTCATCAAATATATCTTTCATACTAAATGATTTTGGATATTCTCCGTTGAAAATAGAATCCTCACCTTCAATATTTAGAGTTTCTCCCATATGTCCATCAAACAATAATTTACCATACCTGCCAACATTTTCTTGATATTCATTATACCAATTTTTATTACAATAGTTTTCATTACAATTAAAACCATACCTGTTAAAACCCTCAATTGTTTCATGTTCACCAATTATGCCATTAATGTTCCAATTCATAAAATAAAAATTAAGCCCATACTTTTTTGCAATTTTTTTAATTATTACTTTATCCTCATCATATTGGCTAGTAAGTGGTGAATTTCCTGTACCATAAATTAAATTAGGTTTATATCCTAACTTCAAAAATGCTGAAAGAATTAATCTAGAATCTAGACCTCCACTCTGGTGAATGGCAATTTCAGGACCAAATGCTTTATAAGTACTTTCTATTGTATTTAAAAAAGTCTCAGAAAAAGTATCAACTATTTCTTTTTCGGTTGCTTGTGAAAAATCATATCTGTCTATGTCGTATTTATATGTATCAATTTTAAAGGACTGTTCATCTATGATAATTATTTCGTTACCAAACAATCTTTTTACACCTTCATAAAACATATTATTACCCATAGTTCCTCTTTGCATAACCGCCTCTAGGAATCTATCCATAATTAATACCTTTTCATCTAACGCATCAATTGTTTCTTTAAGAGATGAACTTATAAAAAAAGTATTATTTACATTGTAAAAATAAGTCCAGTGTACATTATATTTATCACAAAAAACAATTATATTTTTTCCTTTTTTTATTATAATCGTGCCTTGCAATATGGCCATTTCTTGAATTACTTTAACATTATTGTTGAAATCCTCATAAAGTTTTAATAATGCATCTTTTCCTTTGGAGTCTTTATAAATTAAAGTACCAGCACAAGCAACAAAATCTTCATTACTTATACTTAGATAATTTTCGTCGATATAACTCCTCTTGTTAAAAGAGGCAAAGTGAGTGTTTCCTGTAATAAATCTTGAAGACTCTTGAAGTCCTCTTTTGGTAAAATTTGAAACTGCTTTTTCAAACTTTTCAATACTATTTGTGATTATGAAATTTGACATATTTTTATTTATTTTTAATTATAGTTAATTATTGTTTTTTTTTATAAATTTAAATCCATTGATTATTTGATTTCTTTCAGTATTAAATAATAATAATATTATTAAACAAATTATTGGAAAAATAAGTGAAATAAGAACTTCAACAAATAATCTGATCTTTAGATCTTCATTGTAAAAAAAGTTATTAATATAAATAACTAAAATACCTGCTGAAATCATTAACACTATTAAAAGAATATTGTATGGTACTTTTAATCTTTTTTGAGAAAAATAATTTGATACTAATATCATAATTAGTCTTGTAATAATAGTAGAATAAGCTGCTCCAATCACACCAAATTCATTTAAAAGGAAATATAAACTTATTAAAAATGTAATTAAACCTACCCCGTTAACAACTAAATAAGGTTTCAAATCTTTACCACTATCTATACCTGATGAAATAAATGTATATATAATTAATAATAGAGGTATAATTGACAAAGGTGCAATTAATATATGAGCAGAATGAAACTCAATAGGTGTAAGTACTTTTAAAACTTCAACTCCCCAAATAGCAACTCCTACCCATAAATAAGTTAAAAGCGCTATATAGAATGAAGCTAATGCTCTTAATATTTTTAAATGATCTTTTTCTTCATTTAATATTTGGAAAAAAAAAGCGGAATGAGCATATCTCATTGAGCTACCTATTATTTTAATCGGAACGGTTATCCTAGTTGCTATGGCAAATAATCCAGATTCTTTCAGGGTTAATGTGGATTTAATCATAAACTGACCCAATTGATTCATTATCGTATCCATTAGTTGAGTAGGTACCGAATATATTCCATATGTAATCATTTTTTTACTCAAAAATTTATTAACCTCAAACTTATATTCTTTGAACGTTATAATCACTAAAATAATAAAAACCAATATTTGTCCAAAAAATTGACCTAATACCATGCCTATTACTCCGAGTCCCAGAACAACTATTGCTAATAAGCTTATACCGACTTGTACAATCACAAAAGTAATGTTAACCATTAAGGCTGTTTTAACTCTTCTTTCAGCTCTTATTAAAGAATTAAATACTGAATTTAATGACATAAAAAATGCTATTAATAGAGTTAAATTTATCATTAACAAACCATTTTTTGTATCATCTTCTAGTAATAATTTAAATATAAATTCACCAGATATTAAGCCGAATAACAAAAACAAAGATGCTGAAAATAAAACTATCAAAAAAGCATTACTTATTAGTTGATTATTATTTATTTTTACGTCTCTATAGTACTTAAAAATAGCTTCATTAGTTCCAAGTCCTGAAACCGTTATAAAAACAGCTATAATTATTGCTAACATTGCTATTACTCCATAATCTGTTGGATTTAAATACCTTGTATAAACAGGCAATAATACAAAACCTATTAATTGGGCAAGCATACCGCTCAACCCAAAAGTAAGTGAATCCGATAAAAAAGAAATTAACTTTTTAAACAAAGTGTATTATTATTTATTGAATAGAAAAAAATGTCAAAATGAATAGATTAATTAATATCATCTAGGCCATCCATACTCACTGTATGGCGAAGTTTCCATTTTCCATCTAAGTCTTTTCCCCATAGATGCGGAGATCTAAACTTGTCAACAATTTGTTTAAATTCTTCATCACTAGTATCTATATATTCCAAAAATTCTTTATAGTATTTCTGCGGAAACTCCTGATCAAACTTTTTGGCAAGCAGCACACCTTCTTCTCTTGTGATTTTTCCATTACGCACTTCCTGTGCAGCATCATATGTCGCACGACCAATACCAAACTTAATTAAAGTTGTAAAATAATGAAAAGGGTCAATTTTATCATCAATACTACTGTATTTCGAATAACTTCCTTCAGTTCTTTCTGTATTGGCACTGAAACCTGTGTTTTCTACTGCGTAATAATAACATTCCTGAGGATCCCATTTTAGGTAATAACCCAGATAATGTACTTCTACACCTTTGGCAGCCAAATCTAAATGACTAACCGGAATATATGGGGCAAAATCTGCTTTTGAAAATCCATAGTCTTTAATTATATCCTTTATTGAAACTCCACCAAGGCTCATCTGCATAGGGTCGTCAACAGAAAAGAATTTTGAATTCATGGTTGGGATATTATTCTCATCTACTTTGTTCCCATACTCTGCCTGGTTCTCTCCATACATAACAAGTTTAACACCAAATCGAGCAGCCATTGCAGGTCCTATGATTCTTTGGCCAACAATAAAAGGTTGAAATGGATGTAACAAATTATGAAAAGCCAATTTGGTCAAAAGGCGATGTAACTTGCCGTTAGGAGTATATAAAATATTATCAAGCCCTCCTTTGTGCATCCATTCGGTGAAGTTTTTCCAACCAATATCGGTATACAAATGTGGTGCCCACGTAACTGTTAAGGGGTTCATTCCATATTTATATTTTAGAATGTGTGAAGTATAAGCACTATCTTTACCTCCACTACCAGGTATAATTACGTCGTATGAACCATCTTTACTCCTAAATTTGTCACATAGTTTCCATAAGGTTTCTTCACGCATTTTCCAGTCTATATTCACTTCTTTCTCATCATTATAACGACAAGCCGAACATATGCCTTCGTTATCAAAGTCAATAACTTCTTTTTTTTCTTTTATATTACTTTTGAATTCAATTGTTGAGCTAGGGCGTTGATTGGAAATTACGCATCGTTTACAAAATTTAACTTCTTTTGGTAATCCGTATAATGCTTCTCTATTTTGCATTGCTTATATTTTAGATAGATTAATAAAATTTTTAAGAATATTTAATCCTTTATTACTGCTTTTCTCGGGATGAAATTGTGTGCCATAAATATTTTCGTGTTGTACAGCAGAACAAAAATCAATACCTCCATAATTTGTTGTAGATAGAATATCATTTTGATCTGAAGGAACTGCCACAAAAGAATGAACAAAATAAACATCTGTATTTGGTCTAGTATCTTGCAGGAGGGTATTTTGCCAACGACCAGGAAATGGTTCTTGGATTTCATTCCAGCTTACGTGAGGTAGTTTTTCTTCGGCAGTATGTTTTAGAGGCAACTTGATTACTTTACCTTTAATCAGTCCAAGACCTTTTGTAAATCCAAATTCTTCACTTTCATCAAATAGCATCTGCATACCCAAACAAACTCCCAAAAAAGGATTGCCTTTTTTTACATAATCTTTAATGGTGTCGACCACGGCTGCCATGTGAAGGTTCTCCATACCTTTACTAAAAGCACCAACACCTGGCAAAATTAATGCGTCTGCATTTAAAATACTTTTTTTATTATTAGTTAGTAACGGTTCAACACCAATATTCTTAAATGCATTACACATGCTTTTTGTATTACCAATGCCATAGTTGATAATAATTACTTTTTTAGCTCTCATATTCTTACAGAAATTCCTTCATGCTGCATATCATTTTTGATTTGTTTAACATTAAATAGATTATAATGTAGTACAGATGCTACTGCAACTGCACTTATCCCTTTGTGTTTTGCTACATCAGAAATATGTTTTGGAATTCCAGCGCCTCCACTTATAATAACGGGTAAATTTACTTTTTCACAGATTTTGGATACAAGTTCATTTTCGAAACCTTTTTTGGTACCTTCCATATCGATTGAAGTAATGAATAACTCTCCGATACCCATATCTTCCAATTTCACTGCCCATTCAATGGCGTCAATTCCAGTTTGTTCACGTCCATTATCAATATATGCTTCCCAAGAATTTCCTTTTTGTTTTGCTTCAATTGAACCTACAATGCATTGAGATCCATAAATCCGGGATGCTTTACGAATAATATCTGGATTTTTTATTGCCTGAGTATTTAATGTTATCTTATCAGCTCCGGATTTTAATGCAAGTTCAATATCTTGTATTGTTCGAATACCACCTCCAATGGTAATAGGTATAAAGACTTCTTTACAAGCTTTATCAATAATGTTAAACAAATTATTTCTTCCATATAAACTTGCTACAGAATCCATAAATATAATTTCATCAATACCAGCTTCATAATATTTTTGGGCAAGTAGAACTGGATCTCCTATTTTTCTCAAACCTTCCAAATGAATGCCTTTAATAACAAATTCATTTTTCACATCCAGTCGGGCAATTAATCTTGTTTTATTCACTCTTGAGATTTACTTTATTTTCTATTAATTGTACTAAAAACACGATTAAAAAACTTTATAATTGTCAAATAACTTTTTTGCTTGAAGTAATAATCTTTAAGGTTAGATATCATTAAATATTTTTTGTTTTCTTGTTAGCCAAAAAGATTTTTCTTTTAATTTTCTAATAAAAAGTTTATCGCTGTTTCCTTCACCAAACAGATTTCTTTTTGAATATTTTAGATTAACTGCTTTCTTCAAGGAATTTAGAATGTTCTTAGTTTCGTAATTACAATTAATTACCTCTTTATTTGTATATCTATTTTGCTGTCTAGTTCCTATATTAATAACAGGCAGGCCATAGTATGGAGCTTCTCTTATACCAGCACTTGAATTACCAATAATTAATTTTGCATTTTTCAATAATGTCAAAAAATACTCAAATCTAATTGAGGGAAATATCTTTATATTATTTTTATTTTCTAGTCTCCTATATTCATTTATTATATAATCAGAGCCTAAGTCATTATTAGGAAATATCACTATATAATTTTGTTTAAATTTTAATATTGCATCAACAAAATTTTTTGATATTTTTTTCATCATTTCAAATTCTGTCGTTACAGGATGAAACATAACTATTGAATATTCTTGGAAGTCAATTTTATAATGATTTTTAACAATTTCTAAATCAGGAAGATTTTTTGATTTCATTATATCAACATCAGGTGAACCAATTATGTGGATATTATTAGAATATTCACCCATTTGGATCAATCTTTTTTTGGCTAGATTATTTGAAACAAAATGAATATGACTCATTTTGCTTACTGCATGTCTTATTAATTCATCAATAGTTCCAGAAATCTCTCCTCCTTCAATATGAGCTACTAATATATTATTTAGTGACCCAACAATTGCACCAGCAAGTGGCTCAACCCTATCACCATGTACAACTAATAAATCTGGCTTAAATTTTTTAACATATTCTGAAAATCCAATAATGGTTTGCGCTAAAACAATGTCCATGTGGGAAGTATTTTCATGATTGTTATACCTATAGATGTTAGTGAAACCCGACTCTAAAATTTCAATGTAAGTACTTCCATATTCTTCAATATTATGCATGCCAGTAACAAAAATATCTACTTCAAATTCTGATGATTTATCACAAATAAGCATTAATGATTTTAACTTTCCAAAATCAGCACGAGTACCTGTTAGAAAAACTATTTTTTTCATAGATTAATATCTTCCCAAGATAATTGAGTGTCATTTGAAATATCTCGCGTAGCAGTTTTTCCAATTATTTTATTAAAATCTTCAGCAAGAATCTTTCCAGTTCCGGGCCTTTTAACCCAAATATTTTTGGCTGTAAAATAATCCCCTTTCTTAATATTTTCTATTGAACACACAGTTGCAAAAGCAAAATCAATTGTGATTTTTTCTTCTTTTGTAGCTTCTTTTTTACCACCTCTCATTAAAGCTACTTCAGCCGATTGTTTTACCAAGTCTTTTGCATTATTTTCATCCATACTACAAATAATATCAGGGCCTTTTCTATTCATATTATCAGTAAAATGTCTTTCTAAAATTGAAGCACCAAGAGCTACTGCGCCAATACATGCTGCATTGTTTAAGGTATGATCGGAAAGACCAAAAACTCTATCTGGAAAAGCTTTATGCATTTCAATCATTGCTCCAAGTCTAACTAAATTTGGAGGTGTAGGGTACAAATTCGTGGTATGCAAAATTGCTACTGGAATATTCTTTTTATCGAATATATTTATTGCTTTAGAAATAGATTTGATATCATTCATGCCTGTACTTAATATAACTGGCTTACCAAAATTTGAAATATGTTCAAGTAAAGGGTAATTATTACATTCTCCTGACCCAATTTTATAAGCTGGAACATTAAAATCATTAAGTCTGTTTGCTGCAGCTCTAGAAAAAGGTGTTGAAATGAATATCATATCATTTTTTTCAACATATTTCATTAATTTAAATTCTTCCTCTTCACTCAAAGAACATCTTTCCATTATTTCATAAATTGAAACATTTGCATTTCCAGGAACAACTTTTTTTGCTGCTCCTGACATCTCATCCTCAACAATATGTGTTTGATGTTTTATAACTTCAATGCCGGCTCTTTTAGCAGCATCCACCATCTCGAATGCTGTTTTTAAACAACCCTCATGATTTATTCCTAATTCAGCTACGACTAAAGGTTTATAATCTAAACCAATTTTTCTCTTACAAATTTGTATATAAGGATTCATGTTTTTGTTTTATTAAGTTTTCAGCAAAAATAAAATCTTCTAATGTGTCAATATCAACTTTAGAATATATATGATTTACAACTAAGGGATATGTGTTCTCAGAAATAATTTTTCCAGACAAAATACTTTCGATAGAAGAAATATATAATAAACCGTTTTCATAGTAATCGCTATCTATATCCTGAGTTCTTTGGCCAGGTTTATAATTAGTTGGAATAAATTTATCATTTACTATTTTTCCATATTTTTTATTAAGAACACTAAAAGTTGCAAGACTTGATATTTTAGATGTTTTTAAAATATTTAAAGCAATTGATAATAAATTATTTGGTCTTAGGGGATTAGTAGGCTGAAGAATTATTACATAATCTAATTTAATTTGATTTTTATTAAAAAAATCTAACTGTTCTTTTATCACCTCAACTGTGGTTGCGTAATCTGAACCTAATTCCTTAGGTCTCATATGGATATTACATTTATGTTTTCTTCCAATTTTTGCAATATCATTACAATCTGTATTTATCCATATATCTTCAGCCTCAACTTCATTTTGACTTAAAGCGTAATTAATTGAGTATTCAATTAGTGGAATTCCTGAAAGCTTTTTGAGATTTTTTCTGATTAATCTCTTTGATCCCTTCCTTGCAGGTATTATAACTTTATATTTAAACATAAATATTACTTATATAATTAGATTAAGTTTTCTATTTAAATATTTATTTTTTCTATACTCATATGAAAAATAATAATTTGTTAGTGCGTATCTTTTGATTTAGCATAAATATTTTAACTAAAAAAACCAAAATAATTAACACTTACGTATTAACAAACTGGGATTTATCGATATTACAATAAACTTTCTAATTTATATTTTTCATTTAATGACAAAGCTTTATCATCTAATAAAAAATCAAAAGGGTGTTTACCCATTACTAACTTATGATGTTTTATTTTCCAAGATTTTAGCTGACTTTTTGTCAATTCAAAAAGTTTATCATAAACAAGTGAAACATCCATTTCATATGTAAACATTCCTCTAGCAGTGTAAATTATGATTGTGTGACCAGCATCATATAACCTGTTAATGAGTTCAATATTTTCCTTAATGGGAAGGCATTGAAGATATTTTTTTCCTTTTAAATGCTCGATACCTTTTGGTCGATAACATAAAGTATCATCTAAATCTATAGCTAAAAGTTTACTTTGTTGCTTCATATAATTCGTATAATTTATTTTCTAAATTTTTTTTGACCTTTTCTTTAAAATCTGGAAGAAAAGTATTAACCCTGTTATAATGTCCACAAACTTTAATTACCTGTCTTTTGTTATTTAAATTAAAATTAGAGGTTTGCCACCTTTTCCATTTATTTGATTTAACACAGTTATTATACCAATTTTCAATTTCACTATCATCAAGTTCATTAAGAATTGTTAAAGTTTCAATTTGTGCAATTTCTGGTCCAATATTTAAACTATCTAATCCGTTTTTAAATCTAGACTCAATATTTTCAAAGCTTAAATAATCTCCATTATGTTCTTTAGAAAGTAGTCGATAATTTTTATTAATTTCAATCATCTTACAAAGTCTATTTAAATCAAAAACACCTGTATTTTTTTGATCAACTAAATCTATACTCACTCCAGATTGAATAACTCCGTAATTTATGTTATTAGACACTTCTTTTGGGAGTATTTTAAATAATTTTTGTAAAAACCCCTCCATTTCTTCATAACTAAATCTTCTAATTGCCTCCTCGGTTAAAACTTCATATTTTACTTCTGAATTTATAGAATATATCAAATTTATTGCATCAATAGTATATTTTAAACCAAGCTCAAAATCATTATATTTAATCCATGGATCAATGTGAATAATTTCAAAATTTCTTGCGTCAAAAGAAATTGAGTGAAGACCATCATCAGAAGAATCTCCTTGATCTGGACCACCATGGTCTCTCAAAATCGGAACTCTTCCATCAATATATTTTGAAAATGAATCAGTTTTCCAATTATTTACATATCCGGAATTAAAGTCAACCTGTCTTCTTGTAGGTATTAGTCCAAAGCATTTAGTTTTTTCTCCAACTTTAATAACTGTATCAACAATTTCTTTAGACATAGGACTAATGAAGTAATAGGTATTATTTTTCATATGAATTTATTAGTTGCTTTTTGTAGATTTTAAATTGTTCCTCTGCTTGATATAATGCAATTTTTTTTCCACTTGAAGTGAATGGCCTTCCATCGATATCAACTTTAATATTAACAGGAGTGGCGTTAAATGTTAAATATTTTGCTTTAGAGATTTTATCCCAGTTTTTTCGATTGAATATTTCAAAATTAATCTTATTAATTTTACAACAATACTGAATAGCTTTACTAAAACCCCCGTCTCCTAAAATTGATAAGCTGGTGACGTTGTTTTCTTTTAAGTATTTCTGAACGCCAATCCAATCTGTATTAAAAGCTTTTAAATACCCATTTTGGTTAGTGATGGTATTAGCAGCACCAATTTCATTTACAGATGGATCTAATTCATCAACAAATTTTAGAACTTCTAATTTAAAAGGCATTGATATAGCAAAACCTTTAAAATTTAATGTTTTGATCGATAAAATAATGTTATTTAGATTATCACCATAATAAGATTTATAAATAGCATTTAAACCCTCCTTTTTAAAACGTTTATTAAAATAAATACAACCATTATTTCCTGGGTTTTTTGAAAAAGAACCAAATAAGCTTGTTTTTTTATTTATCTCCATTATCAGAAAGTATTCTTATTGATTCAAACCAAAGTAATTTACTGAATTTTCCTTCGTGCATTGGAGACATATTAAGATAAATTAGCCCTGTTATTAGTTTGATTTTATTAAAGCTAAATCCATTATTCTCAATAATTTCGATGAATTTATTTTCAATTCCCTTAATTCCTTTTAGTTTTTTGTAAGAGTATTCAACAAATCCTGAACCTTTTTTAAATGTAATATTAGATTCATCTTTCATTAAATTATATGGAATTAATATTCCGCCATATAATTTTGCTAGATCATAATATACATCACCAGCATTTAGAGAAGAACCGAAATTTCTTCTCCAATCTATGTATGTAAACCTGTTGTTATGATATAGAATATTATCAAACTGAAGGTCTCCGTGAAAATTTTCATTAAAATAGGTTTCTTTAAGTGATGATAAATCTAAATTATCATAGATTTCGTTAAAACTTTTAAAGTCAACTCCATTTATATTGAAGCAAGTTTCAGCAAAAGATTTTCCGTTTTTATTTAAGTAAGATTCAATTCGACCATTTGTTTTATCTACATAGAAACTTTGGATATCATCTTGATTTGAATCAGTTCTTTTAATATTTGATATATATTTCTTTATAAACTTTTCATATATATTAAAATCGTCTATCGAATATAAAGTATCGCCAGGTTCCCAATCATAATATAAAAAACTATTTGATATCCCTATGTTTGAAGGGAGTAAGTCTTTAATATGCTGACTTCTTGTAAATAAATCTTTTAAATCTTTATTGTTTGGAATAAACTTTATCAGTCTATCATTTTCTTTATAAGTAATTTCAGAATTTGTTTTCGATAATGATAAAGGCTTGTCGTTAAAAATCTCTCTCGCACTTTCCAAGTCATCTATATTACCCGTGTCATACCATATTAATTCCTTTGAATTTAATTCACCATAATTAGAGGGGTTCTCAAAAGCAGATACAAGTTCCCCGTCTTTGATATTTTTTTCAAGTTCATTCCAAAATATATCAAAATCTAAAATACTAGCTAAACCTATAAAAGCTTTATCAAACCCTTCATTAGATTTATTTTTAAATTTTGTAATTTTTCCTTCATTAACTAATGCCGTTGCATACTTTTCTGGGTATGCTGTAGAATGCAAGCCAAGCCAGTTTCCATCAATATATGGCATTTGAGATTTAATTAAGCAATCCGCAGTTGTAATATAGAATGGACGCTGCAAATAATCTTTGCATTTTAAAGCTGATAAACCAGGGCCCGAAGATGAACTTTCAATATCATCAACATTGACGAATTTTATGTCATGATTTGGTAGGGCTATTTTACAATATTCTTCTATAAGTTTGCCTTTATAGCCTATTGCTATAACAAATTTATAATCTGATGGAAATTGTTTAATAATCTTAGAAATTATTGCTTCGTTTTCTATTGGAAGAAGAGCCTTATTCATTTCCTTAGTCAAATGCTTAAGTCTAGTTCCCTTACCTGCCGCAAGTATTAAAACACCAGGTTTTTCATGTTCACTATTTATTTTACCATCAACTCGATTGGTGTCATCTTCAATTCTGATTACATCATCAACTTCAGGAGTTGAAACCTCCTGTAAAATAATATCAGTTAGAGCAATTACTCTATGCTTTTTAGGAGGAGTAACATTAAAATAATCTCCTGCCTCACAAATCTTCTTTTCAACAATTCCTTGATCATTTTCTAACCAAATTTCAGCTTTCCCAGAAATTAAATAATTAGTTTCTCTTTTAAAATGATGATATTGATAAGAGGTTTTATATCCAGCATTTATATATATTCTCTTATAACAGTACTTTTCATTTAATTCAAGCCAAACTTCTTTACCCCAAGGTTTAAAAACTACTTTTTCTTTTTTACTCTCAAATGGGTTATTGGAATCCATATTTATGTTAATTTATATTTTTAATTTATTACTTATGATTTGATAATATTCAAATCTTTTTTCTTTTTTATTCTCTAACCTTATTAATTACTAGGGTGTTTGGATTTATAAGACTATAGTCTTTATTGTCTATCCAAAGGGTTAAATTTTATTAATATCCATTATTAAATTTCCTATAATTTATAGTTTTATTCCACAAAAATTTAAGACTAATTTACTTTCAGATATTTCTAAATTTTTAAATTCATTATGGGCAACTAGAAATACAATAATATCTGCATTTTCTACTGCAACTTTAGGATCTGTTAATTTAAATACCTTATGTTCTTTAATATTAGGCTCAACAATAAAAAATTCTCCTTCATTATCATTCTGCAAAACTTCATTTACAATATATTTAGCAGGAGATTGTCTTAAATCATCAATATTAGGTTTGAATGCTAATCCCATTAAAGCAACACTAGGTTTTCTAAAATGCGCTAACTCAAATTTTAATTTTTCGCTTTGAATTTTTTCAACACACCAAAAAGATTTATAATTATTAACCTCTCTTGCTGTTCCGATGATTTTTGATTCTATTGGAAAATCAGCTAAAATAAAATAAGGGTCAACTGCTATACAATGTCCACCAACGCCACAACCGGGCTGTAAAATATTTACTCGTGGATGTTTATTTGCTAAATAAATTAATTCCCAAACATTTATAGCTGCTTTATCACAAATTAGTGAAAGCTCATTTGCAAATGCTATTTGTACATCTCTTGATGAGTTTTCTACCAGTTTACACATTTCTGCAGTTCTTGCATTTGTTGCGTGTAATTCTCCTTTGACAAATTGTTTGTAAAATAATATTGCTTTTTGGGTAGACTTTTCATTTACTCCTCCAATCACTCTATCATTATGAACCAATTCATGCATTATATTTCCCGGCAAAACTCTTTCTGGACAATAAGCAATGTTTAGTTTATCTTTTAATTCTGGTCTTGAACTATAAATAAGGTCTGTCATTTTTTCAGTGGTACCAACAGGACAGGTAGACTCAATAATATATAAATCACCTTCCTTAAATAACGGGATGATATTTTCGGTAGCTGCTTCTACATATGCAATATCTGGTTCATGATTACCCTTAAAAGGAGTAGGCACCATAATTAAATAGGTATCTGCTTCAACAGGTTCAATAGCTGCTTTAAAAAACCCTTTTTTCACTGCTTCTTCTAGCGCAATACCTAAACCTGGCTCTACAATATGAATTTTTCCTTTATTGACTATATCTACTACATTCTGATTAATATCTACTCCATGTACATGAATGCTATTTTTTGCTATTAATGTGGAGGTTGGTAGGCCAATATAACCTAATCCTATTGTAAGAACTTTTGCTTTGTTCATTTTTTATAACTTTGAAATAAATTCAATAATTCGTTTACATGCCTTTCCATCACCATAAGGGTTGTGCAAAGAACTCATTGAATCATATTTAGCTGTATTGTCTAATAATTCTTGTGTTTCCTTTATAATTTTATTTGTATTAGTTCCAACTAAGATAACTGTTCCAGCATCGACAGCTTCTGGCCTCTCAGTAGTATTTCTCATCACCAATACTGGTTTTCCTAGACTAGGTGCTTCTTCTTGCACGCCACCACTATCAGTTATAATTAAATACGATTGATTCATTAACCATACAAATGAAGGATATGATAAAGGTTTTATTAAATGAATATTTGCAATACCTCCTAAAAGCTCATTTACAGGTTTTAAAACATTTGGATTAAAATGAACCGGATATACAATCTCAATATTAGTATTGTTTAATGCTATTTCTTTTAATGCCGTGCAAATATTTGTAAACCCTTTACCGTGGTTTTCTCTTCTATGACCTGTAACTAATAAAATTCTTTTATTAAAATCTAATTTTTTCTTTAGTTCAAAAATATCCTCATTTTCTAAATTCTCGACTCTATTTGAACTTTCAAATAAGGCATCAATAACGGTATTTCCCGTAACTAAAATATTATTTTGTGATACATTTTCTTTTAAAAGATTCTCTTGAGATTTTATAGTTGGTGCAAAGTGATAGGTGGCAATTCTTGTAACAACCTGTCTGTTCATTTCTTCTGGAAAAGGAGATAACATATTGTTAGTCCTTAAACCTGCTTCCACATGACAAACTTTGGCTCCTGAATAAAAGCCAGCTAAACTTGCAGCCATCGTAGTGGTAGTGTCACCATGAACAAAAACATAATCTGGTTTAAAGGATTCTAAAATAGGTTTTAAACCTGAAATCACTTCACCTGTAAGATTATATAGGTTTTGGTTTGGCTTCATTAAACTTAAATCATAATCTGGGATAATATCAAAAAAGTTTAGCACCTGATCTAACATTTCCCTATGCTGACCAGTAACACATACTTTAGTTTCAAACCTATTATCAGCTAAAATCTGATTTGTTAAAGGAGCCATTTTAATTGCTTCTGGTCTTGTCCCGAAAATTATTAAATTTTTTTTTATCAAAACCTATTTTCCTATTTGATAGTATTCAAATCCTTTTTCTGAAAGATTGAATGCGTTATATTGATTTCTTCCATCAAAAATAATTGGTGATTTTAGTATTTTATAAATCTTCTCAAAATCTGGTGAACGGAATTCTTTCCATTCTGTTAATAAAATCATAGCATCTACATTTTCTAGCGCCTGATATTTAGACTTAACATATTGAATATTTTCAATTCCTTTTAGATAATAGTCACGTGCTTCTTTAACCGCCTTTGGGTCGTAGGCTAAAATTTTAGCACCCTTTTTTACTAATTCTTTAACAATGTAAATTGCTGGTGCTTCTCTCATATCATCAGTTCCTGGCTTGAAGGCCAACCCCCAAATACCAAAAGTAAATCCTGTAAGATCTTCTCCAAAACGATTAACAATTTTTTTGGCAATGACTAATTTTTGAGCATCATTTACTTCTTCTACTGCTGTGATTAGTTTTGCAGTGTAGCCATTTTCTTTCGCGATTTTTGTGAGTGCTTTTACATCTTTTGGAAAACATGAACCTCCATAACCTGCACCAGGGTATATAAAACTGTAACCAATACGCTGATCAGAACCAATTCCTATTCTTACCTGATTGGCATCTGCCCCTACCTTTTCACAGATATTGGCAATTTCATTCATAAATGAAATTTTTGTAGCAAGCATTGCATTAGCAGCATACTTGGTCATTTCAGCAGAACGAATATTCATGGAAATAAAACGATCACTTATCATACAAAAAGGATTATATAATTGTTTCATCTTCTCCAAAGCATAATCACTATCTGTTCCAATCACTACACGGTCTGGCTTCATAAAATCTGCTATCGCAGCTCCTTCTTTTAAAAACTCTGGATTAGATACCACATCAAATTTTAGATTAGAATTTCGTAAATCTAACTCTTTTTTAATGGTTGCTTTAACCTTATCAGCAGTTCCAATAGGCACGGTAGATTTATCAACAACAATCAATCTTTTTTGCATTGACTGGCCAATAGATTTAGCTACGGCTAATACATATTGTAAATCTGCAGAGCCATCTTCTCCCATAGGAGTTCCAACGGCGATAAAAGCGATTTCAGAATTTTGTAAAGCTTCTTCTAACGATGTTGTAAAAAACAAATTTTTATTTTTTACATTTTTTAAAACCATGGTTTCTAAACCTCGTTCAAAAATAGGAATGACTCCTTGGTTTAATTTTTTAATCTTGACTGGATCTATATCAACACAAGTAACCCTGTTTCCCATCTCTGCAAAACAAGTTCCTGAGACTAAACCTACATATCCGGAACCTATAACTGTAATATTCATTTTAACTGCTTTTTTTCACGACTACCAGCGGTAGTTATTCATTATAATTAATAAGATTAATTTCTTTAAAGTATTTAATTGTATTTATTAGACCATCGTCTAAATCATATTCTGGTTCCCAATTAAGGGATTTGACAGCTAATGAAATATCTGGTTTTCTTCTTTGAGGATCATCTTCAGGCAAATCCATAAAGACAAGTTTAGATTTAGACTGTGTTAATTCTAGGACTTTTGATGCTAATTGATTCATTGAAATTTCATTTGGATTACCTAGATTTACAGGTCCAATAAAACTATTTTCTGACTCCATCATTTTAATCATTCCATCTATCAAATCATCAATGTATTGAAAACTCCTAGTTTGATTTCCATTACCGTATATTGTTATTTCTTCTTGATTTAAAGCTTGATTAATAAAATTAGAAACAACTCTTCCATCATTAATTGACATATTTGGTCCATAGGTATTAAAAATTCTAACAATTTTAATAATTAAACCATGTTCTCTTTTATAGTCCATAAAAAGAGTTTCAGCACATCTTTTTCCTTCATCATAGCAAGCTCTACGTCCCAAGGTATT
>MDSW01075377.1_pt1 | contig 31526 bp, 26 predicted proteins | sample 811171 | NCBI WGS metagenome assembly MDSW01 (sample SAMN05326641, study PRJNA326480) | marine metagenome | isolation source: seawater | place: Atlantic Ocean: North West | collected 2012 | reverse complement strand
TTGCCCAGGTGCTGAAATTGGTAGACAGGCATGATTGAGGGTCATGTGTCCTAAGGACGTGCGGGTTCGACTCCCGCTCTGGGCACTAAATTATCCTCCAACTTTTTTGTATTTGTAACCTTCTTTTTCTAGTATTTCTATAACTTTATCTCTCACATTCCCTTGAATGATAACCTCTCCATTCTTTACACTTCCCCCTACACCACATTTATATTTCAGTATCTTGCTAAGAGCTTTTAAATCATCAGTATTGCCCACAAAATCCTTAATAATTACAGCAATCTTACCTGCTCTATGCTTATCAATATATACTTTAAGATTTTGTTGGTTATTAGGTAGGCTTTCTATCTCATTATCTTCATACTGAAATTCAAAATTAGCATTGGTAGAATAGATTACACCTCTTCTTTTCTTTTTCTTTTTCTTATTCATTTGGTATAAATATTTTTAAAGTTTTATGGTGTGCTTTTATCCTTATTGGACTTTTGGTTGATATAGGCTCTCCATCTAGATGAAGAATATTATCTTTACTATCAATAAGCATTTCTTTTGCTCTAATAATCTTAACATATTCTGAGAGATGAACTCTCCCTTTTGCTAATTGATACAAAAATGGGATGATTTTCCATTTTGGAAATTCTTTTATAATTACAAAATCAATTAGACCATCCTTTGTGCTAGCATCTGGAGAGATAAAAAAGTTATTGCCATATTGACTAGTATTCGCAAAAGCGATGAGATTAGCTTTGACATGCATATTATTCTTATCATAATTTAAATAATAATCTTTTGCCTTATAGGTGAATATTTCATTGCTAATAAGCTTCAAATAGCTTAAAAACCCTCTTTTTTTAACATTAGAAAATAGATGTGATATATGTGCATCAAAGCCTACGCCAGATACATTGATAAAAGGCATTTGATTCACTGTGCAAGAATCAATTAATGATGTTTTACACGAATTTAGTTGTAGAATAGATTTCTCAATATTTTTATTCATCCCAAAATGAAAGGCAAATCCATTGCCAGATCCGCATGGGATAACTCCTAATGCAGTTTTACTTCCTATGATTGCTTTTGCACATTCGTTTACTGTGCCATCACCCCCTACTGCAATTACTACATCAAATTTCTCGTCGATAGCTTTTTTGCTTAGTATTGTTGCGTCACCACTTCTTTTGGTGAATACTAGTTTATATTCAAAATTAGTATTTTTTTTAATTAGTTCTTCTATTCTGCTTTGTTTTCCTGTTCCAGAAATTGGATTAATAATAAATTTAATTTTCATGTCTTAATTTATTGTTAATCATTCTCTTGTTATAAGTTTGTTTAATAGCTTTTAATTTCAGAATATCAGCATTATTATGATTAATTTCATGATTAAGATTATTGTCGGAATAGCTCCTATATTCTTCTTCTTTATTAGTTATTATAGCATGAGGAGTAATTAGCCTGTATTGATTGTAGAGCTTACTAATAGCCCAATTATTATCACTGAACATTGACTTTCCAAATGCGAAATACTTTTTGTCATAGTTTATTATTTCTAATAATGTTGGCATAATATCAATCTGTTGGACTATATTTTTATTTCTTCCGATAAATGAACTGTCCCCTGAGAAAATAATCAGAGGAATTTCTATACTAGCAGTTTTGTGTTTGTATTTCTTTGAATATTTAAGGCCTGAGGTATGGTCGGCTGTAATAATAAAAATTGTATTTTCAAACCATTCCTTATTCTTACATTGCTTAAAAAACTGTGATAAAGCAAAATCAGTATATCTAATAGTTTCTCTAATGCCAATATTGTTAAAGTTATGTTTGTAATTTGAAGGTAGAGTATAAGGGGGGTGAGAACTTAAAGTAAATAATACACTGAAAAATGGTTCTTTCTTCTTATTCAATCCATCATAAAAATATTGCATAAATGGCCCATCGTATATACCCCAAGTTCCATCAAAATCGGCAGAATTGTTGTATTCCTGCATGCCAAAGTAGTCAGTGAATCCAGCTTTCTTACTAAAACTATAAAAACCCATTGTGCCTCTGCTTCCTCCATGGTATAATGAGGTGTTGTAGCCCTCTTTATTTAAGAGTGAAGCTAAGCTGACAAAGTTGTTTTGAGCATACTGTGAGGTTATAAAAGGATTGTTCATCAAAGTAGGTATTGACGCGGTAATTGCTGGTAGAGCTTCTATAGACTTTAAGCCATTAGCATAGGCATTCTCAAAGACTAAACTATTTTGCATTAGGCTATCTAAGAATGGAGTATATCCAGTTCCATTATTATAAAATCCAACAAATTCTTTTGAATAACTCTCCATGATTAGAATTACAATATTTTTCTTGATGATTGAATTTTTACTGCCATCATGAATAGGAGAATATATTGTGTCAAGGCTTTTTTCGTTGAAATAGTTGTAAGGTCTTAATCCCTTGTTTTGAAATGAATGCAGAATACAAAATGGGGTGTTTAGTATAAGAGAACTGTTTTGGGAACCACTTAATTCACCTGCATTCATTGATTTTATTGGCTTTAATTGTAATCCACCTCTTGCTCCAATAATATATATGCTTGCACCTATTAAAATGGAAGAGGTTATATTTAAAATGGATTTAATATTTAAACTAATCCTACTTGTAGGTATGAACTTAATTTTAAATAGCCCTAAGAGTTGGATAAAGGTAAAAATAGTAATTAACCAGTAGTCTTTCATGTATTGTGGAATAATTTTACTTGCATCATCTCCTAGTGTTATTAATTGGAAAAAATCAATTGTTGATCTTTTTTGGGTGAATTTAAAATATTCAATATCCATATTATTTAGTATAATAAAAGGGATGTTTACGATATAGAAGAGCCAGTTGGTTGTTTTTTTGTAATACTTATTATCCCTGAAATTATGTGGTATTAATAATAGTATGAATAGTAGTGTGTTGATGTAAACTAAAGCTGATAGATCAAATCGTATCCCCTCAACGAACTCTATGATATTACTACTGCTAAAGCTTTCATTATTATTAAGATAGAAGAAAATTCTACTGGAAGTATATAGCCCTAAAAGAATAAATATTCTTTTAAGATATGTTTGTAGATATTTCATCTATCCACAATTGCAATTGTTGTCATTACAGCTATCTTTGCTTGAGAATTTACTTATTAGAAAGTATAAGGAGTAGCTTACAATTATTAGAACAATTAATCCTTGCCAATTCATCTTTTTAATTTTTAACAAAGTAAAGAAAATATTAAGTAGTTTTGACACCAAATAAAATCAAACATGAAATTTAATAGAAAGGGGGTTACAGATGCTGTCTTATTATCTTTATATCAGGATATTCTTGAGCCTAGATTAGTTGAGGAAAAGATGCTTATACTCTTACGTCAAGGTAAAATTTCAAAATGGTTTTCTGGAATTGGTCAAGAGGCTGTCTCAGTTGGAGTAGCATCTGCGTTAGATGAAAATGAATATATATTGCCTATGCATAGAAATCTTGGTGTCTTTACAGGAAAAAATGTTCCGTTAGTCAGGTTGTTCTCTCAATTCCAGGGGAAGGCAAATGGATTTACAAAAGGGAGAGATAGGTCTTTTCATTTTGGAACTCAGGAGCATCATATTGTAGGTATGATTTCACATCTAGGCCCTCAGCTTGCTGTTGCTGGTGGCATTGCTTTAGCTGACAAGTTAAAAGGGAATAATAGAGTTACTGCTGTTTTTAGCGGTGATGGTGGCACTAGCGAGGGTGATTTCCATGAGGCTTTGAATGTGGCTTCTGTTTGGGATTTGCCTGTGATTTTTGTCATAGAGAATAATGGTTATGGTCTTTCAACTCCCAGTTCTGAACAGTTTAGGTGCAAGAAATTTTCGGACAAAGGTATTGGTTATGGTATGGATGCTTACACTATTGATGGTAATAATATTTTGGAGGTATATAAAACTATAAAGAAGATTAAATCTAAAATTGAAAAGAATCCCAGACCTGTGATACTTGAGTGTATGACATTTAGAATGCGTGGACATGAGGAAGCTTCTGGAACAAAATATGTCCCAAAAGCATTAATGGATCAATGGAGCAAATTAGATCCTATTGATAATTTTGAGCAATTTTTATTAGATAATAGTATTATTAGTAGGATAGAAGTGAAGAAAATCAGGCAAAAAATCAAGGATAGAATAAATGTTGCATGGAATATAGCTGAGAGTGAGCCTAATATAGAATCATCTATTGAAGATGAATTGTTTGATGTCTATGAGCAACACCTTCCTGAAGTTATTTCTCCATCAGCATCTAAAACTGAGAGAAGGTTGGTTGATGCTATTTCTGATGCTTTAAGAGAGTCCATGCGAAAGTATGATAATTTAGTTATCATGGGTCAAGATATCGCTGAGTATGGAGGGGTATTTAAGATTACAGATGGATTTTCCGATGAGTTTGGTAAGCATCGGGTCCGCAACACTCCAATTTGTGAATCTGCTATTTTAAGTGCAGCTTTGGGATTATCAATAAATGGCCAAAAGGCAGTTGTTGAGATGCAATTTGCAGATTTTGTTACTTCTGGCTTTAATGCTATTGTAAATAATTTGGCAAAGACACATTATCGATGGGGGGAAAATGTAGATGTTGTTGTGAGGATGCCCACAGGTGCTGGTGTTGGGGCAGGACCATTTCATTCTCAATCTAATGAAGCTTGGTTTACACATACTCCGGGATTAAAGGTTGTTTATCCTGCTTTTCCCCAAGATGCAAAAGGGTTACTAATTTCCTCCATTAATGATCCAAACCCTGTAATGTTCTTTGAACATAAGGCCCTGTATAGAAGTCTTAGCGAACCTGTTTCTGACAACTATTTTACTATTCAGATTGGGAAGGCAAGATTGATACAGCAAGGTGAAGATGTAAGTATTATTTCTTATGGTATGGGAGTGCATTGGGCTATCGATTTTCTGGTAGATAATCAGGATATCTCGGCTGATTTAATTGATTTGAGAACTTTAGTCCCTTTAGATAGGGATACGATATTTAGTTCTGTTAAGAAAACAGGTAAGGCGATTATTTTACATGAGGATTCTATGATTGGAGGTTTTGGGGCAGATATTGCTTCTATCATTTCTGATGAATGTTTTGAATATCTAGATGCTCCTGTAAGGCGTTCCGCATCAATAGACACTCCTATCCCTTTTTCCTCGAACTTAGAAAAGGAGTTCTTAGCAAAGTCAAGATTTGCATCAGAATTAAGATTATTATTAGAATATTAAAATTGAATCATTCTTTCTGTTAGAATATTATCTGGAAAAAAAATACGATATTTGTACTCTTAAACAAGTAAACTAACTCTTTATCATGAGATTACTTTTAATTATAAATACAAAGTTTGCTCTATTCTTGCTGATATTGTCTGTTTTTTCTTCATGCATTACAAATCGTGATCTTGAGTATATTCGATCTAAAAAAGAGGTGCAAGGATTAAAAAATGATTTGCAGGATTATCGTCTGCAGCAAGGTGATTTATTATCTGTTCAGATTAGTACTACTACTGAACAACAACACGATTTTTTTAATAAAGAACATACTGCTAATTCACAATTGATGATTGAAAATCCGTATTTGTATGGCTATGTTATTAAAGAAGATGGAAATCTTGAGTTGCCTTCTTTTGGAACTGTTAGAGCATCTGGGTTTACATTAAGAGAACTGGAGAGTGTAATTAAGAATATTGCAGATTCTTATTTTGAAAATCCAGTTGTTAAGTTAAATATTATCAATTTTGAAGTCACTGTATTAGGAGAAGTGAATAATCCGGGTACTTTTAAGATTGTTAATCCAAGTGTTAATATACTCTATGCACTGAGTCTTTCAGGAGATATTACTCAATTTGGGAATAGAAAAAAAATAAAGGTTATTAGAAATGATAATGAATCTAATAGGGTCTTTTATGTTGATTTAAGTAGAGTAGGAGTTCTAAATGATGCTGACTTTATGTTACAACCTCATGATATTATATATGTTGCTCCTTTACGAAAGAAGTTTTTTGCATTTAATAATATTACGAATATTGTTTCCATGTCAATTTCAGCTGTTACATTGTTTCTATTAATTAATACAAAATAGACCTTATGAGTAATCAGTTAGATGATATAGTAGATTTTAGGCAGATTTTTTTTAAGATTTTTAAGAATTGGTTCCTGTTACTAGTAAGTTTAATTCTTGCATTCTGTGTAGCATTTGCATATAATCGATACTCTAGTGAGTTTTTTGGTGTTGAAGCTTCAATATTAGTTAAAGAAGATAATAATATAGAAAGCGCATCTGATTTGCTTTATGATCGCGTATCTTCTTCTAAGAAAATTCTAGAAAACAAGGAATTAGAACTTAAGTCATTCCCACTTATATATGAGACATTAGAAGATTTGCAATTTAATATTGCTTATTTTATTGAAGGTAATATAAAAGTTACTGAAACTTATGATGCTCCAGTTATTGTAAAATGTGAAGATACTAGGAAAATTCAGGGTAAAACTATTAGAGTTAGTATAATTGATGATGATAGTTTTGTTTTTTCAGATGTTTCTACTGAGAATGAGGAGGTAAGAAAATTTAATGAGAGATTTCTTTTTCATAATACAGAAATTAGTATAGAATACAATATTGATTTTCCTATTGCTGATAATGTTGACATGCCCACAACACTTGTAAGATTCTATTCATTACAATCATTAGCTTTGTCTTATAAGAATAAAATCTCTATCACACAGAAAGATCCAAATTCTTCAGTTATTAATATTTCTATGTTGGCCCAAGATGAGAAAAAAGGAGTTATTTTCTTGAATAGATTGATTTCTAATTGTATTGCAAATGAAGTGGAGCTAAAGAATATTGCGGCAAATAATACTGTGAAGTTTATCAATGAGCAACTTTCCGAAATGAGTGATTCTTTAGCTTTAATTGAGCAGCAGATACAAAAGTATAAGAATAATAATCAGATAACAGATTTAAGTTTTAAAGCCCAAAGTATCTATACAAATATTGTGGGATTGGAAACAGAGATTGCAAAAACAAAAACAATGAATAGTTACTATGACTATCTTGCTGATTATATATTAAAGGGAGAGAATTTAGAACGTATTTCAGTTCCTACATCATTTGGAGTTAATGATCCAGCTCTAAATACATTAATTGCGCAACTTGTTGACATACAAATAAAGAAAAACATCCTAATTGATGGTGGGCAAATAAACAATCCGGCAATTAGTCAGTATAATAGACAGTTGAAGCAGCTTATACTTAATCTTCAGGAAGCAATTAGTACAACTAAGTCAGCTAATAACTTACTATTAGTTGATTATCAGTCAAGAATCACAAGAATGGAGAAATCTTTGAGAGGAATTCCTCAGGTAGAGATGGAGCTTTTAAATATAGAAAGGTTACAATCAATTAGTGAGAATATTTATATTTTTCTGTTGCAGAAAAGAGCAGAGGCTAAAATAACTTCTTCTTCAAGCGTGGCAGACAGCCAGTTTCTAGAGCCTGCTATTGACTTCCATAAAGGACCAGTCTTTCCTGATAAGCGAAAGAGCTATATAGTAGCCTTGTTATTTGGTCTACTAGTGCCTATTGTCTTGTTATTATTGTTAGAAATAATAAATGATACAATTATGACAAGATCTGATTTAGAGAGATTAACTCAAATACCTGTTTTAGGAATTATTGGTAAAAATTATAGTGGTTATGAATTATTAATTAAACAGAGTCCGAAATCATCAGTTTATGAGGGTTTCAGAACATTACGGTCTAATTTAAATTTTTATAATTTATCAGCATCTAGTCAGGTGTATCTAGTTACCTCATCTATAAGTGGAGAAGGAAAGACCTATATAGCAGCTAATTTAGGTATTGTATTTGCAAAATCAGGAAAAAGAACATTGTTAGTTGGAGCAGATTTACGTAAACCTAAGCTTTATGCTTCTTTTGGTTTTGAAAATGAGGTAGGTATTTCAAATCATATCCTATCAGACAAGAGTTTGTCTGATGTTATTATAGATACAGAAATTGATAATCTAGACTTATTGCTTTCCGGACCAATACCTGCAAACCCTTCTGATGCTTTGTTGACGGATCGTTTTAACCAGATGATGGATAAATTAAAAGAAAGCTATGATATCATTATTTTAGATACTCCTCCTCTTGGTTTAGTTGCAGATGCTTTAACATTAATGAAGTATTCAGATTTCAATCTTTATATTACTCGTCAGAATTACACTAAAAAGGGACTTCTGACATATGTTAATGATATGCATACTAAGAAAAGATTAGGTGATTTAAACATTGTATTTAACGATGTAAAGGAGGGTAGTGGCGCTTATGGTTATGGTTATGGCTATGGCTATGGCTATGGCTATGGCTATGGTTATGGTAATTCTATATCTGATGACTATTTTGATAATGAAAACAATCAAGAATAAATATTAATGGATTATAAAAAGCCAAAACTGATTGCCGAGATTGGTTGTAATCATAAAGGGGAGATGAGTATTGCAAAAGAACTCATTAAAATTGCGGTAGAGAGTGGTGTAGAGGTCGTGAAACTTCAGAAGCGTCATAGCAGGGAACTTTTAACAGATGAACAATATAACACTCCACATCCTAATCCAATTAACTCTTATGGCGATACTTATGGTGCTCATAGAGAATTCTTAGAGTTTAGTATAGATCAGCATAAAGAGTTAAAGTATTTTGCTGAAAAGTTAGGTGTTATATATTCTACATCTGTTTGGGATATTACATCTGCAAAAGAGATTATCAGTTTAGAGCCAGAGTTAGTAAAGGTTCCTTCAGCGTGTAATAATCATTTTGAGATGTTAAAGGTGTTAAGAGACTCCTATAAAGGTGAAGTGCATATATCTTTTGGTATGACTACTAAAGAAGAGGAGGAAGAGATAGTTGTATTCTTTGAAGAGGGGGGTCAAGCTAAAAGATTAGTGCTTTATGCTTGTACTTCTGGTTACCCTGTTCCTTTTGAGGATGTTTCTATGTTAGAAATCGTAAGAATTAGGGAGAGATTTTCAGATAGGGTAAAGTCTATTGGTTTTTCGGGGCATCATTTGGGAATTGCTGTTGATCTTGTTGCATACACTTTAGGTGCTGAGTGGGTAGAGAGACATTTTACGCTGGATAGAACTTGGAAGGGAACTGATCATTCCGCTTCTTTAGAGCCAGCTGGATTAAAAAAGTTAGCACGTGACCTAAAAGCTGCTTATACATCTCTTACTTATAAAGATAATGATATCCTAGATATTGAAAAAGTTCAGAGATCTAAATTAAAGTTTAGAAGGAAATGAGTGTAGTTGCATTTATTCCTGCTAGGGGAGGTAGTAAGTCAATTCCTGATAAGAATATTAAACTATTCTGTGGGAAGCCTCTCTTATTTTGGGTTATCAGTCAGTTGCAAAATTCAAAAGTAGATAAAATAGTTGTGGCAACAGATTCTCAAAAGATTAAGCGTTGTGTTGAAGAATCTAATTTCTCTAAGATTGAGATTTATAGTAGGAAGAAGGAAAATGCTACTGATAATGCTTCAACAGAATCAGTAATTCTAGAGTATATTAATCAGTCTAGTTTGTTAGATGTTGATGTTTTTATGCTGGTGCAGGCAACATCCCCTTTCACTCAAGAGAAGCACTTTAATGAAGGGTTAGAGTTGCTGGATAAATATGATTCTGTTCTAAGTTGTACTGTTGCCAAGAAGTTTACTTGGGGAGAAGATGGTGTAGCTTTAAATTATGATATAAATAACCGGCCGAGAAGACAGGATTTTAAAGGCAGCTTAATTGAAAATGGTGCGTTTTATATTAGTACTGTAGCAAGTATAAAATCTTTTAAAAATAGAATCTCAGGCAATATTGGTATCTATAAGATGCCTGAATATAGTAGTGTGGAGATTGATGAACCGTTAGATTGGCCTGTTGCTGAACTTTTAATGAAAAGTTTTGTGCTTAAGAATAAGAATTCTTCTTTCTCTAATGTTAAGTTGTTTTTGTCTGATGTTGATGGAGTATTAACTGATGCTGGAATGTATTATACTGAAAATGGAGATGAATTTAAGAAGTTTTGTACTCATGATGGAATGGGTTTTCAATTATTGCAGAGAGCTGGTGTTAAAGTAGGTATATTAACTACTGAAGATAGAGATTTAAATAGAAGAAGAGCAAGAAAGCTTGGATTAGATTTTGACTTTCATGGCGTCTTGGATAAGTTTCAGTTAGTAAAGGATTTGTGCGAAGAGCATAATATATCATTAGATCAGGTAGCCTATATTGGTGATGATGTAAATTGTTTTGATTTATTGTCTAATGTTGGTTTTGCTGCTTGTCCTAATAATGCTGTAGATGATGTTAAGCAGATACCTAATATCTTGCAGTTAACCAAAAACGGGGGTGATGGTGTTGTAAGAGAATTTGTTGAATTAATTCTCCAATAATGGATTTTGATTCTGATGACTTATTAGAATTAGAGAAATACTTACAGCAAAATAATATTTCTAAAGATAAAGTATGTCTTGTTGGTTCGGCGACTCTTTCTCTTTTAGGTATAAGAAGAAATGATGATATTGATATAGTTGTTCATTCATCTTCTAGGTTAAATTTGACTCAACATAAACTGATTCAGGTTGTTAAGTCACCATGGAGTACATTGTGTTCTGATGACACGTTAATTGAAGATCCACAATTTCATATAATTTATAATGGATGGAAGTTTATACGTCCTGAATTATTGTATCATCGAAAAGCATGGCATAATAGACCTAAGGATATAGTTGATATCTGTGACTTTCATGAATATGCAGCGATGGATATTAATTGGAATTGGCAGATTATAAAAGAGGATTTGCCTATGAAGTCAAATTTTAAGAAGTTTCTTCTTAGAGTTAAGAATAAGATAGTATCGTTTTTTTATTTCTTTAAAAATATTATTTATACTAATAATTCTTTGCATAGTGATTGTTATCAAATGGTAGCTACAAACTTTCTGTTGTCAAAACAGGTTGTAGATGGTAACTTTAATCGTTTTGATATTTTCGTTCGTTATTTAGCAATACAGTCATTTTTTAATGGCGACAGGTTTGGGACTGATTTATATAATAGAATGCAAGAGAGAAGAAATGGTACTACGTTTATAAATCCTTGGAAGCATTTCAAATACTTGATTCGTAGTTTTGATATATATGGCTATGATTATAATTATCCTGTTTTAGTTAATGATGATCTACATATTGTAGATGGTGCACATAGATTAGCATGTGCTCTATATTTTAGAGTTCCTTTTTTAGTAGTTAAAGTTAATAAGAAACTTAATTATTCTAGATATGGAGTGAGTTGGTTTAGAGATAATAATTTTTTATCTGATGAGATTACATTATTAAATCAACATAAAGACAAGTTATTTTTAAAGAATAATTTGTATTTTGAGATTGTTTTATGGCCGTCAGTAGAAGAGTATTTTGATGAGATTGAATTAGATATCTCAAGGGATTTCCAGATTTTATTATCTAGCAGTTATAATAATATTAAGAATTTTAATGAATTTGTAAGGTGCTTATATAAGATTGATGATATTAAAGATTGGAAAGTAGACATGAAGATAAAAGAATTTGATAAATACAAGAAGAATGTGAGAATCTTAAAGGTTGTTATTAATGACCCTGAGTTTAGGCGCAAGCATAACGGACGTTTAATCTCTAAAAAAGTAGAGGATTTGAAGAGTAGTATAAGAGGTAAGTATAGTGCTAGAGTACCAGATTATTTCCATGATATTATTATTCATATTGGAGACAATTACGAGCATAGTAGGTTAAGTCAGAATTTGATAGATGCATAGTATGTTGGATTTTGTGATTAAAAAAGGGGTTTTTATATCTAGGGATTTTCTTTTCAGTGCTATTTTTTTCTTTCTTCTTTTTTAAAAGAGCATGTATAGGTTATTATTTTCGTTATATTATTTTGTGTTTCTTTTCTTTAAGAAAAGAAGATATGATGTTATTTTTTATTATCCACAACATTTTAATAGGTCAAAAGAAGGCAAGAATGATTTATTTGAGCCCTATTATAATGCATGTATAAATAATAATTTGTCTTACATTATCTTTGAGGAGCCTTATCCAGACGCAAAAAGAAATCAAGCAGCTATTCCTTTTGATTTTGTTTTTTTTATAATAATATTAGTAAGAAAGCTATTTTGTGATAAGAACATAATTCAGAAAGATAGAAGAATAGGTGTATTATTGTCATATACAATATTTAGAAATATTAAGTTTAACAATTTCATTGTACTTTCAAAGAGTATGATTTCGGTATTCTCAGCTATTAATCCTTTAGCTAAAATATTTGATGTTCAACATGGAATTATCTATCCAAAAAAGTTAGATTATTTTTATAAAGGTAGCGTCTCTAAACAGTTAATTGCAAATAATGTTTATTTATTAATTTTTGGTAATCGTTTTAAAGAAATACTAATAGAACAGGATGCTTCAGATTTCATGAAGAGTAATAGTTATGTTGTAGGTTTCGATAATGTATCTTCTGCTAATCATGTAAGTTTTAATAAACATGTTTTAATAACATTACAATTTACACATGATCATAAACAGGAAGAGAATACACGATTACTAGAAGAATTATATGATTTTATTAAATCAGCAAAAAGGGATATTATTTTTCATTTAAAAAATCATCCAAGATTTAATAATGATGTTGATTTGTCAAATATAATTAAGTTGGATAATGTATATTTTGCTCCTGAAGATCTTAATGATTGCTTTAAAATATGTAGTTTACATGCAACTGCTTATTCTACATCTGTTTTTGAAGCATCATTATTAGGAATACCTAGTATTCTTATTAATAGCTCCAGGGTTAATATTTTTCAGAAAGATTTTGCGTACCCTCTAGAGTACAATATAAATGATTTTAGTAATAATGATTTGTATAAAGAAAGCTCTGTTACCGTGAAGGCATGGGCAAGCAAATATTACTCTCCTTTTAATTCAATAAAATTTATTAGTTTATTAAAATGAGAAAAATAAAGGTTTTTTTAGGAGGTTACGTTAATTATTCTAATGCTCAGAATTTAAATTGTAGCGCTATTGCTAAGAATTTAGATCAGGATAAGTTTAAGATATATACATTAGAGGTGTATTTCGGTGCGAGTCAGTCTGCTAGTTATAATACTTTTTCTTGTTTCTGGCCATTTAGAATAACTAGACATTTAGGCTATTTATGGGGTGTCATTAATTCAGATATCATGTATCTTCCTAAGCATCTTGATACGCCTATTTGGGTGTTAAAGCTTGCTAATTTTCTTAAGAAGCCTATTTTTACTACTATTGAGGGCAAGGTTATTGATATTAATGAACCAGACCATAATCTTATCAACTTGTTTGGATCTCTAGAGAGAATGCGGCGTCATTTTGTATATTTTAATGGAATATATGCTATAACAAGTAATATTCTTCTTAGCTCTAATAAGATTATAAAGATACAAGATGATCCCTTGTTTTTAGGTGTCGATTTTAACGGTTATTCCAATTGTATTAAAAAGGAATTGTCATCCATTATATTTGTTGGAAGTTTAACAAAGAGAAAGAGAGTAGATGAATTTATTAAACTTGCTAGTTTTTTCCCTATGTTAGATTTTAAGATTGTTGGTGATGGTGTAGAGAAGGAAAGGTTGAAGAGTTTAGCTACAAATAATATTACTTTTTTAGGAGCATTAGAACATACTAAGATTAATGATGTCTTCTTAAGCTCTGATTTAATGTTTCTTCCTGCAAAATCTGAGGGTTTTCCGAAGGTTATATTAGAGGCTGCTGCTTCGGGAACTCCATGTGTAGTTTATAATACTTATGGAGCTAATGAATGGATAACTAATAATCTAGATGGTTTTGTAGTTTCAAACTTTGAAGAGGTGAAAGATATAGTTGTTAGATTGATAGATGAACCTCAGCTTCTGAAGACTATTTCAAGTAATTCAGTGCTATTAGCTAGCAAATATGATTGGAAGGTATTAATTAAGGATTGGGAAAAAGTAATAGAACACCTATTTAATGAACATTATTAAGAAATATATTATTATTACGCCTTATTTTCCTAGTGATTCTTCACATGTTGGAAGTTATATTTATGACCAGGCTAAAACGATTAATAATGTTAGCAAATTCTCAGTAAAGGTTATAAAAGTAGTTTCTTTTTTTTCCTGCGAAGTTGATTATATTTTTAAAGGTATTGAGGTTAAAGTATTTAGGTTGATTGATTTTCCATTTTTTATATTGCCGGGTGTCTTTAATTGGTTGAATTCTATTCGAATTAGACGCTTCCTTAAGAATAAAAATCTTTTTAATGATTTAGAAGTAGTTCATTCTCATGTGTGTTACCCTTCCTCTTATTTAGCTAATTCAATTGCTTCTATGTTAAATGTGAAAACAATTGTACAGCATCATGGACTAGATGTATTACAATTATTAAATGGAAGATTTAATATTCTTGCTCGTCTACAGTCTAACTTGATTAGGAAGCGATCATTAGAGCAGCTTAATAATATTGGGTTAAATGTTAGTGTCTCTAGTAAAGTGCAGAGTAATCTTCATAGTTTTAAAGGGTATATGCCTAAAAGAGAATATATACTCTACAATGGTGTTGATAGGAGTAAATTTTATAATATGAATGTTGTAAAATCAAGTAATAAATTTCAGATTGGCTGTATTGCAAATTTTTGGAAAATAAAGGATCATATTACTCTAATAAAAGCTGTAGAGCTTCTTGTTTTTGAGGGGGTCAAGAATCTTCAACTTACCTTAATAGGTAGTGGCCAGGAGTTAGATTTTTGCAAAAATTATGTAGTGGATGCTAATTTAACTGAATATATCTTTTTTGAGCAAGAAAGAAACCATAGTGACTTAAATAGTTTTTATAATGGCTTAGACTTGTTTGTTTTGCCTTCATATTATGAGGCTCTAGGTTGTGTTTTGTTGGAGGCATGGGCAACAGACCTTCCAATTATATCAGTTAGGGGTCAAGGTATTTCAGATTTGATTCCTAATGATGAAATTAAGAACCTATTAGTAGATGCAAGATCTCCAAAATCCTTAAAGGTGAAGATCTTTGATGAATATAAAAAGCGTAGACGATATTTGTTTAATCCAAAATATGATATTAATAATACAATTCACGAATTTTTAGCCCAATCTTTCTTTGATGAGAAGTAATAGAATTTTTAACATATTAGAGACTGAGAATATACCTTATTCATTAATACTAGGTGAGTATGATCGAGAGTCATCTTTAGTCGAGAATAAATCATTTAAATCAGATATTGATATTGTGCTAAATTCTAGCTCAATGGGGATAATTGATATTTTAAAAGAAAAAAATGAATTTGATTATCTAGGGGGTTCATCTTTTAGAGATAATATAACTGGCGTTAGAGTAGATTTATATTTTAATTTTTTAAATGTTGGATATTATAATTTTCTTAAAATTAATTCAGAGTCTTTTCTTAAGAAAAAGATTTCTGAGGAAGAGTATATTATTTGCCAGCTCCTTGATCCGTTGTTAAAATTTTCAATGTATAAGCCAAGACATAAATTTAGGCTTGAAAAATATTTTGCAGGTGGTATCCGAGAAGATGTCAGATTTAAGTTAGCGAGTATCCTTGGAGAAAGATTATCTAGCATCTTGTTATCTAAGATAAAAAATAAAGATTTTAAGATTTCGTTATTGTTTATTAAGATCTGTAAATTGAGATTATTATTTATAAATGGTAATTTTGTTAAAATGTTGAAATCAAGAATATTATAATGTATCAGTATAAGCACCATAAGACAAGTTTTGTAATTACTACTTCGGATATTGCAGATAATGCATTAAGGTTAAAGGTTAATTATGCAATTACTAATACTTTCCAATCATTTATTAAGGATAATAGTGATAATGTTCAGTTAGAGTTTTTAATTACAGATAGTATTGATAAGTTTTTAATAGAGACTGATTTTGTAAGAGTAAAAGATATTAGGATTGGTAGTGCTCAGACATACTTTAGAGATAATGAGTTAGCTTTTTTAGTTAATCATTCTGCACCTTTTAGAGTAATAGTTAATGTTATAAATAATGAAACATTCAAGTCATCATTACGAATATTTAATAAAGGATTTAAGAATGCTATCGAGGCACAGATTTCTACATTTTATTATAGAGTCTTTTTATTGTTTTCTCAATTATGGAATGTCCAGAATGATCTGTCTTATCTTCATTCTTCAGCAGTTTCTTTACTAGAGAAATCTATAATATTTACAGCTGATTCTGGAGTTGGTAAGAGCTCACTATTAGTTAAGCTGTCAGAAGTTGGAGGGTTTAGTTTTGTCGCAGATGATTTAACAGTAATATCTTCAAATTCTAAAGCGTTTCATCAGGGGAGAAGTTTAAGTATTAAACCTTATCATTTCAAGCAATACCCTTTTCTAAGAAAAAAGATAACTAGTTTAATGAAGTTTGGTCAGAGATTACAGTGGTTATTATTGAATGATAATAGATTAACATATCGAGTATCTCCTTCTGAGTTTTTTGAAGAGATATCTACATCTTCTGATATAAAGAGAGTGGTGCATTTATGTAATCATTCAGCTGAAGATTTTATAATATCAGATTTTGCACTAAGTGATTTGGTTGAGTGTATTACTCCTATTTTAATTAATGAGTTATTCTTAGCTAATCATAAACTTAATACTCTAGCTTCTTTACCAAATTCTCCTTTTATACATACATCTATTTTATATAGAAAGGTACGTGATATATATCTAAAAGCATTTAAGAATGTTGAAATAAAACTTGTACTTGTTCCTTACATGTCAGACTCTAATGATTTATATAACTTTTTAAAATCTGAAGGATGCTTAAACTAATTTTTAAGCAAGCAAATTGGAGTGTGCTAGGTGCAGTTTTTGGATTTTTTGTAGGTTTTTTTGTTAAAATTTATTTGATAGATATTGTTGGTCTGGAAGCTTGGGGAAAGTATGTTATTGCTCAAACTTTCAGCTCTTTTGCTGAAACAATCTTATCTCTTGGAATACCATTTGTAATTATAAAATTTGTTCCCTCTTTTATTGAACATAATAAAGATAAGGTGAGTCGGATTGCAAATATATTTATAAAATATTCGGTTTTAGTTGGTGGGTCTTTTCTTGTTTTTATTTATTTCTTTTCTGAATTAATTAATAAATATATTTATAGTGATATTTCTGGATTAAAATTGATTCTTATTATTATGTGTGTACATGTGCCTATAAGCATGTTATTTGGCGTTTTGATATCATTATATAGGTCTATATTAAAGATTAAAGAAATAGTCCTTTATGGTACTTTCGTCAGTGTTACATTGCGAGCTGTATTAACATTCATTGTTTTTCAGTTTACTGATGATATTGTTAGTTTTATCATAATTGAGGTCTTCGTTCAGATGATGGTATTATTTATTTTGTTGTATTTATTTAATAAAAATGAATTGTTATTATTTGTCCCTTCAGAATACAAAGAGATAGCTTATGATACTGAGATAATCACTTATGGTAAAAGAATGTTTTATAATTCGGTTGTTGCATTTATCTCGGCACAAGCATTAAGTTTTATTATTACTATTACATTGCCTTCAGAAGATGTGGGAGCATATAACATTTTACTTTCCATCTCTGCGTTAACCACTTTTTTACTTGTGAATCTTAATAAAGTATTTGCACCTGCAATCTCCAAATTATATCATGAAGGTAATTTTTCTGAGCTCAATCGTTTATATCAGAAAACAACGTTTCTTATAAATTTTCTTACTATTCCTTTGGTTGTAATAATTACTGTTTTTTCTGATGAGATCTTAGCCCTCTACACTAATGAGATGCTAGAGTATAAAAAATATTTGTTTTTTATGCTCTTAGGAGGAATGTTGTCATTAGCTGCAGGTAGCTCAGGTACTTTAATGATTATGGCAGGGTTAGAGAAACAAAATTTATTGATTCAGATTATTAGAGCATTCCTACTTATCGTTCTTTCATTTTTACTAATTCCAATTTATGGAATGGCAAGTGTAGTACTTTTATATGTTTTGTTTATGCTTTTTGTTAATGTATGTCAATTATTCTATATTAAATCAGTTGTTAATGTTTCCCCTTTTTCTTATAATCTTGTCAAATTATTTGTGTTAACGTCTATTACTATGTATTTTGCTTTAAATCAGAATTTAACATTTGATTTTATGCATTTTATATTATTTCCTATTATGATTTATGTTTTATATCTTTTATTTATGTTTAGACCAATTAAAAACCTAATAAAGGAATTGAGATGATAAAGTATACATTTGTATCACTTGGTAGTTTAGAAAGCTTTGGGATTCGTTTCGGTGGTGCTGGACTTGGAAATATATTATTTCCTTGGGCGAAAGCTATAATATATGCCAAAAAATATAATCTTAAAAGAATACAAACTACTTGGAAGAATATAAAAATTGGACCATTCATCAGGAGGGAAAGGGATAATCGGATGTATTTTAATCTCTTTTCTGGCAGTGATGGTATAACAGGCATTAAGAAGTTCTTATTATTGAATTTTTCAAATAAAGTGAAGGTTTTTTCAGGCATGGATGGTTTGTTTGAAACATTTATTAATGACCGCAATTTTATACTTTCTGAATTGCTAAAGATTATTAATCCATCTTACCTTCAGAAGGTAAGTAAGTTTAATCATAATTCAATTGCTATTCACATAAGGATGGGAGATTTTGAGGTTGTAGAAGATGAAAAGAAATTAAGAAGCGGTCATTGGAATTGTCGATTGCCTTTTAAGTGGTATAAAAGCATGATTGATAAAATCAGGAAAGAAAGCAGTTTACCTATTTATATCTTTTCAGATGCAAGTAATGAGGAGCTGGGAGAAATTCTAGAATTAGAAGATTGTCAAAGAATGGATCTTGGCTCTTCGATATCTGACATGTTAGCACTTTCACATGCACGGGTTTTGATTGCCTCCGCAAGTACCTTTAGTATGTGGGCATCCTTTTTAGGCCAGAATCCAACCATATGGTTTCCTGGACAGATGAGGCAAAAGCTTATTACTAATACTCTTGTTTTTGAGGGCGAAATTGATTATGACGATAGATTAGATGAGTCTTTAATTGAGGTTTTGCGTAATGATTAAATGGCTTTTTAAATATAGTGCAGTAATCTTTGTATTTAATTCAATATTGCTTGCGATACCTCAGACAATACCTTTAGGAGAGGTAATTTTTCTTTCTCTGATGGGCTTATATATTATAGTCTTCTTAATGAATATAAATCAAATGAAGAATGTTATCTTCCATAAAGCATTCTCTTTTTTATTACTCATAAGTATTCTTAATATAGTTTATTTCTTCATGTTTCATTCTTTTGTAGATTTGGATGCTATTAAGTATTTACTTGCCAGGACTATGCAATTTTCAATCCTTGCTGTTTCTATTTATTTCAGCTATGATTATTACAGAAAAAAGTTTTTAGCACATCTGGTTTATTTTGCGACAGTTATTATATTTCTTGGTTTGATTGTAGACCCGTATTTATTATCTGGTAGGTATAGTGGTTTGATGTGGAATCCAAATATGCTCTCTTCTTTCACTACAGTAGCATTTGGTGTATTATTGTTAAAGAACAATAGATTCTCTAGGTTTGATTATTTCTTGCTTTTTTTATTTTTGATAATCTCTTTAGCTACAGGTTCTAGAGGTTCTTTAGTTGCCATTATTCTGGCATATGTTTTAAGGTATGGAGCCTCAAAAAGGAATGTTCTTTATGCTTTTCTTGCATTACTATCAGCTCTTTTGGTGACTAGCCTCCCTTTTGATACTAGTGTAAATCGTTTTGTATCCCAATCTATGTTTAATGATAGAATCCTACAATATAAGTTTGCAATACAATCTATTGCTCAGAATTTATTTGTTGGTTATGGATTAGATAAATATTCATATATTGACATGAGTCTTGTCCCGTTATACTTAGAAGGTAAAGTAAAGGGTGCTCATAATGGTTACTTAGCTATCCTTACTCAATATGGAATTGTATTTGGTTCGGTTATCTTATTTATAATACTTAGGCAATGTATTAAGGTGATACGTTATTTTAGACAATCTATTGGTGTGGAAAGGGCTTTTCTATTTATAATAATATATGCGCTCTTTGCTTCGGTATACGAATCAATTATTACTGGCATCAATGAGTTTCATACTAGTTTGTTCTGGTTTTCTTTGTCATATTTGTCATTATCTATATTTAAGCTAGAAAATGAAAGTTAGAATTGTCTCAGATATAGTATTATTTAAATTGCTTCTAAATGATTGGAATACATTATTTAGCTTAGGATCATATAGTGTTTTTCAGTCTTTTCATTTTAACTATTATTCCTGGAAAGCTGAGTTAAGTAAGAATCCTCGTAATAAATTGTGTATCGTGTTATTAGAGAAAAATAAAAAAATAGATGCTATCTTTCCTTTATATATTGATTCTCAATATACCTTGAGATTTATAAATGATAGACATGCTGATTTCTGTGATTATATTTCAAGAAAGCCTGTTGATTTTATGCAGTTGTATCATTATCTAAAGTCTGAAGTACATTTTTACTCAATTAGATTAATCAATTTGATGCGAGAGTCTAATATCTATAATAATATTAGATGTTTGGATAAGTTAAATAAGATTGTGAAAATAGGTTCTGAATATTCATTCTTAGAGATAGAGAAAGGAAATTTTCCGTATAATGTTAAACATTATCGTTCTCATCAGAAACATAGAATAAATAAGGCAAGTAGGAAATATAAAAATAGCATTAGTTGGGTTTCACATTACAAAGAATCTCCTTTCCCAAAGAGCGAGTTGTTTAGTTTAAGAGACAAAATGATTCGTTTAGGTCTTAGAGAGTATGATTTTTTGACAAATGAAAGATTATATTTAATAGAGCGCTTATATAAGTCTGGGATATTAATACTGCATTTCATGAAAGACAGAGAGAAGATTAATTCATGTAATATTATTATGAAGAAATCTGATAATGAGTTTATGTTTTGGATTGATTTGTTTGATAATTCAAAAATGATAAATATCGCTAGTTATATTCGTTTTATCGAGTCTGTCTCATTGGAGTCTTCTGTAGTTATGAATTTTGGGAGAGGACGATATTTCTATAAGGTCTCCAACTTTTCTCCTATTTTTGATAGTCTGTACCAGATAGATGTGTATGGTAGTAGATTGACTAGATTAATATTCTCTACTATTAATTGCATAAGGAATTTCTTAAGATTTATTTATAAAAATATTAAGATATGAGGTGTTTCTGTTATTTTGTAGAGCCAGCTTCATACACGATTGATTTGGCTAAGAATATTCATGATAAAAATCAGATTGATTATTGTTTTATTTATTCAGATACCTTGGCTAAATCGGAAGTAGAGACAGAAAAAGTGTTTTTAGATAATATGCCTTTGTTCTCTAAGTTTCGTTTTTTAAGTTCTGTCTTAGCGGATAATGATCTTATTATTGTAAATGGATATAATAATTATGTTTTTATTATAACTTTCATGATGAATATTTTTTCTCTTAGGAAAAAATTTATTGCAATAGAATCTGATACACAGCTATTAATTCCGAATAATCTATTAAAGCGGTTGCTGAAATGGTTATATTTATCTATTGTTTTTCGTAATAGATATATTTTGGGTTTCTCAGGAGGGAATAAATCACATAAAGATTTGTTTAGGTATTATGGCATGAAGGAGAATAGGATATTTTTAATGCCAATGATGGTAGATAATTCGAAATTTCGCCAGAAAAAAAAGAGATTTCCAGAGATATTTACGTTTTTGTATGTTGGGAGATTAGTTGCACATAAAAATGTTGAGGGCCTTATACGGCAGTTTAATAGGTTTTTTATAAATAAAAATGCAGTTTTAAAGATTATTGGTAGTGGTCCCGAGGAGAGTTACCTCAAGAGAAATTACATGTCTAATAAGGTTTTATTCTTGGGTCCTTTGTTTAATAAGGATTTAATATCTCAATTTAAAGGTGCTAGTTGTTTTGTTTTGCCATCATCTTTTGAACCCTGGGGACTTGTTGTGAATGAAGCTTTGTCAGCAGGATTGCCTGTTATTATAACTAAAGAGGTAGGAGCAGGTTATGATTTGATCAGAAATAAGCAATCTGGTATTATCGCATCAAATATGGATAGCTTTGGTTTTAGTATGTTAGAATTATATGATGATGTAGATTTATTAGTTGATTTCTCAAGTAATGCATCGCATGTAATGCTAAATTATTGGAACTATGATTTATATGATAAATGCTTAAGTAACGTGTTTAAAAAGGTTAAGCAATGGAGTTAGCAACACTTTTTAGGCTGATAATTGTTAGAATATCTGCGTTATTTTATTCTGTAAAGAGAAGTAAGGTTATTTTTTATCATGATTTACATTCAGATTTTAGATATACAGATATGTCTACTCCTATTAAATTATTTAGAAATCATATTAAAATTATTCAAGAAAGTGGTTATGATATTGTTTCTGAAATAACTAATGATTATGGTCAGATTGAGATTTGTTTTGATGATGCTTTTCTAGGTTTATATGAGAATATAGACTTTATAAAGAAGCATAGTATACCTATTCATTTATTTGTTGTTCCTTCTTATGTAAATAAAAAAAACTATATTAACAGTGAACAATTATTAGAAATGGGGAAGTCTAGATTGATTAAGATTTCCTCACATACATATAGTCATAAGTTGTTAAATAGAATTACAGATAAGGAGGTTTATAGAGAATTAGAGATGTCTAAAGAGTATCTTGAAAATTTACTTTGTAGACAGATAGACTCAATTTGTTTTCCTGAAGGGAAATTTAATCATTCTATAATACATATTGCAGAAGAAGTGGGTTATAAAAAACAGTATTCTTCGATTCCTGGTTTTTTCTTTGATTCATTTGGAACTAATATTATTAAAAGAAGTTTGGTTCAGTTTGCTGGAGAAAAAGAATTCAGATCAATATTAAGAGGAGGTGACCATATCTTAGCATTTTGGTATAGGATAAAACATTACAAGAAATGAGAATTTGTCTGATATCATCTTCTTTTTATCCAGCGACTTTCTATGGAGGGCCAATCTTCGCTACATGGGGTTTGTCAAATAGGTTAGCTGAGAAAGGCATAGAGATATATGTTTCTTCTACTAATGCAAATGGGAGTTCTAGGTTGAAAGTTGTTTCTAATACTTTCCTTAGAAGAAAAAAAAATCTGTTTGTAAAGTATTACTATGAGGAGATTCGTAATATATTTTCTTTTGCGTTTCTTTTTGGTATTTGGTATGATATAAAGAAAGCAGATGTTGTTTATATTCAGTACTTGTTTCATTATACGGTTTTTATTTCTTTACTTTTTAGTTTTATACAGGCAAAGAAGATTATTGTTTGTCCAAGAGGTAGTTTTTCTTCTTTTACTTTGAGTAATAGATTTATCTTGTTAAAGGATTTATGGATGCGTTATTTAATTAAGCCATTTTGTAATCAGATTATTTGGCATGCATCATCTTATCTTGAGAAAATAGATATATGTAGCAATTTTCCAGCTGCTAATGTTATTATAATTAATGATGGTGTTGATTTTTTATCTTTTCAGAAATTTAAGAATGTAAATAAGCAAACATTATTGAAAAGATATACAAATGTTGACTTCAAAGATATTTCACATATTTTCTTCTCAATGGGAAGATTACATTCGATAAAATGTTTTAGTGTTCTGATTGAAGCTTTTTCTTTTTTTGTTGAAAAAGATCCAAATGCAAAATTATTGATTGCTGGGGGTGATGATGGAGAAGCATGGAGATTGAAACAACAGATTATTGACTTAAATCTTCAGAAATCTGTTTTTTTGATTGGTCCTGTAGATTTTGATGATAAAAATATTCTGTTAAATAATTCTGATTATTTTGCTTTGGCATCTGAGTTTGAAAGTTTTGGCATTGTAGTGGCAGAGGCATTATCTTGTGGAAAACCAATTATTTTGTCAAATAAAACTTCTTGGAGAGATCTGGAGAAGAATAAATGTGGTATTTTAGTAAATAATGATAGACATAGTTTCTATAATGGGTTTTTAGCAGTTATAAATAATAAATATGATGGTGATTTGATTAAAAGTTATGTTAAATCTAATTATGATTGGAGTATTATTGCAGATAAATTTTTATCTAAAATTAAAAATAGTTAGATGTATATTCTAGGAATTAATGCATATCATGGAGACTCTTCAGCTTGTTTGCTTAAAGATGGACTGATAGTTTCTGCAATCGAGGAAGAGCGTATCAGACGCATTAAACATTGGGCAGGGTTTCCTTCAGAGGCAATAAAATTTTGCTTGAAGGATGAAGGGATTACTATAAAGCAGGTTGACTATGTCACAATATCAAGAGACCCAAAGGCTAATTTCTTTAAGAAAGTGTTATATGTCTTAAGGTATTCGATTAGTTTTTCTAACATTAAAGATAGGTTGATAAATTCAAAGAAAGTAGGTTCTGTAAGGAAGGAATTGGCAGATTTATTTGAGCTGCCTGTTTCTTCTATTAAATCAGAAATTTATAACATTGAACATCATAGGAGTCATATAGCTTCGTCATTTTTTGCTTCTCCTTTTAAGAGTTCTGCTGTTTTGTCAATTGATGGTTTTGGAGATTTTACTTCTACGATGACAGCTGTTGGTGAAGATAACAGATTCCAAGTTTTAAAAGAGATAAATTATCCTCATTCCTTAGGTGTATTTTATACAGCTATAACACAGTTTTTAGGCTTTCCTTATTATGGAGATGAGTATAAGGTTATGGGTTTAGCCCCATATGGAAACCCCATCTATATGAAAGAATTAGAGAATCTGCTTCAACTTACAGATGATGGTTTTTTCATGTTAAATAAGCAATATTTTAAACATTTTAATGAAGGTATTGCTATGAGCTGGGAGGGAGGTAGCCCTAATATTACTCCATTGTTTACTAATCATTGGAGATCACTGTTCGGGGACCCAAGAATTGAAGGAGAGGATATAAAACAATCTCATATTGATTTGGCAACTTCTGCTCAAAGATTTACTGAAAAGGTTGTTTTCCATATTCTCAATCATTTGTATAAAGAAACAGGTTGTGATAATATTTGTATTGCTGGGGGAGTAGCTCAGAATTCGGTGTTAAATGGGAGAATTATTGAAAAAACTCCGTTTAAGAATGTTTATGTTCCTTCAGCAGGGCATGATGCTGGCACCTCTATAGGTTCTGCATTATATCTATATAATCAACTATTAGATAATTCTAGAACACCAGAGATGCTCTCTGCTTATTTTGGTAGTCGATTTAGTCATGAAGATATTATCTTAATTTTAAATAAGAAAGGTGTTTCATATTCTGTATTTTCTGATGATGATTTATTTCAAAAGGTTTCAGATAAGTTGGTAGATGGTGGAGTTGTAGGTTGGTTTCAGGGAAGATGCGAATTTGGGCCTCGAGCCTTAGGGCACAGGTCTATTCTTGTTGACCCTAGAAGGAGTGATGTGAAAGATTTGTTAAATAGAAAGATTAAAAAGAGGGAAAGTTTTAGGCCATTTGCTCCTTCAATTTTAAAAGAATTTATTTCAGATTATTTTGTGCAAGTTGATACAGTCCCTTTTATGGAGAAGGTTTTTGATATTAAAAAAGATAAATATAAGGTAATACCTGCAGTAACACATATTGATGGAACTGGCAGATTACAATCGGTAGATAGAAAGATTTCACCAAGATATCATAAATTAATCTCTACTTTCTTAGAAAGGACAGGTGTTCCTATCTTACTAAACACGTCGTTTAATGAAAATGAACCAATTGTAAATACTCCTGAACAGGCGTTGGATTGCTTTTTAAGAACAAAGATGGATATGTTAGTTATGGAGAATATAATTGTTGAAAGATGATGTCAGATTATAATTTTTATGACAATACCCCTTTTGAGTATGGTTATACTTCAAGAGAAGAGATAATCGCTAACATGAACCCTCTGTTAAAGCAGCTTATGAGAAAGAATGCAGGCAAGTCATTTTATGATATCGGTTGTGGTTGTGGTCGTAATCTTGTATATGCTTCTATGTATGCTGATAGCTTAGTTGGTGTAGATTTAAGTGAGAAATCTTTAGCTTTTGCAAAGAATTTTATAAAAGATAGTAAGCTTGAATTAATACAAGGTGACAATTTAGATTTGCCTCTTGATTCTGAGATTGCTGATATTGTTATTAGTGATGGTGTTTGTCACCATACAGGAGATACTATAAAAGCTTTTTCAGAATGTGTGCGGATTCTAAAACCAGGAGGGGAACTTTATTTAGCAGTATATAAGAAATTTCGATATTATCCATTTTTGTATTACGTTATAGGTGCTCCTCTTAGAGTCATTAATAAAATTAAGATAGGTGCTTATATTATTGAGAAAATTTTTGTTTCAGTACATTATTTGATGTATAAGATGTTTAAAAGGAACAGACTCTCTAAAAAAGAGACGCGTAATATTTTTTATGATTATTTTATTACTCCAATTGCAACTTTTCAATCTAAAAAAGATGTGTTGTCCTGGTGCTTGTCTAGTAATTGTGATGTTGTTAATTATGAAAGAACTTTAGGTAATTGTCATGTCTTTATAATTAGAAAGAATGCCTAGAAAACTTAAAATATCAATTGTTACAGTTTCTCTTAATAGTGTTAATACTATTAAACATACGATAGAGAGTATAATATCGCAGGATTATGATAATATAGAATATATAATTGTTGATGGAGGTTCTTCAGATGGGACGGTTGAGATAGTTAGCAGATATGATAAGCATGTAAAATATTTTGTTTCAGAGCCAGATAATGGTATATATGATGGAATGAATAAGGGTATAGAGATGGCTACTGGAGATATAGTAGGGATTCTTAATTCCGATGATTTTTATCCTAATAGTTTTATTCTCAGTAATGTTGTAAAATCATTTGAAAAATATGGATGTGATGCTGTTTATGGTGATTTGGTTTATGTTAAAGCTAATAACATTTCTAAGATTACGAGATATTGGAAGGCGGGTGATTATTCTACGCAAAAGATAAAGAATGGATGGATGTTGCCTCATCCAACTTTCTTTGTTAGGAAAGAAATTTATGAAAGATATGGGCTTTATGATACAGATTTAAGTTCTGCTGCTGATTATGGGATGATTTTGAAATTATTATATAAGCATAATATTTTAGTATATTATATTCCTATGATCTTAGTGAATATGAGGGTAGGAGGAGAGAGTAACAGGTCATTATTTAATAGATTGAAGGCTAACAAGGAAGATAGTTTAGCCTGGACAAAGAATCAATTAAATAGACCTATGTTTATTAGATTTAAGAAACCTTTGCAGAAATTAAAACAGTTTTTTTTAAAACCCAAGATATAATTGCGACTCCTAATTGTAGATAATAACGATTCTTTTACATATAATTTACAGCACTATATTTGTGAATTTATTGATAATATTGATGTTATTAGGTTTGGCAAATTGAAGTTGGACGATGTTAGTTCGTATGATAAAATTCTTTTTTCCCCAGGACCAGGATTGCCAGATGAATATCCAATATTACATAAGGTTTTAGCTAGATATCAGAGCTCCAAGTCGATTTTAGGTGTTTGTTTAGGCCAGCAAGTAATTGCTGAGTTTTATGGAGGTCAGCTGACAAATCTATCGAATATAATGCATGGGGTATCTTCTAGGGTTAGTCATTTTGGGAATTGTATTTTATATACTGGTATTCCTATTTCTTTTCAGGTTGGACATTATCATTCTTGGGTAGTTTCTAGTAAATTTTTTCCTCCAGATTTGGAGCTAACTTCTTTAAATGAAGATGGTTTGATTATGTCAATAAAACATAGAAAATATGATGTTAGATCAGTTCAGTTTCATCCTGAATCAGTTCTTACGGAGCATGGATTTAAATTGATTCGAAATTGGATTTTTTCTTAGTTGTATTCTGGAGTAAACCAATCTTTCTTCTTTTCATATTTTAAATCTCTTAATACTGCAGCTTTTACTCGTATTGTCAAGGTGTAGCTTTTATGATACCCTAGTGGAATCCAATTAAAAAGCATTTCCCAGCAATGTAAATCTCTATATATATCTATTGATGAATAAGTAAGTTCTTTTTCATCAAAATCATATCCTGAACGAAAACCAATCTTCCATTTATTTGTGATTTTTAGGTTTCCTGAAAAGTTAAGTGATTGTGTTGTGTCTTTATCTATGTATTGAGGTGTATTATTGTTCATGATTGCATATCCTTTCGTATACTGAAGTGAATAGTTTGCATTTAATTGCCAGGGGATAGAATAAAAGTCTTTTTCTGTGTCCTCTTTATCTTCATTTTTATTCTTATTCTTGTCAGGATTCAAAATCTCATTATTTATATTAATTCCAATTGAGGTTGTGAACGATTTTAATCTTGCAAGCCTTTTATTTGTAGATAATTCAAATTGATTTATTCTTGCTGTTTTGTCTTTGGTAGTGATATACGGGTCGTAAGTACTTGAGAAGGTAATATCAAATATGTTAATTAGTTTTGTCCTAGCATTTAATTGGATATCACTAAGGTTTAATGAGTCAGAGAGAATGTTGTAGGAACTGTTTATACTAAGACTTTCAATTAATTTTATTTTCTTGAATGTTTCTGTGGTATCTTCTTTTTTTCTAATCTTCATGTCCAATATATTTCCTAAGCTAAAGCTAATATTTCCACTTTCTCTGTTTGATGGGCTTCCGTAGATTCCATTATTCATTATTGAGTAATTCTGTGTGTCTCCTTCTTTGTTGATTTGAACACTTTTGTAGTACCCATATTTTTCGTTCGACAAATCAGGATTGTATCTGAAAGAGAGGTTCGGTGATATTACATGTCTTATGCCTGCTATCTTACTTTTTTTGAATTTTAATAGTCCATAGATTTTTGTGTTTAATCCTGTTGAAATATTATAGTCATGTCCTCTAGTAAATTTATGGATTGTATCAATATCTAGTGATAACTCATTGGTATTCCATTTTTTTTCAATTTGGGTTAGATACCATCTTTCCGTAAGATTGATGCTTGGTGTTAGATTAAAATGTTTAAATAGCCTGATAGATGTGCTAATTGGTATATTATGTTTCATTCCATTTCGGAACTTTTTCAATGTTTCGTTATGAAAGAGTGAATCTTCGTTTGTTGATATGGTATTTCTGCTATTCATTATATATTTAATTGATATCTTGTCATACCATTGTGTTTTTGCGCTATTCCCTAGTTTTTTCAAAGGGTATATTCTTTTTGAGTTAAGTGAAATTTCAGGAAGAGTCAAGCTGATATTGTTATTTGACATATTCTGACTATGTCTTAGGCTGATATTAAGATTATTGAAAAAGGTGTTGTCCCATGTCTTTGACAGATTGATGTTTGATGACATTGTGTTCTTTAGATAGTCATTGGCATTGTAAGAATTGTTTCTGTGATAGGTGCTGCTTCCTGCTTCCAGATTTGCGGAAAAACTTAATGATGGATTTGCTTTCTGATCTTGTCTATGAGACCATTTGACATGAAAATCCTTTTTTTCACTATAATCAGGGAATCCATAATAGCTATTTTTAATATTCCCATAGCTTAGTTTGAAGCTTCCATTGTATTTATATCGATTTTTATATCTTAAAAGAGATTTTATATTCCAACTTCCTTGAGTATATATGTCACTTTTTAAAGATAGGTCTGCTTTTTTGCTCAAAGTAAAGTAATAACCTCCATCTTTTAAGAAGAATCCCATATTAGCAGACTCTCCATATGATGGAATTATTAGGCCAGAGCTCTGTTTGTTATTGTTAGGGAAATATCCGAATGGCAAGATTAAAGGGGTCGGAATTCTAAAGAATGTGAGGTATGCTGGCCCTGTTACAATTTTTTTACCAGGGATTATCTTAATTTTTTTTGATCTTATAGAGAAATGAGGAATTTCTGCATCACATGTAGTGTAGTCTCCTCTGTGAATATAGAAAGTCTCATCATTTACTTTCTTAACAGTTTCTCCTAATATGTAGGCTTCTCCTTCTTTTGTAGTGATTTTTTTTACGCTACACTTTTTAGTCTTGAAATTATAAGTCATTTCCTCAGCTTTAAAACTCTCTTTTTTTTCAGTAAATATTGGCACCCCTTCTTTTTTGCCTGCTGAGTCTATCTTGTAACTAGCGTATATAGAGTTTTTATTCCAGTCAATCTCAATATAGGCCGCGGTTATAGTAGTATTTTGATATTCTATTTTAGCACCTCCATAGAGGAAAACCTTCTTTTTGTCAATACTTAATCTTATTGAATCTTCAGCATGTTGTTTTATTAGATTTTCAAAGGAGTAATTTTTAGTTTCTGTTGAGTCTAAGAAGCTATAGGTTATTTTAGCCGTAGATTTATTAAATATTCCTGTTAATAAGAATAGGAATAGAATTAAGGTTTGTTTTTTCAGATTCAATCTTAGTGTTATATTTGTGTCAATCGAGATATATAGAAAATCGTGCCAAAAATAACTAAATTATACCATATAATTTTACATAACGCGAGATCGATATTTTTATTTTCTCCTCTTATACTTATTAATTTATCCATTCATGCTCAATCTAATACAGATAATGAAATTAGAACTGTTGTAATTGATGCTGGTCATGGAGGGAAGGATCCAGGTACTATGGGAACTAAGAGATATACTAAGTATGAGAAACATATTGCATTAGCAGTGTCACTTAAATTGGGAAGCTATATAGCTAATTCATTCTCAGATATTGATGTTGTTTATACCAGAAAGGAGGATGTTTTTCTTGAATTAAATGAACGAACTGAATTAGCTAATAATGCAAATGCTGATTTATTTATTTCAATTCATTGTGATGGATTTACCAACTCTAGAGCTTCTGGAGCTAGTGTTTTTGTTATGGGAATGAGCAAGTTAAAAGCTAATCTAGATGTTGCAATGAGAGAAAACTCAGCTATTTATATGGAAGATAATTATCAAGAAAAGTATGATGGTTTTGACCCCCAATCTCCGGAGAGTTATATAGTCTTTAGTCTAATGCAAAATACATATCTTGGTCAAAGCTTACAATTAGCTGAGAATGTAGAGCGAGAGTTTTCTAATAGAGCAAATAGAAAAAGTAGAGGTGTGAAGCAAGCCCCTTTCTATGTTATTAGTAGAACTAATATGCCATCAATACTTGTTGAATGTGGTTTCTTAACTAATCCTAAGGAGGAAGATTTTTTGCAATCTGATTTAGGGCAAGATTATATTGCTTCTGCAATTTTTAGAGCTTTTAGGTCATATAAAGAGAGCTTAGAGGCCGTAGATGATTTATTAGAGAATAAGATGTCATCAGAAAAAGA
>MDSW01065674.1_pt1 | contig 31534 bp, 35 predicted proteins | sample 811171 | NCBI WGS metagenome assembly MDSW01 (sample SAMN05326641, study PRJNA326480) | marine metagenome | isolation source: seawater | place: Atlantic Ocean: North West | collected 2012 | reverse complement strand
CTGTCCAAAGTTTGCGAGGACATGCCATACCAACCAACTACACCCAAGTGCAGTATACATGTTATTTATATATCTGCTTATGAATGGTGCGATTGCTAATGCGGTATATGTAAACATCATGTGACCATGAAACCCAATAATGATATCAGATGCTAACATAACCAACAAAGGTGCGAACCATACCCATAGACTCTTTGCTATGTGCGGTGCAATCACTGCTAATCCCAATAGAGGTTCACTATTAGGTGGCAGTGGTAGAAGTCTACTCAATACCAGAGCAGTGAATAGAAACAGGAGTGACTTCATTCTAGGAAGTCAGTCAGGTCAGAATCTACCTTGGGTACTCTCTTCTTTCTTTCCTTCTTGACAATCTCCTTCCATTCAGCATCTTTCTCTTTTACTTCATCGATACGAATACGCAATTGGTCTACAAATGCTTGTGCTACAGATGCGGATTGTCCGTCTGCTAATTCGTTGTCTAAGAAGTTCTCGATACCAGAATGATTGATATATCTTAGTTTGATATCTTGTTGCTTCTTCTCCCTTTCAATCCTACGAAGAAAAGCATACCAAGAAATCTGTGTAAAGTAGGCAAACGCATTTGGTTTACCAGTTCTAGTTGCGGCCTCTATATTATAGTTCTCAATTGCTTTCAGACAATTCTCTACGGCATCCATTACCATTTCTTCACGGTAAGTATATCGTACAAAGTTTGATTTATGTGATAATCCTTCGGCAATCTTTAGAAAGCATTCTGCAATATAATCAGGTACGATTGGTATCTTCTTATTTGCCTTCTTTGCTTTCCTAACAGTTTGCACATAGTCAACAACACTCGTTGAAAACTGAGCATTATTCACATAATGTGGTTTCTCTTTGGGTTTCATATTATACTCCAAGTTTGATGCATATTATACTACATGCATGATAAAAAGTCAAGGTAAAAAAATAATTAAAAAATAGCTTGACAAAATATGTTTTTTCTGTTATAATTCAAAGCGTCCTTTGAGGGGGGGATATATACCTCAATTATTGTCCTTCTTAGGTAATATTGGCCCAAGGTTATCCTTGTGAAATTTATCTCTATCAATTATATGATGTACTGACCCACCAATACAATATCTCATACCTTTGAATTTTATTGGATGTCCTGTTCCATGGTCTACATCTCCACGAAACAATACTAATCTACCATTCTTTACTTCAATTGAAAACAGTTCATTATCTTTTGGTATTCCTATAACCAATGGTGGAACTTCACTAGGAACGAAGTTTGCTCCACGAGTCAAATCTTGAAAAGGGTCTTCTATGTAATAACAGAATGTATATAGAGCAGGAAAGTGGTCATGCATTTCGGCACGGTGTTCAAGTTCTCCATCATATTTCACTGCCCACATGCTTACGGTCTCTAAGGTATCATGCCACCTATCAATCCATGCCTTACTTTTAGAACGATATCTTGTAAACTCACTTTTATTATTATCTTCGATTAAAGCAATCCTTGCAAGTTTATCTACATATGCTTTTAGAGTAGACCACGGTTTTGAGTTAAGGTCAAAATTAAAAGTAGCATCTGCAACTAAAGGTGATAATCCTTTTACACCATCACGATAATCTAGATTATGAAGAGCAGATAGAATTTCTCTATCCATTTCATTATCATCTATTTGTTGACAATAAATTTTCTCTGGGGTATTTACCCTAACTGTTTGTACTGATACATCCACTAGTGAATTACCTTTTTCCTTTTATTAGGGTCAAAGAGTAAAACATTACTTCCACCCCCATCACTGTCACCAGTGAAGTCATCTTCTATCATACCTTCAAGTTCTGCCATCTGTTGCATCAGATTCTTAGTCACTTCGGTCAAACTATTTTGCTTCTTCCATTCTTCTGGATTGGACTCAGCAAATTCCATCATTCTTTTCTCATGCATCTTTTTCATGTCTTTGACTGCTTCATTGTATTGCCATACAAGAGTCTCTTGCGGTTGTGAGATACCAACAATGTGATTACCATTTATTACAATGAGTTCTGTATCTGTCTCTTGATATATCATCCACGGACGGAAAGAATAATACTTCATGCCACCCATGATTTCAGTGAACCCAATTCGCATTGGTTTACGGACAATGAGTTCTAGTTCTTCTTCGTTCTGCCATTGTATGACTTCACATACAATTTCATCCCCAGAGGACAATTTGAATTGTCTCAAAGGATACTTTTCATTTGTTTCTTCTTTACTCATCTGTCTTACTTTCGGTTCTACCTAGTTTCTTATCTATATACGATATAATAAACTGGTGTAGGTTAGTCGCATCTACTTCCAACGGATATTGTTTGAAGTGATGCTTTATGTTCGCAGGATGGTCTTTATGTTGTGCAGTAGGAACATTGGTTTCAAAACAATATGTCGCATATGAACCTTGTGCTATTCTGTCATCCATCCATTCGTATGTCCATTGAAGCATATCAACATAATCATACTCACCAGAAGGATGCACCCAGAAGTTCCATGGGACTTTCCCTCTTGTACCTAACATATATTGTTTTGCCTGTAACATACCTTTTATAACTTCTCTAACTCTGGGGTCATCAATATAGTCTGGTTCTCTATATTCGAATGTATATCCCTCTTTGTAAAAGTTATCACTATTATTTATATCCATGTTTTCTGCTTCTACCGACTGAGCAATCTCTTCTGGAGAATTAATTCTCAGGGGTAAATATGCCACAGAATGATGTCCCCAATACTTATTTAACCATTCTTTACCTGCGTCTAGACTTGCAAAAGACTCATGTGGTAGTCCTGCAATCATAGTAAGTGACCCAGAATAGTATTGGTCTTTCTTCATATTCTTTCTCATGAACTCATCAATCTTGAGCAAACCTTCTTTGGTTTCCTCTGGGTTCATACCTTTACCAACTGCTTTACCTGACTTATGATTCAGGGTTTCGACACCATAACTATGAGAAGTAAATCCGATATCAATCATATCTTCCCATGTCTTTTCACCGTGTCGTATCATAAGGTCACCACGAGCATATCCACTAAACTGTGGTTGGAATGGTAATTTACGAACTGCATCTGCGACCTTTTCCATTTTATCTTGACGGTCATTGACAGTATCATCGGTTATGTAATAGTTTCGTACTCCCCATCTTTCCCAGTTCTCTAGCAGTTCATCATGTAAGTCCTGTTGACATCTATCCATATTACCCTTGATACCAATCAAAGGAAAAGAACAATAGGTACATTTGAATATACACCCACGAGCAAACTCTACATTCAAGGTCTCGTATGGTTCAATATAATCTCGTTCTTCATATGAGATTCGTGCATCTGGTTTAGGGTGAGCAGGATAATCACGATAAGCATTTATCAATTGACCCTGCTTCCAGATAGTTGCCTTTATCGATGGGCCTCCGTTAAACTCGTGTTCAAGTATTGCTTCCAGTGCATACTCACCACTACCTGCACAGTAATAATCTACATTACCTATCTCTGTAAGAACAAATGCTTTTACACCACCTACTACAATGATTACATGAGGATGAGTTCTCTTCATCCAATTAACTACTCCCTGTAATCGGTTTCTACTAATATAAGCAAGTGGGAATAATAAACTGATACCAAGGAACTTGGTTTGAGCAGTAATACGGTCATCAAGGTATTGACGAATCTCATCGTCAGACATATAGAAGGTATAGTCTAAGCACTCAATATCCCAACCTTTCTTTCTCAGATAGGTTGCGACTCTATGATTACCAAAACTTCTGTAGTAGTCTGGTGAGTTGTCAAGTTTACGACTAGAGATTACCCACTTATCGTTGAATACTTTCCTGAGTCCTGCATTCGCACCGAACCCACCAATCATTAATCCGTGCTTCATTTCAAATCTATTGGGTATACCTTGTAAGGGAACTGTTCCTTATTATATATCTTGATTCTTTCAGCACTATGTCTTAGGGTAAAGTTCTTATGTTTACGGATATGCATATCATCCGCAATGTCATATAATTGTGTTACCGAACCATCGTCAGACTTTCTCAGTCCTCTTCCGATTGATTGAAGAACTTTGACTTGAGACTTGGAAGGACTAGCAAAAACAATGTTATGCAAGTTCCTAATATTAATCCCAGTAGAAAATGTTCCTAATGAAGCAACAATGATTGCATTCTTTTGTCCCTCTACAATACCACGAATCTGTTCACGGTCTGTTGCATCGACCTCACCTGATACATAGAATATCTTTCTATCTTCTCCACCCATCTTCTTCATTTGGTCAAAGAGTATTTTACCATGCTTGTCCACATACTGGAACAAGACCAAAGTATTACCCTTCAAGTCCAGAGATAGTTTAGAGATAAAGTTGTTTCTCTTTTCACATCCTACAATATAATCCATCTCTTCTTGATAGGTAGATTCTTTGAGCATGTGGCAGACATCGTTATGATATCTCAATAACAATACCTTAATATTTAGTTTAGCAAGTTCACCCTTCTCTTGTAAGTCCTTGGTCATGGTAACACGATGTACAGAACCAAAGAGACTTTCCAATACAAGTTTATTAGTCTCTGTACCATCAAGTGTACCTGTAGTACCGAATCGATACTCAGCATTCTTACACTTGTTCATGATACCAGACAAAGACTTTGCTTTGAAGAGATGGACTTCATCACCAAAGATGCACCCTAGATTCTCAAACCATTTGGGTGGAAACTTGTAGATAGATTGCCATGTAGAAATGATAATCTGTTTGTCAGTGGTTTTATCCTTACCTGAATAGATTCGGTGGCAGTGTTTATCTACATCGAATCCATACTCTTCAAAGTCTTTATACATCTGTTCGACAAGACTTGTTGTCGGAACAACAATCATAACTTGCTTATCATAGTTATCCATATACCAACGCAATAAACAATAGATGATATATGACTTACCACTACCAGTTGGTGATAATAGGATTGCTCTTTTATTAGTGATTGCATGTGTGACCGCATCGTATTGATAGTCACGGATATCAAACGGACTGTTAAGTTCTTCAATGAACTTAGTTAGATTGATATGGGATACACCGTTCTTCTGGGCAGGATGACCATACTTAGTCTCCTCTAATTGCAAAGGATACATTCTATCTGAGCAAAACTTTCTCAGATGGTCATATAGTCCTGCACCCAGTTCACGAGTAACTGAATTAAATAGTTTGATTTTACCGTCCCACTTCCTTGCCTTATACATTGGCATGAACTTGAAGCCTGGGACATAGAATGAAAAGTAATCACGCAACTCTGGCACTTGATGTGCTTCGCACTCAATGTGCATCATTGCATGGTCTTTAAGTTTTGCGGTTATTGTATTCGGTAATGTCACATTCCTGCATCGAACTGTCTCCACTTAATTATGTTGGAAATGGTTTGATGTCTCCACTTTAGATTATCTATGATTTCTACTAGAGTATCTATAATGGTTTTAAGGTACTGTATTTTCAGTTCCGAATCTTGAATCTCTTTATCAGTATCGTAATAATACTCTTTGAAATTTTTGGTGTTTACATTTAGACCATCATAAGGGTCAAATGCCCATCCACGAGATTCTATGTCTTCCTTAGACATTTTGCCCTCGTAGTAAAGATACTTATCCTTCAGTAGTTCTTTTTGTTTGAACTCTGCTTTCTTGAGTCGCAGTCTTGTCTGAGCATGATACTCAAGATACTTAGCATGTAACTCTGGGGTATTTTTGGAACATTCAGCAAGGGTGTTAATCTCAATCTTTGAGTCTTCTTTCCACTCTGCCAATATGCTTTCTAAATCTAACATTCACTCTCCATTATAAAACAATAATGTAGTATTTAGACTATTTCAAATTGAGCAAATCTAAAACTAGCATCGAAGGTCAAGAACTGGACATCTCCAGTAGTTGACTGAAAATTAATAGTACCAAGAGAAGTAGGAATACAATCTTTGTATCTTACTCTCAAAGTCTGATTGTTATGACTAGACAATACACTCAAGGTAATATCAGCATAGGTAGGTTTCTTTTCACCCCTTGCCCCTGCGGATACTTGACCTTCATTAGTTATTCTGGTCATCCAATCATACATCTCTCTGTATGAAGTTAAGTTCTCATCCAGTATAATATTGAATGATACTTCACCAAATGTCATCTTGTCCCCTGCTAAAGGAACAGATGTAATTCTTCTGGCAGGTAACTCCAGTGGATTTAACTGTGCGCCTGGATGTGTTACCTGTTGAGCAAAGTATTCTAAGTTAGGATACCTTGTTCTATCAATAACTACCCTGAACCCAGTGGGTTGCAGATAGTTAAGATTACTCGTCAACTCATCATCTTTGAGTTGCGTAGTAATAGTTGTACTGTCAATAGGCATATAAAATCCTCTTCTATATGTCTATTTATACGAATTCTTAGTGGAACTTGACACCATCTAGTCGTTTATTCTGAAGTGCTTTCAGAACTCCTGACCAGTATTCAATGCCCCATTCACTCTTTGACTCTTCACATTTAGACAACGCAACCTTAACATTAAGGATGCGAGTCAAATGTCGAGCATGTTTTGCATTCATTGCATTATTCATTATATCCCTCTAGAATAGTTTCAACATTAAAACGGTTCTTCAATCCTGTTTGAATTTCCGTTGCTTCTTCGATAGTCTTGATTGGGTCAAAGAACCCTGCAAGGATTGCTCCTGTCTCAGCATTCTTAACTACAAAACCATCAAAATCGTATTCACCAGTAAATGCACCACACATGATTACTCTCCTTGTTCCAAAAAGATTCCAAGAACTTTCTCACGGTCAATGGTATCACCACCACCATACAAATGAGTAGGAACTCCATTTTCAAAGTTCTCTTCACAACAAGGATAGTTACCAGTCAAATATTCATTGATAGCAATCATGGCAGTTCCCATGGTAAATCCTTCGGTAGGATAAAGAGCATCGTCATTATCTTCACCGTAGAAGTCCATGCAATACTCAGCAAACCCTTGAACATTCTCTTCAGTAGGTTCACAGTTTTCAGCAAAAATCAGTCCAAAATTGTTTTTCATAATCAGTTCCTTTCTCATTATGTTATTATAATAACAAGACTAGCAGGAAATGTCAAGCGAAAAAATCATCTAAATTGTTTTTTTCTGCCCTCAAAAATATGTCTGGTGTGTCCTCTTTTCCGAAGTACCAACAGTTCTCAATGTACAATTGGTCAAAGAAATCCTGTAGTTGCTCCTTATCAAAGTTACCTTCTTCGTCCTTGAATACAGACTTACCCTGTGGTCTTTGCATGATACGCATCCCTATCTGACCTTTGAAGTGGGGTCTGAGTAGGTCTACTAACTCATCACAAGACGGATAGACTACATTCTTTACCTTTGGATTCATAATATTGATAATCATATGACCATCATTAGATAGTGAGTCAAAGGTCTTTTGTGATACTGGTAAGAAGAAATCATCTCTCCACTTCTCGTATTCAGAGAACTTCTTCCATGATTGTGCATCCTCATTCTCACCACCCTCGTTGTATCTCTCTGTAGCAAAGTATGGTGGTGAAGTAAAGGCACAATCAATGTCTGTGATTCTATCCCATGGTAGGTCTTCTGCACCACAGTTAAACAGATGGACAGTCTTTTGTTTACCAGACATCTTCTCTAGGTATGGTATCATTTCATGATACTTGTAAAAGGTATTGGGGTTGGGGTCACATCCAATATAAACTTCTGCGTCTGAGGCGTAGAATCCTGTAAGTCTATCACCCCAACCCATAGATGTATCAAGAACTCTTTTGGCATTAGTCATCTGATAGATGGTCTTTGCCATACTGGGTTTGAACTGGGTGGCAATGTATGTTGCCAAACGGAAGGTAGCAACATACGAGTTTTGTTGCAAGACACCACCGACCAACTTTTCTTTTTCATTCCCATCAAGGTCACGGACTGTGACTTTCTTGACATCGTTTATACCTCTCCATATAGCACCAAGACATGCCCATATCTCATGAGCAGTTCCTTCATTCCATACGGTGAGAGGTGCTTTGAATGAGTAACTGTTACACTGCCAACGCAGGGGTTTCATAAACCAATCAGATACATCATTATAAGGTCTGGCAGGAGCATCGATTACTCCTAGTCCATATTCACTAAAAGGATACTTGTAGTCATCAAACTTCTCAATGACTTCCCTTTGTTGATTATTAATATGGGTGACACCCTTCCAGATATCGTATTGCTTTAGTTTCCACCACGCATCATCCCTGCGTTTCTCAGTAACCTGATTAGCAGGAAAGGGTGGTCTTTCTTGAAAGATATATTCAGCAAGAGTCTTTCTAAAGACATCCTTACCATACCGTTCTGTGACATCGGTAAACTGGGTCTCATCCATAACAGGAAGACCTGTGCTATCTGCACACTTACCTAGAAGAGCATATAATTCTTGATTCATAACGACCATTATACACTATATAGCGTAAAATGTCAACCGAATAGTTGACCTGAATTCACATCGTTTTTCTTTTTCTTCTTACTGAAAAGGCGTTGAAATCCACCAGACATACCGAATGTTACAAACTTGTAACATGCATATACGATTAGTGCATTCACACCTATTGCTATTATCCAATCTACCATTTATCTAAATTAACTCCACGAGTATTGAATGTACCCATTGCTCTGTTCATTCTATAGTCAAATGGAACAGATACAGATATAGGTGATGGTTTCCTATCACCCACATATTCAAATGTATTGTAAACTGTAGAAGGATTGACATGTTCATATTCATGTTCTACTTCACAGTCATGCTTGACAGAATATCTACCGATATCTAAATTAGTACCGTAGATATCCTTGCCATTGGTCATTCTGACCTTAATCATTTGGTCAATCATTAGTGAAACTTGTGAGGGACTCCATTAACAACAATGTAATCAATATTCATGTTTCCTGCAATCATAAAACCTGTTCTATGATAAACAGAGTCCACCATCATTTGCCATGACTTGTTATCTTGTTGTAAAAATGCTAACTGCATTTCTTTAGCATTAAGGGGAAGTTCGAGTTCTTCCCCTTCGAAGTGTTCTTCATCAAACGCATAAAGGTCGTGATGAAACGAACCGACCAGTCCGTTTCTTAGAATCACGCAGCCTCCAACATAGATAATGGAACACTGTAAACAAGGTCACCTTTACTAGGTATCTTAACCAATGCTTTTTTGATGTTGATTTTCTCAACAATACCAACAGTTCTCTTAGTCTTTTGAACTACGATAACTTCGTCACCAACAGCAATCGATGCTTTAGCATTTACTGCAATTGCTTCCCTTGCGAAAGCGATTACCTCATTTAACTCCGAAACAGAGTTCAGGTTGAGGAGTTCCTGTTTAAGTATTTTACTAATCATAATGTATTACCTCTCTTCATTATGTTATTATAATAACAAGTGGGGCAGAAAATGTCAAGCCTTTTCTGCCCCTTTTTGCTACTTAGTTTGCCAATGAGTAAGATACACCACGGTAGACACCAGATGTTATCTTAGCATTTTCAACTTTCGGTAGTTTATTGTAGGATACTCCTCTGTAGATACCAGAAACGGCCTTCTTGACCTTCTTCTCTTTCTGAGGAGTGACCTTAACACCACGATAGTATGCCATAACACTTCTCCTTTAATTTGATTAAAAGAAATGCGTTCCTTCGACTTTCGGTCTCGTTCCCTTGCGGTACTTGCTAACCTCACGAATCGTGAGAGGTTTTCAGGTCTACTTCCGTCCCATGATGGGATGAACGATAATATTATTTATACAAATAAAAAAGGGGAGACCGAAGTCTCCCCTAAAAAACGGTTGGTTGACCCAACTCTTTTTATTTACAGATTAAGTTAAGATGTTAGTTACCTTAAAGATTCTGTAATACTGGTTAGTCTTAACTGTAGCAAGACCGTCAGATGGTGTTGACCCTACGAATGGGTTACTTGCCATACCATATCTGGTTTTGAAACCAATTTTAGGTTGGAAAGTGTCTTCACCGACTGCTTTAACCATTTGCAATGGAACATATGGGCAATAGAATACACCAGCGTCATAGCTGTTAGTTCCTTTATAACCAACATTGATGTAATCAGTGTTAGCATAAGGGTCGATGTATACTCTAAGTCTTCCGTTCAAGACACCTGCGAAAGTGTTTCCAGTGTCATCTACTTGCAAGTTGTTAGAAATAGCAGGAGAATAGTCCAAAGTTCCTGCAGCTGCTAGGGCAGTAGCAACATCTGAAGAACAGATTACTACATTACCTTTACCTCTACGAGTCTCTTTAGCGATAGTGTTTGCTTCTCTATCGATTTGGACTGTTAGTCCTTTGAACTTCTCAGCAGACCATCTACCATCAGCATCAGAACTTACATTAAAGATACCCTTGGCAGTTACATTTGCTTGTTGAGCTCCTGTTTTTGCTTGAGAGTTAACAGTTCTAATGACTTCACGGTTGATTTCAGCAAGAATTTCAGTTGACAAGATGTTTGCCAATTCTGTTTCTGCATCCAAACCGTGGATTGCTTTCAGGTCTTGAGCGAGTTCAAGACTGTATTCTGCTTTCAATGCTCTTGATTTAGCAGTAACAGTTTGTCTTTCAATGGTGAAACCCATTTCTTGGAAAGACGAACCACCAGTGCTACCAAGTGCTTCAGCGTCAGCAGTAGGCATACCACCAGCGGCAAGAGATGTTAATCTCGCACCTTCTGAGTCTACGCCGTTCCAACCAGAAGCGTTGTCAGAATCATGAGTTCCAGATGAGTCACCTGAGAATTGAGTTTCTGCTTCGTTGAAGAGTGCTTCACGGTTAGAAGTTGAACCACCTTGATATCTTGCTTTCATAGCAAAGATTAATCCAGTTGGGCCGTTCATTGGTTGTACACCACAAATGTCATAAGCGATGAGGTTAGGCATTGCTCTTCTTACCAGTGAAATTAATACTGGGTCAAAGTTATTGACAGATGCAGTGTTGTTAGCAGGAGCAGCCTCAGTGATGAAACCTTGAGAAGCAGCTTGTTCTTCAATAAGTGCTTTTTCTTGGTTTTCAAGGACAGCGGCTGTAACTGCTCTACGATGTGAGTCTGTAATCTCACCAGCGGAAGTTTCGTCCAATACTGGAGCCCACTTCTCAATAAGTTGGTCGTAAGATACTTGCATTGTTACTTATCCTATTTAATTATGCTCTACGAGCGGTTTTTCTGATTGCCTGAAGATATCTGTCCATGCTTTCAGATGTTTCAACTACAGAAGTGTCTTCTGCATCTACACCTTCTTCAAGAACTTCTTCAGACGAAGTTTCTTTTTTGCTAAAGTGTGACTCTTTAACAGTTTCTACTTTTGATGCGAAATCGTCATCAAAATCGAATCCGTCAACGAGTGACTTCAACTTTTCTACCTGTGTGTCAGCAAGGTCTTTGGATGCTTCACGAATGATTGCATCTCTTTTGAAACCTTCCAGTTCACCAGTAGCGTCAATGATTTTCTGAGTAGATTCATTGAGTTTAGTCTCAAGTTCGTCTACTTGGTCAGATAGTTCATCAACTAGGTCAACCTTGGATTCTGGGACATCAATGTAAGACTCTTCAAATAAGTCTTTCAGTTTGTCCATAAAGGATTCAGCAATTTCGGTTCTAAGACCGTTTTGTACTGCAACCTTATTGTCTTCCATCCAAGTCTCAACTACATAGTTTAGGTAGTTGTCTACTTTCTCTACAAGTTCAGATTTAGTAGCAGTTACTTCTGCTTCTAACTCTTCTTTGTACTGCTCTTCTAATCTGTCAACTTCTTCTGACAATTTAGATTGTACAGCTGCTTCGAAAATAACGGCAGTTTTGGTTTTGAACTCATCGCTCAAAGTTGCCTCAGACTCAACTAGTGCATCAAGTTCAGCAGTAGTATCAATTACTGGTTCAGCAATTGTTTCATCTTCTTCCATTTCTACTGACTCTTTGTGATATTGACTATACATGCCTTCCATGTCTGCTTTAGACATTTTGTTCATTTTGTCAAACATAGCACTAATCATACCTGCTTTAGTTTTCGGTGCAGGAGCTTGTTTTGGTTTTGTAGCATCAGCTGCCTTGTCTACTGACGCAATAGATTCTGGTTCAGATACAGCACCTTCAGGTTCTTTACCTTTTGCAGACCCTTTTGCTTTAGGCATCTCTGCTTCATCGAGAGTTTCTTCCACGATTTCTTCGTTAACAACTTCATCGTGAGTCGTTTCTTCGATGACTTCATCATTTTTTACTTCTTCAGTCATATTGACTCCTTACATACTAGATTTAATTAACGAGAGGAAATTCTTAAACTCTCTTATTTGCGCTTCTGGACGAAACGCACGAGGAGCGTTTTTAATTTCAGTCTCCATTTTTTCAATTTCTTGAGCCTTCAGAATGCCGTTATCCCAAACCCAATCTACTCCTTCCATAATACCATTAACAAATGCTTCTGGAGCAGATGGGTCTTGCACAATGTCAACAGTGCTAAGAATAAAATCGTCTTTGACGACCATTGCACCATTCCTCTGTTCAAGACTACCCATACCACGAGTTGACACACCTAATTGAACACCACCATCTAGGAGACCTTTTACAATCTTACCCATAGGAGTATCAAGTATTTGTGCCTTTCCGACCACATCTTTTCCCTCAAATTTGAGTTCCTTGATGAGATGCGAAACCTTGTCTAAGTTTACCGTTGGGCCTTCTGGGTGATTCAATTCACCTACCGCACGGTTCTTAGAAATCTGTTCTTTGTCGTATTTGGCAACTGCCTTCTCCATAATTGCTTTTGGATAAACACGACCATTTCTGTTCTTTGTGTCTGTTTGTGCAAAGACACCTTCGATAACATAATTCTTATCACCGTTCTCTGTTTTCTCTACGAGACAGTTAAGAGTGTTGTTATCTGTAAATTCTGTAATCAGTTTCATTGCACTAACCTAATTCTTTTACGATTGTCATTATTGCCTTCTCCGCATCCTTTTGCGATTTGAAAGCATCCAGTCTGTCACCATCGACATAGGCAACAAAAGGTAATGACCCTTTCTCTTTTGTAATCAAAGCAGGTACTTTCATGCGTCTACCTTTGACCTTTTTGTCAAAGACCACTTGCCCCTTGGGTTTGCGTCCACGCAGTTCTGTCACAATCTGCTTATATGTTTTCATAACTTTATTTATACAAATAGATGTTTCCAAAACAAGTCTTTTTAGGACTTATGTGGAAAAAACCTTATTAAAGTGTAATAAACTACATCAAATGCACCTAATTTCGCTCTATTTGGTGTATCGTGATGTTGTCCGTGATATATTTCTGGTGTGTATATTAAACTGAGTATATGTTGTTTTATGTTTTCTTTTCGTTCTTGTCCAATCGGATAGTGTCCTAACATATTGATACTAATCTGTGTTGCGGTCAACGCAACAACCATTAATGCCCATACACTAGCACCGAATACCGATATAAAGAATGCTACTGATATTAGAAACCAACTCCAGTATTGCTTCATCTGAGCAACAAGCAGTGGGTCTCTCAGTAGGTTCTTCGAGTACATAAACTTCGGATTATACAGAAGTATATGTAAATTCTTCCACCAACTGTAGGCAGGCCCGTGAGGGTCTTTGCCTTTAATGTCCGAATGTCTGTGATGTTCTCTGTGTAAAGAACACCAGACAATCGCAGGTGTAACTCCTAATCCAGGCGCAAAGAATGCGAATGGATATTTTAACCAATCAGGACATTCCCATGATGGATGTGCTAATGCCCTATGGTAGAAAGCAGATATTACTACCCAACCTATAAATGCAACAAAGGGATACCATAACAGTGTTTGCCAGTTGCCAAGATATGCGATATCATAAATCAAATACGCAAGACATCCCCAAAATACTGTTAACAGTAGTTTACCTGTATTGACAAGTAAGAAGTCGTTAAACTTCGTCAGTAGGTTCGATATCTTCTTCAGCAACTTCCTCTTCCGTTTCTGGTGCTTGTTCTGCTTCTAGTTCATCCATTTCAGCATCAAACTCTTCTTCAGACATGTCTGCGTCTGCTAAAAACTCTTCTACTTCTTCATCACTAATATCAGCAATCTCTTCTTCATCATTAAAGATTTGTCCTGCCGTTGCAACTTTCTGTGCATTTAGTGCATCATTCATTTTATCTTGAATGATTGATTGGAATGAACCCTCTGCTTTATTCAACTCACCAACACTGATTTGGTTGATTAAGTCTTCAACTGCACTTGGTTCTGCTACTACTTCTTCTTCAGTAGGTTGTACTTCATTTTCTTCTAACATATTATGCTCCGAATTCGTCTTCGTCTTCATCCTTTACAGAATTTTCGCCTTCGACTTCTTGTTTCATTTGGTCAATGTCTTCATCAGACATCATCATTACATTTTTCATAACCCATTCACGAGAGAAGTATTCCCCAACATATTGTGAAATCTGGTCTAAAGTTTGGAGTCTCTCTCTGAGAATCTCCGAATCCTTTAGTTCTGTAAAATGGTTATCTCTTTGGAAATCAACATAAAGGTCTGACTTCCATGTATCCCAATCCTCTTCAGTAATTACACCCTTCAGAATAAGTTGTTTCTTCAGGATGTTAATGAAGAGAGTTGAAAACCTTTTACGGAGTCGGTCAATGAACTTCTGGAACTTGACCTCATCCCTATTAATCTCTGTACTTCTACCAAGAGAGAACTGTGCTTCTTGTTCCAATCTATTAAGAGGAACATTCAATGAACGATACAATCTCTTTTGGAAATACAGAATATCATCAATCTGACCTAGGTTCTCACCGCCTGGAAGTGTAGTAATCTCTGTTCCCCTACCACCTTCTCTTCTTGGCAACCAGAAGTCCTCAAGCATTGACATATGCTTACGGTCATCTTTGATTGTTCCTGTTCCTGCGTCATAGACAATCTTGTTTCTATAACGAGACATGATGTCTCTCATATATGCTTCGGATTTATTCCTAGGCATGTTACCGACATCGATGTAAAAAATTCTTCTTTCAGGCGCTCTTGCTAATCTGTAGATAACAAGAGAGTCTTCCATCATCCTTAACTGGTTGATGGGTTTGAGTGCCTTATGTAAATAAGATACGACTTGCTTCTTAGTTGGGTCTGTTAGACCACTGGTAGTGTAAGAAACAGAATCAGGAGACAACTTGACACCTTGATTAGTACCTGCCTTCTCTTGATAGATGTAAAACTCATTTACTTTCTCAACTATCTTTGCCCCAGTTACAGGGTCTTTCTTATGTTTGACTTCTTTTACTTTACGAATCTTTGAAGCATCAATAGGTCTAATCTCTTGGATACCTGCTTTCAGATTTGATTCGTTTGCTACGAGATGGAAATAAAGTCTACCATCTACATAGAATGAACGAAATATATCATGTCCAAGTTCACCGAACTTGAGCATGGCATAGATGTTATTAAATTCTTCTGTGATTTGTTTTTTAATTGCATCACTTACTTTATCAACCCTATCAAGGTTAAGTTCGCAAGAGACACCTTCTGAACCTACGATTGATTCATTTACAATATCTTCGATAGCGGCATCCACTTCTGGATGTTGTGCTACACCACGATATTTAAGGATTAACTGTGCGTTGTCTTTTGCCTTCGCACCATCCATGTCAATAAACTGACCATAATGTGAACCAGACGCAGTAACATACCCTGCACCGTCTTCATCGGTAGGGGTAACAATAGATTTCAGTTTTTCCTTATCTCTTAGTTCCGCATTAGAACCTGCTCTACGCAGTTCGAAACCAAAGAGTTTTAGTATACTATTATCTTGTTCTGCCATATATTATAACTCTCAAATTAAGGGGAAAGAGAACAATCTCTCCTTCCCCTTACTATGTATAACTAGATTAACTAGTTGTTCCAGATTCCCAGTATTGAACTGCGAACTCAGTTGTAAACTCTTCAACTGTATCGACTGTCTCGTAGTTAACATCAATAGCACTGACATTAATTGGGAAACAACCTCTAAAGTTGTAAGTTTTGATGACGGACTCATCTCTGTCGAGTTGCTCTACAATCAAGTCTGCTTGATAATCCACTGGATTAGTCAGACCTGTATTTGCTTGGTGAGCATTGATACCATCCATCCATCTCTCCATTGCGTTACGAACATTGAAGTCCGTATCGTTCAGGACAGTTACAGTCCAAGATTCGAAAGTTCTATCACCTGCAATTTTAAGTTGTCTACCACGGAATGGTATTTCAACTACATTCATTACAGATGCAGGTAACTGAGCTGCTTTACAGAGGAATGATGTAAGTTCTACATCACCACCTGCATAGCCTGGGAAGTTTACCGTTGCCTTAAATAGGTTAGGTCTTGCTCCACCACCTCTTAGTTTTGACTTAAAGTCATCTACTCCTAGAATTGCCATCTTACCTTACTCCTTAAACTGTGCCTACTACTTCTTCAAACTCAACTCCAGTTCTAACTGCGACAAAGTTAAGTGTCACGAAGTTAATACTTCTTGCTGGTTTGATGAAGATAGATGCGATAAATTCATTTCTATCAACCACAGCTGGTGTGTTGTTTGTAGCATCACACACAACTCTAAAGTCCGTAATACCTCTTCGACCTTGGATTTCTCTCAAGAAAGGTTCTACGATATTGACGAATTCTGCACGAGTGAATTCATCGTTGAATTCAAACATGACATTTCGTCCTGCGATAGCAATTGCTCTTTCGATACCAAGGAACAATCTACGAACATTAATTCTGTCAAATGCAGAAGGTCTTGATTCGTTTGTCTTGTCACCGAATAGAATTATCCCTTCGCCTGGGATATTAGCAATTGGGTTGATTCCTGCTTTATACAGAGCATCTCTTTCTGCCTTGGAAGGTGAAACAATGATATCTGTGATACCTAGATATCTACCTCTTCTAGAACCTGCGGGCGAGAACCAATTTGCGGCGACTAAATCAGTAGCAGCCATCAGTCCTGCGGTTGAAGAGTTAGCAGGTATCTTAATGTATTTGTCGTTATATTTGTCAAATACTTTCAGATAATTGTTGTCCTGTACCAAGTATGAGGACTTTGTATATGTGTTGTTACATGCTAGGATACCAGCGTTAGTACCTAATGTGACAACAGCGTTTCGACTTGGTGATGCAACGGCAACACAATCCTTACGGAGAGATGCAGCTGTTGATACTAAGTCATTTACGATAGTCGTTGCAGATGTATCTGTTAACGACTCTGGAGCAATTAAGAAGTCAACTTCTATATTGTCTTTGTCTTCAAACTTATCAAATCCTCTAAGAACATCGTCAGTTCCTAGTGAAGATGATGTGACACCAGAATGGAAACCGAAATCGTTTTGAGCAGAAGAGAATACAAAGTCAGACTTAAAGTCTTGAGTTGTACCTGTTTTTACTGCATTAGTATCCCAGTTTGAACCAATAAAGTCTGAAACGCCAGCAGAGTCACCAGTGTGAAGTCTACCTGCGTATACCCAGTCTGATTGCAGTCTTAGAACATCTTTATAAAAGTTTGATGTTCCGTCTGCTCTCTTAGCATTTTTTGCTACAGAGAGGAATGGGAATGTTTCCAGAACAGTGTCAGGTGTTCCTGTTATTAAACCATCTTGGTCAATTACAATAACATGAATTTCGTCATTCTTACCATTTAGGTCAGATACGAACTTCGATGTTCCAGGCGCACCATCGAACTCACCTTTGTGAGCCCATGCGTTAAAGTTGGTAGCACCACCATTGTCACTATCTGAACCACAGATAGAAACTTTGAGAGATGAACCAAGAGAGCCTGGGTATTTGGCAATGAATGCACCATCAGATGAATCAATGCTAGATGCTTCAAAAGCATCCAGATTGTTAAACTTCTGGGCAGTCAAATTTCCAAGACTGGCATTGTTACCTAAAGCATTCACAGCATCACTATCACATTCTCTTACAACGAATAGTGAATTAGAATACCTCAAGAAATAAGCGGCAGAGTGAAAGTCTACCGAATTATCATCGGTTGGAGCAGAGAAGGTGCTAACTAAACCTGACTCATCAGAGACAAGTGTAGCAACGCCTACAGGCCCCCATCCGAAGTTCCCCACAAACGCACCAGTAGAAGTTTGAACATTAGGCACTACGCCTGTTAGGTCTATTTCTTTAACTGATACGGCAGGAGAAGCAGAGGGTGTAAAAAGTGCCATAACCTTTTCCTTTTTTCGTTAATCTAATTATAAGTTAATTCATAATACGGTAGTTTCTCAATACTTCTATTTATACAAAGACAGGTTTTGAGAACTATTCCCAGTCTGATACCGTACCTTGACCGAACTTTTCTTGCCAATATTTTACTTCTTGGTCTTTTTCATAGTTATCAACCCCATCATCTATGTGTCCAAAAGGTGGAATATCTTGTTCAATTTCTTCCATTTTCTTCTTAAACATCATCTCTTTGAGATTAATATCGGTCATCTCACTGAAGTAACTAGTGGATACAAAGTATCCAAACATAACTAGATTCATCATTAAATCATCATAATTACCATCACTTGCTTCGTAGGACTGTCCTTTAGAGACAAATGTGGATATTTCTAATATTGTTTGTTCGTCTTGAATCTGTAATTTTTTATGTTCAAGTATATCTTTTATTGCGGAGCAACCAAGTCTTTTAACCTTTCGATTCATTTCGATACCGATTCGGTCTGCCTTGATTGCCGATTCGAGGTGTATATTGTCGTATTCTAAATCATGATATAGACCATTACATACTACCTGTCCAGAATCATTGGACTCAATCACTACATATGCATCATTGTAGAGATGTGCATACTTATATATAATATTAGGAAAGAGTATTGGAGATATAGAATTATTGCGATAGACAGCAACTTGTTTGAACGGTCTCCTGCTAATGTCGATTACCGTAAAGGTAGAATAATCCTGTCCTCTTCCCTTTGATACATCTACAGTCATGATATATTCATGTTTTGACTGAGGGGTGTTATATACTAGTAAATCGCCTCCCTCATGCATTTCTTTTGGGGGACTTGCCCTAAATGACAGTAATGTATCTGCATTGATAAGGGTATCTCCTGTCCCATAAAAGGTATTACCAAACTCTTGGTCAAACTGTAATTGGGATGTATTTGCTATTGTTTGTCTTTTCCATTCCTCGTCACGGCCTGGGACATCCCACCAGTTGACCGTAAACGGTTTGAATTCATTTACTCCTTGTGTTGCCCCTTCCCAGATTTTGTGGAAAGTGTTTCCAATTCCATTCGCAGTGCTTGTAATGATGACTTTAGTATCCTTACCTGCGGAGATAACTGGGTAGGTCGAGGTGTAGAATTCGTTTGCTCTCTCCACGAATGCAAACTCGTCAAGAAATAGTAAGTTAACAGACATACCCCTAATGGAACTACCAGAGGTAGCACTGGCAATAATACGACTGTTATTACTAAACTCAATCGAACCTTTGTTGAGTGCCTTCGTCCCAGGCTGTAGAAAGAACGGCAGATTTTCAAGCATGAGTGTAACACGAGATAGCATCTCTCTTGCCACCGCACCCTTGTTTGCGAGAATTGCAATTGTTTTCTCGCTATGAAAACAAGCATACCATAATAGATAACCGACAGACGATATCGATTTTCCAGATTGCCTACAAGCAAGAATGATAGAAAATCTCTGATTATTGAAATGCTCGAACATCTTCTCCTGATAAGGATATAGTTCAAATGGAACTAATCCATCATCAAGTGAAATAACTTTTAGATATTTCTTACAGAAGTATACTGGGTCTTTGCCACACTTGACATATTCCTTGACCTCATCTTCTGTAAATTGATGCTTGACCCCATCTCTCTTGACATTTACATTGCCAAGGTAATGGTCATTTGTCTGTTGGTTCTGCATCAATTACCACGCCTTTGTTTTCATCTTGTATTAGTCTTTGTAAGTCTACTGTCGTGCCAAGAAACAAGTTATTCGTGGTATTGCCTAATTGTTTAGGTTCGTCCTCTTTGTTAATGTCTTTGTTCTTTTTATTCAAATCCATTAATTTATCGTTAATGTCTGCCATGTTCTTCATCATAGTGGATAACACCTCAAATGCTCTGGGGTGTTCACTTTCACGAGCAACATCAATCATCAACTCAAGACTCTCTTTACCTTTTTCTAATAACTCATAATATGTGTCACGAGAGTATTCGTAATCATTCTTTACCTTGTCATTCATCTAACTACCGTCACTGTCTAAGATTGTTTCTGTAAATCCATAGTCACTGTCCATGCTTACACTGACAGGGTTAGGAGTTACTTTCAATGTTTGCAGATACTCATCGGAGTCTGCAAGTCCTGCTCCAATAATAAAGAATTCGTTACGGACATCACGAATGATTTTACCATCATTCAGAGGCCCATGGAACGCAATCTTCATATCAAAATCTAAAGAATACACAATGGTTCTTCTTTGTTCTATTGCACCTTCAAAGTCATCCTGCATCTGTACACCAGTCAATGTGATAGGCACATCTTCTGTTAGAGTTGCGATATCACTAAAAGGTTTTACAGTCACAGTATACTGTGGTGTAAAGAACGGTAATACTTGCTCTACAATCTGTAGGGCATCATCCTGCGACTTCGCATATACATTCAATTGAAACGATATATTATACGGAGTCGAAGTAAATAGTTTTTGTCTGCTATTCACACTGTTAGCAATAGCAGTTGAAATATTGTTTGTTTTAGGCAGTTGTCTTTCTGCATCGTATGTCATCTGAGTAATCTCAAAAGACATTCTTGGCAACTTGATTGCTACTCGTCTTTCTGCATCCTCACCATTATTCATCTCTTGAATTCTTTGCAAGAAGTTTCTCTTTGGTGCATATGACAAAGGAACTTTTGCTTGTGAGATTACTTCGTTAGAACTGTTCTTTCTTATCACATACAGGTTATTGAACAGTGACCCAAAGACGGATACTGCGGTTCTAACTCTCTTGTGATAGAAATGTGTACCAAACATTATGAAATGTCTCCAAACGGATTGGACTCAGAGAAGTCTAAGAAGTCATTCTCAAAGTCATCAAATATCTTATTCTGTTCACCTTCTTGTATCTTATTTAGTTCTTCTACTAATGTAGGTGTTGCAACCGCACCAGAGGTTTGACCAACCACTTGTTGACTTGTTGTGAAAGTATGAAACTTACCATCTGTAGCACCTGCATGAACAATCTGTAGAATGTTACCTGAGTCTGTGAAGTGTGATACCTCACCTTTCATATCATATGTACCAAACCCTTGGGTTACATTTTCACCTACATCGAATCCTACAGAAGCAGAATCCAGTGTAAGTTTATATGTGTATGCACCTTCAAACTCTACAACATCGATATCTGCAATACCAGTATCAAGGTCTTCATCATTGTATTCGAACAACTCACAAGTCATTCTAAATGTAGGCAGTTGACTTACTTGGAAGAATGGTGTTTCAGTTTCAACCTTACGAATCTCAAAGATAGACTTAGATAAAGGTAAGAATATTAAATCACCTTCTCTTGGACGGAAGTTAGCAGATGCTAATCTATCACCAATGAGTTTAGTCCATCTCTTTCTAGCAACAACAAAGGTTGCTTGGTCTCTAAGTTCTACACCAAATTTGGTGAATAGGTCACCCTCACCGTCAAATGCTTCGGTGTTTTCGATGTACATTTCGATTTTATATGCGTTACCGAAACGAGAAGGTACATCATCAAGGAATATTTTGTCCTTATTGATTACCTCTCTGGGCAGATAATAAACATCTTGCCCATACATTTGGAGTGCTTCAATTGTTATATCTTCGTAAAGATTCTGTTCTGAACGCACATCATATTTGAAAAACCTATTGGTTGCCATTCTTTACCCCATGAAGAAATCTGGTGGAGTATCATACTCATTATACAATCTCTGCCTTGCGACCTCTATCTCTTGGTTTGCGTCCTCTATAATTTGTCTACCGTTGAGTGTTACACCGCCTGGAAGTTGCATCCCCTCAAACTTAATAAGGTTCTCACCCCATTGTCTTTTAATAAGAGCAGTAGCATATTCTTTTAGGAATACATTATCCCACAGATGTGTACCAGCTGCTTCTGGGTCAGATGCAATATACATTTCGATAACAATAGTTTTACCTACTTTCAAGTCACCGTTTGCAGTCAAGTCACCCCATATTTGTAGAGTGTTTCCATTTCGACTGTATTGAATTTGTGGTGTACCTGTAAGTTTCATATCAATCAATGCGACATACTGTTGCATCTGTTCGTAATATGCAAGGTCACCTACAGTCTGTTCTAATTGGAAAAAGTCATTCAATCTCATTTGATACTTGATATCAAAGAAGTTTGTAGATGCTCCTGAGTCTTCCCATGGTAGTACACGAACAACCTGAATGATGTTATCAGCATTTAGGTTAGTAAAGGTAATATCATCAAAATCAATTGTTCCAGTATCAATCATTCCTTGAGTAATTACAACAGGAATGTATGCACGGAAAGAACCTTCTGCACCGTAATCACTAAACAATTGTAAAGCATCATCTACACGGTCTTCTATTTGTTGGTCATCGACATTTATTTCGATAACAGGATGACCCAATCTGCGAAGACAGTAGTCTATGAATTCATCCCTATTTGTTAATTGTTTTCTAGGCATATCTCTATTTATCCTTAGTTCAGAAGTGACCCTGACGCATTGTAAACATTGATTCTATAATAAGTACCTTGTTGTCCGTCTAGAGTATCAGCATTCAAACCTGAACCATTAGAATCAACAGTCTTAATTAAGTCCATCACATTCTGTCCAGTTACAGTAAATGCACCTGTTCCTGAATTATATCCAAATCCAGTAGCACTAAACATACCTTTAACATTTGCAGAGTCAATATTGAATTCACCAGACGAAACACTTAGACCTTTATTAGCAGTCAAGTGCGCTCTTACCTCTGAAGCACTAGGCCCTGTGTATGTTAGGACACCTGTACTATTATCATATCCAAGAGAACCATCTCCACCTGCATCAGTAACCGATATTGCAGTTCTTGCAAGAGTCGTTACCCCTGCGGAATCAATCTCTGGTCTTGATATAGAGAACTCACCAGTTCCACTATTATATGTTAAGTCTCCACCTGCGGAGAACATTGCTCTTACATTTGCGGAGTCAATACTGAATACACCTGTTCCAGATGCGTATACAAGACCTTTATCTCCTGAGATATTGTCTCTTGATATCTTAATAATGTCTGCGGAATCTACATGCAAATCACCCACATAAAGGTCATTTGCTCTAATAGTATTACTTGATAATGTAAGGTCACTATCAGGTATTGCAGAGAATCTTGATGCTACCGTAGTAACAAAACTACTACCATCAGCAGTATTAATTGTGAATACATTGGTTGCACTATCAAAGGAAGTGGATGATACACCTGCAACAGAAGTTGTTGATGCACTTGTAATTCTACCTTTGGCATCTACTGTGATGACTGGAACTAATGAACCAGAACCATAACTTCCTGCGGTTACTCCACTGTTTGCAAGTGTAGTATTAAGTGTTACCCCAGTATTACCATTGAACGATACATTTGGAGCAGTAACATCACCAGTGATATTAAAGTTCTGTGCGGAATCTAATAGTTTAGCACTATTTGCTATTCCTGTCAAGTTTCCTGTGACATTACCTGTAACATTACCTTCTAGAGTATCTACTTTTAGGATACCTAGACTGAAAGATGAATCAGCAACATTAATTGTACCGCCTGGGTTTGAGTCGTATTCATCTACAAGTTTCCATCTATCATCGGAAACATCATAGAATAGACCCATGTAGGTAAACCCTACACCTGAACCACCTGTGTTTCTGTTTGTAAAGAAACCAGTATCTACATTGATTGGTGATGCCGTTCCTTTCCAGACATCGTTTAATGTGTGACCAGTTGTTGCACCAAACTCAATCGATATATTATCGGTAGAGTGAATTAATTGTGCGTCCCCAGTAATATCTTGGTTTTGTAAGATAGGTGATGCAAAGGCACTGTCAGCACCTAATGCAACAGCAAAGGTATCTACACCCCCAGTACCAGTACCTACACCGTCAATCTTAACATAGTAAGTCTGTGGAGTTGTACCTTTGAAGAATCCTGCATAGAAGGCATCATCAAGACCAGTACCAGTAAATGTTGTTCCTGCTTCACCAATCGCATTACCTTCATTCAATCTGAAGAATGATGAACCTGCGGTTACATCTGCGGTTGATACAGTTGTTGTCGTTCCTAGTACACTTAGATTACCGTCTACCTGTAAGTCTGTTCCAACATGAGCAGAAGTTCTTACACGGAATGAATTAACTGAGTGGTTCTGTTGATTAACAAGTAAGACACCATTATTAGAGTCAGCATTTACAACCCAACCCAAACACATTGGATAGTTTGGATATGTTGGAGATGCATTCTGAACCAATCCAGGCCCTAAACCTACGAAGAAGTTTGTACCTGCACTTAGACCAGAAGTATTCAGTCCTGTAAGTTGTCCTGCAATAATACAGAAACCATATGAACCATTAGCAATATCAGAGGCGGCAAGACCTTGAGCATTATATGCGTTTACATCTGTTGCGTCTGCAAGTCCTACTAAAGGAACATCGATATCACCTGCACTATAGTTACCACTAAAGTATAGAGGTGAACCTTTGGTAATTGTTGAACCAGTATTGTTATAAACTCTTTGGTGTTCTTCAATACCCAGATTGTGAATTACATTTTGGTCATCACTGTAATAGTTCAGTGTTTTATTTACACTTGAATACCATAATCTACCTTCTTGATAAGGAGCATCAGCAGTGAGAACATCGTAATATACTTGTAGTGCTTTTACACTATCAAGATGTGCAAGACCATCTACATGTAGTGTAGTAATGTTTGCACTGTCTAGGGTTGCTTGTGAACCTGTAATTTGTGTCGTGGCAAGGTTTGTGATTGTTGCACTGTCACCAAAGGCAGAATCAAAGAGTAAATGTGACCCACTGATTCTTCTGATTTGAGCAGAGTCAAACTGTACACCATCTGTAGTTGCAACTGCTTGACCAATACTAATCGTACCATCACTATAGGTTACACCAGTACCACCAGAGAACATACCCTTGACATTTGCAGAGTCAATGTTAAACTCTCCGTTTGATACTGAGAGTCCTTTATTGGCAGTTAGATGCGCTCTTACTTCTGAAGCACTTGGGCCTGTATATGTTATTGTTCCGTTACTGGAGTTATATGCGAGTGACCCATCACCCCCTGCATCCGTTACAGATATCATTCCACGAACATTCGCAGAATCTATATTGAACTCACCATCAGTTACGGAGAGTCCTTTGTTTGCAGTAAGATGCGCCCTTACTTCGGTGGCACTAGGCCCTGTGTATGTGAATACTCCAGTGCTATTATCGTATGCAAATGAACCGTCACCCCCTGCGTCTGTCGCAGATAAATGCGCTCTTACTTCTGAAGCACTTGGGCCTGTATAGGTGAACACACCTGACGAACTGTCATATGTTAATGAACCGTCACCACCTGCATCGACAACAAACAACGATGCTTTTGCATCACTATCTGCACGAGCAGTGGTATAATAGAGGTTAGTTCCCTCTGGAAGTTGTCCAGTATTTGCATCACCAAGGTCACTATCAAAGTTTGCCTTAGTATAAACAGATTCTACATCGAATGAGAACTGACCAGATGCACTATCATATGATAGGTCTCCAGATGCGGAGAATAGATTTCTAATAGTTGTAGTTGTCTGTGCATCTACATTATCGAATCTAATACTTGTAATGGTAGCAGAATCAAAGGTTGCCTGACTACCTGTTAATTGTGTGTTTGCTAAATTAGTGATTGTGGCAGAATCAAGAGTTGCTTGATTACCAGTCAATACTGTATTTGCTATATTAGTTATTGTAGCACTATCACCAGTAAGATTTACTATTCTACCTAAAGGTGATGTAATATTTGTACCAACAGAAATTGTTCCTGTATATGTTGCGGAGTCTGCGATAACATCGTCATATACTAAGTCACCTGTAACATTCAGATTACCTAAAACCGTAGCATTACCAGTAACATTCAGAGTTCCAATGTCTGCACTATCGATTGTTGCCTGAGACCCAGTGAACTGAGTATTTGCTAAATTAGTAATCGTTGCACTATCATTAGCACTTGACTTATCTAATAGTTGATGCCATGAACCACCATGAGCAAAGTAACCTTTACCTGTTGCATGAACATGTGCAAACATACCATGATAGGCACTTGCATCTGGAAGGTCACTTAACTGTGAGAATACATTGGCATAATATATCTTACCACCTGTGGTAATGTTATTACCTTCAATTGATACTCCACCAATATTTGCAGAGTCAAAGGTTGCTTGAGAACCAGTGAAGTTTGTATTCTTGATTGTGGTAATATCAGCACTATCAATAGTTGCTTGAGAACCAGTAAACTGTGTATTTGCTAGATTCGTAACAGTAGCAGAATCTATGGTTGCATTTGTTACAGTAGCAGTTGTTGTTTTAATAACATTAATATCAGCAGAGTCTATGGTTGCCTGAGACCCAGTGAATTGTGTGTTTGCAATGTTTGTGACTGTAGCAGAATCACCAGTAAGATTGACAATACGACCCAATGGTGATGTAATATTTGTACCGACTGAAACTGTACCTGCGAATGTGGCACTATCAGCAGTCATGTCATCATAGACTAAATCACCTGCGACATTTAGATTCCCACCTACACTTAGGTTTGTTCCAATCGCAACACTTCCACTGAAGGTTGCAGAGTCAGCAGTCATATCATCATATACAAGGTCACCTGTTACATTCAGGTTACCACCTACAGTCAGATTGCTTGTAATCTCTGCACTGTCTGTAACTTTAATTGCTTTATGGAATGTTTCGATTCTATCTGTTCTTGCTACATCTGAATCATTCCATGTGAGTGTTGAAGTGGCACTATCATATTTAAGCATATCACTATCAGCATTGATAGAGATAAACTTAGTGTTTTGCATGAGGGTATTGCCCCCACTATCTTCAACAACGAATGTACCATTTTGGTCTTTAATCCTAAGACCACCTAGATTTATTGTACCCCCACTAAGGTGAAGGTCTTTCCATTTCTTATCGGACGCACCTAGGTCATATGCGGAATCTGTGTCTGGAATCAGACTTTGATTAATTCTGTTACCTACAAGTGAGAATACATATTCACTGTTTGCACTATCATATGCAACATGTATAGATGCACTGTCACCAGTAAGTTTTGTAACTTCGTAGTTGCCAGTCGAGGATTTATATGCTATAATAGACCCATCACTCTCCGTGGCAGAGACATCAACTCCACCAAGGTTTGTGATAGCAAAAGAACCTGCGGTTACTTTTCTGACAGGTGTGCCTACTATAACCTTCTTGACAATTATTTTTTCGGTCATACCTACCTCTTATTTTGTTACCGAAGGAGAGACTTCTATCTGTCCCTCTAATACTCTTTGGATGATTGCATTCCCATCACTATCAGTGTGGGATATCTCTACATCATATACATACCTTCCTCTTGTTTTAAGAGCATCAGTTTCGGTATTTGTCAAGGATAGAGTTACGATTCCTGCACTTGGGGGAGTCGCAATGATTGCATTAAATGCAACGGTATCTGGGTCATTTGCCGAATCCGCAAATCGCCTTTTCATCTTTGCAGTGGCAGTTCTGTTCGTTAAATCAAACGCAGACCCACTATCATGTTGAAGGTGAATCTCTATTGCGGTATCTGTACCTTGATTTATAACTATGTCTTCGTAATTCGTTAGTGCCATACTACAAAATCCATGATTGAGTGTTAACTAATACTCTTATTTATATGAATTCTGTGCTTTAAGAATTACTATTTTTGCATTATTTCTTCAATAACATCGTTTTGAATGCCTTCAGACATGGCAGACCAGTCAAACATAAAGGAAACTGTGATTCTCCAACAGTCTGTTCTGGCAGAATGATATACTCTTTTAGTCCATGCTTCACCATATGAACCAAAGTATCCTGCTTTACATTGCCACCCTTTTCTGTCTTTCATAACAACAGTTTCACCTGTTTTAGTGTCCATATATTGAAACTGACCATCTCCAGTCTCAGACCAAGTGAATACTAAATTATAAGCAGCTGCATTACAATTATTATGCCAACTAATAAAACCATCTGGTGGATATAAAACAGTCAATGCGTTGAATTTGGTAAACAAAGCATGTTGTAATATAGTAGAATACTCATCCCATTTCCTGATAGATTCAGCAACATATGCAGGGTCATGTCCTACTACAGACCGCATTTGTGATGGTTTCATATTATAACTTCTACACTCTTCAGGATATCCTTCATGTGCAGTATCTTGTTTTACTATTATATCACGATACTCGTCACCTGTATAGTAATTTATGTCACAACCAAGAGAATGCAGACGATGATGTTTTGCAATCTCATCTCGTTCTTTATACATCCATAGAAAGTTATCGAGTCCTTTCAAGACCTCTGGATTGTTTAATGGAATATCTTTCATACGATTATTTGGTCTTTCTTCAACGACCCTGAGTAATGTCTCAGAATAGGTGGTTTACCTTCAATAGAGTGTAATCCTTCGTATCCATATTGTGTAAAATAGTTCCATCGAATATCATCATGAAAGAAACCAATCTTCAGGTCTTTGTATTTGTCTACTTTATTAACCAACCACCAAAGTGTTGTCTGGTCAAAGTGTTTCAAATCGTCATCCCACTGTCTTTGATTAAATCCTTCTGGTCTCCAATGATTTTGATGTTGTCTAACAAAGAGGTCATACCAGTCATCCATAAATTCCATAACCAAAGGATTCTCACTACGATATAAACAAACACCCCCACATAAAGTAAATTGTTCTTGTTTTCCTTCGTAGTCGAAGTATCGAATTGCGTAAAACTTTTCTCGTTCTTTGGTCAACTGGTGAAAGACCATATCATAATCTTTCATCTCGTCCCAAACTTTACAAATGTCTTCGTGTTCACAGTCCATGTCTGCGTCAACATACATTGTGATATCATATGGAGATTGTGCCATGCCCCAAAGTTTGGCACGGTAATTATTATCACAATGTATTACATTGTCTGCTTCATGATTGTCATCGAGAAATCTTGGTTCAGTAACAAGAGTAATATTAGCATCTTCGTAAAAGTCACGGATGCCTGATATTAGATTACAGGCATACTTGTAGAAGTTTACATTTCTAGATGCAACAACTACAAATCCTTTACTCTGCTTCTTTGGCATTAAGTGCTTCCTGTACAATCAATATAGCATAAAGATTCACTTCTGGAATAGATTTTGCTCTACGCAATTTACTCTTCAATGCACGATTCTTTGATTCCTTGATATCTGGAATCTCAAAGGTTTCTAGTTTATACTCAAAAAGTGCTTCCAGTTTTTTAGAGTTAAGTTGCTCTGCTTGTCTTGCTTTAGCAGCCTCTGCTTCTTTTGTTTTCTGGTCATATCTTCTTTGAGTAGATGCATCAATTGCATCCATACCAAGAAAGTCTACAACTTCCTTGAAGATTTGATTTTCTGTTCCGTCTGGATTAAATTTATCGAGTTTGTGAACTTTCCTTTGGGTCTTTGCCCCAATCTGTTCCTCACTGATACAATTTAGAATATGTTTTCTGGGTGTTTCCCAAAACGCATTATCTAACCATTTTCTATCTGCCACTTCAATCTCCTAATATAGTAGTTATAATATATATGCTTTTATTAAGCAGTTCTTAAATATAAGGTATAAGTCTCCACACTTCCTATGCTTGTGCCAATCGTAGTTCCTGTAAAATCACCCACATAATTACCTGCAAAATCTCTAGAGAAGTTTTCACTGTATGAAGAGGTTCTGGTTCTGGTACTATCTCTCTGACTATCTCTAGTATAGTTTGAGGTTCTGGTTCTGGTAAAGTCACCAACATAGTTACCAACAAAGTCACCTGCAAACTCTCCTGCAAAGTTACCTATAAAGGTTCTTGCATAATCACCTACATAATCACCTGCAAAGTCCCTAGTGAAATCACCAGTATACACGGCAGAATAATTTCTAGAATAGTTACCTATAAAGTCCCTAGTAAAGTCTCCTACAAAGTCTCCAGTAAAATCACCTGCATAGTTAGCATTACCTAGGAAGTTCGTTGTAGAATTTCTAGTTGAGTTCCTAGTAAAGTCACCAGTGTATGTAGTTCCGTCTGGATTATTACTTGTTCTTGTTGAAGTTCTTGTCGAAGTTCTGGTATAGTTGGTGGCACGAGTTCTAGCATAGTTACCTACAAAGTTACCAACAAAGTCTCCTACAAAGTTACCTGCAAAGTTTCCAGTGTAAGTAACTGTACGAGTTCTAGTGAAAGGCCCTAAAGTTACACCATATAAAAAGTCAACAAACGCATAGTTACCAACAAAGTCTCCTACATAGTTTGTCACTCTTGTTCTTGTAGAGGTTCTTTGATAGTTAGTAGCACGAGTTCTGGAATAGTTACCTACAAAGTTACCAGTAAAGTCTCCAGTAAAATTACCTGCAAAGTTACCTGCGTAGGATGCATTACCTAGGAAGTTTGTAGCATAGTTACCAGTAAAGTCACCAGTAAAATCACCAGTATAAGTTGTACCATCAACACTAGACCTTGTTCTTGTAGAGGTTCTAGTAGAGTTTGTGGTGTAACTGCTTACACGAGTTCTTGTAAACTCTCTTGCATAGTTACCAGTAAAGTCAGTTGTATAACTTGAAGTTCTCGTTCTTGTAGAGGTTCTAGTATAATTACTGTCCCTATTTCTTGTCGAGTCTCTAGTAGATTCTCGTGTAGAAGTCCTAGTAAAGTCCGTTTGATAATTACCTATGAAATCTCTTGTGTAATCACCAGTAAAGTTACCTATGTAATTACCTGCAAAATCTCTGGTAAATGAAGTACCATAGTTTGAGGTTCTGGTTCTGGTACTAGTTCTGGTATAGTTTTGCTCTGTTGTTCCCTGCCTTGTATCTGTAGCAGTACCCATGGCAGTCCATGTACCAGTATCAGTAGGCGCACCTTGAGTTGAACTTCTAAGTTTGTATGCCCCAACCCCATTGGTTGATGCCATTACTACACTACCCATTCTACGACCAAAAGTTTCACCGATTTGAGCATCGGACATCTCTTGGATTCCTGAGAAACTACCAGTAAATCCGTTTGCTTTTTTTAGATAGGTGGGTCTTCCTGTGATAGGTTTATTAGCATCGTCAGAATCTTTCTGATACAAATAATATTTTATTGATACTGGGTTAGCACCAGTAGACCTTGTATCTTGAAATACTGAACCAGATGCAGAATCTCCTTGTGGAGAATAATTTGCAGAGGGTCTTTGTGAACCTAACTTGTATACGCCTGGAAATTCATT
>MDSW01056323.1_pt1 | contig 31555 bp, 19 predicted proteins | sample 811171 | NCBI WGS metagenome assembly MDSW01 (sample SAMN05326641, study PRJNA326480) | marine metagenome | isolation source: seawater | place: Atlantic Ocean: North West | collected 2012 | reverse complement strand
CTGCTGCCTTCCGTAGAAGTCTGGTCCGTGTCTCAGTACCAGTGTGGGGGATCTCCCTCTCAGGACCCCTACCTATCGTAGTTTTGGTGAGCCGTTACCTCACCAACAAACTAATAGGACGCATGCCCATCAATTACCACCGAAGTTTTCCTCTACAAATAATGCTATAAATAGAGCTTATGAGGTATTATTCAAAATTTCTCTTGGGTATCCCTCTGTAAAAGGTAGGTTGCATACGCGTTACGCACCCGTGCGCCGGTCGTCAGCAGAGTGCAAGCACTCTCTGTTACCCCTCGACTTGCATGTATTAAGCCTGCAGCTAGCGTTCATCCTGAGCCAGGATCAAACTCTTCGTTGTAAATTCTTAATAAATTATAACAACATGAGTAATTGACTTCGTCTCAAAACGATTAATTCTTTGCTTTGTATCTAAAGTTATAGATACGCGCTGTCATTTTACAATTTCTCAATGAACTTTTTACCCTATGTAGACCAAAAATAGCCCCATAAAGCGGGTGCAAATATATAACGATTATTTATATTGTAATACCCTTAAATGTTTTTTTTTTATTTTTTTTTTATATCAACCCTTAAGATATAAAATAATAGGAACATTTATTGAGTTTTTGGATCTAAAAAATCTTGTTTTTTTAACAAATTTATTTAAACATATTCCAAACTAATCCAAATCGAATTGATCGATCACGATACGGTACAAATGGTGCAGAAAAAAAATCATAGCCAGTCCTATTACTGTTATAATGCTCGTATTTTAAGAAAAACCTTGTCTGTTGGATTTTGGCATTTAAAAAAAGGTCGACTCTGGGAAAATTACCAATCATCGTATGATTTTGAGATGCAAATTCACCAGTTACTGGATTATATTGATCAGCATAAAATTTAGAAAAATATTGAAAGGTTCCTCCTGCTTGAATATATAATGCTTTTTTGAAAACATATGTATCAAGAACTAAAGATGTTCTTGTAATCCATTTTGGAACATTTAATGGAAGAGAAACAGAACGACCAATAACCTTAAGTGGATTTATCTTGACGTCTTGAAATTGAATAGTATTTATTAAACCTAACTTCCAAAACCTAAGTTTCTGAAAAAATCTTAATTTGAAATAGTCAATTTTATTAGGTGATTGAGAGGGTGAAATTATATTTTGTTTGGTAAAATTTTCTATTGGAGTAATATTTTCAAAATATAAAAAATCACTAATCTCTTGCCAATCAATAGTTAATTTACCCCATTTAATATGTTCGAATTCTACATTAATTGAAGATACCTTTTCAAGAACCCAATCATTATTATTCCAATTATAATCTGACAAACTACTTCTAAAAAGATAAAAATTAAAATTTGGTGATTGAGTTCTGTAGCCGGCTCCTCCAGTTATATTGATTTTATCAAATCCCTTATTGAATTTAAAATTTAATAGTGAACTTCCATAATCTTTACTCAATGTTTTTCTAAACTGAAAATCGAATTTATATCCATAAAATATTTGTTTCCAATTGGCTCCAATTGTTTGTTGATTGATATCGATTTCCTGAATTTCTTCAAAACTAATTTGATCAGATTGATTATTTAATTTAAAATAGTTCCATTTATCAAATTGAATAGTAAAATCAAAAGTACCTATTTTTGGAATTTTATATGTTGTATAGAATACATTCTTAAATGACCTTAGCTTGTGAATATCTTTTATTTCTCCTGAGACATAATTACCATCAGAATCAACAACTAAATCTTTGCCAAAAAAATTACTAAATTTTGAGTATTCAAACAATTGATTTTTTGTTTCATATGTAAAGGAGTGCCCTAAATTTAACTTATAATCAAGAGAATCTTTAGTTAGCCCCAATGTCTTGTAGGACTGGTTAACATGATATCTTTTTCCTTGGATGGAATTTTTTGCTTTAATGTTTGTAACTAGTCTTGATCGATCCAAAAAACCATCATAATCAAATTCTTCAACTGCTTTTTCAAAAAAATAAACCGACAGGCTATCCAAACCACCATTTTCTTCAAAACCTAATTTTTGGGCAACAAAATGAGTTCTTAAAAGATATCTATTATTATAATTCTTATACCGAGTTGATAATCTTAAATTTGTGGCATTTGTTCGAGAATCAACATAGTTTCCGAGGGACCTAAGACCTTTATGGGCTATTGTTATATTGAAATTTGGAGAAGTATTAACTGAAATCAAAGCATCTAATAATTGTCCCTGTTCAAAAGTTGTTTTGAAAAACAATTCTGATAGAGGTGTTGGAACTTCATAATACTGAATATCTTCTTTTTTTATATATCCATAATCTAATCCTCTAGCACCAAACTCTGGTAACAAACTTTTTTTTGTAAAGTCATATCCCATTTTATTAAAACCCTGGCCAACATTTGGCATAGGAAGTAATTCAAAATAATCTTTTCTCAAGTAATTGAACCTATAATCTTTTTCTATTGTTAGAGTCGTGTCGACATATGTAAAAGATTCATCGTCATTGTATATCCTGTAATTTCGGATTAAAACGGAATCCATAAATATATTTCTGTAACGAATTTCTCTTTTTTTCTTAATTAATTGCTTTAAACTGTCATTTAGAATTAAATCCTCTTTTGACTTGATTATCACACTTATTGAATCCCCAATTTCTTGGTTAATTTTATCCAATATTTTAGAAACTGGTTTTTGAGGTAAACTGTCACTTAAATTAGTTTCTAAATTTTGTGAATTGATATTGAATGATGTAAAAAGGGTAATCCAATAAAATAAACGCATAAAATTTATTTATATGCGAAGTTAAAAGTTATATGTGTATATTGATATATTTTAAAGAATTTAACAGTTTTTAATATTTATTTAATGGGTTTAAAACTTAGTTTCTCTGGTTCCTTAGAAGCAGGTATTGATGAAGCTGGAAGAGGAAGTCTTGCCGGACCGGTTACGGCTGCAGCAGTTATACTTCCAGACAATTTTAATTCAGAAATTTTAGATGATTCAAAGAAAATTTCAAAGCTCAAAAGAAACAAATTAAGGAAAATAATTGAAAAAGAAGCTGTTGCATTTTCAGTTATTAACATTGAATCAAAAATAATTGATGAAATAAATATTCTTAATGCTACTATAAAGGCGATGCATCTAGCAATTCAGAATTTAAAGGTTGTACCTAAGCATCTTTTAATTGATGGAAATTTTTTTTATGATTACAAAAACATTCCTCATAAATGTATCATAAAGGGTGATGGTAAATACCAAAACATTGCAGCTGCTTCAATTCTTGCAAAAACATATCGTGACGATCACATGCTAAATTTGAATAAAATAAATTGCAATTATGGGTGGAATAAAAATAAAGGTTATGGGACAAAAAAACACCGAGAAGCAATAAAAAATTATGGTATCACAAAGTTTCACAGAAAATCATTTCAATTATTAAAAAAACAGTTGTTACTAAACTTATAAGTTATAATTTTGTCCTACATGAAAGTACTCCAAAACATTTTGTACTTGTTGTTATTTTTTTTAAGCTGTGAAGAATACGTAAAAAAAGAAAAAACCATATATCAACATATACCACAGAATACTTTTTCTTTAATACAGGTTAATGAAAGTCAATCATTCAAGGAACTTTTAGGCTACGATACATTTAAACCTTTCATCCCTAGGAACAATAATTTGATGAAATTAACACCAATAATAGATGACACAACAGACAAGATAGCTTTAATTTGTTTTTCATCAATTGGAAAAGATAAGTTTTCGACAACCTTAATTCATGAAAAAATACCAGATTCATCATTTTCAGTTACAAATAGCTTTATTTATTCAGATTATAATATTTTGGAAACTAAAATAAATGAAACAATTTTTTTTAAGGTTTTTCTAGAAACTATTGAAATAATTTCAGATTCAAAATTAACTATTGAAAATATTATAAGAAACTTTAATATGAATCAAAACGGGATGAATAATGAACAATTTTTTGAAGTAGTAGATAGTTTTGATGATTCATCAATTTTTAATTTATTAATTAACAAAGAAATTAATTCATATTTTAACGAATCCATTCCATGTAATAAACTATTACCAAAATTCAATGAAAATTGGATTGCCTTGGATGGAAATATGCATTCAGGATCCATTACATTGGATGGCATTACTTTCACTAAAGATTCAATTCCATCAAAAATTGGAGTTTACGGTGGCATGAAACCCAAATCTATTGGGGCAATTAAAATAATCCCAAAAAACTTTAAGTCATTAATTAGTTTTCCTATCGAAAATATGCCTCAACTATCGGAAAATATTAAACAATACGCTACATATAAAAATTTACCTATTGAATCTAAGTCTTTAAAAAGTATCAGTTCAATAGATGAATTAAGTATTATAGATTTTAATAAAGGTATGTCAATCTTTGTTCACAAATCAAACGAAATAAATCAGTCAATTGATTTAGATAAATTAAATAAATCGTATCGAAATATTAAATATGGAATCGCTGAAACATTTCCTCATGGTATTTCAACAATTTTAAAGTTCTTAGAAATTGATTTTGAGGCCAAGCATGTTGCACAAATTGAAGATTATACTTTATTTACTAATTCTGAATCACTAATAAAGTCAATAATTGGAAGTTTTAAAGATGGTAACACTCTCCAAAATGATATAAATTTTTCAAGTTTATTAAAAAGATTATCAAATGTAAACTCAGGTATATGGATTACTAAAACAGAGTCATTATATGATAAGGAAAAGAGAAAAACATCTAATTATAAATTTAAATTTGAAAAATTTCCACTTCTTGCGATTCAATGGATAAACGATGTTAATTTTGCACACATTCATGTTAGATTTGGAAAAAAACAACCTAAAACTAATAAAAGTAACATCACTAATGTAGCTGAATTTGTTACTGATTCAGATATTTCACTATCCCCTCAATGGTTAAAGAATCATAGAACTAAAGGCTATGATATTGCTTTACAAGATGAAAAGAATATACTATATCTATATTCCAATACTGGTAAACTTTATTGGAAAAAAAAGCTCAATGGAAAAATTATTGGAAAAATTTCACAGGTAGATCTCTACAAAAACAAAAGACTTCAAATGGCTTTTAGAACAAAAAATAGATTTATCATTATTGATCGAAATGGAAACATAGTTAAGCCATTTGATATCAAAATTGATGGAGATGAAAATTCTCAACCACTGGCCGTTTTTGATTATGATAAAAATAGAAATTATAGATTCCTTTTAAATCAGAAAAAGAACTTAATAATGCTTGACAGAAAAGGAAAAAAAGTAAAAGGCTTCAAGTTTACAAAAACAAAAGAACCACTTAGTTTCCCCCCAAAGCATGTCAGAATTAAGGGTAAAGACTATATAGTTCTTCAACTACAAAATGAAGATATTAAGATTTTAAATCGTCGAGGTGAAGTGGTAGTAAAAATTAACTCCAATATAACAAGAAGTAACAATCCAATTTGGCAATATTTAAATACATTCACAACTTCAGATAGGCAAGGAAACCTTGTTCAAATTGATACTAAAGGTAATATAATTAAAAGTCCAGAGGGTTGGTCAGAAAATCATCTTTTAGAAATGACAACAAAAACACTAGTCAGTATGTCGGAGAACACATTAACAATTAAAGGTATTCCATTAAAATTACCTTATGGAAATTACACTAGACCAAAAATATTTTACATAAAAAATGAATTACTTATTAGTATTACTGATAGAGATGCACAAAAAGTTTATTTGTTTTCAAGTAATGGAAACCAGATAAATGGATTTCCAATTTATGGCATTCAGGATGCTGATATTATTGGTAATAAAGATGATGATTCATTAGCTTTAATTGTCCAATCTGAGTCTAATGGATTTATAATTTATAAAATCAATTAACTTTTAATTTCGCATCAAAAATTTTTTTAAAATGAAATTGAATTACTGATTTAACTTCTTGAGTTGAAATTTTTTTGTTTAATTCTTTTTTCATTGATGTTACACCTTTCTTTCTTATTCCGCAGGGAATTATGTTATCAAAATAAGATAGATCGGTATTAATATTCAAAGCAAATCCATGCATAGTAACCCATCTGCTAGCCCTTACACCCATTGCACATATTTTATTAGGCAATGATTTTTTTCCTTTTATCCAAACTCCAGTTTCTCCAACTATTCTTTCGGCTTGAATATTAAATTCATTTAATGAAAAAATAACAACATCCTCTAATAATCGGAGATATTTATGTATATCAGTAAAAAAATTATCTAAATCTAAAATTGGATATACGACTAGTTGCCCTGGTCCGTGAAAAGTAATATCTCCCCCTCGGTTTGTTCTAAAAAACTCGATATTTTTTTTTTTTAATATTGGATTATCAATCAAAAGATTATTTATATCACCGCTTTTACCAATGGTGTATACTGGATTATGTTCCAAAAAAATCAAATAGTTTAAAGTTTTTTTATTTATCCTACTTTTCCGATTCGTTTTTTTAATATTAATTATTGATTGTAAAATTTTTTCTTGCTTTGCCCATGCATCATTATATGATTGAACCCCCCAATTTTCAACAATTATCTCTTTATTTTTTTTTATCATTTCAAGGAATTATTAGAGTTATTTAAAATTACTATTGCAGCGATAACACCAGGAACCCATCCACAAAATGTTAAAATTAATACTATTAAAAAAGAACCGCAACCCTTGTCCAAAATTGAGAGAGGCGGGAAAACAATTGCTATTAAAACTCTGAAAAAGGACATATAGAAATGAGATACTTCAAAGATACAAATTTTGATAGTTCAATGAATAACATTAATTATCTTTACAAAAACAAATTATTCATGTCATCCCTATCAGAGCAAGAAGAAATTCGAAGAAATAAGCTTTCAGAACTAAAAAAAATTGGTATCAACCCTTATCCTGCTGATCTTTTTCCTATAGACAATGATTCAATTTCAATAAAAACAAACTTTGAAGAAAAAAAGAAAGTAATTTTAGCTGGAAGAATTATGTCCAGAAGAATTCAGGGAAAAGCAAGTTTTGCTGAAATTCAAGATAGTAAAGGAAGAGTACAAATCTATTTTAATAGAGATGAAATATGCAAAGGAGAGGATAAAACAAAATACAACAAGATTTATAAAAAACTTCTTGATATTGGTGATATTATAGGAATCGAGGGAGAATTATTTAAAACAAAGGTTGGTGAAAAAACTGTATTAGTTAAAAACTTCCATATTCTTTCTAAATCTCTAAGACCTCTTCCATTACCCAAAATTGATTCAGAAGGAAATAAGTTTGATGAATTTACAGACCCAGAAACTAGATATAGACAGAGATATGTTGATTTATTAGTAAATCCAAAAGTAAAAGATACTTTTGTCAAAAGAACTAAGATAACTAATAGCATAAGAAATTTTTTAAATAAAAAAAAATATCTTGAGGTGGAAACTCCAATTTTACAACCAATTCCAGGAGGAGCCTTAGCAAAACCATTTATTACAAAACATAATGCACTCAACATTCCTTTATATTTAAGAATAGCAAATGAGCTATACCTAAAAAGACTAATTGTTGGGGGATTTGATGGCGTTTACGAATTTTCAAAAGACTTTCGAAATGAAGGAATGGATAAAAACCATAATCCTGAGTTTACTGTTATGGAACTTTATGTTGCTTACAAAGATTATTTTTGGATGATGGAAACAACGGAAAATCTTCTCAAAACTGTTACAATTGAGACAATAGGAAGCACATCTGTTCAGATAGGTGATAAAATAATTGACTTTAAACCACCTTATCCTAGAGTTCCAATATTGGAATCAATAAAAACTCACACTGGTATTGATGTATCAATGATGAATGAAAATGAATTAAGAAATTGTGCAATAGAAATTGGTATTAATATCGAAGAATCCATGGGAGTAGGAAAGATTATAGATGAAATTTTTGGGGAAAAATGTGAACATCACTATGTTCAGCCAACATTTATAATTGATTACCCAAAAGAAATGAGTCCATTAACGAAGGAACATAGATCAAATCCTGATTTAACAGAGCGTTTTGAACTTTTGGTAAATGGGAAAGAAATAGCGAATGCTTATTCTGAGTTAAATGACCCAATTGACCAAAGAAATCGTTTTGAAAAACAACTAAAGCTCAGTGAAAAAGGAGATGATGAGGCGATGTTTATTGATCAAGATTTTCTTCGAGCTATGGAATATGGAATGCCTCCAACATCCGGAATTGGTATTGGAATTGATAGACTTGTAATGTTACTAACAAATAACTCATCAATCCAAGAAGTTTTATTTTTTCCGCAGATGAAACAAGAAAAAAATACTATAAAACTAAATGAGATTGAAAAATCCATCTATGATTTAGTTGAAAAAAATAAATTAAACGAATTAAATAAAGTTAAAAAGGAATCCAACTTAAGCAATAAAGCATGGGATAAAGGAATCAAAAATTTGGTAAAACATAATCTTTTAAAAGTTATAAAAAATACTAAAGGATTATTTATTGAATTAACAAATTAACTAAAACACTTTTTAATTCTGAATTAACAGATTTTGGTGGTTATAAAGATCTTAAAACCTTATCAAAAGCATTTAATGTAAAATCAATATCTCTGTAGCTCAGAGAGTCATTTAAAAAATAACTTTCAAATTGACTTGGAGGAAGATAAATTCCATTGTTCAACATCCCATGAAAATATTTTTTAAATATCTCATTATCTGCCATACTAGCTGTTTTAAAATCAATAACTTCATTTTCAGTAAAGTGCAATGAGATCATTGATCCAATACTATTTATCCAGTAACTAATTCCCTTTTTTTCTAAACGTTTTTTCATTTCTTTGTGAAGGGTAATTGTTTTGGCATTTAAACTTTCATATATGCTGGAATTATTTTTTAAAATTTTTAATGTTGTTAATCCTGCTATCATAGCTAATGGATTTCCACTTAAAGTACCTGCCTGGTATATAGGTCCATCTGGTGCCAAATGACTCATAATTTCATTTCTTGCACCAAAAGCTCCAACAGGTAAACCTCCTCCAATAACTTTTCCAAATGTTACAATATCACTTTTAACATTTAACAACTCCTGTGCTCCTCCTAAAGAAAGTCTGAATCCAGTCATAACTTCATCAAAAATCAAAAGGGAATTATATTCATCACAGATTTTTCTAATAGCCTCTAAAAATCCATTTTTTGGTGGAATACATCCCATATTTCCTGCCACCGGTTCAATTATAATTGCCGCTATTTCATTTGGATAATTTTTAAAATGAGAAACGACGCTTTCAATATTATTATAATCTGAAATTAAGGTGTCTATAACGGTACCTTTTGTGACCCCTGGACTACTGGGGCTATTTAGGGTTGCTGCACCACTACCAGCCTGAATCAAAAAAGAATCAGAGTGTCCATGATAACAACCAGAAAACTTAATAATTTTTTCTCTTTTTGTAAATCCTCTTGCTAACCTAATCGCACTCATGCATGCCTCAGTTCCTGAATTAACAAATCTAATTTTATCTATATTGGGAACTGAGGAAACTACTAGCTCAGCTATTTCAGTCTCCAATGAAGTAGGTATTCCAAATGATGTTCCTTTTTTTGCAGTATTAGCAATAGCATCAATAACATAATCATTTGAGTGTCCAATGATCATTGGTCCCCAACTTGAAATATAATCTATAAACCTATTATTGTCTTCATCATAAAGATATGCACCCTTGGCTTTTTTTATAAAAATTGGGGATCCTCCAACAGATTTAAATGCCCTTACTGGAGAATTTACACCCCCAGGAATCTTCTTTTTAGCTAGCCTAAATAGGTCACTACTTCTTTTATATCGCATAGATTATTTTTAATATATTTTTAGCTCTTGACCCAAATATATAGTGTTATTTTTAAGTTTATTTTCTTTGATCAAGTGCTTAACTGTAATTCCGTATTTTTTTGATATGGAGTACAAGGTATCTCCTTTTTTTACTTTGTGGTATTCAACAAATTGAATTTTTTTGTTTTTCAAAAACCTTCTCTTATCAAAACGGTATAAATCATATCTCTCAATTAAATCAATTAATTTTTTTGAATAATTGGGGTCAGTGGCATATCCAGCCTTCTTCAACCCTCTTGCCCAAGCCTTATAATTTGTTATTTTATAATCAAATAGAAAACTATACCTTCCTCTTTGGGATAAAAAAATGGAGTGGTCTCTATATGATTTTTTTGCATTTTTATAAACCCGAAAACACTCTCCTTTCTTATCATCGTCGTGATAAATTTTTCTACCCTTCCAACCTTTATGACATTTAATCCCAAAATGATTATTTCCTTTACGTGCCAAAGTACCGTATCCAAAACCTGATTCTAACATGCCTTGAGCTAGTGTAATACTTGCAGGAATTTTAAACTTCTTCATTTCTTCTTTAGCAGTTGACGAATATTTTTTAATATAATCATTAGCCCTTTGAGTTTTTGATATTTTTTTAATACCATTTCCTGAACTTATTTTATTAATAGTTTTAGTTGATCTAGTTTTTCCTAATGCAGAAACTTTTTTATTGTTTATTTTTTTGAATGATCCACATGAAGCAATTGAAATAAAAATTGTCAAAAAAAAAGTAATTCTAACTAGATAATACATGATAAACCCTTTTTAATTTGTCTTTTATTAAATCCCTCAATTCCTTGTTTTCCACCTGTATGAAAAATCAAAATATTTCTACCCCAATACCAATGATTATTGGTAATTAAATCAAAAATACCATAAAGCATTTTTCCTGTATAGATTGGATCTAATTGAACATCAAATCTTTTTCTAAAATTATTTATGAAAGAAATCAAATCATTATTTGATTTAGCATAACCTCCAAAAGTATATTTATTAATTAATTCCCACTTTTTATTATCTGTATGTCGATCAATATCTAATTTTAAATTATTATTTAATGCAGAAAAGCCAATAACTTTTTGATTTATTTTTGATGAATTTATTAATCCTCTTATGGTCCCGCCTGTCCCTACTGGACAACACAAAACATCGTAAATTTTATCTTTTTTTTCAAGCATTTCAGAACATCCTTTTACTGCTAATTCATTAGTGCCTCCCTCTGGTATAATGTAAAATTTTGAAGGATTTAGTTTAATTATGCCCCAAAATTCTCGATCATTTTTTTTTTTTAAAAGTTTCACGTGATACAAAAATTAATTCCATGCCATAATTTACACAATTTACTAAAGTAGGGCTATCTTTAATTTTTTCTTCCCATTCATTACCTCTCACAACTCCATAGGTTTTGATGCCATTTAAATAACCTGATAATGCAGTTGCATACAAATGATTCGAAAATGCACCTCCAAAGGTCAGAATAGCATTTGAATTGAATTTTTTTGCCTCAATCAAATTATACTTAAGCTTTCTAAATTTATTTCCTTTGACCTCTTCTTTAATTAAATCTTCTCTTCTTAACCACAATTTTTTTTGATTTAATTCACAAATAAAATCAGTCCTTACTTTCATAAGTATACTTTCATTTTTATAAAAAAGATATTGAGATATCTAATGCTTCTTTTAAACCACTGATTTTTTTTCCTCCTGCAGATGCATAAAATTTTTGTCCCCCACCACTTCCATCAATATATTTACACAAATTCTTCACAACCTCAGAGGCATCGTAATTCCTGGACTTTACGAGATCTTTAGAAATGAAACAGCACAACGTCGGCTTATTGTTTTTTTTCGTTCCCAAAACTAAATAAAGACTATTGATATCGCTCCCTAATTCAAAAGCTAGTTCTTTCATATTTTTCACATCTAAGTCTACTTCCTTAGATAAAAAAAATAAATCATTTTTTTTAATAACAATTTTCTTCAATTCTTCCTTCAAAGCACTAATCTTAAATCTATTTAGCTCTTGTATTTCCTTTTTTAGAGAATTATTTTCATTTACAAAGTTTTCAAAGACTTTCACTGGATCTTGATTCTTAATTAGATCTCCAATTTTATCAAGAACCATGCTTTGCTGCTCAAAATGTGAAATGACAGCATCACCAGTAATTGCCTCAATTCTTCTTATTCCTGATGCAATAGCAGACTCATTAATAATTTTGAAAAATAATATTTCTGAAGTATTTTTCACATGGCACCCTCCACATAGTTCAATTGATTTTCCAAAGCGTATTGTTCTTACTGTATCTCCATATTTTTCTCCAAAAAGAGCAATAGCACCTTGATCAATTGCATTCTTATAAGGGATATTCCTTTCTTCTATAAGTTCCAGCTGTTCTCTAATTCTCTCGTTAACAAATAATTCAACTTGTTTTAATTCATCTTTTGATACCTTGGAAAAATGAGAAAAATCAAATCTAAACATGCCAGAGTGAACCATTGAGCCCTTTTGCTCAACATGTGATCCTAATATTTTTCTCAAAGCTTGATGCATTAAATGTGTAGCAGTATGATTGGAACAAGTTCTACTTCTTTGATTCTTGTCAACTATGGCTTTGAAAGTTCCACTGGTTTTTTTTGGAATAGATTTAGAAAAATGAATTATTAAATTGTCTTCTTTTTTGGTGTCTGTAATGTAATGGATTTCTCCATTTTCCTCTTGTAAATATCCTTTGTCACCGACCTGTCCACCTCCCTCGGGATAAAAAGGTGTCAAATTAAAAACTAGTTGATACAAGTCTCCATCTTTTTTGTTTTTTATCCTTCTATAACGAGTAATTTTAATATCTGTTTCGAGTAAATCATACCCAACAAACTCCTCAAAATCATCATCTAAAACAACTTTCCAGTCGTCTATTGAAGAAGCTGCATCAGCTCTTGATCTGTCTTTTTGTTTTTTCATTTCCTCATTAAAACCTTTCTCATCAATATCAAATTTATTCTCTTTAGCGATCAAAGCAGTCAAATCAACAGGAAAACCGTAAGTGTCATATAATTCAAAAATCTTTTTCCCATTTAATAAGCCATTTTTTGATGATTTTAAAAGTGAGTTTAACATTGTAAGTCCCTGATCTAAAGTCTTAAGAAAAGAAATCTCCTCTTCTCTAATTACATTTTCAGATAATTTTTGCTCTCTTTTTAGTTCCGGAAAAAAATTACTCATTTGCTTACTCAAAGACTGAATTAATCGATAAATAAATGGTTCTTTTTGATTTAGAAAAGTATATCCATAGCGAATTGCCCTTCTTAATATTCTACGTATTACATAACCAGCACCACTATTACCGGGTAATTGTCCATCTGCAATAGCAAAATATACAGATCTTAAATGATCCGCGATTACTCTTATTGCTCTATCAACTTCTACATTATTACCGTAGGATGAATTAGTAAGTGTTTCTATTTCAATAATTAATGGTCTGAAAACATCTGTGTCGTATGTTGATGAAACTCCTTGAAGTACCATACATAATCTTTCTAACCCCATACCAGTATCAACATGCTTAGAAGGAAGTTTTTCTAATGATCCATTTGATTTTCGATTGAATTCAATAAATACAAGATTCCATACCTCAATAACTTGTGGATGGTCTTTATTAACCAGCTCACTTCCTGGAACTAAACTTTTATCAACCTCTGACCTAATATCAATATGAATCTCTGAACATGGTCCACAAGGGCCCTGATCCCCCATTTCCCAGAAATTATCTTTTTTATTTCCCCTTAGTATCCTGTCAGTTGGTATTATTTGACTCCAATATTCAAATGATTCCTCATCTAAACTCAATCCTTCTTTTTTATCCCCTTCAAAAATTGTAACGTAAAGGTTTTTTTTATCAATATTGTAAACTTCAGTTAAAAGTTCCCAAGACCATTTAATAGCATTTTTTTTAAAATAATCCCCAAAACTCCAATTACCTAACATTTCAAAAAAAGTGTGATGATATGTATCAATACCTACTTCTTCTAAATCGTTATGTTTTCCTGAAACTCTTAAACATTTTTGTGTATTAGTTATTCTAGTGTTTTTAGGTTTGTTATTCCCTAAAAAAAATTCCTTAAATTGATTCATACCAGCATTTGTAAACATTAATGTTGAATCATTTTTTACAACCATAGAGGCAGAGTCAACAATTTCATGTCGTTTTGAGGAGAAAAAATCTAGAAACTTTTTACGAACTAATTCTGATTTCATAACTAATCTTAATATTAAAGATATCTACAAAGGTAAGTATCTATATGGAAATGATAATTATCAAATAAATCATTTAGCAACCTTTTATTATCTTTGGAAGGGTTTTTATATTTTAGATATGGGAAAAGAAAAATATTATTTTGATTCTGATACACTTTCTTATAAAAGAGTTGTAAAATCTCGTACACTTCAGGTATCAAATTTTATCCTTTTTTTGCTATCGGCCATGCTTTTTGGAGTTTTTTCGCTGTTTATTCTTTTAAATTCTGAATTTATTTCAACACCAAAAGAAATAATCCAATCCCGTGAACTAGAAAATTATGAGTTGCAATTTAACTTACTCAATCTAAAATTAAATCAAGTAGAAACCGTTTTAGACAATATTCAAGAAAGAGATAACAATATTTACAGGATATATTTTGAAGCTAGTCCAATTCCAATAGAACAAAGAAAGGCTGGTTTTGGTGGCGTGAATAGATACGCCAATCTTGAAGGTTATGAGAATTCAGATTTAATTATTAATACATCCAAAAGATTAGACATTCTGACAAAACAACTAGTTCTTCAATCTAGATCTCTAGATGAAATTGAACATCTCGCGACCAACAAAGTTGATTTATTGGACGCAATCCCATCTATTCAACCTGTAAGAAATAAAGATCTAAAACGTCTTGCATCCGGATATGGCTACAGAATCGATCCATTTACAAAAAAACCAAGGATGCATAAAGGAATGGATTTTACTGCTTCGAGAGGGACACCCGTTTTTGCCACTGGTAAAGGTATAGTTAAAAGAGCTGACAATAGAGCAACTGGATATGGAAAACATATAAGAATTGATCACGGCTTTGGTTATGTAAGCTTATACGCACACCTGAATAAATATAATGTAAAAAGGGGTCAAAAAGTAAATAGGGGTGATATAATTGGTTATGTTGGAAACACTGGAAGATCAGCTGGACCTCATCTTCATTACGAAATAATTAAAGACGGCTCCAAAATAAATCCCATCAACTTTTACTATGGTAATCTGTCACCTGAAGAATTTGATAAATTATTAAATATTGCTAATCAAGAAAATCAATCACTAGACTAATGATCATTGACCTTCCTGAAAAACTATACTATAATATTGGTGAAGTTGCAAGAGCATTTAAAGTTAAAACTTCTTTACTTCGTTTTTGGGAAAATGAATTTGATTCAATTAAACCAAAAAAAAAACAAACTGGAACAAGAAAGTATACTCCAAAAGACATTGAATCAATTCAACTAATCTATCATTTAGTCAAAGAAAAAGGGATGACCCTTGAAGGGGCAAAAAGACACTTAAAAGAAAAGGATGGTATTTTAGAACAAAAAAAAATAATAATTAAGTTAGAAAAAATAAAATCTGAATTAAAACTTATTTTAGATCAACTTTAGTTATTTTTTTCTAAAAAATATACTTATAGGTACCCCTTCAAAATTAAAGTTTTTCCGTAATTGATTTTCTAAGAATCTTCTATATGAGTCTTTAATTAATTTAGGGTGGTTGCAAAAAAATGCAAATTTTGGATAATTCGATGTTAACTGAGTACAGAACTTAATTTTAATAAATTTGCCTTTACTTGACGGAGGAGGACGATTTTCAATAACTGGTAACATTAAATCATTTAGTTTTCTTGTAACTATTTTTCTTGATCGATTTCGATAGATCTCGACAGCAACCTTGATCGCCTTATATATTCTTTGCTTATTAATTGAGGAAATAAATAAAATTGGTACATCATTAAATGGAGATATCTGCTTTTTTATAATTGATTCAATTTCCTTTGTTGTTGTTGTGTTTTTTTTAACTAAATCCCATTTATTGACAAGAATTACTACCCCTTTATTGTTTCTTTGCGTCAACCAAAATATATTTTGTACTTGAGAATCAAACCCTCTACTTACATCTAACATAAGTAAACAAACATCAGAATTTTCAATTGCTCTTATGGATCTCATAACAGAATAAAACTCGACATCTTCTTTTACTTTTGATTTTCTTCGAATCCCCGCCGTATCTACTAGATTAAACTCAAAACCAAATCTGTTGTATTTAGTATCAGTACTATCTCTAGTTGTCCCAGGCTCTTTTGTAACAATATATCTCTCCTTTCCGATTAAGGCGTTAATAAACGAAGATTTTCCTGCATTTGGTCTTCCAACTACAGAGAATCTTGGTAAAGAACCCACATTATCTGTTGATTCATTTTTAAATGTCTTAACAAGAGCATCTAAAAGCTCTCCACTACCACTTCCATTAATTGCTGAAATTGGAAAAACTAGATCAAAACCCATTGAATAAAACTCCAATGAATTTTCAAATCTTTTTGAATTATCTGTTTTGTTTACAACTATAAAAACAGGTTTTTTGGACTTTCTTAATAGTTGTGAAATAGTTTGATCCATTCCAGTGACTCCATCTTCAACATCTACCATAAATAGAATACTATCGGATTCCTCAATAGCAAGTTTAACCTGCTTATCTATCTCCTTTTGAAAAATATCATCACTGTTTTTTAAATAACCTCCAGTATCAATTAAAGTAAAATTTTTTCCGTTCCAATCAGATTTTCCGTAATGTCTATCTCTTGTAACTCCACTTTGACTATCAACAATAGCTTCCCGTTTTTGGATCATTCGATTAAAAAAAGTTGATTTACCAACATTTGGTCTTCCCACAATTGCAACTATATTTGACACTTTTTTGAATTTTGAGCAAAAGTAATCTTTTTATTTTCAATAGTTTAATTAACTAATTTCTATATCCAAAACGTTTTAGTTGGTTTTTATCAGATCTCCAATTTTTCAAAACTTTTACCCTAAGCTGCATAAAAATCTTTTTTTGAAAGAAATGTTCTAGTACTTTTCTTGAGGCAGTTCCAACTGATTTGAGTTTTTGTCCTTTGTGACCTATAATAATTCCCTTTTGTGTTTCACGCTCGACAAGAATTACCGATAATATTTTAATAATATTATCATCTTCTGAAAACTCCTCTGTTTCAACTTCTACAGAATATGGAATTTCTTTATTGTATTGACTTAAAATTTCAGATCTAATAGCTTCATTAACAAAAAATCTTTCAGGCTTGTCAGTAATTTGGTCCTTAGGGAAAAACTCTTGACCTTCAGGAAGCATTTTCTTCAAAATTTCCAATAGTTCTTTCATAAAAAAATTTTTCAAAGCTGAAATAGGATAAACCGAAGCTTTTGGTAATATGTTTTTCCAATTTTTAACTGACTTTTCTACATCATATTGATTTGATTCATCAATCTTATTGATCAAGACAATTACTGGAACTTTACTGTTTTTAATTCTTTTTAAATATGATTCGTTATTTATATCTTTTTCACCTATTGAAATCATATAAATAAGGATATCTGCGTCATTTATAGCTTCTTTGACGAATGTCATCATCGAATTTTGCATTTGATAAGCAGGTTTTATTATGCCTGGAGTATCTGATAAAACCATCTGATAATTATCTCCGCTTAAAATTCCAAGTATTCTATGTCTTGTGGTTTGCGCCTTTTTTGTAATAATTGAAAGGTTGATACCAGTAAGCGCATTCATTAATGTAGACTTTCCAACATTTGGGTTTCCTATTATCGAAATAAAGCCTGAATAGTGTTTTTTTTCTTTCACTTTACAAAGGTAGCAGATGTGGGATTAATTTTGTCCAAAAAATTAATTGATGTATATTTGCCATCCAAATCGCGAGGTAGAGCAGTAGGTAGCTCGTTGGGCTCATAACCCAAAGGTCGCAGGTTCGAGTCCTGCCCTCGCTACTATAACAATAAAACGGTTATACTTTTAAAAAAGTGTAGCCGTTTTTTTATTTATTATTGATATAACGCATCGCTTCAATAAACTCTTTTTCTATATTTGAGAAAGAGTTTTTTTCAAAAGTTTAGTTTTGATAGATTTTATTAAAAAATGAGTAAAAAACTAAATGTAGGTATATTAATATTTGATAAAGTTGAAGTACTTGATTTTTCAGGGCCTTATGAAGTTTTTTCAGTATGCTCGGAATTAGAAAATCATAAACTTTTTAATGTTTTTACTGTTGCAAATAAATTGTCTCCAATTAATGCTAATAATGGTCTATCAATCAATCCATCATACTCCTTTGGAAATACACCAAATATTGATATTTTAATAATTCCTGGGGGACATGGAACCCGAGATCAAATAGCTGATGCAGAAACATTGGACTGGATAAAATCTATTCACAAATCAACTACTTTTACAATTAGCATTTGTTCTGGTTCAATTTTACTTGGTATTTTAAGATTATTAGATGAGAAACCCTATTGTACTCATAATGAGGTTTATAACTTTATGAAAAAGATTGTTGCTAATGGGAAACCAAACCCTAAAAAAAGATATATTAAATCATCAGAAAGAATTTATACATCTGCTGGAATATCATCTGGGATTGATCTTTCATTGCATATTATTGAATTATTAGTTAACAAAAGAGTAGCAAAAAACACTGCGGATTACATGGAATATTATCCAAGATAATTTTTTTAGCAGATTCGTCTCAAGTGAATATCATCTATTTATTTATAAACAATTAAAATATTATTATTTGTATATTGTATACTTTCAAAAAAAAATGAAAAAAAATATTTCTTTTTTATTAACTCTACTATTACCCTTTTTTTTATTATCCCAAAAAAAAATAATAAAATCAACTAAAACAAAAAGAATTTCAATAACTCAAGCAGGCAATCTTGGGTTTCCTGTAATCAAATCCAAACCTCCAATCAAAAGAATTAATTCACAGAGAATAGTCACATCCAAAAACAATAAAAAAACTCTATCAAACACAAATCTCGGAAGTATAACAACAAATAATAAATCAAAAATCCAAAAACCCTCATCCTTCAATTTAAATAGTACACCGTTAAGATCATTTAACCAAAAAATTCAAAAAGAAAAAAACTACAAACACACGTCAGTAAGATATTCTGATTTTGGAACGCCAATTATCATAAAAAGTAAGTTTATTGGAAAAGATGAATCTCTTTTTAATAGAAATGAAAATGAAAATATTTATGATTATTTGGAAGAAACAAAAAAGCTTCTAAAAATAGAAAATCCAAAAAACGAATTTTTTATTAAAAATAAAAATATTGATAAACTTGGTTTATTGCACATTAAATACGAACAGAAATTTAAAAACATTCCAGTTTATGGTAAAGAGATAATTATTCATTTGAATAAAAATAAAAGTGTAAAATCTTTAACGGGTTCATTTATTCCTTCACCCATTAATTTGAATACAATTCCACTCAAAACAGAAAAAGACATAAGAAATAGATTGCCAAAAATTTTTAATACAAATTTCGAAAAGCTTGAAAAGGAAAATGACCAATTAAATCCTGAACTTGTTATATATCGTCAAAATAATAAAAACTTTCTGGCATGGACTGTCAAGATCTATACATCAAAAATCGATTATTGGGAGATATTTATAGACGATAAATCTGGAGAAATTTTAAACAAAATATATATTACATGTTCAATTGAACATGACCATAAAAAAAAAAATGAATTACCCAGTATAACAAATAAAAAGCCATTGGGTACTGGAATAGATTTAAATGGTGTAACTCAAAATATAAACACATTTTTTCAGAAGGAGTTAGATACTTATTTTTTAATTGATACCACCAAACCAATGTATAGTGAAGTAGCTTCACCAAGCTATTGGAATCAAAATGGAGTAATTGTAACTTCGACTCAGTTTGGAGACAGTTATTATTACAGAGGAAATCCAGAAAACGAGTGGTTGGATATGCCCAGTGAGGTTTCTGCTCATAATCATGCTTCACTTTCTTATGATTATTTTTATGATGTTCATGGAAGAAACTCTTACGATAATCAGGGCAGCAATGTTGAGAGTTTTGTTAATGTTCAAAGTGAAAAAAAAGATCCAGAGACTGGAGAGGTTATAAAAGATTCAATAACTGGTGAAACCGTTTATGAAGATTTTGATAATGCATACTGGAACGGTAAAGGTATGTTTTATGGAAATGGTCAATATGTTTTTAAACCCCTAGCTGGAGGTCTGGATGTGGTTGCTCATGAATTTTCGCATGGTGTAATTCAATATACTGCAGGTTTAATATATGAAAATGAATCCGGGGCATTAAATGAATCATTTGCGGATATTTTTGGTGTCATGGTAGATAGGGATGATTGGAAAATTGGAGAAGATATTATTAAAGACCTTGACTATTACCCAAATGGGTTAATGAGAAGTTTTGAAGACCCTACTTTAGGGGGTCAACCAGCTCACTATGATGATATATATATAGGTGATAGAGATAACGGAGGAGTGCATATCAATAGTGGAATCCCAAATAAAGCATTTTATTTATCAGCCCAAGAAATTGGAAAGGATAAAGCAGAATTAATTTATTATTGTGCATTGACTAATTATCTTACTAGAAGTTCAAATTTCGCTCAACTTAGAGTGGCTGTTGAGTCCTGTGCAGAAGATCTTTATGGTGCAGATTCCTTCGAAATTAATACAGTTAAAAACTCTTTTGATACTGTAGGTATTGTATTTACAGAGTCTGAAAAAGAAGATTCAATTGAAATAGAGGGTAATGATCTAATTTTATCTTATGATACAGATTCAAGTAATCCGTCCACATTTTATATTTCAAATACTGATGGGACAAATTTTATCCCAATCACTACAACAAAAAAATATGAAACAAAACCCTCGATTACATCCGATGGATACCTATTAGTATTTATAAATGATGAAAATCAACTAATTGGTATTTCATTGAGGGAAGATCAAATATATGAATATACAATTAGCGAAGAGAAAGTATGGAACTCAGTTGCAATTTCAAAAGATAAAAGTAAAATAGCATTGACCACTACATCAGCATCTGACAACACGATATACGTGTATGACATTATAAATAACTTATGGAAAAATTTTGAGTTATATACACCAACAACTGCCGAAGGAGTTAATTCTGGTGAAGTTCTTTATGCTGATTCACTTGAGTGGGACAACAATAGCGAAATTCTGATATATGATCAATACAACAAAATTTCCCGAGGAGATACTGATGATACATTCTATTGGGACATAGGATATATGAATGTTTGGGATTCAGAAAATAATAAATTCGATGATGGAAGAATCCTAAAACTATACGACCAGCTTCCTGATGATGTTAGTATAGGGTATCCATCCTTTGCAAAAACTTCAAATAATATAGTTGGTTTTGATTATGTAATTTTGGATAATAATGGAGGGCCATTCTACTACGGGTGTATAGCTAACATTGAAACAGGAGAGCTAGGTTATTTCTCTAATAATACATGGAGTGTTATTAGTTTTTCGACATCTGATAGCCAAGTCATATATAACTCATTTAATAATCAGAGTATAAATATTGTAAAATCAGTAGGTTTAAGTGATTTAATTTATCCATCTGATGAAAGCCAAACTTTAATAAATTACGCCGATTGGGGTATTTGGTTTAATCAAGGTACAAGAGATTTTGACAAAGACGGTGTTAATGATGACTATGATCTATGTCCGAACACTCCAGAAGGAAAAACAGTTGATCAAGATGGTTGCTCTGAGTCCCAAAAAGATACAGATCAAGATGGAATCAATGATGAATTAGATAACTGTATTAATGTATCTAATCCAGATCAGATTGATACTGATGATGATGGTTTTGGAGATGTATGTGATGAAGATGATGACGGAGATGGAGTTTTAGATTTTTACGACATTTGTCCAAATACTATATCTGGTGATTTTCCTGTAGATGTTAATGGATGTGAAATATTTACTCTGCCAGTTAATAACTTTTCAATTAAAGTTAGTGAATTATCATGTTTAAATAAAAATGATGGATCTATACTGATAGACATAGAAAATAAAACATACGATTATATAGCTAATTTAGGTGAAATATCAATCAATCTAAACGGATCAGATGGTTATAGCTCTAAATTTGAAAATTTGGGACCAGGTTTGTATGAAATTTGTTTTTCTGTAGTTGGTATTGAAAACTATAATCAATGCTTTAATTTTAATATTAGTGAGCCTGCAGAGTTATCTGTCTCATCAAGAAAAAATTTATCTGCAAAAGTTGTCACATACGATATGAGTGGTTCGAAATCATATAAAATTAAACACAACGGAAATATTATTGAAGTAAATGATAATTATAAAAGATTAAACTTGGAAAAAGGAGTGAATTTTATTGAAATATTTACTGACAAAATTTGTCAAGGAAAATATAGTGAAGAAATATTTTTAAGTGAAGAAGTAGAATTCTTTCCAAACCCAACAAATGATTTTGTTAACTTTTTTGTTAGTGGGAAAGACAAGTCAGTTGATGTCTTTGTTTTAGATTCAGCAGGAAACCAATACATTAACTTTTGTGAGGAGATATCGGATTCAAGAAAAATTAAAATCGATTTCAGCCTACTTAATAAAGGAGTTTATATTGTAAATTTAAGTGGTACAACTGTCAAAAAATCCATTAAAATTATTAAACAATGAGAGAAATCCTAATGAAATTCCATATTGGTCTTTTTATGATAATTAGCTTTTCTTGTGGAGGTGGAGGTGACTCTGGAGATGATGTGATTGCACCACCTCCAGAAGTTGTAGTCATTGATCCTCCATCTGCTACAACTTTAGTTTATCCAGAAAATAATGAAATATGCGAAACTGGAACATCAGTCTCCGAAATATTTAGTAGCGTAAACTTTCAATGGAATGAAGGAATAAATACAGATAGCTACGAGCTTCAACTTACTAATCTCGATAATGGTAATTTTTTTGAATTTAAAAATTTAACAGGAACTTCAAGATCAATTGATCTAACAAAAGGAGAACCTTATTCTTGGAAAATTATTTCAAAAAGAAATGGAACCAATGTAACAGCGTCATCTGAATCATGGAAATTTTATCTATCTGGGGAGGGACTGTCAAACTATCCGCCCTATCCTGCTTCATTATTAGCACCAAAATCTGGAAAATCATTTCAATCATCAACTACAACTGTTGAATTAAGCTGGGAAGGATTAGATGCAGATGGTGATTTACTAACATATGACTTATATATTGACACAATTGATGGAAACCAGTCGCCTGATATAAATAACACTTTATTGTCTGAAACATCAAAAGTTGTGGAGGTTAGCTCAGGAAACTCATATTTCTGGCGAATCAAATCCATTGATATAAAAGGTAATAGCTCTTTTTCAATTATTTATTCTTTTAGAATCGAATAAATATTCTTTAAAATCTGATTAAATTTGTGTTACCTACGAATTAAATTATCTCAAAAGTTGATTATTTTTTTACCTGAATTTTTAAATGTATAAGTTCATACTGCCCGTTTTGTTTGTGAATTTTTTTCTAACTAGTCAAGAGACTTTTACTCTAATTAAAACTGATCCTAACCAAATTATTCTAGATGGAATTATAGACCCTGACGAGTGGTCAAATGCCATTGAAATAGACTTTGATATTGAATTTAGTCCTGCAAATAATCTTCCATCGAGAAAAAAAACTACAGCATATATGACATATTCAGATAGGTATTTATTCTTAAGTATTTATGCTAAAGATGATCCAAATAATATTCGAGTAGCTTTGAGACAACGAGATGGAAATATTTGGAATGATGATTTAATTCTTTTACGTTTAGATCCATATACCGATGCTAGAAATAATCTTGGTATTGCAGTTAATGCACTTGGAAGTCAATTCGATTTTAGAGAAATCAATTCTGTGACTGATGATGGAAGATATGATAGTTCATTTAATGTTAATTTTCAATCTTCAGGAAAAATAGTTGACGACGGATACCAAATTGAAATTAAAATTCCTTTTTCTGAAATTCCATTTCCAAATGGCAAAAACCAGCTTTGGCATTTTAATTTAACAAGAAGATATATTGAAAATGGAAATGAAATACAGGTTAGTACTCAGCCAAGGGATAGAGACAATAACTGTGTGATTTGTCAAACTACAGATAAACTTGTGCTTAATAATATTGTGATTGACAGACGCCTGGAATTACTCCCCTATATTTCAAGTAATATTACTGGAAACAGAAGTGAACCTGATAATAAGTTAATTTATACTAAGCCAAAACTAAATGTTGGATTAGGATTAAATCTAGATATAAATAAAAACTCAAGTTTTGAGCTAACTGTAAATCCAGACTTTTCACAAGTTGAAGCTGATGTTACTCAGATCGATATAAACTCTTCGTTTTCTCTTGAATATCCAGAGAGAAGACCTTTTTTTAATAGAGGTACAGATATCGTAAAATTTACAAATGGAGCTTTTTATTCTCGTTCAATAGTTAATCCAATAGTTGCATCAAAGCTACTTAGTCAAAGGAAAAAATCGAGAATTTTTTTATTAAATGCTCTCGATAAAAACTCACCATATCTAGTTGGTGGCGAGGATCGATCTTATATTGGAGAGGGAGGGCGAAGTTTTGTAAATGTTTTAAGATTTCAAAGTTTATTAAATCCAAAATCTCGGCTTGGTGGTCTAATGACAAATCGTATTTATGATGCCGGAGGATATGGACATTTGTTAGGTTTCGATGGTTTTTTTATATTAAATAAAAAATGGAGTGTAAATTTCGAGCTACTTAAAAATCTTAATAAAGAACCTTCTCAAAATTGGATTACCACAACTGAAAGTATCCTTGGTAATACAATTCAATTAGACGGAGAAAAACTTGATGGTGAGGCATTTTATTTACAATTTCTTAGAAGAACTGAACATTGGAATAGTTACTTTTTTTTTAGAAATATATCTCCCCAACATAGAGCTGACATCGGTTTTGTTGTAAAAAATAATAGAAAATGGGGTACTTTATTTCACGAATATATCAATATCATAAATAAACCAGCTCTTCAATCATTTGGATTTGGGACAAAAATCGATTTAGTGTATACTCACGAGAATTACTATAAAACTTTGAGCGTTGACTTTTTTGCATCATTAAAAACTTATGGTCAAACAGAATTTGAGTATACTTTAGATTATGATGCTACAAAAACTTTTCTGGGTTTTCGTTTTGATAACCTACCCACACATGAGTTTTCGATTGAGGGATCTCCAAGTGAATCAATAAATTTCAATCTTAATTTAACTTTTGGAAAAGATTTATCAGTAAACGAAATAATTCCACAAGTTGGAAAACTTAAATCATACTTTATTAAATTAAATTATCAAATCAACGATAATCTAAGTTTTAACCCTTCTTTTAGAGGATCAGAATTAAAAAAACTAAATTCAAATGATAATTATTTTAAAGGAAACATTTTAAGAGTCGATCTACGTTACCAATTTACATCTTCCTTTAATTTCAGAATAATCTCAGAAAAAAATAACTTTAATGATCAGTTTTTTATTCAGCCACTAGTTCAGTGGAATCCTAATCCAGCTACAATTTTTTATTTTGGAGGAAATCAAAATACTATTAGGGAATTAAACCAAATTCATTTTGATTTATTTGAATTTAACCAAACACAACTATTTTTTAAATTTCAATATCTAATTGATATTTAGGATGGAAAATAATAAAAGCTAGTGTGTATTAGCTATAATTTTAAATCACATTTATTAATTATATTTTTAATATGTGCATTACTATTTACCATTTCCCAATGAGCTAAAGTCATGGGAATATTTCCAATACTAGTTAAAAGATCAAAAAAATCTAGAATATCTTCTTTTGAACTTTCTTCTTCATTAATTCTTGAATAATCAGCAATTGCACTTTGAAGAAGATATTTCCCCGTAATGTAGCTAGTTCCGTAACCCGGTTGTCTTAAATATAGATGCTGTTCAAAAATCAATAAATCTTTTTCGGTTTTCATCCATCCCCTTGGAGTATATTCAGAATGAATTTTTCCTGCTTCTTCCATTGTCATCAAATTTGCATGTGCATATAAGGAACCGAGTCCACGAGCTGCCCTTTGAGCAATAAGAATATAAACTATTTCTCTTGCTCTTGGGTTATTCTCATATAAACCAGCATGCATAAATAATTCTTCAACCGCAGTAGCAACACCCTCACTTCGAGAATCAAAAATGTTATAAAGGAGTGGTTTTTTTCTTATTTCATTTTGATGAGGTTCAATATCCATCAGAGCAAGTTCAAACCAATGAAAAAAATGTGAATAAAGAGGTTTTGGATCGTAATGTGCTGTGATCCAAAAAAAATTTCTTTTGGATTCAGGAATGAATTTTCCTAGGTGTGGTTTTAATGCGTCTTTAAAGTATGGTTTTACGGTAATAATTTTTTGTTTATCTAAAAATGACAAGAGCTCTTTTGCTGATTTTTTTGCCAGTTTATTATATTCTTCATCATTATTTGCAGGAGATAAATAAGGGAGTTTACTATTTTTTTTCTCTTCATATTTTAAAAGGGTCCAAGCTCTTGCTAACTCATTTTTTAATAAAAGAACCTCTTCTTCCCAGGTTAATGGAACCAAATGAACATTTTTTTGATACCAAGTATAATTCTCTTTACCTATTCCTGAGGGACCATTTTTATTAGATACCTCCTTTTCTAACCATCTTACAAACTTATCAGTAGATTCAATAGCACTAGTAATTACTTTAATGAGTTCTAAATCTTTAGAATCTATTTTTGTTAAGAGAACCTTTAAATCTGATGATTGTCGCTTTATAGTTCTAATTCCAGCAATCCATAAATCTCTTGCATTACCAATTAAATTCTCCATAGCTTGATTATTCAATGGAGGTATAATCTTTATATCAGAAATAAGTTTAAGTTTTTCTTTTGAATTTAAAGGAAATTTATATTGCCATAATTCAGTAAGCTTATGGTGAGATGGTCCTTCATGTGCAGGAACATCACTTCTGCTTGTCCATATAGTTTTATAGAATGCTGGATCTCTTTCCCAAGGTTTTAATACTTTATAATTAAACAAATAACCATTCATTTCTGCCCATATTATAGACCAATCAACTTCCTCTTCCAGACTTAATAAAGATTTATCGATGTCACAGAGTTTTGATTTTAATTTTAAAAATTGTGGAAAACGTTCATTAAAAGTTATTTTTTTATAATCTGGGACCCCATTTTTAATAGGAGGAACCTCAAAAGCTCTCCATTCTTTGAATAAATCATGTAGATCATTATTAGTCTGGTCAATTTTCTGGGATGAAGCATCCAAAAATAAAATGAATAAAAATGAAAAGAATTGAAAGCTTCGCTTTTTCATGTTTGAATTTTTTATAATTATATTATGAATTGAACTCAATTTATTTTAAAGAAACAATTTTTTGATAAATTGATTAACTTAAAAGCATAATTAGGTTTAAAAATGAAACATTTTTTCTTAAAGATTTTTCTTGTTATTTTTTTTCAGTTGCTTTCAACTTATTCACAAGAATTAGATCTTAATAAAATTTCTAATTTAAAAATTAGAAGTATTGGGCCTTCTAATATGAGTGGTAGAATTACTGCAATTGATGTTGCATTAAAAAATACCAAAATAATTTATGTAGGTGCAGCTTCAGGTGGTGTTTGGAAATCTGAGAATGGAGGTACTGAGTGGAAGCCAATTTTTGATAATGAATCTACTCAAAATATAGGTGCGTTAGATATTTTTCAGCATAACCCAAATGTAATTTGGGTTGGAACAGGTGAAGGAAACCCAAGAAATTCAATGAATCTCGGAAATGGTATATATAAAAGTACAGATGGAGGAAAAAATTGGAAACATATGGGTTTAGCTAAAACAAAAACAATTCATCGAATAATAACAGATCCAAAAGACCCTGATGTTTTATATGTTGGAGCTATGGGAGATCCATTTTCACCAAATGAGGATAGAGGCTTATACAAAACAATTGATGGGGGGAAAACTTGGAAAAGGATTCTTTATTCAAATAATACCTCAGGAGTTGGAGACTTGGTTATGGATCCAAAAAATTCCCAAAAGCTTATCGCTACTCTTTATGATCACCGAAGAACGACTCACTATTTTAAATCTGGTGGAAGTGGATCAGGAATCTATGTAACTGAAGATGGTGGAGAAAATTGGAAAAAAATATCAACTGAAAATGGTTTACCAAGTGGTGATTTAGGTAGAATTGGTATTGCCATAGCACCCTCTAATCCAGATAGGATTTATGCAAAAATTGAAGCAAAAAAAAATTCTTTATACCGAAGTGATGATGGAGGAAAAAATTGGTATTTAATAAATGATAACCCAAAATACACAAATAATCGACCATTTTATTTTCAAGATCTAGCTGTTGACTCAAAGGATCCTGACAGACTATATAATCTTTATCAACCATTATCAGTAAGTTATGATGGTGGAAAAAGCTTTGATAAAACCCCTATGATTCCTGCAGATGAAACTAAGGGAATTCATGCAGATTTTCATGCATTTTGGGTAAATCCCGATGATCCATATCATTTTATAATTGGCGGGGACGGAGGTATCGGAATTACAAACGATCATGGAAAAAGTTGGTATTTTCCTGAAACCATTCCAGTAGCCCAATTTTATCATGTAAATGTTGATTATGATACGCCTTATAATGTATATGGAGGTATGCAAGATAACGGTAATTGGTCTGGACCTGCATATACATGGAAAAGAGGTGGGATCAGAACTCTATATTGGCAATATCTAGTAGGTGGAGATGGTTTTTACATATCACCTGATAAACATAACTCCAGGTTTGGATATGGTACATCACAGAATGGGGAATTATATAGATACGATAAACTAACTGGATACTATATAAGTATCAAACCACCAAATTTTAATTCTAAAATCCCTTTAAGATTTAATTGGAATTCAGCGTTTTCAATAGATCCATTTAATGAGAATGGGCTCTACTATGGATCACAATATGTTCATTACTCAAATGATAAAGGTTCTACATGGTCCATTATTTCGAATGATTTGACAACTGATAATCCAGAACATCAAAAAAATGATTATGGTGGATTAACACTTGACATCTCAGGAGCTGAGACATATAACAGTTTACTAGCTATTGCCCCTAGTAGCATAAATAAGGATATTATTTGGACAGGAAGTGATGATGGAGAAATCTACCTCACGACTAATGGAGGAAAAAAATGGAAATTAGTTTCAAAAAATATATTAAATTTCCCCGACAAACCTTGGGTTACTCAAATAAAAGCCTCAAAATATAATCCCGGAACTGCCTGGGTTGTAGTTAATAACTATAGGAAGGGAGATTATAAGCCATATTTATTTAAGACCAATGATTATGGTATAACTTGGATGCAATTATTAGATAGCGAAAAAATTGAAGGATACTCACTTTCATTTATTCAAGATCCTGAGGTTGAAAATCTACTTTTCTTAGGAACTGAAAATGGTCTATGGATAAGTATTGATGCAGGAAAGAACTGGAAAAAATTTAAGAACGGATACCCTTCAGTTTCAACAATGGATATGGTTATTCAAGAAAAAGAATCAGCCCTGGTAATTGGAACATTTGGAAGAGCAATTTGGATTTTGGATGATTTATTAAGTTTAAGAGAAATTGCAAAAAAAAATATAAATAAAGAAATTAATTTATTCCCTGTAAATGATGCCGTCCAAGTAAAAGGATTATTCATCAATCCTCCTGGTAATATCTGGACTGGATTCAACACTACCTTTGAGGGGCAAAACAAACCATTTCAAAAGGTTGAAATTCCATTTTATCTGAATGCCGATATAGAACCAACTAATAAGGTAAAGGGATCAATATATGATTCTAAAGAAAATAAAATTAATGAAATTTATTCCGGTTATCTTGTTGAAGGACTAAATTACATAACATGGAGATTAGATGAGGCTTCAGAAAGTTTGAATCAAAGAAAAGGTAACAATAAATCTAGAGGTATTGCTGTATTACCAGGTATGTATAAAATCGTTTTAGAATATAAAAGTCAAAAAGATTCTGTTGTGATAAAAATAAAACAAGATCCCAGATTTGATATTTCCGATGAAATTGAAAAACAAAGATATTTATTCAAAAAATCATCAAAAAAAATTGTAAAACAACTAAATGATGTATTTAGAAAAATAGATAAAGTATCAGACAGTTTAAATGTTATGGAAGAAAAAATAGATTATAAAAATAAAAAGAGTTTTATGGACATAAAAATAACTTTAAATAAATTAAAAGAGGCTGGAAAAGAAACGCCAAAAAATAGACAAGTTGGTGCATGGAAATCAAATAAAATAACTCCATATTCATTAGTTTCAAATATTGAAAAAATAAGCATTGCTGGAATTAAAAAACCCTCAAAACAACATTGGGAAAGACTAAACGAAGTCATGAAAATAGTAAAGAAATATCAAAAAGAAGTAGATATTTTTGTTGCTACAAAATGGAAAATATTTTTGAAAAAAATAAATAATTGAAAATTTTCAAAACTAATCAACAAGTGCTTCAGCTTCGATTTCTACCAAATACCCTTTACCAACAAGTTTTGCTTCTATTAATGTATTGACAGGATTAATTTTTGAAAATCTTTCTCCGTGAGCTATCGCTACTGTTTCCCAATCATCTATGTTATTGACAAAAATTCTTGTTCTAACTATATTTTTTAGTTCTCCACCTAAAGAATTAATTGCTGCTTCTATTTTATCAATAATAAAATGAGTTTGTGCATAGGGATCATCAACTCCAACAATCTTATTATTGTGTGTTGCGGTTGTGCCTGAGACGTATATTTTATTTCCTATTTTATTCGCCCTACAATAGCCAGCTAATTTCTCCCAATTTGTGCCACTAAAAACTTTACTGCTATTCTGGGTTTTTTCTAATTTATATACTCTAGGAATCGATTTTATGTGATCACTTAAATCTCCTGAAGCTGTTAAAAATGGTGCTTCTCTATACTCATCTCCACAATCACCTGGTATCGAATTCATTTTACTCTGAGCAGCTGAAATTTGTCTAATATCATCTGAATCTAAATCGATATTGACTATTGTTTTATTTTCGTTTATATGATTATTTTCAGTTAATCTAGACCCTATAATAACTGCAGCAACACTTTCATTGTTTAAAGCATATCTAGATGAAATATTAGCTATTGAAACACTATGTTTATGAGCTATTTTATTGATTGTATTCAACATGTTTTGAAATACTTCCCAGCCTCCTGCAATATCAATAAATCTTTTATATTTCATTTCAGACCAACTTACTAAATCCTCTTGTTTTGGTTCTGGCTTATTTAGCCATTTTTTGGTTAGAAAACCACCTGCTAAAGTTCCATAAACTAATAACT
>MDSW01171174.1_pt1 | contig 31561 bp, 21 predicted proteins | sample 811171 | NCBI WGS metagenome assembly MDSW01 (sample SAMN05326641, study PRJNA326480) | marine metagenome | isolation source: seawater | place: Atlantic Ocean: North West | collected 2012 | reverse complement strand
CATCAATGCATGGGGAAGAACCGGTTTGCCATTTTTCTAAGCGCTGTGATGATATTACCGGTTCTTTCAGGGTGTTTTGGCGAGGATATGCCTTCCGAACTTACAGCCTCGGATTTAGTCATACTCGAAGAGGATGATTTACTCGCTGGATCTTGGCAAAAGGTGACACTCTCCGCAAAGGCAGATTTATCAGTATACATCCCATATTTTGTTGTTGATCCTGGTTCAAAAAGAGCACAAAATGGTACTGTTTTGGACATAAAAGAAGGTGATTATGAAATCGTCGAGTGGCTCCTTCCACCTCGTAACTTCGAAGTGATTCTCATGATTGGTGAATATCAACGCCAACATTGGCCAATAAGATCCGCCAATGAATCTTGGTCAAATTGGCTTGATGGAAGAAGTAATCACGGTGGGATTACCACCACAATGAACCAAGACAATGGTACTTGGGATTGGCTGATCTCGTCTACACAAAACGGAGGTCCTGTCGAAATCAAAAAAATGACTACTGACAGACTTCAGCGAAATGACATCTCCATTGAGGATGGACAGGAAGCATCCGATGGATGGGTTGACGGTAGATCTGTTTACGAATGGGTTGATTTCATCACAGATGATACACCATGTGTAACATGTGGCCCTGATGGTGCTGTTGGATATCTTGACCGATGGGTTGGCAATGCAAATCCATCTTATGAGCACGCCGTTACCTACTTCGAAGGCGTGATGTTGGGTTACGGATTGGATAGGGTCGAAGTGCATCGATTCCAGTCAAATACAGCCTGGTCTGTGAATATTTGTGGATACAAAGACGGTTCCATTTATCCGGATGAGTGGTTGATTTTTGGAGCACACTTTGACATCGCACCTCCCGTAGCATATACCCCCGGTGCTGAAATCGGCATCCCTGGTTACGGTACCAGACATGGGGCTTATGACAACGCTGCTGGGTCGAGTATGGTCTTATCCACAGCGAGTGTGCTAGCAGAGTTCGATGCTCGACGAACGATGGTTTTCTGCCTGTGGTCTTCCGAAGAAGAAGGCTTGTGGGGGTCACGTTCTTTCGCTAATGACCTGCCCGATGGTGTGACTGTTAGCAATTACCTCAATCTAGACATGGCAGGTGTAAATTATCCTGGCGATTACGCGCTATCAGTTTACCTAGGTCCTGACGGGACTGGAGAAGAAATAGATCAACCTGGCATGTTCCATCTCGCTGAATGGATTGGGGCAGATGCACTCGATCTTGGTTATGAAATGGAGCGTGGAAGAGAGGCTTGGCTTGAAGGTGGTGAAAGCCCATTATGGGGAGATGTCTATGAAGATACTGTGGCGATTTATGAGTCACCAACAGCCCGGAGTGATCACAATTCTTTCCAAAACATTGACGTTGCAACCCTAGGGTGGAACGGATTAGTAGATGGATATCCCTGCTATCATCGTGAGTGTGATACTATGGAAACGATGCTTGATTATATGGGGACCGATGAGAACCCTACAGGTGTTGCTAACCTTGTTCATTCTTGGGATATCGTAACCTGGTGGGCAGTATATGCATTCCTTCACATGGACCAAACACCAGTGCCAAATGAACTAGGATGATTATTCAAGGGGAGTTTTAATTCCAGTCTCACCAAGTGTCCATTTTAGAGTTTTGATGACACCCTCGAGTGCTTTATAGTTGCGGGCTGCAATTTTCATGCCGTCTGCATCTTTTGATGATTTACAGGATTCGAATTCTTGTTTCCAATCATTCATTTTTTCAACCGCAAGATTAAGCATATTTTCAATCTCTTCCCAACTACGGTCATAAGACCTCGATGGTGTGCTCATAACCTTCTCGACGGAGGTCTGGTATTACTTTCTTTCCTCTTCAAGGATATTTACCCATCCTTATTTTCAAAGCTTTTTCCTCAATGAAATCACCAATTACAGCATCACGTAAGTCCGCACGCTCCAAGTTACAATTCTCACCAACTACGCTAGAATCAGCATTTCCATCAAAAATCGTGCCCTTCATGACCAATGAATTTTTCACGATTGAGTTTTCTGTGATTACGCAATCGCTGGAAATTACACTGGAGGTGACTTGGCCGCTAACCTTAGCAGTTGATGAGATGAATGAACCATCCTCAAGAACACGGCCAGGAGGCATCGGAAATGGTAATTTTTCCCTATTTTGAATCAGGGCTTTTTGCGCTTTCAGCAATTCAAGAGGGTGACCGACATCAAACCAAATTCCATCTATTGTTTTTGCATACATCGGTAAGCCTGTTTCTAGCACTAGTGGGAATAATTGCTTCGAGAAATCAAATTTTTCACCTTCTGGAATCATTTCAATCACATGGGGCTCGATGATGTACAAGCCTGCATTAATCACTCGAGAAAAAGCCTCATCGGCTGAAGGTTTTTCTTTGAATTTTACAATAAAGCCTTCTTTCAGGTCTCCATCTACATTCCCACCTTGAGAGGAAGAAAGGCCAACAATTCCATATTCTGTTGGATCGTCAACTTCCCAAATAGCCATAGTGACTGCAGCTTGATGCTTTTTGTGTGTTTCAATCAAATCCATGATGTCAAAAGACGCTACACTATCACCTGAACCTACTACAATTGTTTCTTTGATTTCTTCCATGAGTAAACGTACACTACCCGCAGTACCCATTGGAGTTGATTCTTGATTGACCCAAGCAACGACATTATTTTCATTCCAAGATTTCACGTGTGATGAGATTTCTTTTCCTTTGTAGCCCGTTGTTACCACAATTTGTTTCAAACCTGCTCCAATCATTGCATCCTTTACGTAATCCAAAACCGGTCTTCCGAGCACCGGAACCATCGGTTTTGGTCGGTTATTGGTGAGTGGCATTAATCTTGTTCCACGACCGCCGGCCATGATGACTCCAAGCAATGAAATCACTTCCTTGAACGTGCTGCCGACATGTCTACTTTTCGCATTTGAGATTTTTTACCTGAGGTTTTTCTTTTTGAAGTACCTCTCCCTGAACGGTCTGATGACATTGTACCACCAAAAGTAAGATTACCAGAATTCAATAAGGTATTGACCAATTCATCTGCTACTTCATCAGAATCTGCTCCTGTTTTCATTTCTTTTGTCACGGAATCGTTGTGATCAGTCATCCACGACTCTCTTTCTTCTCTTGCAAGTTTGAGTTTGTCACGAACTTCATTCACTTCATCCATCATTTCTACAATTTTGGCATGTATTTCATTCGCCTTTTCTTTTGCAGCAACATATTCGTTGTGAAATCGATCTCCTTCCGATTTCAAAAAGTCTCTATGGGAAAAGAGCTCATCTAATTCCTCCGAGGCTTCATTTGCAGATTTTACAACATCGAGCATTGACTGATGTGCAGCATCAGCTTCCAATTTTAGTGTTTTTATGGCCCCGTCCCGGTCTGACAAATCTACTTTCACTAATTCTAATTTTTGAACCTCTGGTTCCAATTCTTGAATTCTCCTACGCATTCTCTTTATGGATTCCATTGTCTCTTTTTCTTTCTTAGGAGACATACCACCTCTTGTTTCGAATACATTCTCAAGAGAAGATACCTCCGTGATGAGTTTGTGATATTCATGAGATGCTGATTTACCATCATTTGTTCCTTCTCTTTGTTTCTTTGAAGCTCCAATCAAATCTCGTATTTGAGATTGTATAGCATTCCTTTTTTCCTTCAATGCTTTAATTTCTGCCCTTAAGGCTCGAACTGATGCAAGTTCAACATCAAGTTTTTCCCTGTGTTCTTTGTATTGAGATTGAATCGTATTTCTTTTGTCAGCAAGCCTTTTTGCTTCATCGTTATGCATATTTCGCATGTCCCTAAGTTTACGGACTTTGCTTTCCATAGCATGCAGTCTTGTGCGTAAATCTTCCCCGGGTTTTTCTTCCGGATTGGATGGCTCTGTCATGTTTGGGGGAAAAGGTCGTCGATATCAAAACTGCGGTATTACAACGAGGCAAATATTTCGACCAACTGAATCATCATAATTGTAAATAACCCTAGCCCTCCAGCAAGACTACAAATTATTGAGGAGGTGTTTCGAATGAGAGTTCTAAATTCGGATCTCACTCTTAGATTAATCTGTCTACCTTCAAGCAAATCACCTGATGGGTCTTCGAGACGGATTGACACCGATGCTTCCCCATTTCTCTCTGGTATCAGGCTTTGCCATGCAAGGGTTCCATCTTCAAGTAATTGATTCATGACACTCGTTTGATCTTCATTAGATTTTGAGGAAAGAGGGAGAGGTTTTTCGACGTTTATGGATTGTGAACCTGGCTGCAAAAGATACTTCATCGCAATATCGTGTGGTCGAAAGTCTGGAGACTGAACACGCAAAACTATTTCTCGAGGAACTTCCGAAAGATTATGGAATAAACAAAATAAGTTGGCTTTGTTAGTGACTACATTTTCTAAATCGACATCGAAAGCAAAGTCATCGGCTTGACTTTGAATACCTGCTCCGAGTTGCTGCAGCTTTCGATCGATCATTCGATAAAAGGAAGGGCACTTTTTGGAAGTAATATCGAACAACCGTTCCCATATTTCGACAGAAAAAATGGGATGTTTGATAAGAAAATCAACACCATCTTTGTTCAAAATTTTTCTCATTTCGGTGAGCAACATTTCACGATCTAATGTACCCTTATATCTGCGATACAAAACGAGAATTATGCGTTCTACTGTTTTCGAATTGTTCTTTTTCGAATTAAAGAATGCATGTAACTCTATCACAAGATCATTAAATTGATTTCTTAATAATGGATCCATGTATGTTTCCAAAATTTCAAAGAAAGGCATATCCAATGTGGATGGATGCATCGGAGGGTTGTATGTGTCTATCATTCCGGCTGGGGTAACCATATTGAATTTATTACGGCGTGTCGATAAATGTTGACCGAGAGCTAAAACAACAAGACTGGCTGACACCAAAATACCTCTACCTCCCAATGTCGATTCGGGTCCTGAAAAAATCACGACGATTTCAGCGATGAGGGCAAAGGAGATCAATACTATTCCTATCGCATGTCTATTCATTAATTCATTTATTTTCTTGTCCAGAATGTCATAACCGTGCAAGACATCAACTGGTTTTGATTGGATTCGAGACATGTTGACTTGGTGAGCAAAAACCTTCTGCGTAACTCTGGATCTCATTCTGTGCAGAGCCGTTACAATAAGTAATCCGACATTTACTACGCAAGCGAGAGAAATCATCAAAGTTGAAAAATCAATACCGGCAGTGGGTTCAATATTGTTCAGCCACCATTCTGGAGAGGGACCTGCATAAACCCAAGATGCAAGCATAAATATCATCGAAGTAATTGGAAGAACTAAAATCAAACTCAGTCCCTCTGATAAGAGTTGACGGTCTAAAGTATAAAGCAAAAGTTCAGAATTCTTCAAGCGATTAAGTTCTTCTTCCAATGACTCAATGGTGATTTCTACATCTTCAGTATGATCTTCAATCCCGATGTCCTTGGCATCGGCCTCTTTATCGGCCTCTTTTTCATTGTTAGGCTGGTCCTTGACCAAGTCATCTTCGACCTTTACATCTTTAGTCATGCCTGAACCTTCCTCACTATTATTGAATCAGAAATTCGCTTTGTCATTTCGACTTTCGTCTGATTTATGAAAAAACCTGAGTTTTCTCTGCGGATAATTGCTTCTATTTTCAAACCTGCTGATTCCAAAGACGATTTTACTTTTTCTTCTAGAAAGATACATTCAATTTGGGCGCTTTCCCCTAATTCTAATTCCCCAAGGGGATGAAAAGTTTGATACTGATCTACTAAATCTCTGATTTTTTCATCTGCTTCGGGGATTACCTGTCCAGATGGATCTAGGACAGGGTTCCCAAGTATAACCGTCAGACTTGCTTCTAGATCATCGTTGATGGCGTGTTCTAGCCGACAGGCTGTTCGATGTATATTTCCTCGAAATGGAATCGATGAAAGGAAAACCTCCGCCAAACGATGGCGACGTTTCATTCTCTTTCCGTATATGAGGCCTGTATCCGTTAATCGAACACCCTTATATGGCTTATAATCGAGGAAACCCTTGCTAGCAAGCCTCTGTACCATTTCTGTGGCTGAGGCTGGTTTTACACCCATTGCTTCTGCAAGATCTCGGTTTCGAATGCGCGTAGAAGGTGATTTTTCGTGGAACTGGTACATCATCTCCATGTATTCGTCTTCAAACTCTTGAAAATGACCTGTACTCAATTTATCACCTCCTAATTTTCCCTAGCTTCGAATATCAATGCACAGTGTGGGCATTTCGCTTTGGCAGGTCGACGCTCCAATGGCACTTTAATCGCACGATTGCATTTTGGACAATCCAGAATATCATTATTTGAGGAGGACCAAGGGGTTTCTTCCTCTGATTCTATGGAAGATTCTTGGCTTATATCATCACTTTGATCAGTTTCTTGCTGCTCTTCAAGAGATGTCTCAAATTGAGTTTCACAATCTGGACACCTGATTTTTCCAGAATAATCGGATGGTACATTAAGCCCAATTTCGCAATTTGGGCAATGGACAATCACCTTTTCTTTACTTTTCTGAATTGATGGTTTCTTCTTTTTCATCGTGGGCTTGGTTTCAGATGGTGGTCTATTTTGCAAAATTCGTAAGAATAAGATGATGCCGATTCCAATCGTTAGCCCACCTACTGGCCCTTGCCAAGAAAAGCTAGATTCACTTGTTGATGCTGATGCATCACTGACAATAGCAATATTTTCAGTGAGTGATGTTTTGTATGTCTGGCCATTAATGAGTAATTGAGCAGTAATAGTTACGGTTTCGCCTTTTGGCCATACAAGTTCACCAACCACTTTGTCTTCCGCTGTGATGAACTCTGTGTTAACCTGAAAGAGAATCTCATTACTTGGACCTGTGACGAGAAGAATTCCCGATGGAATTACGGAATTGCCATCGTTTACGATCGACAAGGAAAATGGTACTTTTTGACCTTGTGAAGGAGGTGTAGAAAGGGTCAATGAGAGGGTGGGAAGAAACTCTTGTATTGGAGAGGTAATCTCTGATTGTAAAATTGAATCGAGACTTGGAGACCATTCCAGTGGTGTGATTTGGGCATAAACACTTGATTGCTTTACATCACCAAGATCTATGATTTCCAATTCAATACCCGGATTAATTTCTCTTAGCATTGAATGCATTGGTATTCTTTCAACCCCATCCAGGTAACCAAATTCTAATTGAACCATTCTGGAATTCCCCGATGAAAGGCTAATCTGCCATTCATATTTTTGAATTGTATTTCCTTCTCCATTTTCTTTAAACAAAAGATCGATACTTTGCTTCTGAAGTATAGGTAATTCTAACGTTGATTCAAGACCTGCTTCAATGACTGCATCTTGACTTTCCAAGCTAAATTCAATCACCAAATTGCCACTCTCCACTGGTTGGAAATCGAGAGATACCTCTCCTGCTTGTCCTGATTCTAATCGCACTTCATCACCTGCGATCTCATTTCCGTTGTAAGATGCAACTAACTGTACTGAACCTCCAACTTCTCCTTCATTTCTTACCAACATAGATGCAGACACAGTATCTCCTGCATGCCACGGCCCACCACCCAATACCGGCACCGGTGAGCCTGCAGTGAGGAAAAATGCTGATTCGAGATCAATAGTGATGTTGGTTATCGTGGTTTGAATAGTTCTTGTGCCGTTGTGGCTGCATGATAAAATACCTTTGACAGGATACCTCTCAAGAATGATGTCAATGAAGGAATTTGTCTCGATAGATTTTGTTTCAGAATAAAAAATATCTCCATTCAAGTCGCATAAAATCAATCCATTGAACTGAAAATCCCCAATATTAGAAACATTAAGGTTCCACTGCATTAATTCTCCCAACTCAATATTTCCTAATTCTTCGATAACCATTTCAAGATTTGGCAAAGGAGGTGGTTCAACAGTGAAATTCACGCTCATTTCATTATCGGATAAATCCAAATCATCCGGTTCTTGTATAATCCAGATTAACTGATGATCACCTTCGGTTAGATTTTCAACCACAAATGAGACTGTCGTGGCACCTTGTGCTTCAATGCTCATGGTTGAGTTATACGCCTCAATACCATCTAACACACCGATTAAGCCTCCGGTCCAATTCACGTCCCCTTCATTTTGAACATCGGCACTCAACTGAACCTGATCCCCAGAACGAATCGTTGAATTTCCGGTCACACTTCCGTTATCGAGAACCGGTTCGATGAGAATACCATTCAACCCAAGGTCAAGTGGCCTGAGCCTTTGCAGAATTTGCCACCACTCAATACCTTGTTCTGCTTGAGGTGTACCAACATCACCGGTTAGTTGTATTGAAACATTCGAATATCCGATGGGAACAGATGTTACTTCAACAGAAATTAGACTGGATTCACTTCCATTAAGATAAATGGTATCTGACTTTTTGAATAATTCCTGCCCCTCTAAATCATCTAATTGAACTTGCCAAGAGATTACCGCTTCAACTGGGTTTTCTACAGCCTGCACCGAGAAATTAACCAAAACCGAACCGTTTCCAATTTCACCGTGTCCTGAAACCTCAACTGAATTTAACGCGATTACTCCGCCAGGGGCTGCATTTACAGGAGACATGGTGCCAATTACAAGCAGCAATAATACTGCGAGCACTCGGCGCATAAATACGGGTTTTAACTGGACACTTAAGCACATTTGCCTAAAAATAGATAGACGCCACCTTTATTGAAGGGTTTTCGGTGGCGCCACCGTTGCTATGGAGCCAAGTGAACTGCTGAGTGTTTCTCCTGAATTTTTGGCAAAAGCCATTATTCACCGAAGAGAAAGACTACTGGAACTCATACCGTCCCAACTTGAACAAGTACAAATACTCCAAATGGAGGCCGAAAAAAATTCAAGAAGCGCAAAGCAATCAAGGGATGAAATCAATCAGAAAGTTGCGAATTTAAAGAAAGAACGTAATCAGGCCCAAAATGAAGCGAAACTACTCTTTGATGAAGCATCAAAAACCAGAAATGAACTTGTTGAGAAAGGTGAAATGAAGACACCAGATCCTAAATGGGCAAAGGACAAATTATCAAATAAAATCCAGAAAATTGAAGAAAAAATTCAAACAACCGGTGGAAACCACAAAACAGAAGAGAAATTCATTAATGAAATGAAGGCCTTGATCAGGGAACATGAGGAATGGGTTGCACAAAGAGAAAACGCATCGCCTCTCATGAATGAAATGAAAAGGAATCAACAAGCAGCAAAAAAGCTGATTATTGCTGCTGAAAAAGCACATAAAAGCATGGTAGAACTTGTTGAAGCAAATGAAGATCGCCATACCTCATTCGTTGGATGGGAAGACAAAAGGAGAAAACATACTTCGCTCAACGGGAAACTCACAGCAGCCAAAAAATCAAGTGATGAAGCGGTGGTCTTTTGGCGAGAGATATTGGAAAAAGGGCTCGAATCACTGCTCATCGATGCAAAGCGTGTTGAAGAAGACGGACAATCAACATTATCACTGCGCAAGGAGAATCAAAGGAGTGAGGAAGAATGAGTGAAATTTGCTCAACAACTGGATTCTCAAAAAAATCCAAAGAGAGGTGGCCATATTTATGGCAGAAACTTACGAATGGCCAAAACAACGCATTCCCAAATCCAGCCGACATCAAATCTATAGATGAAGGCATTAGAAAGGTGCTCAAGATCAAAGATTCTTCGAGTGGAGAAAAAAATCGACAAAATCTCATCAAACACTTGAGAAAGATAATCTGTTCCAAAATTAAAGGCTCCACGCTTGAAGCCTTTGGCTCAAGCCAATCAGGACTATCGCTCATCGGAGGTGATTTGGATTTATGCCTCAAAGTTTCAGATATCAATCCCAAACAAATCCTTCGTCGCCTGAAAGGATTACTTGATGCACGTGGAATGGAACAAATTACACTCATCTCCAAAGCGAGAATACCGATTATAAAATTCCATGACCCAAAAAGTGGATTTGATGTAGATATTTCGATCAACAACAGTCTTGCTCTGCACAATACCGAATTATTATCCTCCTATGCACGATTAGATCCAGCGGTCAAAGATGCAATTTTAGCCGTCAAATATTGGGCCATTCAAAGAAATATTGCCAACGCTTACCAAGGAACAATTTCCTCATACTCTTGGTCTCTTTTATCACTTCAACATCTACAGGTCATGGAGTCAATCAAACTACCAAATCTACAGTCATCTGAAAATCGAGAGTTCGTGACAATTGACAATCATGAATATGACATCACCATCAATAAGGAAGTAGAAGTAAACGAAATTAATGTTGACATAGGTCAGATTTTTGCTGAATTCATATTCTATTACGGAATTGAATTTGATTGGAGCAAACAAGTGGTTTCAATACGAAATGGGATGCCCTTAGAACGCTCTGAAAAAGGATGGATTTCTCGAAAACCTTCTGCCAGTACCACGCACCACAGTGATGATAAAAAGTTACGAATGGGGTTATATCACCTACCGATAGAAGACCCATTAGACATAGATATTGATTTGGGAAGAGTACTCAAACCTGCGGGAGAACTGACAATCCTCAACGAATTCTTAAGAGCGGCTTCAATGCTTAGCGAAGGAAAAAGTTTTGATGAAATTTGTGAGACGGTTGAACCTCAGCGTTTTGAATCCAAGAGTCCTGATGATTTGTTTGAAGATTTAAGGAACCTAAAACCCCATGAAGTAAAAATCCTTCATGAAAATATTCTCGATGATTTATCTATTGTTACAAAGCGAATTGAAACCCTTGAATCTGAAAGATCAAATGCGATTCGAATGGCAAAAGCCATGAGAGGAATCATCGAAGAGACAGGCGATATCAGGAAAAAGCACAAAGAAACTATTCTATCCTTAAGGAGTCGAGGAAAGGAAATTGAGTTAACAAAAAATAAAAGAGACCAAATTAACAAAAATATCGTATTACCACTCCATAGGATAGAGGAAGAACTTATCAAGATTTATTCACGATTAACCGATTCTTTAGATTTGATGAGAGTTCAATCTTTGGAAAGAGAAAAAAGAGATTTCTCATTTTTCTTCGAGCTACAGAAAATGTATCACAAAGCAAAATCTTCTTCTGAATTACATCAAAAGTACAACCAACTAAGAAAAGAACAAAGAAAAGATATTGAAAGCCTCAGGAAGTTTGAAAGCGAACATGATGAAGTGGCGCAAAACATTCTCGATCAAGAACCACTGCTCAAACAGGAAGATTTGGAAAATCGTCATGATCGTTCATGGGACAAAAGAGCAAACAAAATTACTATAATTTTGAGAAAAAGAAAAAAGGAACTATACCGATTCAGAAGGGAAAAAGGAAGAATTGAGGCATGGATGAGAATCACACAAAAGAACAATGCTAAAAGAAAAGGAACGAACAGGAACAAGACCCATCGGCCTACCTCACAGATAAGGGAAACCGTTGCTTCAGGTGGGTCAATTAGCCTAGGAGACCTTGATGCTTTGTTGAAATCTGGAGGTATTTCAAACCTCAATCAAAAAACTGAATCTACACAAAAAAGACCCAAAAGGAAAAAGGGAAAGATGAAAAATCTCAATAATTTATCGCCGCATAGAGGTGAAAGAAACAAATACTCTCGTAAAGAATGAGGAAGATACATGATAGATTGGGTTACCGGCCCTTCTCTGAAAAGTTTTAGCGAAACACAACTTTCTAGCATACAAGGTCTCTTCAAAAATGAAACTGGGGAACACTATATTCCCGATACGATTCGAGCCCTGCCAATTCCAATTTGGAAAGGTAATTTGATTCTTGTTGATGAAGACTCGCCAACTGATATTTACGGAGTATTTTGGTGCTTACGCTTTAATGAAAAAAGAGCGAGGGTCGTAGCATTTGTAATCGATAAAAATTTTCAGAATCAAGGCTTTGGGAGCAGAGCATGGGACTTATTTGTAATGTATGCAAGAACATTATTCATCTCAGAGATACAGCTGGAAGTACGAGCAAATAATCAGCGAGCAATCGAGTTCTACCAAAGAAGAGGGTTGAAAATCATCGGCAAGCTTGAGAATTATTACTCAAGTGGGCTAGGATATGTCATGCAGGGGAAAATCTAGCAGAATAATCAAACACGGTTAATGCATGCAAAGGGTGTGCGAGAAAGATTATTGTTGGATTTAATTCAAATTGAGGGAGTCAATTTATGCCAATTATGCGATCATGAAGGCTTTGTAATTCAAGCCCTACCAAAGGCCGATAATCAACTGGCAGGAACTCTACCAGGCCTTTTTGACTTCGGAGAACAAGAGATGGTTACTATTTCTGGAACAAATGGATACTTACTTGTGAAAAAACTTGAAACTGGCCACTATCTTGCAATTAAAGTTGAAAATGAGGTAAATTTAGGAAAAGTGCGGGCAACATTTAATGAATCTGCCAACAGACTTGTTGCGTTATTGCAATAATATCTGTCTTTCAAATGCATTAAAAGGGAGGTGTGCCACGGCTCGCTGTAGGATGCGGGAGTTATCCACACAAAGGTGATTATTTCATGTCGGAATTTGAACAAGTGCTCGAAGAAAAACGAAAACTTGTTGACGAAAAAGCGACAAATTACCGAAATGTCAGAGACGACTGGAATGCAAAGACAAAGAAGGCCACAGCCACACGTAATGAGCACAACTCTGAGGTGCGAGAACTCATTCAAAATGTGAAACAACAAAGAGAAATTCGAGAACAAATGAATGAAGTTGTTCGAGATATGAAGAGAGCACGTGCCGATGCAAATAACCAAGTCAAGGATGCAAAGACTAACTTAGAAGCTGCAAGAAGAGGGCCTAACTCTTCCGAACAATCGGAATCACGAGGAAAGGATAGGCCGTTATCTGTTCATCAACTTCGTCGAAAAGCAAGAGCTTTGGAAAACGACTTTGAGCAAGGCAAATACATGGGCAAGAAAGAAAAGCAGGTTGTTGAACAAATCAAAAAAATCTATGCCGAAATTAAACTCAAAGAACAAGAAGAATCTTCAAATGAGGATCTCAAAGATGCAAGAGAATTACTGAAGGTTGCTATGGATGCTCAAGAAGCAGCACACCTCGAAGTCCAAAAGGCAGCAAATGCTGCTCAAGATGCACATGAACTCATGCTTCAATGGAACAAAGAAGTTGATCGTCAAAGAGAGAAGGCTGAATCAAGTCATCGAAGTCTTCGAAGATCAAAAATCGAAGGTGATAAAGCACACCACTTCTATATCGTGAGCCTAAGATGCCTTCATTCTATACATGATATCCTTAGAGCAAGAAGAGGTCAAGCAGAACGCTCACCATCAAGAGGTGCACGTTTGGAAATTCAAGACCTTATGGCAAAACTGATGGGCGGGGAAACCCTCTCTACCGAAGAACTCATGCAGCTTCAACGTAATGAGTAAAGGTGAGGACATGATTGAGCGAAGTGAAATCGCCAAGATTCTGGAAAATTACGAGCGCCTTAGATTACGAATTGGCGTCACTGCAAGTCATTCGGCACTCGACATATGCGATGGAGCGATTGAAGAAGGATTCTCAACAGTTGCTTATTGTCAAAAAGGAAGAGAGAAAACTTACAGTGAATATTTCAAAACCCAACGCACTGGTTCTGGTAGAGTTCGAAGAGGCATGGTTGACAAAGCCATCATAATGGACAAATTCAACGATATTATGAACGAAAAGATGCAGAGACAAATGCGAGATAGAAATGTGATATACATTCCCAACAGATCTTTCTCCTCGTACAGTTCAATCGATGATATTGAAAATAATTTCAAAATCCCAATGTTTGGGAGCAGAAATATGCTCAGAATGGAAGAGAGAACTGAAGAACAGGATTATTACTGGCTATTGGAAAAAGCCGGTTTGCCGTTTCCAGAATCAATCGAAAACCCTGAGGATATTGATTGCTTAGTCATTGTAAAACTCCATCACTCTCAAAAGAAATTAGAACGGGGATTCTTCACCTGTGCTTCATACGAGGAGTATGTTGAAAAAAGCCAAACGCTATTAAAATCAGGAGTAATTGACCAAGAAAGTTTAGACGGAGCAAGAATCGAACGTTATGTGATAGGGCCAGTTTTCAACCTTAATTTCTTTTACAGCCCTCTTGAAGAGGACCTACCAAAACTCGAACTACTAGGTGTCGATTGGCGATTTGAATCATCATTGGACGGCCATGTAAGATTACCCGCACCACAACAGATGACATTACCCCAGCATCAAATGATTCCGGAAATGACCGTTGTCGGGCACAATACTGCTACAATCAGGGAATCACTGCTAGAGAATGCCTTTGCATTGGGTGAGAAATTCGTTGAAGCCAGTAAGCAGCACTATGATCCTGGCGTGATAGGTCCTTTCTGCCTTCAAACCTGTATCGATAAAGACATGAATTACAGTATATACGATGTTGCACCTCGATTAGGAGGCGGAACCAATGTTCACTTGAATATGGGTCACCCATACGGTAATGCTACATGGAGAAAACCTGTTTCGAGCGGTAGGAGAATCGCTATCGAACTGAGAAGAGCAGTTGAGCAGGATAGGCTATTAGAAGTTCTAACCTAACTTACTCAAAACCTAATAGTCCTTTCATTCTGGATTGATTGTTACACATGAACATGATGCTTCTACTTTCATTCCTATTTTTTATGCTCATTTTTGCAGGTGTTGGGCTTGCATCAATGCTCGTGAAACAAGACACGACCGATGATTATCTCGTGGCTGGAAGAGGTATGCACCCTGCACTTGCTGCATTGTCCGCAGTAAGTACATGGAACTCTGGTTATATGTTCATTGGTTTCATCGGATTTACCTATGCGATGGGATATTCAGTCATCTGGATTGGTCTCGCCTCAACCATTGGTCAACTCATTGCATGGATGTGGTTGTATAAATACATCCAGGAGGAAGGAAGAGAACGAGGAGTCCGGTCATTATCCTCTCTTGTATCAGATAAAGCAGGTTCTCCTGAAGCAAAACTAGCAGCCGTTTTGTCTGTAATGTTTCTGGCAGTATATGCAGCTGCTCAACTCACATCTGGAGGAAAGGCGCTTTTCGTCATGATGGGATGGTCTGAAGTAGTAGGAATTCTGATTGGTTTTGTTTTGGTAGTTGCCTATTGTTATGCTGGAGGTATTCGAGCATCAATTTGGACAGATGCTGCCCAATCATGCGTGATGATTGTCGGTTCAACCATTTTGTGTTATGTTGCTCTTGATGCGGTTGGTGGTTTCTCAAACCTAGGTAATGCTCTGGAGTCCGAGGATCCTAATCTCACCAAGATTTTTCCATCTGGACTCTTATTTGGTGTTAGTTTATGGATTGCTGCTTTCTTTTTAGGCGGTTTAGGTGTTGCTGGTCAACCTCAAGTTGTTTCAAGAGTAATGACACTCGAATCTGATAAAGATAGGGTCCAAGCAATGATTTGGTTCTTCGTTTGGCAAACCCCTTTCATTCTCCTGATGTTGGTTGTTGGATGGTGTAGCCGTATTCTTTTCACCGCTTCTGATTTTGATCCAGAACTTGGCTTACCAAGCATGGCTATGGAAACCATGCCAGCCTTTGGAGTTGGGATGATTTTGGCGTCAATTTTCGCTGCAACAATGTCCACTGCCGATAGTCAAGTTCTAGCATGTACTGCTGCAATAACCGATGATATCAAACCTGAATGGCGTGAAGATCACAAAACCACAAAGAAAGTAACACTCGCCATGGCTGCTCTTGCAACTTTTATTTCAATTGCCGGGCTTTACATCCCCGGTGGCGATTCTGTGTTCAGTTTAGTAGTACTCGCAGTTTATGGTCTGGGAGGCATATTTATTCCCTTGTTGACTATTCGTTGGATGGGTTACCAACCTGACTCCAAACACACTATTTCAATGATGATCGCCGCATTATCTGCGGTTATACTCTGGAGAATCTCTGGAATGAATGTACACGTCTTTGAATCTATACCTGCGATGACCGCTGCATTCGCAATCCATTTTGTGTTTTGTAAATACCGCGAAGATTCACCATCTCAACCTTTTGGAAGATATACTATTTCAGATACACGTAAGGGCCAATTGAGAACCGGTGCCGCAGTCGTTTTGGTTTTAGTTGCAATGACTGAAGCCGTATATGCTCTAAATTATCTCGAGGAAGAACCAACATCTGGAGGAGTGGGGAACTATGATATTTCCACAAACCTTTCATTGATTCTTATCCACGAAGGCACTGATTATTTTGATGATGGTGAATCGGTAAGAATCACCGCGAATACTGGTGAAATAAACCTAGATGGCAAGAACATCGTTGGCGCTATTTTAACTCTGGAATATGGAGAGGACGAAACGAGTAATGGCCCCACATGTGGATTACCCAATCAAGGTGATGCTGAGCCCGATTCAATTTTAAGTCGAATCAGGTATGATGACTCAAATCAATCTGCTACTGGAGAAAATCAAGAAGGTGAGACTGCAAATCATAATGTCAGTATCTCTTGGTATAACACTTCATTAAATGGAAAAGTAAGTGGACTGTCTGAATCTCAAATCATTGACGAATTGGACAGCGGAGGTAAGGGCACTGGAGAATATACGATTCGCATTGAAGTTTCTGCTGAAAGCGGAGGAGGAACAGGTTGTAATCATGAGGATAATGGAGAAGAAATCGATTACACTTTGCACTTAATGATACTAGATTACGTTATTTCGCCTGTAAGTACATGATTTCATCAAATTATTGCCTTTCCCTTGAACCGGCGTGCATTTTCGGCTCATCCTTCAAAACTGAAAGATTATCCTCTTCTTTGATTTTCATAACTCGAAGTTCATACCTTGCTGAGCAATAAACCAACCATTATCATTTACTTGCTTAACTTCCTTGCCATGCTTATCATAGAGAGGATTTGTATGGTTGAGATGGATAAATCCTATATCGGGATCTCCATCTTGTTTGTCTCCAAGCAATTGAAGTGTATCCTCAACAAAAGGATGGGGAATCTGTTCTAAATTTCGATGAGACAATTCCTCTCCTGACCAAAATGTACCATCGATGAGGGCGATATCAACTCGAAGAGACTTCAACCATTCCTTCAATTCAAATCCTAATAACAAAGAGGGCCAATCGTCTAGGTCTGGCAAATACAACAGACTCTTATTTTCTCCTCGGATAATGAAGCCATGCATATCTGAGAGTTCTGATCGATGAGGTGCGGAAAACGGCACGATACATCCCCCGCCTATCGGAATCTCATCTCCCTCTTGGAACTGATTCAAGACCACATTCTTCTCATCCACAAGAAATTTCCAAGAAGGGGTTTTTTCAATTAAATCGGCCATTGTGGATGAAACATAAAGAGGTACTTCATTTGTAGCAAGTACCTCTTTTCCCAATAGACCAAGACCGTCAACATGTCCGAGATGAGCATGAGTTATGAAAAGGGAATCGAGCATATCTTGATTCCAAATTTCCATTTGGTTTACCATTGTTCTACTGGCGTCGACCAAATGCCGATGACCGACGTTATCGATGATTCCGATCCCAGCGGGGTAGGCTTCGTGTTTTACTTCATGACAACATGACTTTTTGCATCCAAGTTGTGGACGACCTCCATCTTGAGCGATTCCCAAAACAGTTACTTTAATCGACATATCAATCAAATCTTCCTAATCCACTGTCGAGAATACATATCTCTCACATAATGACGGCCACTTGAAGCAGGGTACTCTAACCATTCCTGACCATCAATTCGCATTTGTCCATTAACCGATGCAGGGGGAGGGGGGTCTTGAGAATAAGTATTCATGTTAGGCATGAGCACTGGCATTGAATGCATTGGTTGACCATACCCTACTGAGGGTTGATTTAATGCATCTGACAATGCCCTTGATTTTTTACTTGGCATGAATAAACTCCCAATGATAATCAAGAACATGGCAATTAACAATACCAAAACAAGCAAACCAATCATACCGTCTTCCTGGTTTTCTGATTGACCTGATATAATGTTGAAAGGCATTTCAGTATTGGGAACCATCTCATCTGGACAGCCTAGATATCCAATGTAGGTGGATTTTCCATAATCTTCGGGACAAGCATCGGAATTGTCACCAAAATTATCTCCATCGAAATCTGACCATTCAGTGGAATCGAAAGGAAAATGATCTGCTCCTTCATTGAAATCGAAGTTGATACTTTGCATGGGATCTGGTATTCCATCTCCATCCGAATCAAGACAGCCGACCTTAGTGATGGAGGAATTACCTTTACGAGTAGGACAATCATCAATTTCATCGGGTTCTCCATCTCCGTCGGAGTCCAAATAATATTTTGAATCTGCAGGGAAATCATCCATAAAGTTAGCCCATCCATCACCATCACTATCTGTACAACCATAGATTCCCTGTTGGTATGAGGTTCCATCTCTTAGAGGACATGCATCCTGATATTGAGCTCCTGGCAAAAACGATCCAGGCCAAGTAGGGTCTCTATCAGTCCAGCTACTATTCCTCCAATTATCACCAAACCCATCTCCATCTTCATCATGCCATTGAGAAGGATCTGTGTCATTTGCGTCGGCGCCTTGTGAAATAGAATAATTTTCATCTGGATCGGACCATCCATCTCCATCAGAATCAATACATCCCAAACGGTCAAAACTCGAGTTCCCGAATATGTATTTACATGCATCTGGAAGATTACCTGTCGCATTATCACCATAACCATCTCCATCTATATCCGACCATTGCGTGGGATCATTCACAAAGTTTTCTGGTTCTAAATCATCAGGTACTCCATCACCGTCGACATCGATACAGCCAATGAGTTGAATCGTGGAATACCCTTTCTCAAGTGGGCAATCATCAATCGTATCTGCAATCTCATCTCCATCAAAATCAGGACACCCATTATTTCCATATGTTGATGAATTACCGGGTACAAGTCGACAGTTATCATTCGAGTCGTCGAAAGCATCATTATCGTCATTCAAATCTTCATCAGCATCTCTGCAACCGTCTCCATCATTATCTGTACCATAGGTCGATATCCACCACTGTCTCAGCGGAGGAAATGAAGTGAATGGACATGCATCGTTGATGTCCAAAATGCCGTCATTGTCATCATCAACGTCTTCTGGATGATTATCCTGGCATCCATCATAATCATGGTCACTATTCGAGTCACTTGTCCAGTTGAATGCTCCACCACGTGGACAATCATCACCATCATTATCAGTGATTCCATCATTGTCGTCATCATAATCACAAGCATCGCCTTGTTCATCTCTGTCCCAATTTTCTTGATTCACGTTTGAGACGAATGGACAATTATCATTCTTGTCAAGAACCGTATCGAGATCAGTATCAAGATTGCGACTAGGATCTATTTCCCAGACAAATAAGTCAATACCATTCACACTAGATATCGTTTGGCTTCCCTTGGTCACTTGCTCTGCAAACGCACCGGCAATAGCGATATTCCCATTTGATTGATAATCGATTCCAAAAGATGTTTCATAGGAATTACCTCCGAAGGATTCAGTCCAACCCCAACTTCCTGAATTCGTGATAGAAGCAACAAACACGTCATCATTTCCGGAACTGGTCACTGTTTGGGTTCCCAATGTGAGTGATCCTGCAAAGTTGCCCGTCGCAAAAACAGTACCGCCATCTGATACCGTTATTTTCTCGATAGAATCATCCGTTGATGCTTTACCTCCTGAAAGACCCCAATCTAAAGCACCGGTATTGACGACTTTTATGACATGCATATCATTCCCTCCACTCGATGTCAAACTAATGCCTTGGGCATTGATTGAACCTGAAAAATAGCCTGAAAAATAAAGATTATCTTGCCCATCAATAGCAAGGGAAAAAGATGCAACAAGGTCACTGTCACTTCCGGATTTAACACCTGTGACCATGGTTGCCGTACCAGCTGAATTGTATTTGGCAAGAAAAGTGTCAACAACTCCTATGCTATCAAATGTTATTCCATCAACAGTAAAGGCATCATACACATATCCTAATTGCCATATGTTCCCGTTCGAATCGACTTTAACATCTGTTGAAACCTCTTGACCAATACCTCCCGCATTCTTAACAAAAGTTATCGCTCCTGTAGAAGAACTAAGTTTTGCGAGGTATACATCATCATCTGTGCTCGTTACAGTTGTACCATCAAAATCAGTTGTGCCGGAGTGCCCTCCTGTCACTATTACATCCCCCGTGGGAGTTAAATCGAGTCCAGATACTGAGACTCCACCACTCTCTGAAACCGTGTCAAATTGAGTCGCCCAAACCCAATTTCCATTTCCATCTAGTTTGGCGATAAATGAATCCGTTGAAAAATCTCCAATAAGCGTTGTAGATCCAAATGTTAGATTTCCAATCATGGTACCTCCGACGATGATACCTCCATCATCTGATGCGGTAATGCAACGATAGAGGGCGACTCCCTGAAGCGCATTTGGTTGACTCGCCCACTCCCATTGCCCTAAATCATTTACGTATGCGACAAAAAGATCGGGTCTGATATTGTATTGTGGCAAATCATATGGACTGTTCGCTTGAAGGGATTTTGAACCAAATGTAACCGTTCGATTCATGTCACCTGCCACAACCCATCCTCCATTGTAAGAAGTGATTCCTTGAGCATAAACATGGTAAGAGTCTGATGCTGTTGTGAGATAAACTGGTTCTGAATCGGCGTATTGTTTGGATTCATTCTTCAGTTCATCTGATGAGGGTTTTACCAAGATACTTAGCTGCATGGATAATATGAGGAGGAGGGAGACAATAACTACGCGAATGTTTCCCATGTGACCTTGGATTGGACGAAGCCAGATGAAACCTTCTGTTTAATGATGAAGTTGAGAAATATTTCCTGAAATTGGGTTGAATATCCATTCATTTCCAATTTTGTCTCTCAATCGAACACAAAGAACCAGTGCTTCTTTTGAGGTCACATACATCGTTTCGACGTTAAATTTCCACCATCTCAAAAATGTCCCACCAGTTTTCGACGGAGTTTGTATTCTTTCTGACAACAAGTCTCCATAATCAATATTCTCTGGTCCCGTAAGTTCTACACTATCGAATAAAGGTTGAACATCAAGCAACTCATATTCTGTTAACAAATCAACTCTGTCAGTAATTAGTAATATCCTTTTGATTTTTTTTGTCTCATTTGGTCCAATTAATGTTCCTTTGACTATCTCCAATTTAGCTTTAAGAAGAATTGGCCTACGAGTTTTTAGTTCTAATTGATTAAAGTCTGTATCTTCAATTTTCTTTGTACCAGTCATTAGTATGATTGAGTCGTCAGATAGGAATCTTTCATTTAGAATATCTTTTTCTATGCTTTCAGTATTTTCTGTTTCAATAGGTTGCTTTGTTTGTAAAATCCCTGATAAGTAGGCTTCTCCAACCCTCTGGGCAAAGATTTCCTTATTCCAAATACTGATTTCAATTTTAGCATCTGTTTCTTGAGATAAGTCCCTCAAATCAAATAACATCGGCCTCATGCAAATCAGAAGATGCTTACCTTCAGGTAAGCCATATCTCCATGAATTTATGGTATTGAGATCCAGTGGAGCATATCCATTTCCAGCATGCCAAACATTTGTTCCTTTCTCAATTCCATCCAAATTCAAAATGCCTGGTTCAACAATCCGCATTTTCCATTTGATGATACCAGATAGGGAAGAGAGGGGAAATTGCTTTTCCATCTCAACATCAAGTGATTTCAGCAAATCTTCTGCTGAAAAGGACATAATGAGTCCAGTGCAAATCCGGTTATAGTGCTCACTGGATATTGCTTGGTAAACTTAGCAGTTCACTGTTTCCAGATTCAATAACAGAAACTGTTGAGATACTGAAAGGTTTCCCGCACGCAACTCCAAGTTCACGATTTACCATGATCGTTTGATGGAAGATAACTTCTGGATGCCTTGTTTGTAATGCATTCATGAAATCTTGAGGGCAATTAGAAGCAAAAATTACACATTTTACTTCTCCTCTCGCACAAGCATCTTCTGCTTGTTTTTGTCCAAAAAGTAGTTTTCCAGTTCCTATTGCATTTTTTAGCTGTCGACTTAAATCCATTTTTTCTCCTCCATACTCCAAATTATTTTCTCATGGATGAAATATCACTCTGGGATATAATACAATTCTACACTTCCAGTTCCAAGGCTGATTGGTTGTCCAACAATGATGTTCTCTGCGACACCTGAAAGATTGTCCTTCTCACCGATAATACCTGCCTTAAGCAGATGGTTCACAGTAACTTCGAAAGCGGCTCTTGCTAGGATTGAGTGCTTAGTTCCTGACACACCATGTCGTCCAATTGCTCTAACTTCTCCTTCACTTGTCATTACATCAGACACCATCAGCAAGTGACGGATGTCAACCTCAAGTCGGGCACCATCCAAGGTAGCCTGTAATTCATTGACGATAGCTTGTCTAGCTGCTTCTATACCAAGATAATTGTAAATCTCGATGATATTATTTGTATAAGTACGTGACCTGTCAATTCCTTCAATGTCAGAAATTCTCGAAAGATTAGAACCGATGGTAGAAAGGTAATACTCACCAGACTTATCGTCAAGTTGTACATTGGCTCTCTCGATGCTTGGCACACCCTTTAACCTCAAGTCTCTGATCTTGTCTTCGAGTTGGAGTAATTCTGTGTATGAAGGGGGGTTTTGTGCAAGTTCTTTCAAATCTTCTTCATCTTGGACACCAGGGATAATTGTCAAAATACGAGGATTTTTGTCTTTATCTGCCTGAATATGAAGTCTTAGGGCTCTCTCAAGTTTATCCTTTACTTCGGCTCCAGTCATGTTTTTCTGGCTCAGCATGTTCTTTTTGAGTTTGAGAATGAGTTTTCTCTGGGCAACATCTGTTTCAATATCAGAAATATTTACTGTCGTTGTAATTTCAAGAGCTGCTGCTAGTTTTCTCGCTTTCTTTGCATCAACTCGGTTGGTTTCATCAAGATAGATTATCATCGTTGGAGTGTTTGGTACTTTCCTTGCATCTACAATCTCAATGATTCTAGGTAGACCTTGGGTTACGTTGACTGTAGCTACACCAGCATAGTGAAAAGTACGCATCGTCATCTGAGTTCCAGGTTCACCAATTGATTGCGCTGTAATGATTCCAGCGGCCTCATATGGATCGATTTTAGCATCATTGAATGCCGAACTGGCTTCTTTGACTACCTTCTCTGCTTGGGCCTTAGTCAGTTTGGATTTTTCTCTTGCATGGCAAGCATTTGTTAAATCTTGAATAACTCTTTGATTTAGGTTAAGCCCAAGGGATTCGTTTGCAGATTGCAATGATTTGTATACAGCATCCTCTCTCTTTTCACTTTCATAAGTAGACATTTTCGCTTCCATGTTATAATCTTGGAGTTCTTGTTGAACCGTTGCTTTGGTTCTTCGCCTTGATCTCCTCAAACGTACGTTGGTAGAAGCACCTCCTTCAGCAAGATTCCTTCCAGCCTTTCCTGAACCTGTAATGATGCCATGAATCTTTGTGGCTGTTTCTGGATCGGTCTCGCAAATCTTTGCAATTTGTTGGGAGCTTAGAATTTTCACATCATCCCACTTTCTATCATCTGCCAGCACGTGGGCAAATTCTTCTGGGACCAGCATATCCATGAGTTTCTTTTTTGTTGCACTTTTGACTACCATCAGTCACTCCCTCCTTCCATATCAGTTTCAGCAAAGTATGCCTCAGAGCCACTTAATTCATCTTTTTCGATACCACCAGCAAGGACAACATCTTCCATTAGATTCTTCACTGGACCATCAGTACCTAAAGCAGTATCAACGATTACATCGACATTGAATGGAGAGCCATGAACCGCTCTTGATGGATCGATTCCATCCTCTCCATAAGAAAACTGGATGATTCTATCAGCAGTATTCCTCACACTGAGTTGGCCATCAGAATGGACTTTCAAATCATCCATTGCATTAATGAGTCTTCGTTGCATGTATCCTGACTTAGAAGTTCGAACAGCTGTGTCAACTAAGGATTCTCTTCCAGAAACTGAAAGCATGAAGAACTCCGTTGGCTCTAGACCTCTTTTGAAAGAACTTGAAATGAATCCCTTCTCTGTGGCTCCCAAACCACCTCTTCTGAAGTGAGGGAGCACCCGATCTTGATATCCTCGCTCTAATCGTGCACCACGAACTTTAGCTTGGCCAATTGAACCTGCCATCATGGTGAGGTTATCCATAGATCCTCTTGCACCAGATATGGCCATACTTACCGCTGCGTTGGTTGAACCTCTGATGTTGAGGAAATCCTTTGCGTGATCACCAGATATCTGTTTACCTTGGTCAAGAATAACCATGATATTTTCTTCCAGAGTCTCCAATGGAGTACGCCCTGGTCGAGGCTCATACTTTCTTCCATCTTTTCCATATTTTTCGAGTTCATCCCTAACGAGTTGACGATGTTCCATGTTATTGGATTCAATTTTATCTAGAATCTCTTGAGGTAAATCTTCGTCATCAATTCCAGTTGTGAAACCAAGAGATGTACAAGCTGCAATCGAAAGCCTCGTGAAATTATCAAGGAACTCAGCACCGTATGTTGAACCTTGGGTTTGTACAATCGCATCCAACAAGCGACCGTCTTCAGCACCTATTGCCCTCTTATCGAGAGTTCCGGACACCTGTCCTGCCTTTACGACGACATCATCATTGGAACGGCTTCTAAATCGAAGGTGAATATCATCAGGTAGAACTACACCTACCAAATCTTCACCTCTGAAGTATTCAACACCATCTTCGGTGTATGTTTCCGGGAGAGGTCCGTCATAGTTGATACTTCCAAGAATTTCAAGACCATGCCGTTTCGTAATTTTTGTCTCCGGGCGACTGAGAAGGTAAAATCCAGAGATGTGATCGTGAATTCCACCAATAACCGCTCCTCCATATCTTGGAGTCAAGATATTTTCTTGAACTCTCATCAAAATCTTGGCCTCTGCTCTTGCTTCTTCAGATTGAATGACGTGAAGGTTCATCTCATCACCATCAAAGTCAGCGTTGTAAGGAGTACATACTGCAAGGTTGAACCTAAAGGTATGACCTTGAACAACTCTCACTTCGTGGACCATCATCGACATTCTGTGTAGAGAGGGCTGTCTGTTGAAAATAGCCACATCAGAATCAATCAGATGTCGTTCAACAACCAACCCTGGTTTTGGATTCCCGTTGAGGTCGACTGTGGAGAGTCGATCTTCTACTCTGGTTCTTTCTCCCCACTCATTATCCGGACTTCCACAGTGTGGACAGTATACTTCAAGATGTTCAGGGAAGGGCTCATCTGGGTTGGCGAGTTCCCATTTCCATCGGTGGTGCATGATGGCTCGTGGGTCATCCTCCGGCAGAGGATGTCCATTCGCATCTTCACCCCTCAGGTTTGCAATGGTTGCATCTTCATTCACCGAGTAGGTGTATTCAACCAGATCTCCTTCTTTCTTTTCATATCGATTTACTACAAGTCCAGGAAGGAAGTTTGGTGCTGGCAAAACCGCGTTGAGATCAAAACGTTGGGTTGTCTCTTGTTCACACTCGGGGTTGTGACATCGGAATCCAGCATTAATGAGACGACTTCGCTCATTGATTCTTATTCGACGATTGTCTCCTCGTACCACGTAATTTACACCAGGATGGATATCGGGACCTCGTAGAATCATCTGACGCATTTGTTCCCTATTTCTTGTCGTAACTCTGATCGGTACGGTAAGTTCTTTGGCAATCTTAACCGGAACACCCACTTCGTTGATGCTCAGATATGGATCTGGTGAAATAACAGACCTTGCACAAAAGTTCACTCGCTTTCCAGAAAGATTGCTTCTAAATCTGCCTTCTTTTCCTTTCAGTCTTTGTGTGAGTGTCTTCAAGGTTCGACCAGAACGATGTCTGGCTGGAGGAATTCCACTTGTTTGATTGTCGAAATAAGTGGTGACGTGATATTGCAATAATTCCCACAAATCCTCTACAATAAGTTGGGGAGCACCTGAGTCACGATTCTCTCTTAGTCTTTGATTAATACGCAGTACGTCAACCAACTTGTGAGTTAGGTCATCTTCCGACCGGTCACCACTATCAAGTGTAATGGATGGCCTGACGGTGATAGGAGGTACTGGAAGGACCCTTAGAACAACCCATTCAGGACGGTTTACTTTATCCATTCCTATGAACACCAAATGCTCTTCAGGGATACTTTCAAGCCACTCTCTAATATCTCGTGCATTGTGTTTCTTTTCAACGGGTTTACCACCTGTTTGAGCTTGTATACTCTCTTTGAATGTAGTTGGTTTATCAAGAATGATACGACCTTGCTGAGAACCGCAGTGCATACAAATGGCTCGCTTTGCACCAGAGGTTTTCTTCTCGACTTCTTTGATTATCTTAGCAAACTCTGTGGAACCAACACCGTGTTTGATGATAATATCTCTTACTCTGGCACGATAGTAATCTTGCTCAGAAAGTTCTGGATTTGAAGGGTGGGTACCCGGTTGGTCGTGCAATAGAACTTTGCTGCAATTGTTGCATGTTGCCTTCAATGCAGTCTTGATTAAATTCACAAATCCGATATGTACTACTGGCAATTCAAGTTGAATGTGCCCAAAGTGCCCCGGGCTCTCATCATATTTGCAGTTATCAGTTGGACATATGAGACCAGGGTCAATAACACCCATGTGAGGATCCATTAGACCTTGTCTGTATGCGTGTCCATCATCTTTGTACGTGTCAGCCGTTTTTACTTCTACAGCTGACATTTCCCTGATTTCTTTTGGGTCCATCAAACTGAACCGTATACCTGCAATTCTCTTTGGAATAAGCGTGCTATTTCTAGGATTCATCTTCGATCCTCCAGTTCTAATCTCATGGCCACACCAAGGCTCTTCATCTCATCGAGAAGGAGTTTGAAGGCATAGGAAGTTTGTACCTTGTAAACTTCCGCACCGTCTCCATGGATAGGAGACACGTACGTCCGACGCTTCGGATCGAACCAAGCCACGTGACCTGATTGAGCGCATACAAACAAATCAATACCATCGGATTCATCGAGCAAACGATCTTTAATGACCATGGATGCACCATGGGCAATCAAACAATCACGTTCCATCTCACCGAATCTTAGACCACCCTGTCTCGCTCTACCTTCAGTAGGCTGACGGGTAAGAATTTGAACTCTTCCTCTGCTTCTTGCATGTATCTTTCCAGATACCATGTGGTGTAGTTTCTGGTAGAAGATACATCCTACAAAGATTTCAGCAGGATACTCTTGTCCTGTTTCACCGTTGATCATTTTCTCTCTACCGGTGTGTCCAAAGCCAGACCGAACTAATGCGTCACGGAGGCTTTGCTCTTTTTCGTTTCCAAAAGCAGTACCATCGATATATCGTCCTTCCATTGCACCGACTTTACCACCAATCATTTCTAGAACGTGGGCGACGGTCATTCGGCTTGGAATAGCGTGTGGATTAATGATGAGGTCTGGTATGATACCATCTCTGGTAAAAGGCATATCCTTCTCATCAATAAGTCGACCAATAACTCCTTTCTGACCGTGACGACTTGAAAATTTGTCACCAACTTCGGGGACTTTGTGACTTCGGACCATAACTCGAATCAATCGGCCGCTGTCTAAGGATTCGGTGACGTATGCATTGTCTATCCATCCTTTTTCGCCATGCCTTACTAGCATGGATGATTCACGTCTTTCTTGCGCTTGCAAAAACGATCCTGCTCCAGTTTCTTCCAAGAATCGTGGAGGACTGGTTTTTCCAACGAGTACGTCCCCACCAGTTAACTCAGTCTCAGGTATTGGCAATCCATCATTTTCAAGATGACTGTATGCATCTGCAGGCTTCAGTCCTTTGACCTCTTCTAGACCGGTTCCCGGAATCTCAATCTCTTCAACTTGTCCACCAGGGAATCTTCTTCTCTCGGCGTTGTAAGTTCTGTAAAATGCTGAGCGACCCATTCCTCTCTGAACACTTGAGCGATTCATGATAACCGCATCTTGCATGTTGTATCCATGAAGGCTCATGATCGCAACGACAAAGTTTTGACCGCCGGGCCTCTCAAGGAAATTGGTATGCTCCATTGCTTGTGTACCCACAATCGAACGATGAGGGTAATGCAAAACGTGGAGTCTTGTGTCAGGCCTTAGCCTATAGTTTGAACTTGGAAGACCAAGACTTTGTTTTACCATTGCAGTTCCACCAGTGACTCGTGGCGTTGAATTATGCTCAGGGTATGGGATGAGACTTGCACAGACCCCTAGAACCAGTTGAGGATCGATTTCCACATGAGTATGTTCTTTGGAATATTCAAGCGGCACTTCAATGATTGAATCTGCCCATTCCGAATTTGGAAGGCGAATTGTGCACTTCAAACGAGCTATCTCCGAGCCTGGTTCTCCAAGATTGACCCATTCTACATTCTCATGCGAAATTGGCCTACCTGCATGATCTGCTCCTTCGGGAATAACTGCAGGTAAGCGATAAGGCCTTGCAGCAATGAAGAGGTCTTCTTCCTCTTCTGCGTCAACCCATTCGACAACACCCTCGTGTACTAAATCATTGAAAGAAATCTCACCTTTTGCCACACTCTCCAGATGTTTAGGTGTGAGTCGAGGTGCACCATCGTACAAAATGAGAAGAGGTCTGAGAATTCTTCCCTTGTCCGTATTGATGAAAATGTCACGATTTGGTGCATCATATCTGATGGAAACTTCTGGTCGTATTGAACCTCTTCTTCGAGCGTTCTTGAATTGAGTTACGAGATTCTTACCTCGCTTGTGAACGCCATAAATATCGCCATTCACGTGGACACGGTCGCCGTCTGTCCAATCTTCTGGCTGGAAAACGTCCATTTCATCCAGTCTGCCCTTAATTTCGTATTCTGAAACTGCTTCAGATACGTCAATCATTTGGGCTGCATTCTTTACAAGGCCGCAATTTTGTCCTTCTGGCGTCTCGTTAGGACATAAACGTCCCCACTGCGTTGGGTGAAGGTCTCTGGCCTCAAAGTGTGGTTGGCTTCTGACCAAAGGACTCGTTACACGTCTTAAGTGTGAAAGAGCGGAAAGATAAGTCGTACGGTCTAATAATTGACTTACACCACTGCGGCCACCGACCCAATTACCGGTAGCGAGTGCATGCATGATTTTGCTTGTCATGACATCAGGACGAAGACAGGAAGTGATTTTCAAATCCCTCTTTCTGTTGTGATGTCTTTCTAATTGGTATTTCAAATCTCTTGCAAGACCTCCCATTGACACTCTGAACAAGTCTTCAATCAAGTCTCCAGCGAGGCGAACTCTTTTGTTTGCATAGTGGTCTTTGTCATTGGGCTTACCTTGGGTAATAGCCATCTCAAGAACTTGGCGAACGATTCTCCCCAAGAAAATGGCTTTCTTCTTTCGATCATCGACTTCTTCGTCATAGCGATCTCCTAAGTGAGGAAGTAATTCCCGGTCGAGCAACTGCTTTACACGTGCCTCTCGATATTCTTTTTGTTGGCCAGCAGCAAATTTCTTTTCGAGCCATTGATGTGCTTCCACCATGTTATCAACGTCATACTCTTCGTTATCTTTGACTTCATTGATGTTCGCAACGATATACTTGAAGGTCTCAGTTGGACCGGCGATTGCTTGGAACAATTCTTGATCATTTTCAATTCCAAGAGCCCTCATTAATAATACAACAGGGATTGCTGTTGTTCCGGCTGTAGAAATCTTAACCATCAACATACCGTCTCTTCGCTTTTCAACAGTAAGTGGCTTCCTTGTTCCATCTTTTTGAGAGAAAATTTTCGCAACTTCTGTTTGTTTCGTGTATCTTTTATTTATTTCTACAGTCACTCTATTTGGTGCAAGATCCTCCATCGAGATAAGTACACGTTCGGTTCCGTTAATGATAAAGTAACCACCAGGGTCGAGCGGATCTTCACCTTGCTGAATCAAGCTGGATCGAAGAAGCTTACGATCTTCATCACTGTTGTTCGGGTGAAGAACACGGCCTTGTTCGATGTGCTGAGGATGTAAATTGCATCGAGCAGAACGAACCATAATCGGCATATTTCCGATGGGCACTCCTTTTTCAGGCGCTCCCGGCACACCATTTCTCCAAATAGTAAAGTCAAGGGTAACTGGCGTCATATATGTTAATTTCCTTAGGCGACATTCCATCGGAGTTGATGGATGTTCGCTCCCATTAGCTTCTCGAATAGTTGGGTCACCAAGTTGTATATTCTTGATTCGAATAACAACATCTTGGTCGATAACGTCGAGTTTGATAATACCCCCATGAGCAGGATCGATTTCCTCATCGGTCCCAACTCTGATATCTCGAACTATTTTTTCCATCCTTGATTGCGTCGAATCTCCGGACGGGATACAATCGTTGTAAGAGGCAAGTTGGTGATTGACTAAACTTCTTTCTTTGAAATATGCTCTGATAATTTCCTTCATGATATCACCTCTTAACTTCCCTCAACGATAAGCCTGTATGCAAATGTCTTACCCGAGGATGGCGATTTTCTGATGACCTTTACGACTCTATCAGTTAACCAGCCCGCTGGCAATGGAATGTGTTCGGGATCTTCAGCCGCTTTTTTGGCGTCTTCCAATTCCCTCATTTCTTTTATCGTCTGAACAACAGGATCAGTGATGAGAATTTTTGGAAGGAGTTCCTTTGCAAGTCGGTTTTCGCCAGTTTCTGCATCCATTTGAATAAGGCCCCAAGGTGCCAATTCATCCTCTTCCATCTCAACAGGGATAATTTCTTGGTGAGGCACTAGATGGTGGTTAAGTACATTAAATTTGAACTTAGAATTCATGCTGTCATCATCATCATCAACCGCTGTTTTACTGATGGTAACTTTCTTCGAGCGTCGCTTTTTTCTTCTGGCTCCGATTTCTCCAAGTACATTCATTGTTAACTGAAATGCATCATCTTCTTTTGAGATACCTAACGCAATTGCGACCTCGTCGGAAGTCATAGCTTTGATATCGTTCATGTTTCTGTCCGTGGCCAATTTATGAGCCAGGGTTTCCTCGACGCCTAACTCCATAAGGCGCTTTTTTGTAGCAGATTTGACAACCATTTTTTCACGCCCTCAAACCCAAGAAAACGTTGTCCTGAGGCTTTGTCAGGCGGGCCTGACGGGGTTCGAACCCGCGACCAACGGGTTAAAAGCCCGTTGCTCTACCTGACTGAGCTACAGGCCCAACGTCTTAACTTGGGCTTTTCGCCCGACTTTCATGGACTACATAAACACTTTGACGAAGACTTTCCATAGTTCTTCTCTGTAAGACCAATCATTCTCCGTGGAGAAACAAGGTTGGAACGAATTTGTATTTCGATGAAAGCGATACAATCAAGGAAATTGAATTGTTAAATCGTGAGAGCAAATCAATTGTTTGGGGTGTTCATCAGCAACATCAATTCATCATACCACCGACTGTTT
>MDSW01077601.1_pt1 | contig 31571 bp, 30 predicted proteins | sample 811171 | NCBI WGS metagenome assembly MDSW01 (sample SAMN05326641, study PRJNA326480) | marine metagenome | isolation source: seawater | place: Atlantic Ocean: North West | collected 2012 | reverse complement strand
CCAAAGCTTGCCGAGCAGTTCAAGCCTGTTCTTCGCAAGCTGTACGAAGAGTATGACTATCACGAGTATGGCGGAGCTCCATTGATGGGCGTAAATGGCGTCTGTCTCATCTGCCATGGCTCCAGTGAAGCAAGAACGATCGCAAATGCCATTCGGCGTGCCCGTCGTTACGTGACGTCTGGCGTGAACCAGGCGATCAGCGAGCGACTTGAGAGCGTCGAGGTGGAGGCCTGATGCCTGAACCCTCGCAACCATGCGGGGTCCGCATTGCCGGGACGGGTTCCGCCGTACCGGAGAAGGTGCTGACCAATCACGATCTTGCTGAGATGATGGACACGTCCGATGACTGGATCCGTCAACGAACCGGTATCGGTGAGCGACGAATCTGCAGTTCCGATGACGAGGGCGCGTTTGAACTCCAGTGCAGGGCTGTTTCGGCGGCCTTGGAAGATGCGGGCATGCAGGCATCGGATCTGGATCTGATCATTGCTGCGTCCGTGACCTCGGAGATGACCTGTCCATCGAATGCCTGTCGTGTGGCGCATCAGATCGGTGCTGCTCCTGCAGGTGCATTCGACATCGTGGCGGCCTGTTCCGGGTTTGTCTACGGATTGAATATCGCCGATTCTCTGATCCGGTCCGGTCGTCATCGCAACATTGCCGTCATCGGTTGTGATGCGATGTCCAAGGTCGTCGATTACGAGGAACGGACCGTTTCCGTGCTGTTTGGCGATGCTGCCGGTTCAGCCATTCTCTCACGGGATGATGATCCTGGAAAAGGCAGTATTTATCAGGTCATTGAGGCGGACGGCTCAAGCTGGCCATCGCTCTACCTTCCTCGAAAAGAATCAGATGTTCCCGAGAAAGCATCTGAGAGTGATGTTCGCATGGGCAAGCTTCGAATGGATGGGCGAGATGTCTATCGATTCGCGGTCTCGAAGTTCAAAAGTGTCATCGAAGATGCCATGAACGCCACCCAATTGAGTGTCGATGACGTTTCCCAATTCATCTGCCATCAGTCGAACATCAGGATCATCGAGTCGGCCAAGGAAAAGCTCGGTCTTCCTGATGACAAGGTGTATGTCAACATCGATCGATACGGCAATACATCGGCTGGATCCGTCGGTCTCTGCTTGGACGAGCTCAACAAGGCAGGTCGCCTGGTGGAGGGCGAAACCATCGTTCTGGTTGCCTTCGGTGGGGGCCTCACATGGGCTTCCAGCGTCTGGAAACTCTAAAAGAGATGGGCGCGGCTCCCGTTGGGGTCACCTGATCTATGATGTCGTTCATGAGTAATCAAAAGAGCACGATCCTGTGTCCAGGTCAGGGAGCTCAGGCTGTTGGAATGGGCAAGGCCTGGCAGACGTCCAACGCTGCTGCGGCCGACATTCTTTCGGAGGCGGATCGGATCCTGTCCGATACGCTCACGAAGCCGTTGACCGAGTCCTGTTTCGATGGGCCCGTTGACTGGATCAACAGAACGGACATCAGTCAGCCGGCCATCCTCGCCTGCTCGGTCGCATGCTGGCACGGCCTGCGTGAGTCGAATGGCGACTTGCAGGCAGGTGTCACGGCGGGGCTCTCTCTGGGTGAATACACCGCCCTGCATATCGCTGGTGTCATGAGTTTCGAAGATGCGTTGAGAACGGTCGCTGCTCGAGGTCGCCTGATGCAGGAAGCGGCCGAAGCGTCCAGAGGCGGCATGGTGGCGCTGATGGGAGCAGATGACGAGGCTCAGGCGTCCCATTTCTGTGAAACGGTTCTTGAGGGCCTGCCATCGGAAGAGATTCTGGTGCCGGCCAACTTCAATGCACCCGGGCAGATCGTGCTGAGTGGATCGCTGGGTGCGTGTGAAGCAGCTGTTGAGGCTGCTGCCGAGTCCGGTTACAGAGCAAAGGCGTTGCCTGTGGCAGGAGCCTTTCATTCGCCATTGATGCAGCCTGCAGCGGACCGCATGGCGGAGGTGCTCGACAGGATCGACCTGAATGCACCTCAGGTCCCGGTCTGGTCCAATGTCACGGCTCAACCCCATGAGAATGACGTCGAGACCATCAAGCAGCGGCTTGTGGAACAGATCACCAGTCCTGTACGGTGGTCGCAGTCCCTGGTGGACATGATCGAGCAGGGTTGCGGGGACTTCCATGAACTGGCACCCGGCAAGGTCTTGAAGGGTTTGATGAAGAGAGTGGATCGAAAATTGGAGGTACAGAATCATGACAGTCCTGACGCGACTGCAGTTCAGTCATAGTTTCCGGAAGCCTGTGGGCATCCTGATGTCGGTACTGCTGATGTCTGTCGGAATGACGTTGGCTGGATGTGGCGGTGACGAAGAAAAGTCCAAGCCCGCCAAGAAGCAGACTCGAAGCACCGCGCCTGCTCCAGTCCAGGCCGAGACGATCGCTGATCTCATGCAGGAGCTGAACATCGACGATCGTGTCGACCTGCCCGAGAATTTTGCGCCCTCCAGCCGGGAAGAACGAATTCAGATGCTCAAGTTCTTTGATGCCTGGGTCCGTGGAGATCATGACTACGTTGGTTCGGTGCTCTGCCCGGCTGATGCCGCCCAACTGGCCTACATGGTCAGGGAGGGGCAGTGGGATGATGTCACCGGTGATGCGATTGAATACATCATGCTTCAGACGGGACCTTCGCCGCAGGGTGGTACCTGCATCCTGGCGATCTATGAAGGTGCTGATGTCATGGAATCCGCAGAAGCTCAGCTTTGGCAATTCCAATCGGACGGTGGTTGCCAGTTCATGGCAATTGCAACACCTCCGGGCATGGTGGATCGCCTGAGTGGCGAAGACCTCATCGCCGAATGGTGGAAGATTCTCGAAGATGAAGAAGCCATGTGGGCACTGGATGACAGTGATCAGCTGGCGGATCTGTCCGATGACGAAGAGGAAGAGGCCTCAAGCAAAGCAAGCTCGGGTTCGGGAGGCAGCAACCGCCGGCAACCTGGTGGTGGCCGAAGAACGCCGGGAGGACGTTGAGCCTGTGGATGGGTTCCAGCGTCTGTTGACTTGACACGATCTTTCATACAGAAGGCAGAGGATCCCAATGGGGAACAATGAACGTCGGGTAGCCCTGGTCACCGGTGCCAGCCGAGGCATAGGGCGTGCGATCGCAAAACGACTGGCTTCGGATGGTCATCATGTTGTCCTGGTGGCCCGTGATCAGTCCCGTCTCGATGAGGTGCTCTCAGAGATCGAGGCGGATGGCGGCGTCGGCGAGTCCAGGGCCTGCGATCTTGGTGACCCCGCTTCGCTGGAAGCCATGATGGAATCGGTGCTCTCGGACCGAGGCCGCCTGGATGTGCTCGTCAACAATGCGGGCATCAACCGGGATGGCCTGATCCTGCGGATGTCAGATGAGGACTTCGACGAGGTGCTTGCGGTCAATCTGCGAGCGACATTCATTACCTGTCGGGCAGTCGCCCGTTCCATGATGCGGGGTCGCTGGGGCCGGATCATCAACATCAGCTCGGTCACCGGCTTGGTGGGAAATCCAGGGCAGGCGAACTACGCTGCGGCCAAGGCTGGCATGGTCGGCATGACGAAAACGCTCGCCAAGGAACTGGGCTCGAAGGGAATCACTGCCAACGTGGTCGCTCCCGGGTTCATCGAGACGGACATGACGGAAGCCATGAGCTCCGAGATCCTCGCGGAGGCGGCCAAGAGGCTCCCCTTGAGGCGGCTGGGGCGACCCGAGGAAATCGCCCATGCGGTCGCCTACTTGGCATCCGAGGATGCGGGTTACGTGACCGGTCAGGTGTTGACCGTGGACGGGGGTATGGTCTGCTGACCAGCCCCTTGCTGACATTGCAATTACGAGGGCGCACCCGATAGAATGTGCCCAACAAACCGAGAGGGCCATTGAGGCCCCTCAAGCTGAGGAGATCTTCCCGTGTCGGATACTGAGATCGAAGCAAAAGTGATCGAAATCGTCTCGGAGCAGATGGGCGTCGACAAGACCGAAATCAGCCGCGAAACCAGCTTTGCCAACGACCTCAACGCTGACAGTCTCGACACGGTCGAGCTGGTCATGGAGTTCGAGGACGAATTCGAGACTTCGATTCCGGATGACCAGGCAGAGAAGATCCAGACAGTTGGTCAGGCAATCGACTACATCGTTCAGGCAACAAAGTCCTGAAACGTTGTCGACTTCGCTAAAAGTCATCAATCTTGTCCCGCTTGAACGCGTGACTGTGTTCCATTGCCAATGCAATGAAATGCTGTGTTCCTCGAATATGCAGGTGACTCGTTCATGAGCGATTCCAGGCCTCGAGTAGTTGTGACCGGTATCGGTGCCATGACGGACATGGGACTGGATGTCCCGACGATGTGGGATGGCCTCATCAACGGCCGATCCGGAATCGGTCCCATCACTGCATTCGAACAGAATGATGAGTGGGATGTCCAGATCGCAGGTGAAGTCAAGGACTGGGATCCCAAGGACAAGCTGGATGCCTCCGAGCGCAAGCGGATGGATCGCAATTCCCAGATCGGTGTCTGTGCAGCCGTTGAAGCAGCAGAGTCAGCAGGTCTGGACTTCGAGTCCGGCGATCAGACCCGTCGTGGTGTCGCGATCGGAACCGGTATCGGCGGCATCATCACGATTGAAAACGATCACAACAAGCTCCTTGCCAAGGGGCCCCGTCGAATCAGTCCATTCTGTGTTCCGAAGTTGATGGCGAATGCCTGTTCAGGCAACGTCAGCCTTCGTTTCGGGCTCAAGGGCATCAATATCGTGACGGCGACGGCCTGTGCGTCCGGAGCTCATGCAGTCGCCATGGCCAGTCAGCAGATCCAGCTCGGCCAGGCTGACGTGATGTTGACCGGTGGTACTGAATCGGCGGTCTCGTCTCTGTGCGTCTCGGCCTTCTCGGCGATGAAGGCATTGTCGACCCGCAATGAGGAGCCGACCCTGGCATCTCGACCATTTGATCGGGATCGGGATGGATTCGTTCTGGCCGAAGGTGCCGGAGTTCTTGTGCTCGAATCATTGGAGCATGCTCAGGCACGGGGCGCGATGATCCTCGCAGAAGTCGTTGGATACGGCATTTCAGGCGATGCGCACCATATTGCGGCTCCTGCCGAGGATGGCGATGGGGCGGCACGAGCGATGAAGCTGGCACTTGCGAATGCTCAGGTCAACCCGACGGACATCGGGTACATCAACGCCCATGGAACGTCGACTCCTCTGGGGGATGCCTCCGAGGTCCAGGCCGTCAAGACGGTCTTTGGAGACCACGCGCATTCCCTGGTGATGTCATCAACCAAGTCCATGACTGGACATGGCCTGGGTGCAGCGGGCGGCATCGAGTCCGTGGCCGTGGTCAATGCGCTTCGTCATGGCATCATTCCGCCCACCATCAACCTTGACAATCCCGACGAGGGGTTCGATCTGGACTTTGCTGCGAATGTGGCCCAGGAGCGTGACATTACGTACGCCCTGAACAATTCATTTGGATTCGGTGGTCACAATGTCAGTCTGGTGTTCGGCAAGGCGCCCTAGGAAGTGATCTGCATCCTGTGCGTGTGATCGCTCGTGCGGCTATTCGCTCCGCAGGATCTTCTCGATGGATTTGCCCTTTGCCAATTCGTCGATCAGCTTGTCGAGAGAGCGGATGTCCTGCCTCAGAGATTCTTTGATCTCCTCGACTTGGTCCTGCGTGCATTCCTTCTTGACGGCCTTGTCCACGTAGAGTGGATAGATCTTCGCGAAGCTACATGCTGTAGATCTTGTGCTTCGCCATCAGCCCCTTTCGCTAGAAGGGGAAGTTGATTCCTGTATAGATCAGGATGCTGTCACGACCGGGATTGTCTTCATAGAGACTGGCATTCGAGATGTGATGCCAGCGAACGCCTGCATACCAACGGTTGTTGTTGCCGATGTCGAAGGTCACACCCAGGCCTGCCTGGGGCATGAAGTTGAACTCGGAACCGTTGTACGGGACATTCGCAGTTGTCCCAAGAAGTCCGATGCCGAAATCGCCGTAGATCGACCACGTCGGTTCGCGGATGAAATGCCATTCGAACATCAGGTCAAGGCTGCCGCCGAAGGCATCGCCGCCCTCCTGGAAGAATCCCCAGAGGTTGATCTCAGGGGCGAATGCGAAACCATCGATGATGAAGTATTGCAGCCCCATTCCGCCTTGGACTTCCTGGTTCGTGCCATGAACATCGATTCCATAGCCACCATGAATGGTCCATCGCATCGATCCTTCAGCACCGAACTCGGGTACATCTGCAGAGCCCGATTGAAGTGCATCGATCTCATCATCCGGCGCACTCAGCTGAAGTTTGCCGGGGTCGATCTGACCGGATGTGCCGTCCGAAGTATTCGAGCGGTCATCCTGGAAGACGGCTGGAGCCACTCGCAACGCATCCAGCGATTCCACCAGGTGAGTGGCTTCCGCTGGTGGAGGGAGCTTGAGTCCACCGGATGGACTTGCTGCACATGGAATCAATACAGATACGATCAATGTGGACATCGCGAGCATGGCCGTAAACCCCTGTTTTCCTCTGCCCCCTTCCCAAGGGGCAAATCATGATCAAAGCAGGCTATCAGGTAGAAGATGTTCGTCGCAAACGCCGTAACCTGTCGAGCCCATCGAGTTCCCTCCATCGACTCTGCAGGGGGGCTTCAGCAGTCGAATATCTGAATCTGATGAGGTCTGAGAAGCTCGAATCCGATAACCAACCACCTTCTGAGCCCAGAAGATCACCGTGCAAAAAAAGACCGCCGTCTGAAGCTCCGACACTTCCAGACGGCGGCGCGCCACGGAGTAATTCCGCGGTATGAAGACAAGCAGATTGTGATCGTGGACAGGCCGAGACCGTCACGCGACCACGGTATCCGCTCGCCTGCCCGATGGTCAATGTCCCTGGATGGTTTTCTTAGATATTGTCACAAGTCGTTTTATGAAAACGAATTACAACATTCAATATCGTTCTCTCATTTGAACGAATCCATGCGACCCTGTGGGGCCATCAATCATCGAGAAACACGGTTCAGCTCATTTGCCACCTGTTTCATGGCTCTGGAAGACCGTCTGGCCAGTCTGATCAGGCCGGCGATCCTGAGGGGGTTTCGAGCCAGATAGCCCAGCACGCTCAGCGGTTTTGCTCGTCCATTGGCATCCACGAGGTTCAGGCTTCCGGCAGGCAGCTCATGGGTGGCTTCATCGCTGATACCTCTCAGGATGCCCCAATCAAGACCGAGTTCCTGGCAGACCTCCACGAATCGGCGGCTTTCCATGTCCACCAAGTCGGCTTCAGTCGCCCGGTACAGGCTTGTCTTGGCACTCACGGTCTCGAGGGCGTTGGGGACGGTACAGATCGATCGACCGGTCCCATGGCCATTCGATGGCTTCTGGGCAATCTGGTGGCCCTCCTCATCCAGAATTTCATCGATCCAGTGAGCTTCACCGGCCAGAATGGTCGGATTCAGGCCACCCGCCAGTCCCGCCAGGATTACGCCTGAGGGTGATTTTTCGGTTGCCAGCTGGCGAAGCTGCTCTTCAACGGCATCCTGGCCCGGTCCACAGACCATGATGCTGTCCGAGAGCCCTGCTTTGCGCAGGGATTTGGCTTCGATTTCAAGGGGGCAGAGGATGATTCGCCCTGTGGATGTGGCAGCCATGGTCCGAGCAGGCTACCAAGGGAATCCAATATTTGGCCGTCTCCCATTTGAAGCCCGTCGACGATCACCGTACGATTCCACATTCCTGACCCCATCGTCTAGTCAGGTCCAGGACGTCAGGTTTTCATCCTGAAAACAGGGGTTCGAATCCCCTTGGGGTCGTTTGAATGGTCGGCACTCCCTTTTTGGTGCTGAGGCCGGGAGGTGTTCGGTGAGACTGCCGAGGCCTCGTTCCCTCCCGTGGTGTCTGCTTCTTTTTCTGCATGTGACCACCCATGGCGTCATGGCGGCTTTGCCACCGCTGTCGCCATCCCATCAAGACATTCTCCAAACGGCTGTCGATGAAGCGGATGTTCCAGATGCCGCCTTCGAGGCGATGTCTGCTCATGTCCTGCAGTCCGGCGAAGACCAGCATGACGAACCGATTCGTCTGAGCTTCGTGGTGGATGACCTTCTGGATTCGCCTGGAGCCACTCGTGGAGAGTTGTATCGGGTCGAAGGTCGGCAACTGCAGCAACGCACGATGCTCGCGCCACATCAGGACATTGTGGAATGGTTCTTGCGAATGCCCTCCGGTGAGCCCGTCATCGTCTACCTGCCGTTGCGTGATGCCAGATCCTTGAAGGCTGATGGAAAAGGAGTCACGGTTGATGCACGGTTCTACAAGGTGGTCGCTGCGTTGGCTCGAGACCAGCAGCTTCGGAGGTATCCCGCATTCTTTGGCCGATCTCCTCGACTGCTTGCGGAAAGTCGTTCCGTTGTAACGGAGCAGATGGACATCCTGCTTCTTCTAGGATTTCTGGCCCTCCTGGTCATCATTGGACTGGCCTTGATAGCCTATGCTCGTCGTCAGGTGAGGCGTGAACCACATCAGATTCACCGACCTCTTCGAGCATGGCCGGCAAGCGAGGACGATCCGGCTGAGGCGCTTCGGGAACTCCGATCACAATCCAAGGGGAACCAAAGTGACTGAATTGAACGTCTCTGTTCCCGGCGGGCACTACTCGATCCAGATCGAGGCAGGCCTCCTTCCTCACATGGCTCAACGAATCGAGTCCGTCCATCGCGGCCGCAGAGGACTCGTCGTCATGGATCACAATGTGGTGTCACCGCATGGATCCCACCTGTTGTCCAGCTTCAATGCAGACTGGAACCTGTCTGTTCAGGAATTGGTCGCCACCGAATCCAACAAGAAACAGGAAGCCGTTTCGGGATTGCACCAGGCCTGTCTCGAAGCCGGTCTTGACCGCGGATCGCTTGTGATCGGTTTCGGCGGTGGGATTACAGGTGACGTGTCTGGTTTCACGGCGGCGACATTTCTGCGTGGCATCTCGCTGGTTCTCATACCGACCACGCTCCTCGCAATGGTGGATGCAGCAGTCGGCGGCAAGACAGGCGTGAACCTTCCATTGCCCGGTGGACAGGGGTTGGGAAAGAACCTGGCGGGGGCCTTCTGGCAACCTCAAGCAGTCTTGATCGATCCACTGGTCCTCAGCACACTCTCCGAACGAGATCTTCGGTGTGGTCTTGCAGAGTGCATCAAGCATGGATTCATCGGTGATCCTGGACTCCTGGAACTGATTCATGAGAATCGCGATTCGATTCTGGCGGCGGATCCGCTTGCCATTACCGATCTCGTCGAACGAGCCTTGCGGGTCAAGATCGGTGTCATCGAGGAAGATGAGCGTGAAACCGGCGGGCGGGCTGCGTTGAACTTCGGCCACACCTTCGGGCATGGGATGGAGTCCGTTGAACGACTGGAACTGAGACATGGCGAAGCGGTTGCGATCGGAATGATCGCAGCGACCCAATGTGCCTTCGAGCTGGGTCGAGTAGGCCCGGAGATGGTTGATCAGGCTCGCGAGATCGTTCAATCCGTCGGTTTGCCGCACCAGTTACCCGAGCCCGTGGATGTTCACCAGCTGATGTCCGCCATGCAATTCGACAAGAAGACGCTGGATGGCCATCTCAGGCTGGTCCTGCCAGGTGATCATGGTGTGGAGATCGTCACGGAGGTTCCCGCACAGGCGGTCGAATCAGCCTGGGCCGCGGTGGGGGCAAGCTGCTGAGCAGTGAACTGGTGGTTGTTCCAGCCCTTTCAAGCACACGGTGAAACGGGGCCGATAAGGGGGCATGGATGTGCCTCGATCAGGGCACCTTCCCGGGAATCGATGCCACCGTGCGAACCATCGCGATCGTGAATCAGAAAGGCGGCTGTGGCAAGACGACCACGGCCATCAACCTCGGAGCCGTCGCAGCGGCTCGAGGAATCCGTACGCTTGTTGTCGACATGGATCCCCAGGGCCACTGTGCGGCTGGATTGGGCGTTCCCATGGACGGCATCGAGGCGGGTGTGGTCGAGGCCATGCTGGCCAGTCAGCCAGATCCAGATGCCTTCAATCGGCTCTGGCCAGTTGGACGAAACCTGTCTTTGCTCCCCAGTACGATCATGCTCGCCTTGCAGGAATCATCCGAAGGTGAACTTTCAAGACTTGCGGACAGGGATCAGCGATTGGCGGGGGCGTTGCAGTGTCTTGCAACAGGCCATGATCTTTGCCTCATCGATTGTCCTCCCTCCATTGGTCTTCTGACCTTCAACGCCCTCCGGGCTGCCTCCGAGGCCATTGTCCCGGTCGAAACGGGTTATTTCGCACTTCAGGGGGCGCACCGCCAGCGACAGACCATCGAGGCCCTTGTCCACCGACTGAACAGACCCCTTGAGTGTCACATGTTGCCAACCCTGCATGACCCGGGGTCCGCACTGGCAATCAAGATTCTCGCAACGCTGCGGCAGCACTTTGATGACGTCCTGATTCCTGTTCAGATTCGGGAGAACGAAGCCTTTCGAGTCGCTGCAAGCCTGGGACGTCCGGTCGTGGAGCATGCACCCGATTCCGATGCCAGACGAGACATCGAAATGCTTCTGGACTGGCTGCTGGCCCATGTCCCGCAACAGGAAGCGGCGTCGTCCATCGCGCCTGCATCTCAACCAAATTCACGCGTCGCGGAAATCGCCAAGCGAGTGGAATCCAATGAGTTGGCCACAAGTGAGCTGCCCGTTCCGGTCACCTTCGGTGTAGATGTCACCGATGCAGGCGTCCGATTCAGGCAACCGGGTGGTCCACAGCAGGTGATGGCGGTCTGCGGGGATTTCAACGGCTGGTCCATGTCTGCAACACCCATGGAATTCAATGCGGAAAAGCGACTGTTCGAAGCGACCATCCCCCTGCCACCAGGTGAGTATCGCTACCAGATCGCTGTGGATGGACGGATGCATCGGGACCCCTACAACGATTCCGAACAGTCTGATCCAGATCGTCCGGTCAGTCGTCTGGTTGTCGATTCTCCGGAGGCTCCCAGGCAATGAGTCGATTGCGCGATGACATCGAGCAATTGACTGCAAGGCTGACAACAGCCGTCGACGCCAAGCCTGATCGACCCAGCGTGTGTGTACTGCTCATGGGCCATCTCCCTGTCCGTGCCGGACTTTGGAGACTGCCTGCCGCAAGGCGGCTTCTGCCCGATTGTGAGCAGATCCTCGTTGTTCGATGCGAGGGAGAAGAGGTGTTCCTCGAGTGCATCGGTCGTTTCGACATGGTCCTCTCGGACACCCCGGATCTCTTCGATCAGCTGCCCTCCAAGACAACGGTCGTCATCGTTCCAGAGTCCTCGACGACTGCAGACGACATCAAGGCATTCGATCCGGATTCGATCGCACTCGTGACTGCTGGTGACCAGGCAGCGACCGCCGGTGCGTATCGCATGCTCAAGAGCATGGATCTTCCAGATGGCCAGGTCGTTGATCTGGTGATCGCGGGAAGCGAGGGCGTGTCGGTCGAGGAGACGGCATCGCGGCTGCAGGAAACCGTGAGCAGGCATCTTGAGCTGACCATGAACCTCAAGGGTGAGATTCCCAGAATTGAGGCGGATACCGGACTGACCCAATCCACCGTGATGAAGCTGCCTGAAGGTGGTCTTCAAGCGATTGTTCGACGAGTCCGCAGAGGGATTAGGCAAACGAGCAGTGCACGGACGGCCTCAGATCGTCTGATGTCTTCCGGAGACCTCGATCAGGCCTCGGCCATGTCGTCCTTGCCAGCATCGATGCCTCTGGAGGTCGAGCAGGACATCCCGTCGAGCCATGATGAGGAACCCTGCGCCCGTCTTTCGCCGGTCGCGCCAGTGCCGCAATGGTCCTCTGCCGCTCCGCAGGCCGTCACCATGGCAGAAGAAGACGAACGTCATCCCGAGAAACGTACCCCGCGATCAGCCGCTGAAGATCATGTCTCCGATGCTGCAGCCGAGCTGTGTGCGCATGTGCCCGGTCTTCGCAAGTTGCCGGTTCAATGTCCCGATCATGAAGCCATCGAGTTGGCCATTGATGAAACGGGCAGCCTGCATCTCGTGACACGTTGCGAAGACGTGTTGCATGTACCGGCCGTACTTGCGTGGATCGTGCGTCATCACACGCTGCTGGAGATGGCATTGCCTGATACCTGCTTCGGGCAGACAGCGGAGCCCGCCGTCCACGTGTTGAGTGAAGATCTCGATGTCCTGTGTGGCCTGAGGCATTCGTCGTGGCAGCCACATCTGCTGGTACGGGTGGACCAGCAGGGACCCGCCGGCTGGACCAGCGTTCCGCTGGGCAGCGACTGACGAATCCGGCTTCTGGATGGCCAAATGGCCCACTGAATTGCCTACAGGTCTTCTGACCGTTACCGTCTCGAAATGGCGACAACCAGGAAAATCAGCGAATCAGCCATGGCCGGTGCCATGGGTCGCACCTATTCGCCCATGCGGGCCAATCGCATGGCCAACAGGTGGTTGGGTCTCGTCGTGGCCTTGGTAGGTCTTGCATTGATCGGGGTCGCCTCCAGCTTGACCCCGGCTGAGGAAGGTATTGGTACCCACAAGTCTCTGGGTCTGCCGGAGTGCAACTGGATTGCGACGATGGACCTGCCGTGTCCAACCTGTGGGATGACAACCGCCTTCAGTCACACCGTACGGGGCAACTGGCTGGAAGCGATGCAGGCACAACCCCTTGGGCTGGTATTCTGCATTGTCGCCGCCATGGCGGTGCTTGGTGGACTGTGGACATTGCTGACAGGCGCCTCGGTCGGCTCACTCGTCGCAACCGTTTGGAATCGATGGTGGGTCTGGGGTCTGATCGTCCTGGCCTTGCTGGCCTGGGTATGGAAAGTGCTCTCGCACATTGGAGTCTTCTGATGAGGATGATCACTCGAATGCTGTTGTGCCTGATGGCAGCCATGTCAGTGGTTGCGGCTGGTGGCTGCGCAATCGGTTTTCTCGGCGCGGGTCTCGCTCAGAACTTCGAGTACCAGAAACTGATCGAAGTCCTGCCTCGATATGAGGGTCTGGAACATCGCACGGTTGCCGTGATTGTTGATGCTGATCTGGCCACGTTGTATGAGTATCCGACACTCTGTGACACGGTTGCAGCAGGTGTCACGAAGAAGCTCGGCGACAAGATCTCCGGCATTCGTCTTCTGTCCCAGCGCTATATCCGGAACTGGCAGTTCGCCACACCTCAGTGGAATGCACTGCCCTATGGCGATATCGCCCGTCAGCTCAATGTCGACAGGGTGGTCTTGATCGACATCCAGGAGTTTCGACTGCACCCACGCGGCAATCGCTGGATGTGGGATGGTGAATGCGTGGCGATGGTGGGCATCATCGAGCGTGACAACATCGAGCCCGACGAACTTGCAGAGAACTTCCAGGTCACTGCACGGTTTCCAAAGTTGAAGGAGCTGGACAGGCAGGGCGCTTCGGAAGAAGCCATCAAGACCGGCCTGTATGTAGAGTTCATCAAGCGTGTAGCCTGGTTGTTCTACCCGCATCTGCAACCGAAGTATCCGGATCAATACAAGCCAGACCTGGATCGCGACAATACCGATATCGAGATCTGATCAGATGCCTATTCGCCCCGTCAACGTGATGCTTTCGCTTGCAGCATTGGGATCCGTTCTGATGAGTGGATGTAATGTCGCCAGTACGGTCGCCTACATCACGACACCCAATCCTGTGATGGAAGCGCAGTATGAACTCAAGAACGAATCCACGGTCATCTTCGTCGATGATCGAAGGAGTCAAATCAGTCCAGTCAGACTGAGACGGACGATTGGCGATGTCGCCAGTGAAGGGCTGCTCGAGGAAGAGGTGGTCAGCGATGTGATCTCACCGAGGGATGCCACCGCAGCAGCCCGTCAATTGGACAGGGGTGCCAAGCCAGCCGCCATCAGTACCGTCGGCAGGATGGTCGGAGCCGATCAGGTGATCTACGTCGAGGTGATCCAGTTCAATCTGACATCATCGGATGGCTACACGCCGGATCCTTATGCATCCTGTCGTGTTCGTGTGGTTGATCTTGTCGAGAAGAAACGCAAGTTCCCGGATCCGGAGGAATCGCCCGCTCATTTCGTCGAAGTCAGGCTTCCCGGGGAGCGTTCGCTTTCCATGAATGAATCGAGAGTTCGTCAGGAGCTTGGAGAGCGACTGGCAACGGAAACGGGTCTGCAGATCGCACGACTGTTCTACGATCACGAAGTGGCCGCGATCGGGGCCAATCTGCTGTATCGAGACAAGTAGCGGACGTTCTCATGTCGATGACCGACTTCAGCCAGCCCATGGTGCTGCATCTTCACGATTTCGATACCTGCCCGGCACTCCTTGAGGATGTTCGTGAGATGCGTCCGCGGGATCTCTTCATCTCCGTAGGCGATCCTGCTGCGTCGAGTGGCCCGGTGCTCTCGCCAGCTCGCAATCGAATGTTCTCCAGCGGAGACAACGGTCTGGTGAGGTTGTTGAAGCATCTCGATTCGCGGTCAGCTCGAGTTGGATGCATTCATGCGTGGGGAATGCGGAGCACGTCCATGCTGCTTCGAGCGCCGGAAGGCATCCGGCTCATCTCGACGATCGATGGTTATCGATCCGATGTCCCCGAGGCGAAGACGGTGGCGACCGTACTGCGAACAGGTCGCGTTGATTCCCTTCTAGGTTCCTGTGCGACCCAGCGAGCCGTGGCCGACTGTCTCGGCGATGTCGTCCGCCGTACAGGGCAGGAACAGGTCGTCTGCCCGGTACTTGATCCGGATCGCATCGCCTGCCGGGATGACGATCTGAGAGCTCGATGGGGTGCCGAAAGCGGATCACTTGTCATGGGTGTGGTGGGTCGTCCGATGAACACATTGAATCTCATGGATCAATGCGGTCTCGCGGTCCGGTGCAGTCTTCTTGGTCGTCATGTTGTCATGCTCGTATCGTCGAATGCACAAAGGCGAGGAGATCTCGTCCGATGGCTGGAGGATGCCTGTCCGGAAGTCCAGCTTGTCTTCGATGATGTCATCGAGCGAACCCATGAAGTCGCCAGTTCACTTGATGTCGCCATTGCGCCTGCTGCAGTTGGTTACAGGACACGAATCTGTGACGTTGGACCGATCATGACCATGTTGGCAGCAGGTCGTCCAGTCATTCTGGGAGACGGCCATCCCGCTGCTGAATATGCGGATCGTGAAGATCTCCTCCGGATCGGTCAATCCCATGATCAGCATGAATCGACTCGTTGGCTCATGGATCGCCTGGACAGCGGATCAGGTCAGGCGGAACGAGATCGTGCGAAGCGTCGTTACGAGCATTTTCGTACGGTGCTGCTCAGTTCATACCCACAAGCAATGGAGGGGGCGTGTCACGATTCGAGTGGTTCGAGCAGATCCATGGCCGCATCGTGATAGATGGATTTCAGAAGTGATTCTGGAATTGAATGGCCCTTGAGATTCGGTGAATCCAGTGGGCCGTACCGTTCTGGTTCGACCATCATCAGATCCGGATCGGCAATCGGCGAAGGGCCGTCATAGTCGGATTCGAAGAGCGTTCGCAGGGCCCAGTAGCGGCTGGCGTAGAGATCCCACGCTTCCTCAGGTGATGTCGCCTGAGGAGGCATGTCCGGATTGTCTTCGACCGGAGGCGCGAAGTGTTCGTCCCGCGTCACGATATCGGAGCCGAAGAGAATCCTTCCCTTCCATCTTTGAAGAAAGTCGATGAAGACGTCCCGTGGATGTTTGCTCAATTCCCTGACAACCCATTTCGTTGCCGAAGTATCAAGGTAAAGATTGTCATGGCGTTCAAGGAGACCATCAAGCATCGGAAGATTTTCCGGCCAGCCACCCATGTGTGCGGCAATCCACGGCTGCGAATAGGTGTCGAGTGCTGCTTCAAGTGATTCGTACTGTTCGAGCTTGGTTCCATAGAAACTTGAATCCGAATATCGCGTCTTGAACCATGTGTCCGGATCAGCGATATGGGTCATGAACATCATGCCAAGTTCACTGGCAACATCCATGACGGCTCTGCGTTCCGGGTGCGAGAGATCCAGCAGAAGACGGTCGCCTGATTCCTCTCCATAGTCACGGCCACGGGGGGCTGCCCAGAACTTGACGATTCGTGAGCCGAGACGATGAAACTCCCGGATTCGTTCCTGGTAGCCCTTGCCATGGGCGTACTTCCGATCCGGATTGCCGAATTCAGGTGTGGCGATGAAACGAATGCGATCACCCATGATCTGCCGGACCGTCTCGACTTCCGGCAGTGGAGTCATGCTGTAGGTGAGCGTGATACCGTATGCGGCAGCGATCTCTCGATAGCATCTCACGGCATCCGTTCCGTGGATATGGGAGTGGACATCAATGATCGGGGCCGGAGGGTGCCAGTTCTTCGGCAGCTCATGAAAGTCCAGATCGAGCAGATTGGCGGCATGGCGAGGAGTTGATTCGGGCATGGTTCGGGAATGATAGGGCAGCCCAATAAGCCGGATGTGGTTCTTGTGCATGACTGGTTGGTCGGTGTGCGAGGTGCCGAGCGTGTTCTGGATCGATTCGCTCGAATCTGGGGTCCTACGGACCTCTACAGTCTGGTTCATGACGGACGCCCATTGACACCTGCCATCGACGCCTGCGACTTCCATTTGTCTCCGATGCAACACATGCCCGGCGGTGCCGGCTCGCTGCGTCGGTGGTACCTCCCGATGCTGCCGGCAATGATTGAACGATTGAAGATTCGATCGTGTGATCTCGTGCTCTCGGACAGTTCCTCTGTCGCGAAGGCCATACGGCCTCCCGAAGGCGTGCCTCATCTGTGCTATTGCCATTCGCCTGCACGATACATCTGGGAGCAAACATCGGATTACGCGACTGGTTCGATGGGAAAACTCCGTGTCGCTGGTTTGCGGGCCGTTCGTGGTCGATTTCAGAAATGGGATCGAAAAACCACACGCAGAGTCGATCGAATCCTGGCCAACAGTCGGCACATCGCAAAGCGGATCGAGCGATGTTGGGACCGCGAAGCCAAGGTGGTCTACCCTCCGGTTCGAACTCGAGAGTTCACTCCTGATTCGAATACGGACCGCGAGAACTGGTTTCTGGTCGTCGGCGCGCTCGAGCCGTACAAACGAACGGACCTCGCCATCGAGGCGGCTGTTCGGGGTGGCCATCAGCTGAAGGTCGTCGGTGGTGGCAGTCAGCTGGAATCACTGCAACGTGATCCGCCCCAGGGTGTCGAGTTTCTTGGCCGAATTCCCGACGATGAGCTGCTGTCGCTCTACCGTCGAGCGAAGGCCTTGCTGTTTCCTCAGGAAGAGGACTTCGGCATCGTTGCGGTTGAGGCCCAGTCATGTGGCTGCCCCGTGATCGCCTTGGCGAGGGGTGGTGCGATGGAGATCGTGCGGGAGGATACCGGGTTGTTCGTCGGGGATCAGACAGCGAACGCATTTGCGGATGCGATGACGGAAGCGACTCGATGGTCGATTCAATCCGATGCCTGTCGTGAGAATGCCGAGCGTTTTTCGTGCGAGGTCTTCGACCAGGCCATGCAGGATGAAGTGAATCAGATGATCGGTACCTGATTGCAGGGCTTCAGTTGACGGACCGTCTCGAACGGTGAGCGCCGTTTCCGTTCACGTGTCCATTTCCGTTCGTGTGCCCGTTTCCATTCGAATGTCCATTCCCGTTGGAATGGCCGTTCGCTCGGAGGCTTCCGTTTCCATTGACCAGCTGTTCACAGGCTTCCAGGTCTTCCATGACCCGTCCGCTGAGAACCTGCCCGATGTAGATCCGGCAATCCGATTCCATGGCGAGGTGTCCAACGAGTTCGCAATCGAGGAAGTACCGACATCGTTCAAGAATCGGTGACCCTGTGACATCCGTCATGCATTGAAGTCCGACGAAGGGATCTTCAACACGATTGGGGTCCTGTGTGAAGCGTCGTTGGATGACCCGGTCGTCGGTCCGGATCGAACAGATGGCAAAGTGTCGACTGTCCCGAATGACGGGTTCGATGGCCGTGCCTCTCGGGATCGCGACACTGACAAGCATGGGCACCTGGCTGCATTGCTGCACCCATCGAGTCATGAATCCGGCACGCAGATCATCCGCCTGTGAAGTCATCAGGAACGATCCCTGAGGCAGTGCCTCAGCGATCGATGGATCGATATGACCGAATTCTGTTGAATCCATGATGCGTAATCTCGATATGAACTTCCTGCGATGTCCGCATGTCGAGCGTGACAGGCGACAGTTCAGTCTGCGCCAGAATTTGAGAAGTGCCTCGAGTGATTCTCGACTCCACGACAAGTCTTTCCAGATCCTGCTCACAGACCGATAAAGAGCAGATTGAGATCGCATACAGGGCACTTGGGAGGCATCTCGTTGTCCCAATCGAGTGTTGAGGCACAGGTGAACTGGTTGAATTCGAAAAAATCGCTCATGGAGCGATAACCACACGATTCTTGGGGCCTTCAAGCTGAATGGTGGATTTGGGTGGGGTGGAGATGGGGGGATAGGGCTGAAATGTGTTGCAAAGTGGGGCGTCGTGGGGTAATCTCCCGGGCAGTTGAGTAGCAGGTGTCGGAATCAACTTCCGGCTGGGCGAGACCCACTCGCCCGATTGGGATGGCCCAGGAATTGGCAGTCTGCCAAGGGCCGAGCCGGGGGTCGCCTGCTACAGGCCAGGGTGAGGACCTGATGCGTGTTGTTCACAGGCGAGTACGAGCACACGATCGACGCGAAGCATCGCGTAGCCATCCCTTCCGAGATCAGATCTCGGTTGGATCCGAAGCTGCATGGCTCGGCGTTCTACCTTGCGCCAGGGACAGATGCCTCGTTATGGCTCTGGCCGGAAAAGACCTTCGAAATGCTGGCTTCGACTTCGGAGCAGTCACTGCTTCCCGACGAGGATCTGGCCGAATTCGAAGAGCTGCTCTACAGCCAATCCTCATGGGTGGAACCGGACAAGTCGGGTCGGATCAGAATTCCGGAACGGCTTCTGAAGCTCGCCCATTTGGATTCAAGCGTCGTCATCCTCGGCGTCAAGGACCACCTCGAGTTGCGGGATCCTGCAGCCTGGGCGGCCAGACGAGACGAGAAACTGGCAAAGCAGGCAGAAATCGTCCTTCGAGCACGACGCGCTCAGGCGCGTCAACGAGGGCATGGAGGTGAGTAAGCCGTCGAGATGACGGATTGACATTGCACGGCTGGATTCGGGTGTGTTCCTGGTGGATCAGGCTTCGGCAAGGAGGCCAAGCATGATGACCGCACCACCGGGCCACGGAAGGCTCGAGGCATCGTAGACCCAGGCCAGGTCGCCAAGTCCCACCGGCGACCTTGCACGCCGCCAGGGCACGTCCCGAATCATGAAGCATGCAGGCCATGGACGGCCTGCACAAACCGGCAGGTATTCCCCCTCAACGACACGGACGTCGTTGTGGCCCTGCCAACCTCCCGGTCTTCGGGATTCTGCATGACCGTCTCTGAAAGGACGCGGCCATGCTTCCTCAACGAGGCCGCCGGACCGTCCGGTCCCGGCCTACCCCTTCCCGGTTCGTGGCGTGTCCCACCACACGTCACGAACTTTTTTTACTGGTCGGTTCAGACGTCAGCTGCCGGCTGGCCGAATCTTGCCCAGCACGGTCGGGTTTTCAGAGGCGATTTGATCCGCCACTTCCCGCCTGTGCACTTCCACATCACGTGGGAAGTTCAGGGCCAATCGGACTCGATCGCCTTTGACAGAAGCAACCCGTACCACCCCTATGGGGTTGGCTGGATCGCCTATGACAACCTCTTCACCTTCTCTTCGCGTAATCACCAGCATCGATAGGACCTCCTGCCCTGATCAGAGGATGCTGCAAACCCGGGGCAGCATTGCCCCGGTCCACCAATGTGCAGGGTACACGACAAAGGCCCTCAGCCCAACCCCTTGGATCAAGAGATCTGGCCAGGGATCGGCATCCAACTGGTTGTCCGATAAGAGCTTGGAAAAAGGGGTAGAGAGGCCTTCAGGCCTCTTCTGCGGTGACCGAAGCGAAGCCGGGAACGTATTCCCGGAGGTTTCTTTCGATCAGCGACTGGAGTGTCATCGCTCTGGATGGGCAGCTGACACAGGCCCCCTGAAAGCGAATCTTGACGTTTCCAGCCTCGTCAACTGATACCAGCTCAATATCACCGCCATCCTCCTGGATGACCGGTCGCATGGCATCAAGGACCCGTTCAACTTCAGATTGGATGGGGCTCTTCGTCATGGTTGGTTCATCGTTCATGGGGTAGTGATCAAAGTCGCGTCGTCGTGGTTCTGGGTCATGGCTTGACCCAACAGCTTCAAGAGTACCATAGCTCACATGCACAGTCCCATTCTTCCCTCATTGATTCTCTGCCTGACCGGAATGCTGATCGGGTGTGGGAAGCCTGTCACGGACCCCGTATCAACTCTGGCTGATCCCGGAACACACAGCAGTCGGCATCGCCAGAGCCTGGACATGATCCGGACCAGTCCTGATCGCACAAGCCCTGATGGAACAGATGCCCTGCAGGGCCTCATCTACAGGCCTGGTTATGCAGATGATGTTCGACTGGATGGGATCGAGATCCTTCTAGAGTCCAATCGAGAGCGGCTCATCAGGACGACGCGTCAGCGGTTGTCACGGACTGAAGATCCTCAGTGGCTCGAAGCATATTGCGACTGGATCTCAAAACAGGATTGGTCGGAGCCAGACGAAAAGAAGTCCATCAACGAGGCACTTGTGAGCAGTTGGGGCGTCTGGTGGCCAGTCTGGACCAAAGAGGAGACGCGACCGGAGTACCAGGCGCTCGTGGAGATCAACGGCGAAGACGAGGTGATTCCACTGGTCTTCGAGATCTTCACTGAGAGCAACAAAGCATCCCAACAGGGTCTCAGGAATCGTTGTTGGGAACTGCTCCATCGACTCGGAAAGCGGGGCGAACTGATTGAACTTGTCCGAGCCACGACGGATGAATCCGGCAATGCCATGATGGTTGACTTGAAAGCAGCTGCAGATGATTTCGGAACCGTTCCATACAACCGTGAAGAAATCCTCTGGCTTCGAAAACTGAGACAACCAGAACGTCAGGCCTTCTGGGACGAGGCCCGGGAAGCCGTTCGTGATGTCCCCCAATCTCGTCGCCCGGATATGGAGATTCGGGATCTTGCCGTCGTCGTCGCTGCAAGCAAGCATCGTCCGGAACTTCTGGTCATGTCGAAGGACGATCTGTACGAGCAGGTCGATTCCCAGACCCGAAATCTCAAGCACTACTACGAATCCGAGCCGGGCCTGCCCACGGATGGCAATCGTCGCGAACGTCTTCGGACGCATCGTTCACTGCTGACGTGGGGTGATCTGGCTGCCATCAGCATCGCCCTGGAAGCGCTTTCGCATGCTCCCATTCGATCTCATCTATTCGATTACGCCGATCGCGACTGTGATGACAAGGGGACCGAGTACGGAGGCATCATCCAGCTGGATGAACAGGGGCGATTCGAACTCAGGGAGTTTCTGCCCAAGATTCGTCACAACGACCGGCGTTTCAATGCATCGCAGCAGATGTTCGACGCCGGCTACACCGCCATCTATCACATGCATTTTCATGCCCAGAGATATGGCAACTCCAGACACGCCGGCCCCGGGCTTGGAGATCTGAACTATGCAGACAACACCCGGACCAACAACCTGGTCTTCACGTTTGTCGACGAAGACACGTTGAATGTGGACTTCTATCGGCATGACAAGGTCATCGTGGATCTGGGAACCATCACTCGGCCCGGCTCCGGTTGAATCAGGATGACCGTCTGGCCATTGCTGCTGGTCGCCGCGGTCCTTGCGGTGGATTCGGGTCTTGGCCTCTCGGTCTGGCCCAGTGATCAGTCCCTGTTGATTCTCCTTGTTGCGACCATCCCCATGCTCGTGGTGGTCATCATGACCTGGTCGAGATGTGTGTTCATCGCTCGCCAGGTTCAGGCGGGCCGACTTCAGTCTTTGCCGGAAGCAGCGTTGATCCTGAAGGTCGCAAGATGGCTCCTTGTGATCAACGCGCTCTTCGTGATCGTGATGACGGACTGGTTGGCGGTTGTTCGCAATCAGATGGGGAACGCTGTTCTTCTGGACGAGCTTGTGGTGCTGATGCCCGTCCTTGCGGGCATGTTCATGCTCGGTCTGGCCTGGTTCCCGGTAGAACACGCGCTCGCGAAACGACAAGGTGATCGAATGAAAGGGCGGTTGGATTACGCCTGGTCCCAGTTCTCGATCCACTGTCTGCTCGTTCTCACACCCGCTCTCGTCATCCTGGCCATCATGGAATGTGTCGAAGGCATCCGCATGCCGGGATGGAAGGGGCTCGGACTCCAGTTGGTGACGGGTGCTCTGGTGGTGGTGTTGTTCCTTGGCATGCCGCTGATCGTTCGATTGATCCTGGCCGTGAAACCTCTGGAACATGGTCCACTCCGGGAACGTCTTGACCAGGTCTGCGTACGTCATGGTGTCGGTGTTCGCGACATTCTTCTCTGGAGAACAGGCGGCGTCATGTTGAATGCCGCCGTCGTCGGGCTCGTGGGCGTCTGTCGCTATGTCCTGCTGACCGATACGCTTGTCCGGGTGCTTCCGGATGAGCAGTCCGAAGCAGTCATGGCACACGAGATTGGTCATGTACGTCTGCGTCACATGCCCTGGCTTTTTGGCGTCATCGTGTCTCTGGTGCTTCTGGTCGAGGCCATCCTGTCACCTTTGGGCACAATCAACCAGTTCGGAGGTCTTGTGCATCTTGGGATTCTGCTGGGCGTGGTCTGGGGCGGGCTTGGCTGGGTATCCCGCCGATTCGAACAGCAGGCGGATACCTTCGCAGTCCTTCATTTCACAGGCCAGTCCGAAGAGGCCGGGCAATCCGGAGTGCCCCTCGAAGCGATCGCCCATGTCGTGGGTGCGCTCCGGGCGGTCGCCTGGATGAATGGAGACGTTGGTCAGCGATCCAGCTGGAGACACGGATCAATTGCATACCGTTGCAGCAACCTCGAGAAACTCGCTGGATGCGCCCCGGGGAAGCTGCCGATCGATACAGTTGTGGGCAGGATCAAGCTGACGACCGTCATTGTGGGTGTCGTGGGTCTGGCCGCCTTGATCGCGATGTCCAATGGAATGGGTCATGATGTCTGATCGATTGCCGATGCTCAGATGGATGCAGGGGACGGGCAACCGTTTCGCAATCGCCGATCAGGCGGACCTTCAGGATCGGGACCCGTCAGAACTGGCTCGGTTGCTGGCAGCCCACCCGCATCGTCCCGATGGACTGCTTGTTCTTGCACCCGATGCAACGACATCGGATGTAGCCATGCGAATCTTCAACTCGGACGGTTCAGAAGCCCGGATGTGCGGCAATGGACTTCGATGTGTCGTCTACGACCAGGTTCGACGGGGTCTTGTGGGAGCGGGGCCAGCCCGAATCCGGGTCGGTGATCATGTTCTTGAGGGACGTGTCCAGAGTGTTTCCGGTCAGGAAGCACTCGTGTGCACGACCATGCCCGTGCCCACAATCGTCCGGACCGAGGGGCTGCTTCAAGTTGAACTTGGCAACATGCATGTGATCGTGATGCATGACCAGTTGCCGTCCGAGGAGTCCTGGCGATACCAGGTGGGCAAGCTTCATGAGCAGGGTCTGAATGATGTGAATTTGCATGCCGTTCAGATTCTGTCGGAGGACACCATCGCGATGTCTTCTTGGGAACGTGGTGTCGGGCCGACGCTCGCGTGTGCTTCCGGGGCAACTGCTGCGGTCTCGGGTCTTGCCAGCATGAACAGGATCCACGACAGTGTCCTCGTGAAACAACCAGGTGGGGAACTGCGGGTGCATTGGCAAGGTGATGGCGCTCAGCCGACCAACTCGGGCATGGTGGGCGACCTCGATGAGGATGAGCAGGGACCGTCCGGGAACAACATGAGGCAACGGCACTGTGAACAGACTTGAACTTCCACAGGTACGGGTCAGTGGCTCACCGATGACCATGGGTGAGCAGTTGGGGGAGTCGCTCCGGGACATGGCTCGTGGGCTGGTTGCGCTCCGATTGAAGAACGCATCGGACTATCTGGCGGAACGTCGTATCGAAGGCGGTCTGGATCTGTATCGAAGAGTCGGCACTGCCTGCCTGGAACATCTCGAACGGTGGGATCCCATCGGCCATGCAGAGCTGGCGGGTACGGCAAGGGGTGCCGGGATTCCGCTGATCGATCTCTACTCGGCGGTCAATCTCACGGATATCCGAGACGTCTCATCGATCGGTGTCATCGAAGGATCCCATGATGAGGGTTGTACGGCTTTCATGGCACCCGTTCAGCAGGAGACGCCCCTCCTGGTTGGACAGACCTGGGATCTGAATGCCGGTGATCTTGAATTCGTCGTTGCCGTTCATCGCGTCCCCGATGATGGTCCGGAGACCTGGAGCGTGACGGTTGCCGGCGCACCAACGCTCATTGGGATGAATGAACACGGACTTTGGGTCGGTACGACAAACATCAAGGTTCGTGGGGCGCGTCCAGGCGTCGGATACATGGATATTCAGCATCGTGTCATTCGTGAACGAAGTCATGATGCCGCCGTGAAGCTGGCCATGGATGCGCCGCGGGCAGCCGCCCACACCTACTGGTATGCCGACGAATCCGGTGGGACGGAACTGGAATGTTCCGCAGACCGCGCCGTGAGAAGACCTCTTGGCAGCGTTCCATTGATCCAGACGAATCATTGCCTCGATGATGATCATGTCGTTCAGGAAGGTGAGCCGCCACAGCCCAGCAGTCGCGCAAGACTCTCCCGGGCCACGGCGCTCCTGGCCAGCGGCTCGGTAGACGCGGCTCGAGCACGGGACATCATGGCCGATCGATCTGATGGCGTGCTGTCCATCAACCGGTTGCCGGAGGATGGCGAACCGACGACCACCAACGCCTGCACGATCGGTGTACCCCAGAACCGGGCGTTCGAGGCATGTCGGGGGAGTGCGGATCGCGGTGAGTGGGTGACGCTCGCCTTTGAACGAGCTTCCTGAGACTCTCCGACGCCTCACCCGCCTTCAGCGAATACAATCCGTCATCCATGAATACACGTTCCTCCATCCAGGGGCTCCATCCAGCCATCGCGACACCTGAGGTCGAGGCGGCGATCGACGCTGTGATCGCTGGCATCGACCAGGCCCAGTCCAAGCTCACCGGCGTTCGATCTCCGGATCCAGACAAGCAGGCGGCGGCCGCCGCCACGATTCAGACCTATGGGGAAGCCCGGGGCAGGGGGCTCTGGTATCCATTGATGGGCTCTGGTCTGGGCAGGGGTGCCCTCGTCGAGCTGACGGATGGCTCCGTGAAGTACGACTTCATCACCGGAATCGGAGTCCATGCCTTCGGCCATGGAGATCTGGACATCATCCGCACGGCCATCATGGCTGCGACCGGCGATGTGGTGATGCAGGGGAATCTTCAATGCAATGAAGATGCTGCGGCGTTCTCCGAGGCGTTGCTCTCAGGGGCGGCTGATGGAGGTGAACGGAAACTGGCCCATTGCTTCCTCACCAACTCCGGGGCCTTGGCAAATGAAAACGCCTTGAAGATCTGCATGCAGAAGACGGGAGGTGCGCCCCGTGTGCTCACGTTCGAGCATTGCTTCGCAGGTCGTACCACGACGATGGCTCAGGTTGGTGACAGTGCCGGCGCTCGACAGGGGCTGGCCTTGAATCTCGAGGTCGAGCATCTCCCGTATTTCGATCCAGCCGATCCCGAGGGCTCGACTTCGCGTGCTGTTGAGCAATTGGAACAGGCGATTCGCCGCTACCCGTGTCAACATGCGTGTCTGGCGTTGGAACCACTCCAGGGTGAAGGTGGCTTCAATGTCGCCCCCCGATCGTTCTTCCAGCCCCTGATGGAACGTGCCCGGGCAGCCGGTATTCCCATCTGGTTCGACGAGGTTCAGAGTTTCGGACGAACGGAAGCCATGTATCGATACCAGTGGCTCGATCTCGAACCCGACGTGGTCACGGTCGGCAAGATGTCCCAGGTCTGTGCAACGCTCTACACGCCGGACATGAATCCAAATCCTGGCCTGCTGAGTGCGACGTTCATCGGCTCGACGGCATCGCTGCGGGTCGGCCGACGGATGTTGGAACGACTCCAGGCGGAGGGTGCCTACGGTGAGGATGGTCGTCACGCTCGATTGCATCAGGCCTTCCGTCGATTCGCCCGTCAGCTGGTCGAATCGAATCCAGGACATTTTCCGTCGCCTCATGATCCCGGAAGGCCAGCGAGTCCAGACGAAGTCATCGGCGGTGCCGGCGGCATGATGCGACTGACTCCCTATGGTGGTGATGCGACGAGAATCAAGCCACTGCTCATGAGAATGCTGGATGCCGGTGTCATCGCCTTCTCATGTGGACACGGTCCGGTTCATCTCCGATTCCTGCCGCCCATGGGAGTCCTGACCGAATCCGACATCGAATCCGTTCTTGGAATCGTGGGTGATGTCCTTGAGGAGGATGCCTGATGTTCCTGGTACGCAGTGCGATGACGGATGATCATGATGCGCTGCTTCGTCTTGCGAAGACGGTGCACTCCAACAATCTCCCGAGCGAAACCTTGCCGCTTCGTGATTTGCTTGTGAAATCAAGACGGAGTTTTCTCGGCAAGATTCCTCCTCGGGATCGTCAGTACGTGTTTTCCGTCGTGGAACCCGAATCGGGCAAGGTCGTGGGGACCTCCAGCCTCATTGCTGGCAAGGGAACCGAGGCGTTGCCTCGTCTTGTTCTGAAGGTCCGAAAGCGGGAACACTACAGTCGTGATCTCCAGACCGGTCATGTCCAGATCACGCTGCAACTCTGTCAAGACACCTCCGCATCGACCGAGGTTGGAGGACTTGTTCTCTCTTCGGCATACCGTGGCACGTCCGATCGTCTGGGCTCACTGCTCAGTAAGGTTCGTTTCAGTTTCATCGGCATGCATCCCGGGGACTTTGCCGATCGGATCATCGGCGAGATCATGGGAACGTTGACGCCCGATGGGCGGACGATGCTCTGGGATCATCTTGGCCGACGCTTCATCAACCTGTCCTATCAGGAGGCGGATGCCTTCAGCAGGACATCGAAAGAGTTCATTACATCGCTCTTCCCGGACATCGAGATCTACGCCTCGCTTCTTCCTGCTGAAGCCCGTCGTCTCATCGGTCATGTCAGTCCGGCTGCAATCCCGGCCCAGCGCATGCTCGAAAGACTCGGTTTCCAGCACAACGATGAAGTCGATCCCTTTGATGGGGGGCCCTATCTCGAGGCTGTTCGAGACGAGATTCCACTGGTGCGAACAACGACATCGGCTTCATTCGCTGGCACGATCGAGGAGTCTTCCTCCTTGCCTGCAGCGATCGTATGTGTTCACGAAGGTGCGGATTTCCGTGCGGTTCGATGCGCTTACCAGGCCGAAGGTGATCAGATTCATCTTCCGGAAGCTGCCGTCAAGGCGCTTCGTCTCAAGCCCGGTCACTCACTCCACTACACCCCACAGCCCAAGTTTGAAGCCGTCGCCGATCCGTCCTCACAGGAATCGGTAGCTTCATGAGTCCATCGCAACCACTGCCAGCAAATGATGTCATCGATGGTGTTTCATGTCCGATCAGCGGGGATGATCTGATTTCGACGGATCCGGCCAGTCCCACCTCGGTGATCTGGTCGGGATCACCAAGCTCGAAGCATGTTGATGCGGCGGTTGAAGCAGCCAGAAACGCGTTCGGCGGCTGGTCGTCACTCTCCATGGAAGCTCGAGCACAACATCTCATCCGATGGGGTGAAGTCACGAAGGCCCATGCTGATGAACTCGCTGATCTGATCGCCCGGGAGGTCGGCAAGCCGGCTGCTGAGGCAAGGATCGAAGCGAACGCGCTCAGTGGGAAGGTGGCACTGACCCTTGAGGACGCGGTTGCCGGTCGTATTCGGGACTGGACGGCGGAAGCCGGTGCCGGACGGACGGGGCGTTGCCGCTACAGACCTCATGGTGTCATGGCGGTGATCGGTCCCTTTAATTTTCCTGCTCATCTTCCAAACGGTCAGTTCGTACCAGCCATGTTGGCGGGCAACACCGTTGTGTTCAAGCCTTCCGAGCTGGCGCCAGCCGTCGGTCAGAGACTGGGTGAACTCATGCAGGAAGCGGGGCTGCCTCCAGGCGTCTTCAATGTGATCCAGGGTCGCAGCGAAGAGTCCAGACAACTGTGTACGCACGAGGATGTCAACGGGATTCTCTTCACGGGATCCTGGCCAGTTGGCCGAAGCATCCTTGAGCAGAATCTGGATACGCCTGGCCGCATCGTTGCATTGGAACTCGGAGGCAACAATCCCGCCATCGTGCATGAGGATGCCGATCTTCGACTTGCCGTCATTGAATGCGCTCGAGCAGCCTTCGCCACCACGGGCCAACGGTGTACGTGTACCCGGCGAATTCTGGTTCACGAACGGGTTGCCGATGAGTTCCTCAGCGCCCTGTGCACGACGGCAACCACGCTTCTGGTCGGGGCTCATGATGATCCAGTCGCACCGTTCATGGGTCCGCTCATCACCGAGGCAGCAAGAACCCGTGTGCTTGATTCACAGAGAGCGATCGTGTCTCAGGGGGGTCGATCTCTGGTGCCCGCTGTCGAACTCCCGCGAGATGGCTGGTTCCTGTCTGCAGGCATCATCGAGGTCGACGGTTTTCAGCTTGATCAGGACGAGGAAATCTTCGGACCACTTGTCCAGGTGTCGACCGTGTCCTCGATCGACGAGGCGATCCAACAAGCCGGTCAGACCCGATACGGTCTGGCGGCATCCGTCTTCACACAGGATGAGAAGATCTTCGATCACTGCTTCGCCGGGATCTCGACGGGATGTCTGAACTGGAACGTTGGAACAGCAGGTGCCTCCAGCCGACTGCCGTTCGGTGGAGTCGGCCGAAGTGGAAATCACCGGCCTGCGGCAGCACTCGCAATCGATTCATGCGCCTATCCGGTTGCCAGTCTGCTGCAACCAGGCCCGGAGATTCCCATCCCGGCAGGCATGACCTGGAAAGATGAATGGTTGCCGTCCGCGGCCGATCAAGATTGAAAGCATCATCCGTGACGACCCGTGGATCTCGACAGGATGAAGGCAAGAACGGTCTCCCCCTGGGAGCGCGTCGCCATCAAGTGGTTCACGAAATCGAACTTGGTTTTCGTCGAGCGTGTCATGGCCAGGAGCCTGGACCGGTCGTGCTGGCCGTCAGTGGTGGCCGGGATTCGCTGGCGTTGCTCATCGCGTCGGCTGTGCTTCGGGATCACGATGACTTCGCGATCCTGCCAAGAGTCGTTCATGTCCATCACCATCTGAGGCCTGAGGCGGATGACGAGGCGGATCATGTTCTGAAGGTTGCAGCCATGTTGGACATTCCGGCGGAAGTCCGGAATCTCGAGCTTTCTGATGGGACGCCTGATGAAGCACGCCGCCTTCGGTATGAAGCCCTTGTGGCCGGCGCCGTGGATTGTCGCTCAGGCCTTGTCGCAACGGGTCATCATGCAGAGGACCAGCTCGAAACGATCCTGGCCGCCCTCGGTCGGGGGGCAGGCCCCGGAGGCCTCGCCGGGATGCCGAGATCCAGGGAACTCTCTGATGGCGTATCCCTCATCCGACCGTTGCTCGGCATCTGTCGAAATGATGCTGCGGATCTTTGCCGTGCAGCCGACATCAGATGGTGTGATGATCCGGGTAATGCGAATCCGGATACCCAGCGAGGTCGACTTCGACGTGATGTTCTTCCGGTGCTCGAGGAGATGTGGCCGGGAGTCGCTTCGCGTGTCGCGGCGACAGCCGATCTTCAGGCGATTGCAGCCACTGCGATGGATGGGCTCGTCGGATCGGTGTTCGGCCCAATGGATCGAATGGAGTGGGTCCGACAGGATCTCCGTGATCTGCCGACTCCCGTGATCGCAAGTGGTCTGCGTCGAGCCCTTCTTTCCAAGGAAGTGGTTGCCGTGGATGACCTGTCTCATGTCACGATCTTCTCCGCTTCCGAAGCGGTGGGGGATCATCGCCAGCACCAACGTTGTTTTGAAGTCGGATCGGGCAGCCGAATCATCGTGGATGCCCGCCATGTTCGAATTGAAACTCCTGAAGGAGACTCCTGATGAATGTCGTTCTTGTAGGACATTGCACACCCGACGCCTTCATGTTGAAGTCCATGGTGGACAGAGTGCTGCCAGGCAGCGAGATTCATGTGAGCAACGATGATGATTCACTCTCAGCACATGGTGCTGATGAATCCATCTGGCTGGTGAACAGAATCCTCGATGGCGCTTTTTCAGTTGGTCAATCAGGCCTGGAACTCATTCAGTCCCGAATCGAAGCGCAGCCTGGTGCAAGGGTTGCTCTGATTTCGGATCTTGAGGAACACCAACGCACTGCGGAATCACTCGGTGCCAAGCCGGGCTTTGGCAAGAAGGGTCTCTATGACGAAGTTTCTGCGGAGCGTCTTCGAACGCTGGCGGCCGACTGAGACGGTCAGGGACCGATCCGTTCGCAGCCGTTCATGAACGGCTGCAGGGCTTCGGGGACCGCGATGCTGCCATCTGGCTGCTGATGCATCTCCAGAATCGGAATCAGGATCCGCGGGCTGGCGACAACGGTGTTGTTCAGGGAATGACAGAAGACGGTCTTGCCGTTTTCGTCGCGGTAGCGAAGGTTCAATCGTCGACATTGGAAGTCATACAGGCGTGAGGCGGAGTGAGTTTCTCCGAATTCGCCCATGGGTATGCCGCTCGAGTCCTCTTCGCCACGACCTGGAATCCAGCATTCGATGTCGATCATGTCTGCATTCTTGGTTCCGAGATCACCCGTGCAGCACTGAAGCAGTCGGTAGGGCAACGCCAGTGATTGGAGCAGTCCCTCGACAATTCCGATCATCGCCTGGTGATGCGATCTGCTGGTCTGTTCATCAGCCTTGTCGATGATGATCTGTTCAACCTTGTCGAACTGGTGAATTCGATACAGGCCGGCCGTGTCCTTGCCAGCGGCACCGGCTTCTCTGCGGAAGCAGGTCGACACCGTGGCGTACTTCATCGGAAGCTGGTCGGCTTCGACAATCTCATCGGCATGGAGGCTCATCAATCCGACTTCACCGGTTCCGGTCAGATAGAGGTCCTGCCCCGGTCCGGGCGTACTGTCAGCGTCGATGTGATAGGTCTGCTCGATTCCGCCAGGGAAGAAGCCTGTGCCCACCATGGCCTTTTCACGGACGAGTACGGGAACAGAGGTTGCCCGAAAACCATGTTCCTGGGTGATGTGATGCATGCCCATCGCCAGGATGGCCTGATGCAGTTGCATGCCGTGACCGGTGAGGATGTAACTTCGAGATCCGGCGACCTTGACGCCGCGTTCGAAGTCGACGAGCCCCAGGTCATGCACCAGTTCGAGATGTGTTCTGGGTCGGAAGCCCCGGTTCTCCTCGAACGACTTGTTCCAGTCCCAGTCATCAGGCGCCCACCGGCGGATTTCGACATTGTCATCAGCATTGGTGCCGCGTGGGACATCCGGATCCGGAGGCTGGGGAATCT
>MDSW01113261.1_pt1 | contig 31576 bp, 24 predicted proteins | sample 811171 | NCBI WGS metagenome assembly MDSW01 (sample SAMN05326641, study PRJNA326480) | marine metagenome | isolation source: seawater | place: Atlantic Ocean: North West | collected 2012 | reverse complement strand
TTCTGCATAGACAACTCGGCCAACTGCCTGAGGACCTCTGGATACACTATGCGCTGGTCAGGTACCACTGCAGGAACATACCAGTGGACGACCACCGGCGGATGGCACACCTACACATGGGTGTTCTGGAAGGACAGCTCGGTTGACGGCGGACAGGACACCGTCTGGATCGACGACGTCGACATCCCAGTCCCGACTGGAATAACTCAGAACGACCTCGATGACGACAACGACGGAACGCCTGACGACATGGACATGGATCCACTGGACCCATGCGTGGGCCTGGACTCCGACAGCGATGGCATGGCCGACTCTCTTGGAGCAACTACGCTCAACGGCAGCGCTTGTGACGCATCCGCGTACACGATCGACGACGATGACGACAACGACGGATGGACAGACGTCGAAGAGGCGGACTGCGGCTCAGATGCCCTGAACGCGACTTCGATGCCAGACGACTTCGAGGGCGATCACGTGTGCGACATTGTCGACGACGATGACGACAACGACGGGACACTGGACGCCGACGACGCGTTCCCATACGACCCAAGTGAGTTCACCGACTACGACGGCGACGGAATCGGCAACAACGCCGACACCGACGACGACAACGACAACGTGACGGACGGCCTAGACGCCTTCCCACTGGACGCTAGCGAGACCTCGGACTTCGACGGCGATGGAATCGGCGACAACGCCGACACCGACGACGACGACGATGGCTGCCTAGATGTTGACGACGCGTTCCCGTATCACGCGGGTGAGTGCGTCGACTCCGATGGAGACGGACTAGGGGACAACGCTGACCCAGACGACGATGGAGACAACGTCGCTGACGTCGCGGATCCGTTCCCCAACGACTCAACAGAGTGGGCCGACGACGACGGCGATGGTATCGGCAACAACGCCGACACCGACGACGACGGCGACGGTGTCGACGATGTCGATGACGCGTTCCCAGAGGACCCATCCGAGTCCGTTGACTCTGACGGAGACGGCCAGGGCGACAACTCAGACGCGGACGACGACGGCGACGGTGTTAACGACGGAATAGACGTCTTCCCAGATGATCCAAGCGAGTTCGCTGACCTCGACGGCGATGGTATCGGTAACAACGCCGACACCGACGACGACGGCGACGGTGTCGATGACGCCGATGACGCGTTCCCGAACAACCCAAGCGAGACAAACGATCTCGATGGTGACGGGCTTGGCGACAATGCTGACCAGGACGACGATGGTGACGGCGATGCTGATGTCGACGACCAGTTCCCAACAGATGCATCTGAGTGGGATGACACTGACGGTGACGGAATAGGCAACAACGCCGATGACGATGACGACGGAGACGGAGTAATCGACTCCACTGAGATCGATTGTGGAACCGATACTCTGGATGCCAATAAGGTGCCATCTGACTTCGACAACGACGGACTATGTGACGCACTCGACAACACGGACGACTCCGCTGGAGATGGTGGTTCTGAGACTGAGCTTGGCTGGACCAACGCAGTGCCAGGATTCCCATCGCTCTTCGCGGCCATCGCCCTAATCGGTGCAGCATTTGCTGGTCGCAGGAAGCAGGACTAGAAATTAGTCAGCTTACGAAAATCCCGGTCCGGGGGCATTAGCCCTCGGATCGGGCCCAACTGCCCGAGCGAGTAGCTTTGCCACTCCATCGCACCACTTTCACCGGTAATGCTGATAAGTCGGCGAGATAGCCATCGTCCGATAGCATGCCCGGAACGACACGAGTTGAGATTAGGACACTGAAGGTGGGAAGATATGTCGCGATTGACGAGAGCGCGTACAAGATACTGGGAATGAGCAAGTCGAAACCAGGAAAGCACGGTTCGGCAAAGGCTAGAATAGAGCTGGAAGACATCTTCACTGGTCAGAAGAGGAGCCATGTGGGAACTGTTACCGACTCCATCAACGTGCCAATGATAGAGAAGGGGTCAGCCATCGTCACCCACATACAGGGAAATGAGGTCCATGCCATGGACAACAAGACATACGAGACACTTATTCTCCCGACTGATTCAGAGCTAAACTTGGAGCCCGGAGGAGAGATCCAGTGGATGGAAGCCATGGGCAGGTACAAGATCACTCGAGACCACTGAGTGGAAAATCTCCATGACGGCCAATAATCGCGAGTGAAGTATAAGCGATTAGGCCCAGCCTTTCGTTTTGAGGGAACGCATGTCCGACGTAAAGCGTTCAGCCTACAGGCAACCAGTCACCCCGTCCGGACTGGAGGCGATAGAGAAGGGTACCCTGACATGGCTAGACGAGGACATGTACAACAACCTGAACACTGGCGTACTCGAACAGTACCTAGAGGAGAAGAACCTAAACGAGTCATTCGAGGTTAGCCATTGGGACACTAGGAAGGTTCTGATCGGAGTTTTAATCGGCGCCTTGTTTAGCGGTGTAACGGCATACATAGGACTGAAAATAGGCCTAGCAGTATCCGCTGCTTGGTATGTCGCCTACCTCCTGGGGATGGCGCTGAAGTGGTCTCCTTCGGAAGTCAATATCGCAACAAGCGCCACCACGGGTGCGACACACGCATCAACTGGATTCATCTTCACCTTCCCAGCGATTTTCCTATTGGCGTACTCTGAGAATTACAAGGTCGGAGACGGATTCTTGGTGAGTTCTGTAGACACGCTCCAACTGGCATTCATTGGAATCATCGCATCAATGTTCGCAGGATTTCTCGGTGTCATGTATTTCATCATATTCAGGAGGGTGTGGCTCGTCGAAGATCCACTCCCAATGCCCGGCTTCGAAGCGACATTGAAGATGCTAGACATAGCATCTGATGTAAGCACCGGAGCTGCAGACACGGCAAGGGAGTCACTCAAAACCGTGGGAATATGGACCGTATTCACGATGGGCTTCATGTTCGTTATTGACTATCCGGTAAGGTGGGGGAAGAAGCTTGCCGGTGTCCCTAGCAGCATCGCAGATTGGATTTCCATGACACTATCCGGTGGAGACTGGGGACTGGCCTCAGTATACACAGAGAGGTGGCTACACCAGCCAAGCAAGCTCGAGGGAGGTCATGCACCCTATGGCGGAATAACGCCCTATGAGCCAGGAAACCCATTCTCATACACTTTCCTAGGGATAGAGCTCAGCCCCACACTTCTTGCTATCGGATGGTTCATGAAGTTCAGGGTCGCGTTCCTTGTCAATCTAGGATCAATAGTCGCATGGTTCTTCCTGGTTCCATTAGTTGTAATACAAGACGTACCAGTTTACGATCCGGCACTAGGATCGTACGTCAATATTACTCAGTACGGGGATGCTGCATCGGACCCATACTATCCAATTGTACAGTGGAAGGCATTCTCATCAGTAGTGAGGACGATCGCAATTGGGGCGATACTCGGCGGAGGAATTTTCGGACTGGTGAAGATGGCTCCAACATTCGTCTCTATTTTCGGAGACATCTCCTCCGCCTTTACAGGCGAGAGGGGAGAGGAGTTCATTGAGAACAAAGGCTGGTACGAATGGCCACTTACCCATATCCCAGTTTTCATGGGAATCTCATTCTTCGCGATGATACTGACTTTCCTGATTGGCGGATTCCCCGCCCTCCCATCGGCAATATTCGCGATAGTGCTGATTCTGACCACGTTCCTATTGGGAGCAATAGCTGTCAGGGTAATGGGCGAGACGGGAATAGAACCAGTCTCTGGAACCTCCTTCATCGTCCTCCTGATGCTCCTCCTGGTCTTCTTGAATGTCGACGTTGGCCTGAACAAGGAGGAATCCGTTCTTATCGCCCTGGTCGGAACAACTGTTTTCGGCTCAGCCATAAGCATGAGCGGGACAGTGGTTGGGGACTACAAGAACAGCCTCTATATCGGCAATAGGCCATATCACATCTCCAAGGGCAACATAATGGGAGTGGTCCCGGGTGCTATTCTCGGAGCTGCTGTCGCTATATTCCTGTCAAAGCTACTCGCAGATGGGACCATCGACCTACTTGCCCCTCAGGCAAATGCTTTCGCCTACTTCACCACAATTCTAGCGGAAGGGCAGGGCGATTGGGGCGCGCTCGCCCTTGGGTTCGCTCTTGGCGCATTCGTAGAATGGGCTACTGGGATGGGAACATCATTCGGACTGGGAATGTACCTCCCGACCCCAGCCACATTTCCGATGCTCATCGGAGGGGCAGCAAGGGATTGGTGGGAGAAGAGGAGACTGCAGCCAAAGGTCGAATCGATTAGAGCCGAACAGGGGTCACAAGCTGCTGAGAGAGGCAGAGCGCTGCTGTTACTGGGGACTTTCATGATAGCAGCCGGTGCATTTACCGGAGAAGCGTTCTATGGCGTGGAGGCTGCTATTCTAGCTGTCCTCGATGAGCAGATAGGGGGGATGGACAACTGGCCACTGATCAGATTCTCGGGCTTCGTCATACTCAACGCAATACTGGGTGCAATTATCTACGTCCTATTCAGGAAGGCCGGAATTCTGGGCCAGGACGGATCCACAGGAGGGGGAACTCCCTCTGACGATGTCATGGATGCTGAGCTGGCGGCCTGAATATGGTCCCGAAAGAATCCACACCGCTTCATGCCTACGCATTACTTGCTCTAGCGTTGCTCGCTGTCTCCAGTGCAGGTGCCGTGCTCCAGCAGATGGGCGAGGTCCCTCCTCTGCTCAGGGCATCATGGAGGATGCAGGGTACATCCTTGGTGCTACTGCCGGGTTTCGCCTATCAGTGGTTTAGGATGGACCGATCTTCAATTTCAAGAAACGACTGGCTCCTCATGCTCGCCTCTAGCGTATTCCTAGCAATGCACTTCGGAAGCTGGATCTGGTCCCTGGACAATACGAGCCTGGTGCACAGCCTCCTATTTGTGACTAGCCACCCACTTGTCGTAGTAGCCTTGATGCCCATTCTTGGGAATTCAGCCAGGAAGGGGCACATAGTAGGGGCATTAGTCGGTTTCGCAGGGGCTGCCATCACGCTGGGAGACGTCAGTGGGGGAGACGGAGTCACACTGATGGGAGATATGGCCGCATTCTTCGGTGCCGTCACTGTCGTTGGGTACCTATTCATTGGGAGGCATCTGAGGTCAGAGAGGGAGACCCCTGTTTTCGTTTATGCATTCCCAGTGACATTGTTGGCTGGAATTTTCCTGGCGGCCTCTTCCATGGGGATAGAGGGGACATCTATGTCAAATGCCATCCCTGAACAATCCGCCATAGGTTGGGGGGAGGCAGCATGGATACCCTGGATAGCTTACCTTTCACTGGGCCCAGGGCTATGCGGGCACACCGTCATCAACACCGTCCTCAAGTGGATTTCACCAATCATCGTCTCCATCACGCTACTGTTCGAACCTGTCATAGGGGGGCTCATAGGGTGGCTCTGGACAGGTGAACTGGACCTAGGGATGTGGACTCTGGTAGGTGGACCCCTGATGTTGTATGGGGCAATAATGGTGACCCTTGAGGAGGGCAGGGACGAGGGTAGTGGGGAAGTGCATTCATGAACCACACTCCTGTCCCAATAACGTGCGCAAGCTTCCGCTCTTTATCACCAACGATGACGGCATAGACTCGGAGGGTCTGCTGTCCCTCGTCAGGTCCTTGCATAGACGTGGCCACCCAATTGTTGTGCTTGCACCTGAGAGCGAACAGTCGGCCACAGGAATGAAGCTGACACTCAAGAGCAATATGAGGTTCGTTGAACGAGAAGACCTATCGAAAGAGATTGAAATCGAAGGAGGCCCCCTTCTCAAGATGTTCTCACTTGACGGCAGCCCCTGCGACTGCGTTATCGTGGGAGTGGAGATGGTTTTGAAACGAGAGAAATTCATGCCCATGCTATGCGTTTCAGGAATCAATCACGGACCTAACGTCTCCGTTGACGTCCTACACTCCGGGACCGTCTCGGCAGCCCGCGAGGCCTCTCTGTATGGGATGCCCTCGATAGCAGTCAGCCTAGCAACCTACCAACACAAAAATTTCTCTCAATCTATAACAGCAATTTCAAGGTTAATAGACGCATGTTCCGTCAATATGCCCGAATATCTCCCTAATTTCCTTAGGCCGGATGGAACCAAGAACATGCCAACCGGAAAGTCAACTAAGGATACAATAAGATCCGCTTTCCATAATGGGGATATCCTGCTCAACCTCAACATACCGGAAGATTGGAATGGGATTTACAGGACTGTGGGCCTAGGTGCCAGGTGGTATCGAAGCGCCACCGACTCAATCAACAGCGAGGGTACAGGGGTGGCATTTGAGGTCGGAGCTGCCACTATCGACGAGGAGGACATCCCTGATACAGACTGCAATGCATTGAACTCCGGATGTGCCTCTATCTCCCCCCTGGGAAGTTGGCCCTCGAACCATCCCTTGGGGGTATCCGACAAGATATTGGAAAGCGCCTCCGATGAAGACAACGAGGGCCTGCCTAATTGGCTCCAGAGTCAATGATGTGATGTATTATCGCTATGCACGAGTGGCCTTGGAGCCAAGTACTGCCAAGTGAAATTCTTTCCATGGGCCCCAGTAATTCGGCCTCACTATCAGAGAATGGCTGATCGTCAGAAAGGATGAATCCGATTGAGTCGCCACTAGGGGATCGCGTATCTAACTGCCCGCCATCAGCATCGAGTACAAACGCCCTGACTCCATCTCTTCCCCACTCTAGGAGAGTTTGCTCAATCCCCCCTCCCGAATGCCAGAGTCCAGTATGCAACTCGACATGCTGACCCATGGGGGGAACAGGTTCCCTCAGAGCTTTGGCGACCTGCCCTGCTATGGCCCTTTCATCCGGATGAACGCCCCTAAGCCTTGAACCTTGAAACCAAATCCTTCTCGGTGGTCCAGGCCCTCCCATCAAGTGCAGAATAATATCAGTGTCATCTCGTATCCCGTGAGACTTGAATAGAGCAGTATTCACTGAACGAACTAACACATCCAACCTTCCCGAAGAGCCGGCCAAATCATTCAGATTGATTTTCCCGGAGGAAGGCGTTCGATGCCCGATAACCGCAAACCTACGCCTCATTGGACTACCTACATCGGTAAATCAACATCATCAATGTCGACCATTGATTGCATGTCCCTTCTGAATTTCCTGTTGCCCTTGATCATCTTCATCTGTTTCCTACTACGATTCCAGTGAGATATCAGCTCTTTCACGTCCTTTTCAGTAACGCCGGAGCCCCTAGCAATCCTCTTGATTCTACTAGATTTGAGTACTAACGGCTCATCCTTCTCATTCTGAGTCATCGAGTCCATGATTATCCTGAATTTATCCAGATTCCTCTGGATTTGTTGCTTTTGGCCAGTACTCATGCTTCCCATGCCGAACATCCCATCTGGAAGATGGGACATAAGCCTCTCCATGGTTCCGATTTTCCCCATCATTTCCATCTGCGTGTACATATCTGTAAGTGTGAATCTTCCTGACATCATCCTCTGGGTGAGCCTCATGGCTTCTTCTTGGTCTAGGTCCTCAGGAGTTAGATCAATTAGCCCCTTTATGTCACCCATTCCGAGTAGTCTTGAGATGAACCTATCAGACTCAAACTTCTCGAGATCTTGGACCCTCTCTCCTTCACCAACGAAAACGATAGGCGCACCAGTAGTTGCCACGGCACTAAGCGCACCTCCCCCTCTGGCAGTACCGTCTAGTTTCGTGACTATGGTGCCCGTGACGCCCACTAATTCGTGAAAGGTCTCAGCAACCGGTCCTGCAGCCTGTCCAACCTGTGCATCGATCACAAGGAATCTTTCTGTTGCATTTGCGGTCTCTGCTATACTAACCAACTCATCCCTGAGTTCTCCATCTAGGCTATCCCTTCCTGCTGTGTCAATAATCACGACATCTGCGTTACCGACCTTCCTTAGGCCATTTTTGACGATTTTAGCAGCATCCTTCTCATCAGGCTCCCCGTAGACTTCGACACCCGATCCCTCTAACAGTTGCGTTAATTGTTGGAAAGCACCAGGTCTGTGCGTGTCCGCCTCAATTACTGCAACTCTGACGCCATGCCTCCTTCTCCACCAGTCTGCAACCTTTGCCGTAGTGGTAGTTTTACCCTGCCCATATAGGCCAACCATAAGGACAGTCTCATTATGCGGCCTGATTTCTCTGGGTGGGCCAAGCAATCTGACTAGTTCCGTATAGATTAGATTCATCGCATGAGTTTCAAGTTTGGTCCCAGGGCGAGGTTCCTCCTCTATCATCCGCCGCTCTACTCTTTCAGTGAGCTCCTTGGTCTGCCTTACATTGAAATCGGCCTCTATCAACGCTCTCCTTAGAGACCGACTTAGTTCCTTGACCGTCTCCTCATCAACCTCCCTCTTCCCCTTCAGAAGGCCGACTGAGCCTAGCAGACGCCTCTTCAGCCCGTCCAGCGCCATGCTATCGGGTTCCCATCGAGTGGTTTGAACGTTATCTGAGGCAGATGCCCTCAAATGGCGGGTGCCATGCCAGAACATGGTCGCAGGGCTATGGCAAACTCAGGCCGCTTTCGCGATTGGCCTTCTCGGCGTGTTCATTGGTTGGAGGGGTTCAATGGCCAAGATGACCGGTTTTTTCGATTTAGCAGGCTCTGTCAGATACCTGCTCTACGGTATTGTTTCAGGGATGATATTGGCTTCTGCAGTTGACAGACTGATACTGGCGGGAATTGTCGAGAGCTCGTTGAACATAGCATCTGCCAGCGTTCTAGCATTACTCATCGCTCTTGCCGAAGCAGCATTGGTAATGTTCCTCTTGGGAAGGCCGAGAAACGTTGCATTGCGAACATCCCCGCCCTTCGGTTGGACTCTGGGCTTGGGAATCGGCGCAATGCAGGCATCGGTCATTGCGTGGAGGCTTTTCGGAGATGAGCTAACAAACTCTGACTATTCCGGATTCTCTGCTATCTCGGTATCCCTGGCACTAGTGATAGCGGCTTCATCATGCATCGGCCACGCCATTCCAGCGGCATTTCAGGGTGCAATGATCCTCGACTCCAAGAGATTCTCGCCATTCTTGTTAGCTGCGCTAGGGCGAGCCTGCCTGACTATGACGTTGGTTTTGTCGATATATGCGCCTCTGGTTCTCATAGCTCCAGTAATCGCCATTGCAGCGTTATGGTCACCAGCTCACTCTAACTGGATACCTTCCGGACTAACTCCTGCAGCAAGGCAAGCATACAGGAGGACAACTAGGCAGTCTGAGAGGCATAGAAAGGCCTCAGAATCAAGAACTAGGGGCTCAATTGTGTATGACGATGAAGAGGGTCAGTAGTCGAAAACCCCCTGATTAAGGCGCATTATCGGACATACGTATGGCGCAGTATTATATTCGTACCGCGGAGGCATCGAATCGATGAGAGTAATCATCGCTGGCGCTGGAGAGGTCGGCCGTGGCGTCGCAGCCGCCCTAAGGCAGGAAAAAAGGAGCGTAGCACTCATTGACACAGACCCAACCGCGATAAATGAGTCCCAGTACCTTGATTGCCTGTTGGTCACAGGTAGCGTCCTATCCAGAGATTCACTGTTAAGAGCCGGAATTACGGATGCCGAAATGATTGTGATGGCGACCAATAATGACATGGTCAACCTCTTGGCCTGCTCCTTCGCGAAGAAGGTCTACAGTGAGCAGGTAGGCGATAGAAATGCTTCTGGCCTCAAGGCGATAGCCAAGATTAGAAATCCCAATATGGAAGATCCAGTTAGGGGCGCAGGACCACTCAGTGGCTGGTCCCGGGCGGACCATATCGTCTGTGCCTCGGATGAGATAGTCGAGCAGCTTGCAGCAGGACTTCTTGCACCATCTATCGATGAGATCCTGCCTCTCGGGGACTCTTCCTGGATTGCCGCCACTGAAGTCACTTCTTCATCGGCATTGATAGGGACAAAGACCGGTGAGGTAGGCGACATCTTCAGAGGAATGCCTTCTATCTATGCAATCAGTCCAGACGGTGAATCCGGAAGACTATCCAATGGCAATGAAGTAATTCAGCCAGGTGATACGCTGGTTTTCGTTTCCAATTCGACGGATCAATTTGCGCAGGTTACCAGGGGCGTTGGGAAGTCAGATCCCGATTTGAAGGAAAGGGCCCAGATAGCGGTGTTCGGAGCTAGCCAGTTCGGTATGAGGCTAGCCAGCTATTATCTATCGAGGGGGCACAATGTCGTAGTCATAGAACCGGATCTCGATGCCGCCAACGAGCTTGTCGGATCGACAGTCGGCAATAGTAAGAGATTGGATGTCATCCACGGGGACCCTCAAGATGAGGAGCTACTGAAGGAATTAGGAATAGATACCCACGATATCGCTGTGGCAGCTCTGGGGGATGACAATCTCAATATTGCAATCTCAATGAGGGCGAAGGACAAGGGCGTTCAGAGAACCGGTTTGGTTCTCAAGGACAGAGCCCTCGTCGAGGCCGTACAAAGAATAGGCTCAATCAACCCGGTAAGTAGGAGACAGGTAACAGTCACTTCAATTCTCAAATCCATCCACATGAATGTTCCCGGAACTTTCCAAGTCATTCCCACTGTTCCTGAAGTAATTTCAATTTCGGCGGAAGTCAGGCCCGAACATAGCTTCGCAGGCAAGGAGATCCCCAAGATCGAGTCCAAGTTAGGTGTCCGCGTGGCAATGGTTGACAGAGTTGATGAACACGGAGCTACTCAAATCATCGATCCTATTTCGATACAGACGATAGAGGCCGGCGACAGGATTTACCTGCTCCTGCTCAAGAAAGATCTGAAGAAGCTTGAGAAGAATCTCGGGAGCTGAAAATGCGCTGGGATGTCGTAGGTTTTGTATTGGGATGGACGATAAGAATAGTCGCCCTTCCTCTGGCTATTGTAGCTGCTTACAGTTGCTACCTGGCTGAATCAGAGGGATATGAGTTCGCAGCAAGGACGTATCTCCTGCCCCTTCTGATTGCAGCTGTGGTCGGTCAGGGACTGGTATCGCTCTCCAAAGGAGCAGACACTGCCTCAAGATTACGAGATAGGGAGGCGTTTGCATCCGTTGCCTTAGGCTGGATACCAGTGGTTCTTGTAGGCGCTCTCCCATATTGGCTTGGCGGGGTCTTCTATGGTCCGTTTCAGTTTTCTGACCCCGGCGTCGGGCTCTCTGATGTCTTACTCGGAGCTGTCCATTCGTGGTTCGAATCAATGTCAGGGTTCACCACGACCGGCGCTACCGTGATTGATCCCTCCACTAGCCCCCTATGCCAGGGTGTCACTGATTGCATAGGCTCTCAGCCAGAGAGCCTGATTCTTTGGCGCTCGGTCTCACAGTGGTTGGGAGGCATGGGGGTGATCATGCTCGGATTGCTGATCCTCTCCCAGGCACTGGGCGGAGGAATGACGCTAGCCAGAGCTGAATTGACCGGACCCACACTATCTCGGCTGGGCCCCTCGCTCCAGTGGACCGCCAGAAGGCTATGGACAATTTACATCGTTCTGACTGTCATCGAGATTCTTCTGCTCAGATTCGTGGGAGAGATGACCCTGTTTGATTCTGTCAACTACTCTCTAACTACGATGTCATCAGGGGGATTCGGGACTACTGATGGGGGAATAATGTCGTTTGGCTCCGCAACGATAGAGTCCATCATCATGGTATTCATGCTAATTACCTGCATCAATTTCAGTCTGCTCCACTTGATACTCGCAGGACGTTCAAGGGAGGCCCTTAGGGACGAAGAGTTCAGGGGCTATATCCTAATCATTCTAATCGCATGGCTGGCCATGTCTTTCAATCTACTCCGCTCCGGAGTTGAGGGGCAGGGGTTCCTGGAGACTATGAGACATACGGCATTCCAAGCAATTTCAATATCCAGTACCGGCTACTCATCTGCTGACTTCGCTTCCTGGCCGGTATTCAGCCAGTTCGTCCTCTTGCTACTGATGATTATTGGCGCGTCTGCCGGCTCGACGGGAGGCGGACTGAAGGTACTCAGAATAAGAATAGCATTCGAGCTCTCGAAGAGAGAGATTCTGAGGATAATTAGGCCCAGAAAGGTAGTCGCAATACGCCTCAATGGAGAGGTTCTGGATGATGGCAGAATATGGACGGTTCTTGGAATGCTGAGTTCTTGGACGGTCCTTGTGACAGCATCTATGCTTGCTCTGGCCTTACTTGAGCCATCTCTGGAAATGACCGATGTCCTGTCAATTTCGGTTTCATTATTGGGTAATACCGGCCCAGCTCTTGGGGCATTCGGGCCTACTGCGACATGGGCAGCACTAAGTGAACCATCAATGGTTGTAGCTAGTCTTTTGATGTGGCTGGGGAGGCTGGAACTTCTAACCGTCCTCGTCCTTCTACATCCGAAAACCTGGGGCGGCGATTAGTAGGAATCAAGAGTGAATTGGGTACCGTCACTGTTATCTGACTGCTTTTCATCACTGTCAACCACTTCCTCCGTTTCAATCACAGCCTCTCCCTCCGGCTCCCTTTCAGACTCATCAAAACTCTTGATGATTCTCTTTCCCTCTCTGCTACTTTTCGGTATCCCGTGCAGTGCAAGGTGATCCTCCACACTCAGTCCGAGATTTACAGATACCGAGAAGTCACTCGGGTCTCCTCCCAGAGAGCCGTCGTGCACCGCTAGTAAGATTGGCCAGATTTCCTCCCTGAACGATGACCTGCTAGTCGAAATGATATTTGCCATCTTCTCTACCACAGTTCTAGATCTCCAAGTCTCCCCTCCTCTGCGTAGGAAATCTGGAAAACCAAGGTAAGGGTCCGATGTTATTGGACTCTGTGACACTGCAGACTGAGAGGTCAGTGAAGAGCCCCAATACCATGATCTGAAGGCCCTGTTCGTGAATTTAGTGGCCAGCGATCTATCTGCCATCTCCATGGCAGGACTAATCCTTCGGAGGCTCTTGGAATCGAATACCGATTGGTTATTCCATGCAAACCATGCGAGCATCTGGTCAGGATCCTTGTCACTGTTAATCAATACAGCATTAGCCTCCTTCCCAGACTTGCTTGAGTAGACCTCCCTCATTGCCTTGAATACGTCAACTTGGACGTCTCTGACAGCCACCACAGACAAATCACCTACATCATCCGAAGAAATATGCCCATCGCTAACTGAGCATAGTGCCTGTAGATCTCTGACCAAAGCTCGTAAATCGCCTGGGTTAGATGAAAGAAGCTGTTCCAATGCTCCCGGGTCGATAGTAAAGCCCTCACTATCGAGTACCCTGTGTGCAATTTTCCTCATATCCAAATTACCGGCCCTCTTGAATTGAACAAGCTCAGCGTGTGACAGGACCCTATCCCGATTCCTCCTCCAGGACCGTCCCGAACCCCATAGCCTCATTGGATCATTACAAGTCATTATCACTGGCTGCTCTGTTACACTGAGGAGCCTTAGAAGCTCGGCCTTTCCGCCAGAATCCCCGACCAGCACAGGCCCATCCTCCTCTTTCGAGATCACCCTCTCCAGCCTATCTTCGGAAACCTCAGAGAAACCCCCTCCAAGGTGGTCCACCTCATCTAGAAGAATCACGGTTTTCCCTTCTTTGTTCGTGCCACCAGAGAAAGCATCCAGGGAAATGTGCTGAGATCCCCTTGTGGCTGATTTCCTAATCGCGGCTGCATTCCTCTCTTCCGAGGCATTCAACTCTATGATCATCCAATCCCGCTCTTTCGCAATAGCCTTCGCCAATGTTGTTTTGCCAACTCCCGGTGGGCCTGAAAGCAGGATGCCCCTTTTCACGGGTCTATTCCCCGTCTCCCATTGGTCCAGCCACCTTCTTATGACTCTCATTTGAGTATCGTTGCCCTCCATTTCACGAAGGCTGGAAGGCCTATGGCGCTCAGTCCAGTCCTCGTCACCCGCGACCATCATCGCGTTGTGAGAGCGGAGCCCCTTGAAGATTCGCAGTCAGAACATACTGTCCAGGCTTCTGGTACGGAGGCATTCTATAGCCATCTCCATCGGCACTCTGATCTGCATCTGATCGTCCCTCCTGCGTATGGTCACAGTCCCGTCATCGACAGTAGAATGATCAACAGTAATCGCCCATGGAATTCCAATTTCATCAGCCCTAGCATATCTTCTACCAATTGACCTTGAGGTGTCAATATCGGCCTTAATTCCGGGGATTCTGTTTATCTCAGAGGCCAACTTCCTTGCTATTCCGTCCATCCCATCCTTGTCGAAGAGGGGAAGTACCGATACATCGAATGGAGCCACATTCTCATCCAGTGAAAGTATGGTGTACTCTTCACCCGACTTACCGCTTTCGTTGAATGCGTGATCGATTACATGCCAAATTATCCTGTCAATGCCGAATGCGGGCTCGACAACATGGGGAGTGAACCACTCGCCGTGTACGTTTACCTCCTCGGCCCTTCTTGTCACCATCTCCGGAGTAATCTCAACAGAGCTACCATCAGCAATTTCGAGTGAGAATGGCATCTCCTCGGGAATTTCTTGCAATCCCGAAAGAGCATCAGATACATCCGAAGCCTTACCCTTGAACATCGGGCCAATGACCGAACCATTCGGTGAAAGGACATCCCTCTTCACTAGGATCGGCTGCGAATACTGCCTCCATCCTCTAAGCAGGTTCGTACCAGAGTGCTCTTCATGTGACTCCAAGTCATGACAAGTCCTGTTTGCAATTCCGACACACTCGATCCAGCCATACTCGCCAAATATCTCACAGTCCCAGCAGTCCGATGCGTAATGGGCCATTTCCGTGCCGGTATGTTGCCGGAATCTAATCTTCGAACTATCGACACCTATTGCCACAAGAAAATCCCATGTTCTTGCCATGAACCAAGCCACGGTTGGGTGCTTGATGATGCCCCCATCCAAAGCTTCTGAAAAGGTAATGTTGTGGTTTCCAGATTGCCCTCCATCTGGGTCGGGAACCAAAGAAACAGCAGTTTTCCAGTCACGCAAGTCCACTTCCGGCGGATCCTCGGGGTCAATGAAGTACTCTAGCTCTGCCATGTTGAACTCCCTGAGCCTGATCATGCCCTGCCTTGGGCTGATCTCATTCCGATAACCTCTACCAGTTTGCAATGCGCCGAATGGAAGCTTCTGCTTGAAATGCCTGTATAGGGATGGGTACAGCATGAACATGCCTTGCGCGGTTTCAGGCCTCATGAATGCCTCACGGCCACCCCTCATTGCACCAATAGTAGTCGGAAACATGAGGTTCATTGGCCTAGCAGGACTCCACCCAAACTCCCCGCAGTTCGGGCATGGAACATTATTTTCGGAGATTACCTCATCGATCTCAATGCCAGAAATAGAATCTGGACTGGGATGCAAACCCTCGATCAGATGATCACTCCTGAATATCGCCTCGCAAGAAATGCACTCCGACATGTAGTCGTTGAACTCCCCAACGTGCCCACTGGCCACAAGCACCTCCTTCGGGGTTATGGAGGGCGAGTCAATTTCTACGATATCTCCGTGACTGGTCCAGTGATCAATCCACGATTGCACCACCTTTCTCTTGATTCTAGCCCCAACTGGGCCGTAGTCAATCAATCCAGAGACTCCTCCATATATCTCAAAAGAGGGGAGGATTATCCCCCTCCTCCTCATCATCGATGTTAGACGCTCCAATCTACCCTCATCGGACATGTTCGAGTCATCGACTCTCCCATCCCGCTTTCAAGCCATCCTAGTATTATGCCGCAAGAGTGGCCATACTGCACGAATAAGGGCTCCGCCACTTACACTGAATGTGTGCGCTGAGAGGCTAACATTGATGTATGTACACGATGCCCGGCAACTGTTAGGTGTACGTGAAAATGCCAATTATTGAGTACATAGATGACCGTATGGAAACTGAGGAGCTGTTGGAAAGGCTCAGTCAGCCCGTCAGGAACTGGTTCATGGACAAGTTCCCAGATTTCACCGAGCCCCAGAAAGTAGCCATCCCTAGGATCCTGAAGGGTGAACATCTCCTGCTATGCTCTCCAACAGGATCGGGAAAGACCCTGACTGCATTCCTAACGATTATTGATGACCTGGTCAGGAGATCCTTGGACGGTTCTCTTTCGGACTCGGTTCAATGCGTGTATATTTCACCAATCAAGGCCCTGGCAAATGATATTCAGAAGAATCTAATTGGCCCTTTAGAAGAAATAAAGGAGAGGTACCTTCCAAGTAGGGCAAAGGAAATCAAAGTCGGTCTAAGAACGGGAGACACACCTCAGAGTGAGAGGGAAAAGATGCTGAGAAAACCTCCTCACATACTAATCACCACTCCTGAATCACTTGGCCTAGGCCTTGCATCCAAGAGGTTCAGGCCTATTCTCGATGAAATGAAATGGCTAATTATTGACGAGATGCACTCCTTGGTTCCGACAAAGAGGGGTACGCACCTGTCCCTCAGTATGGCATTAATGGACTCTGTAGTCTCTTCAGAGGTTCAGAGAATTGGAATCAGCGCGACAATGGAGCCTCTCGATGCAGTGGCCGAGTTCCTAGTCGCCAGTGACTCTAGAGAGAGAGACGAAGACAATCCAGAAGTTCAGAAGGTCGCGATAGCAAAAATTTCCGGAGATAGGGAACTTGATCTTGATATCATACTCCCCACACCTAGATTCAGTTCGACGCCCGTGAAGGAGATTCTTGACCACAACATAGACAGGATCAAGGAACTAGTCGAGGCTCATACGACCACTCTGGTCTTCGTCAATACCAGGAATATGACAGAGACATTCGTGCAGAAGCTGAAGGTAGCAGGTTTGGAGGGGGTGGAAGGTCACCACGGTTCGATGGACAAGGCCATCAGACTAGATGTCGAGAGCCAACTGAAGAATGGATTACTAAGATGCGTGGTTTCTTCTTCCAGTCTCGAAATGGGGATAGACATAGGCTCAGTTGACTTAGTTATACAAGTGGGCTCTCCAGGGTCAATAGCTACGGCACTACAGAGGATAGGTCGTGCTGGGCACCAAGTCGACGGCCTTCCACGCGCCAGGTTCCTCCCAACATCGCCACACGATTTACTCGAGGTCGTCGCTCTTCAAACGGCAATCTTGGAGGGGGAAATGGACCTTCTCAAGTTCCCAGAAAACTGTCTTGACGTATTAGCGCAGTTCCTCATCGGACTCACTATTATCAAAGAATGGGACATCGACGAAGCATTCGAGCTATTTTCCTCATCATGGCCGTACAGGTCGCTTCCCTATGACGACTACATCGAAGTTTTGGACATGCTCGATGAGGAGCGAAGGCTATGGCTAGACTGGGAGGATAACAAGTTCGGAAAGAGAGGCTTTGCTCAGATGATTTACTACACCAATATTGGTACTATCGCCCCCGATAACAACTACCTAGTTTTCACAGGTGACGGGACTCTTGTCGGACAGCTTTCCTCCTCCTTCGTCTCAAGCCTGAGGAACGGTGATGTGTTCCTTCTAGGAGGCTCGACATACAGGGTAGCGAGCATCAGGGGAACTAGGGTAAACGTAACTCCGGCTACCGGATACCGGCCAACTATACCCTCCTGGACCGGCGAGGCAAATAGCAGGACTCACGAACTCAGTCAAGCGGTTCTGAAACTGCTAGGGCACGTATCAGTCGGAATCAGGATGGGAGAGGATTCCGAGCCACTTCTCATGGACGCATTGGGCCTCAATAAGCCTGTAGCTCTAGCATTGAAGCAGTTCCTAGATGAACACTCTGCGACGACATTCCAGGTCCCATCTAATGATAGGATACTGGTTGAGCAGGTAGAGGCCCCTCTCCCCACCTACGTTGTCACGACCTGCAGGGGCAGATCGTTCAATCTGGCACTCGGCTATCTTTTTGCTGGAATAGCCGCCAAGGACAATGTCATAGTTCACGAGTTGTCCTTTGATGAGAACGGATTCATGGCAAAGCTAAGCCACGAGGTAGAGATATCAAAAATCCCCGATGTTTTCAGGAATGACACAAGTGAGGAAGTCCTACAGCGCTATCTCATGGATTCACAACTTTTCTCGAAGAGATTCAGGGAGGTTTCTTCCAGGAGTATGCTGAATCCCCGTAGGATAGGGGCAGAGGAAGTGAGTCCCAAGCAGTTCCAGCAAAAGGCAGAGTCAATCATGACTAAACATAGGCAGATGGAAGGTTCAGTAATCATTCGAGAGGCAATGAATGAGATCATGAATGGCGATCTGGATATGAAGCAGCTAAGGAACTTCATATCCCGGATGGATAGTGAGGATGTCAGGATTGTTCATCGTAGGGTGAAGATGCCATCCCCTCTTGGAATGACACTTTTCATGTCTGCCTTCGAAGATCTTCTGAGTCTAAGAACTCGTGCATATCTGATCAAGGACGTCGATCCCGAGATCCTAAGGAGGCTGCTCGGGGCTCGCTCATTAGCCACTGATCTCGATAAGGAGAAAATCGGTGAGTATTACCAATCAAAGGTCGCTGTTCCAAATGACGCACTTAGCTTACTTAGGCTAATGGATATGGGAGGTGGTTTGGAAAGACAACTCACACACCCGCTTTACAGCGAGAAGCTCAAGGGTTTGGAATTCGAGACACTGCGAGGTTGGGTCCATGAACTGGCCGAGAGGGGACTCATCACAAAGGTCCGAAATACAAATCACGATCAAATAGATGACAAGTGGTTCTCGATGAGGATGGCCAGTGTCCATGGCACCCTAGGGTGCCTCGCTGTGGCCGGCGCATCCGAGATGGATGATTTGAGGGCCCTGTACACCGGAGGGATGACCTATGAGATGGCTGAAGGATTCAAGGGGTCCGAACCGGAAAAATGGGTAGAGTCAAGTTTGTCGGATCCTCTTGATTGCCTAAGGCTAAAGCTCCTGGACATGTTGGGTTCCGAGGGCCCCCAGACTCTTGAATCACTGAGCGACAGGCTCCCTTTCCCCCTGGCCCAAGTAGAGTCAGTTCTTCAGGAGCTAGAGATGAGGAATCTAGTATCCATAGGTTTCTTCACACAGACAGACGAGGGGGAGTTCATCCTGAGGGTCGATGAGTATAGGATCACGGGAGGAAGTGTCGATGTTGTCGACTATAGGACCTTGCAGACCCTTCTACTCCAGAAATCATTCACCCGGTTCGAAGAGCCCTCCGAGGCAATTAGATCACTAGCTCTTATCCAGAGGAGAGACGAATTGCTGCATCGGGTTGAGAACTACAGGTTCAGGGACTGGAAAGACATCAAACATGACCCGGACGTGTTCAATGGAAGACTCCTTCACAATAGAGTCGGATATACGACTAGAGACCAACTCCCAATGCTTCAGGGGCTGAGGACTGAGCCTTGGTTGGGCGCGCTTGAAACAGAGCTTCTGGAAAAGATTCCAGAGGAAGGAATAACTCGTACTGAGCTATTCTCTGAGTACCCCCGGGGCAAGGAGAATCAGCACATCCAGAAGAGCCTCAAACGGGCACTGGCTAATCTGGAGAGGCAATTGGTGGTAGCCAAACAATTCCTCGATATGCCAAACAGGAGGAGGTCAATAGCGATCTTCCGGAAGGTTCACGGGGCAATAGATGCAATGCCTTTCCCACAGGCTCTCTCGACGTTAATCAAAAAAATCGGCCCTGTCAGATTACACACTCTCCGCTTCTTCGTAAGCAGACCAGTGGAGGAATTGGCCGAAGTACTCAGAGATCTAGAATCCGATGGAAGTATTTGCCGGGTAGTGGCACTGCAACCAGATCCAACCGATTACTACGCCTCCCATGAGGACGCCGAGAAGCTCCTATCTCTCATGCCTGAGGACAGGCAGATGCGAATCCTATCCCAGTCAGATCCATTCTGCAGTAGATTCATCCAAGAGGTTAGGATGATTCTGAAACAGGGCTGGTATCACCCGGTTTTCAAGGGGGTAGACCCCATTGGAAGAATATTGATGTTCGTGGTCAACGATTACCTGGAGATTAAGGATATCAATATCCCGCATTCATATCTGGACGAGTTCAAAGTGGCGTTTAACGACTTACTTGACAACTACCGAGACAGACTAGTAGACGTCTCAGTCATTCATGCTTTCAACGGTGTTCCCGTGCATGACTGCGATGAAAACATACAGTCGATCCTCTCGGAATTGGGCTTCTCATCGATGGGCGATGATGAAAGATACATCAGAGGGGGCATAGTGGAGCCAAGGCCACGTCAGGAAATCAATAGGAGGCTATTCCACCGGCACAATGTACACCAGAATAGCCGTTGGGAGAATGAGACGTTCGCCCTCAAGGAGATCGACGAGCTCAGAGACGACTTCGCACTCAGGGGACGCTGCGAAATGTTCCGTGTCGACCTTCAGTCAATGGCGGCCACTGAGCAACTCCACCAGGGAACAAACCTCAGAGGCCATCAGGTTTGGGCCAGACTACCTCACTTCCAAAGACTACTGACGATTAGGAACATGCAGCCCGAAGATGACGTATTGGGAATCCTCGATTTCTTCAGCAACCACAATGATCCCTCGGTTTTCATGGAAAGATTGGCGATGAAGAGGGGTGAATTCAGGAAATTGATTTCTCCCTTGGTAAGAAGTGGCCACCTAGTCCAAGACTATCGTGGCGGTTTCAAGACTGTGAAGCCCCTCAAGGGAATCGATCTATGGCAGATCAAGAGCGACTATCTTAGAGACATGGTCGAGGAGTACCCAGTAATTACGATGAAACAGTTCGAAAGGCTCGCCGGCCCATCCTTCGCTCCTGAGGAGATAAGCGATGTTTTGCACGAGTTCGAGGATGATGGTACTCTGATCAAGGGCTTCCTTGTAGATGATCAACATGATGTTTCTTGGGGCCGTAAGGACCTGTTAGAATCCGAAGGAATAACACGGACAAGAGATCTTGTAATACCTCCATCGGATTCCCTCATTCACTACTTCGGAGGAATACTCAGGGAGAAGTTCGGATTCGGCTCTGCATACCTGGTATTCCACAAGGAGGAGCCAATTGCCGCGTTCAAGGCCAACACTAGGAATGGGACAATAGACGTCACAGATTTCGTTGGGGACTCTGAGCTTGAGAAGGAGGCCCTCAGGGTGATGAAAGAATTTGCATGGGAGCACCAGATGCCACTTACAGGCGAGCTTTACGAGAAGCTCAGATCAAGATGACTTCTCTGTATCCGGTACTCCAATAAGGTCCGTCAAAGGCTTTAGAATCCTCAGAATATGCTTATGCAACTCCGGTAATATGTCAAACAGTGCTATTGCCATCAGGAACATCGCAAACAGACTCGCAAACTTCGCGGCATAACTATGTGTGAAATCGAACATCCCAATGCCCAAAAACGTCCAGTTGACATAGGTATCGCTAAGCCAAACAATTCCAGCATTCCTGAATACATTCAGAACGTGTATGGTCGGTAGTACAATCAGAAGTGCGCGCACTCGTCGCTTCCAAGAAGCAGATCTGAGAGCGAAAATGGCGCCAACGAAGATTATCATAGATTGAAGTCCAGAGCAAGCAAGGATGAAACTGACGCTGACTGGGGTCCCATCAGAGTGGCTAAATGGGACAAAGAATCCACTTTCGCCAAGTGGTTGAGTCAAGATCCACTTGCTACCTTCCCACTGTGATGCTAGAACATCCCCCTCTGGTAGATCAACCCTCATCTGTCCTACTTCGTAGGACCCCATTCCCGCGAATTCGAGTAGCCATTCAGTGCTGTGGGCAGTGAAGCTAACAAATGCCATGTTCAATATTGGTACACTGTAGACGGTGTAGTATGGTATTACTGACCATACGACTGCCCCCCTGAGCCAAACCAGGGAATCAGGAGCCATTTCCCAGTTCCTAACTTCCCAAATTCCCAGCGCAATGCCGGCCGGCAAGGCACCAGCCGTCATTGCCACCAGTATCGGATCGGATATTTCCACGAAATGCGATGACTGCAGGTAGAAGAACAATCCTAGAAGTGACCACCCTATTGCCGAGCAATAGGGCGCGTAAGGCCTATTTTGGAAGTGAAATCCTACTCCTAGGAGAATTGCCCCAAACCAGCAGAATGACAGTCCCAACGTGAATCCAGTAACCCCAATCGCCTCTGCCAAAGAGCCGACCATCGCCCCCACTGGCTCCTCCATATGTGCCAATGAGTCATCAACCCGTAAATATGATGCCCTCAACGGATAGCCCGGTAAACACATGGCATTCGACTTCGAGGAGTTCGCAAATTCCTACATTTCGGACCTCAAGAGGACTCTAGACGAGCTTCCCATGGGTGCAGTTTCATCCTTCTGGGAGATGGTAGAAACAGTCAGATCTTCTGGTGGCAGTGTCCATTTCATAGGTAATGGGGGTAGTGCAGCTACGCCATCACACAGTGCAGGCGATTGGTCCAAAGAACTCTCTTTGAGGACGCTTTCACATTCTGATAATGCCTCATCTCTCACCGCGTGGGCGAATGATACTGACTACTCTAACGTATTCGTTGGGCAGTTGTCAACTTTCATCAGAGAAGGTGACTTGGTGGTGGCATACAGCGGTTCAGGAAATTCCGAGAACGTATTGAACGGCATTTCTTTCGCCAAGGAAAATGGATGCTCTACCGCTGCAATCACGGGAAATTACCTAGGCATGGAGGGTGGAGCACTGGCCAAAACTGTAGATGTAGCAATTGTTGTTCCAACGACATCAATGGAGAGGATCGAAGACGTTCAGCTAGTACTGAATCACATCATCAAGGAAGCCGTCAAATCGAACAATGGGTTGTGATACAATGCTCCCACCCCAAAGGGACTCAGGAAAACTCGAACGACCCCTTGTCATGCATCCACTTCCCTATGAAGGAGAGTGGGATGGGAGAATTGCATACCTGGACAGGGACGGTGTCATCAACAGAGGTTTCGAGGACTATGTCAATACAGTCGATGAAATCGAAATCCTACCTTTGGCAGCTACCTCTATTGGCGAATTGAGAAGGTCGGGATTCAGGGTTTGTGTGGTAACCAACCAGTCACCCGTCGGTCGGGGCCTATGGACCAGGGACAACCTTGCATCAATCCATACCGAGATCCGTAGACTACTCCTGCTGGAGGACAAGGACGCACATCTGGACCTAATTCTGCATAGCCCCTATGCACCATGGGAGAACTCGTGGGCAAGAAAACCCAATCCTGGGATGCTCGAGGCATCCAGGCAAATCATGGAGGCTGCTCATTCCAACCCGTCTTTATCGGATCTGACCATTCTTTACGGCCCGGATTGGAAAGATAGGCCATCCGAGGAGGATTCGGTCATGGTCGGAGACAGGGATGTCGACATGGGGGCGTCCGACGCATTCGGAGTAACTGGTATTAGGTGCAATCCCGATGATGGGATTAGCGGGGTAATCGATTCAATCCTGGGGTGATCAGGCTGACTAATTCACAGCGTACCATTGCAATGATCGGACTGGATGACACGGATCACCCAGAAGTGGGATGCACCACCCACGCTTTCAACGAACTCATCGCTAGGATATCCGAAGAAACCCCGTCCGAAGTTATGGAAAGGAGACTAGTGAGGCTCTGGCCATTCGCTTCTAGAAGAACTAGGGGCAACGGAGCCCTATCTGCTATGATTTCAATAGAATCAGGCTCCATATCAGATCTTGAGGGAGTCTGCGGAAAATGGTTTGAAGACTTATGCGAATCAATTTCTGAGCACCCTGAAAGTGGGACCCAAGCATCTCCTTGCTTGGTGATTGCATACAACCAGGCCCCCGAGTCATGGTACTGGGAATCTGTAAGAGGGGAAGTTGACTTGGAGAGTAGGAGGAAAGAGGTGGGGGATTTTGATGCGAAGACATTCGAGTTAGGTGAAGGCTGGGGGATAATTGGTGCGTCGGCAGCAATTTCCTGGGTGCCCGATGAACACTCATCATGGGAACTGATTGCATGGAGGGATCAAGCAAGGATCGGAACACCACGGGATGTGAAGCACGAGGCTGTACTTGACATGGCCCAAAAGCATCCTGAAACCTTCCTAAATAGGGACCCTACGAAGAATAAGGGTTTGATCGCACCAAGGACGCCTTGTCCAGTTCTGTACGGTATCAGAGGCGAGTCAAGCAATTCAGTAACGGAAGCGCATCTCTGGATGCAGAAAAGGAATGATGTCGAAGTCAGCCAAACATGGGCCTCCCACAGAACCAATCAGATGTCAGATGATCATTTGATCGGCATAGGCAAGGGGACAGTACTTACGCTTCCACATGAAGGCAGGGGGGCACATACTAATCTCCAGGTCATAACCAACGGTAGAACGAACAGTCTGGTGGTATTCAAGGAAGGGGGACAGGTCAACAAACTAGTCAGGCAATTAATACCGGGAGATCAGATTAATTGGCTGGGACTGGAAGCCCCCGATGGCTCGATACACCTAGAGAGGGTAGCGTTATGCTCTGCTGCACCAAGAGTTTCATCCCGCCCCTCGTGTTGTGGCAAGACGATGAGGAGTGCAGGAAGGCACCAATCCCTGAGGTGCCTCGTCTGTGGTGACACAATGGAGAAGATTTGGCTGTCCGAGCCATGGTCTCCAGAGGGAGTCTCTTCGACATCCGGATGGTTCGAACCATCACCCTCTCAGAGAAGGCATCTCGCTAAGCCACTAGATCAGGGGATTCCAATATAATTTGGCGTGATGAATATGGCCGAATCAACCGAGACTCTTCTTCAGGCAATCCTCATCATAAGCGCCCTGGGTCTTTTATGGCTCATTCTGAGGAGAAAATCATCAAAGACCATGGACGAAAATAGCGAATACTCTGGATCTGCCAGAGATCCGCAGTCACTTTCTGAACCAACCCCCGAAGCACTTTCCGAGCTTGATAGGTTGATTCAGAAAAAATCAGACAGGTGAGAGCCCGTACTCGTCCATTCTAAGAAGGGTATCGCCACTATCGTCAGAGAGAATCCTGTGTGACTCCCTAGTGGGATGCCCAAGTAACATAAGAGAACGCATTTTTGCAGAAATCACAACTCCTCCCCTGGCAACTAATCCGGGACCACTCCCAGACGCATTTACAACAGCTGATGATGTGGCAATAACTCCACAATCGGATGTTTCTATGATTCTAATCAGTGAATCAATTTCCACCTTCTTGGCTCTACCGGTGGGTCCGCACCAGTCATCAATTATTACGAGGTCATCGGTTTCTAGATGCCTAATATTTTCGATTAAGACCTCCTCAATCATAGCCAAGTGGTTGCCGAACTCAATAACTCTGAAATCCATTAATCTGTCCCTATCCAAATCCTCCATAATTTTGGAAAATCTGACTTGGTCTGGAGTTTTCATACACGACCAAATTACGCGACCACCACTTTCTAGAACGTCATTGGCCATATTCAAGCAAAGCGTAGTTCTACCTGCCCCTGGCTCAGACGATAGATGCACAGCCCCTCGTCCCAAATCTATCATAGACATTGCACTGTAACTACGCGAATGAGTATTACTGACCCCTTTCGTATTATTTCTCGGAAAACAATATTGTACATCCACCTCTAATCAGTATCATGAGCGATGCCCCCAAAGGCCTCGAGAGAATCCCCCGGAGACCCCCTCCCGACTTTGAGGAGACCGAGTCAGGAATTCTCGAAGGCATCACCGAATCCGGTTTCCTCAACGTGGCCTTGGATGACGTAAATCAATACGGCCCACATGCCATGATTGTGTTACTTGGGATTGTAGCTGCCGTGACAGCAGTGGTGTTGATGGCAGCAATGTTCGTAATCTAATCCATCATCCCTCTAGCGATGGATATCGCATTATCCACTATTTCTCCGGATACTCCAAGATGCCCTCGTGGATCAAATAACTCTTCCAATTGATCTCCGTCAAAAATTGAAGAAATTGACTCCGAGGAAGCGCATACATCCTTCAGATGTACTCCCTTGCCCATGGCTTGCATCGAAGCAGCCCGCAACTCCTCATGCGCTTGATCTCTCGGCATCCCAGAATCAACCAAAGCTAGCATCAGCCTCTCTGCCATTACTAGGCCGTCTTGACTTTCGATATTCTCTAGCATCTTATCTCTATTGACGACTAATCTAGATAGCACCTTGTTACACTTGTCAAGGATATCATCCAAGAGTATCATTGAGTGAGAGAGCGTGAATCTCTCCGATGATGAGTTCGCTAGATCTCTCTCATGCCACAGAAGTGCGTTTTCATATGATGGAATAATCATCGACCTCACAATTCTGGCGAGTCCACATGCATTTTCTGCCGTTATTGGGTTCTTTTTATGCGCCATCGTGGATGACCCTACCTGCTTCTCGATATCGAATGATTCAGCGACCTCTCCTATCTCGCTTCTCTGCAGATTCCTGACCTCCTGCAGAATCTTCTCTATGCTAGTCGCAACATTAGACATCCACCCTACCCATTCTATGTATCTGTCTCTTCCAACGACCTGAGTCGTAGCAACAGGAATCTCAAGCCCAAGTTCAGTGAGAATCAAGCTCTGAAGCTCGATAGCCCTCTCTCCCTGTGCGGCACCTGTCCCAACTGCCCCCAGGAACTTTCCCGTGGTGGCTCTCGGAGCTAACTCGTCCAGCCTTTCCATATGCCTGCGAAACTCATCGATCCATACAGCAACCTTCAGTCCGAAAGTTATGGGGACAGCGGCTTGCCCGTGAGTCCTACCTAGCATGATAGTATCTCTTTCCCTCTCTGCCATTTCACACATGGTCAAAATCAATTGTCTGACCATTTCCCTCTGCATCTCTATGCTATGCTTGATTTGCAGTGCAACAGCCGAATCGACAATATCGTTACTTGTAGCCCCGAGGTGAATGCACCAACCCGCATCACCTGCCACCTCAGCCATCGCCTTAGTGAGTGCCATAATGTCATGCCTAGTCTCAGCCTCGATTTCATCGACCCTGTCAGCCGTGACAATCCCCGGATCTGAAATATCTGCTATGATATCATAGTGTTCCGGGCTAACCCTGCCCATCTTGCTATGGGCCCAAACTAATGCTCTTTCGACCTCTAATTGCCTAGAATGCCTTCCTTCACGAGACCAGATTGCCTTGGCCTCTTCTCGCCCATACCTGTAGTCCAGAGGTGATACTGACATACTTCCCCGTGACGTTCCGACCCCCGTCCCCTGTTTGAGTCTAGCGCACTGAGGTTAGTGATGCATATTTGATATTCCAGACCCCTCTACGCCCCTCCCACACAACATCCCCGTCCACCTGAATTGCGCGTTGCATATGTGGCGCCGCTAGAACCAGAGTCTCAAACTCCCCTCCCTCGCCATCGATATTGAACCTATATTTTCTTGAAAGATCCTTTAGTTTACCGACACTCTCCTTCCCAAGTGAGGCACCCAGCCACTCAGCTCCAAGCCCCTCCGAGGAGACAGAGGCTATTCGAACGTCGAAATCGTGTTCGTACAGGGAATCCATATGACTTTCCGATGAGTTATGCCACAGGGGACAGAAGGAACGAACGTCAAGCCTCTCGCACATCTGCTCTATCCTAGTCTTCTGAAAATCAGATCTAAGGGCGCCGGAAACGATCGCATCAAACTGCAGAGTCCCCTTGTGAATCTCTATCTCCGAAGAGTCCCAGCCCCCTGGCCAAGTGTCCTTCATTGCCTGTTCCGGATCAGTGAAACCCCTGAGCCCCTCTTCCAAATCCCCCATTTCCTTCTCTTTGTCCCCCGAGGTGAGTATCGGAAGCCAGGGAATTCCAGCTGATGCCGCCTGCATTCCAGCTATTGCAACTCCTTGAGTTTGGAACATCATTGAATCGTCCCCAGTCACACACATCGTGGCAATTGCCTTGACTTCCCAGCCCCTCATTATTGCCCACCAAGTGGAATATGCCGAATCTTTCCCTCCCGAACCGAGGATCACGACTCTCATGCGTGTGCCTGCGGGTTGAAGCGCTTGAATGCCTCGATGGATGAGCCTTTGTACAACCAACCTTGATAAGAGGCCGATGAGGCATGGGACTCGATAGCATGCAGCCAAGCGGACGTGGATACGACTCATCAGTAGGAACTTTTTCGCCAGACGGACGTCTTCACCAAGTGGAGTACGCACGAGAGTCAGTAAAAAGAGGATCAACGACAGTAGGACTGAAATTTCGTGACGGAGTCATACTGATTGTGGCAAAAAGGATTCCAAGCAGGCTTGTAATTCCAGATTCAATTGAGAAAATGTACCAGATTGATGACCACATCGGGATCACCACTTCTGGTCTGGTTGCAGATGCTAGACAACTAGTCGATAGAGCCAGAGTTCAATGCCAGATCAACAGAATGACGTATGGGGCCCAGATAGATGTAACATCCCTCGTAAAGAAGATGTGTGACTACAAGCAGTCCTTCACGCAATATGGTGGAGCGAGGCCTTTTGGTACTGCATTGCTAATCGCAGGAGTCGATTCCGATGGCACGCATCTTTTCGAAACGGACCCCTCTGGAGCCTATGGTTCGTACCAGGCAGGTGCCATTGGTAGCGGCCGCAGTGAGGTAATCGCTTACTTCGAGGAGAAGTGGAAGCCCGGAATGACGGAGAACGCCTCGATAAAGATCGGACTCGAAGCCCTGTCTGATACACTTGAGGAGGGTCTTTCCGGTGACTCAGTAGAGATTTGCGTCATCGACTCCAGCGGATATAGGGAGCTATCTTCCGAAGACACAGACAAGCATCTAGCAAAGTTGTAGGGTCGTCAGTGGCAAGCACTATCCCCACAACCACCCTCGGCATCACGAGGGAGTCCACTGGTCAGCCTAGACGATGCAGTCATCGCGCGAATTGAGAAAGGCGGTAGCAGGTACGAGATACTGGTAGACCCCGATCTTGTAGATGTATGGAAAAAAGACCCCTCTTCTGTAAGCATGGATGATTTACTTGCAATAGGTGAAGTTTGGACAGACTCGAAAAACGGAGAGAGACCAACCTCTGATGCTCTGGAGAATGTCTTCGGATCGAGTGAACTTGAAGCCTGCGTGACTAAAATTCTGAGAGAGGGCAGCATACAGCTAACAACGATTCAAAGGAAGAAGATGGTCGAAGAAAAGAGACTACAGATTATCAGTGAGATCGCCAGTACCGCAACCGACCCCAAGACGAAGATGCCACATCCCCGAACCAGAATAGAAAACGCTCTCGATGAAGCTAGATTTTCGGTCGATCCGTTCAAATCCGTAGAAAGTCAAGTGAGTGAAGCAATAAATGTCCTGAAGCCTCTAATTCCTCTACAATTCATCACAGTTAGGCTTGCATTCAAGATTCCTGGGAGCTCATACGGATCTGTTAATCAGATGCTCCGCGACTCCGTAATGAGGGAAGAATGGCTCTCAGACGGTACTTGGGCCTGTGTTATCGAGGTACCAGGGGGGATGAAAAACGAGATCATTAGCAGGGTTGCCAGCAGAGCATCTGAGGCAGAAGTAAGAGAACTCGACTGAATAATCACCGTAGGTGGTAGCATCAACGGTTATGAAGGGCTGGCCGGTCGCGCGGCCCGATACTATGAGTAGAGAGAGCAGCGCGGACGGACCGCGAGACTCACGACGAGACCTCGTCGTCGTGCCCGGGGAAGACCTCGGTGTATCTGAGGGACATGAGGCAGGGCACGGAGTCCTAGTTGTCGACGGCCGCCTCAAATCGACGAAACAAGGACGAATGAACAAGAAGGGCAACACTGTCACAGTAGAGCCACTTCACACCACATACATGCCCAGGCCGGGAGATTTGGTCATTGGGCACATTGAAGGTTGTACGAACAATATCTGGTTCGTCGACATAGATGCCCCCTTCAATTCCATACTTCCCATGAGCCTCGGGCCTGCCAAGGTAGAATTTGGCGGAACAAGAAAAGTTCTGGACATTGGAGACTCAATTTTATGTAGAGTTCAGGAAGTAGAGGAGACTCACCAGAGTGTTGTCACAATGAAGGGCCTTGGTCTGAGGAAGATCAAGTCTGGTGCGCTCGACGATGTCGACCCGCATCTTCTAGGCAGACTCATTGGCAAGGGGGGTAAATTCCTGAAGGACCTGAAACTCGAATCCGAGTGTAGGATAGTCGTTGCTGAGAATGGACGATTATGGATAGACGGTGAAATAGATGGGATATTCAAGGTGAGGAATGCTCTGAAGGAGTTATCTCACGAAGCGAGACAAGTTGGAGGTGTTAATTGATGGGCGGATATGGAGACGTACAGATGATAGATGAGAATGGCCTTAGAATGGATGGTAGAAAGCCGGGCGACGTACGGCCAATAACTATCGAAACCGGTGTTGTGCCAGTGGCCGATGGTTCCTGCAGGATGATATGGGGCACCAATGAGGTAATTGTCGCAGTATATGGTCCAATGGAGGCTCATCCAAGGAAAATACAGAGACAGGATAGAGCAGTATTGGATGTCGCATACAATATGGCGCCATTCTCTACAACAGACAGGATAAGGCCCGGATTCAACCGACGCAGTAGGGAGATAAGCAAGGTAACAGCAGACGCTCTCGAGAGTGTTGTTTTACTGGAGCTTTACCCACGCTCAAAGATTAGAATCGGCATCGAGATAGTTTCTGCGGAGGCTGGAACCAGGTGCGTGGGATTGACCGCAGCTTCGGTGGCACTGGCCGATGCAGGCATACCTATGACGGATCTAGTAGTCAGCGTCGCTAGTGGCAAAATCAATGATGTTGTGGTTTGTGATCTAAACAAGGAAGAAGATAACTATGGCGAGGCCGACCTTCCAATGGGGGTCCTGCCCAACACAGGCGAGCTAGTATTCCTCCAGATGGACGGCGATCTTTCCCCTGATGAATTCAAGCAGGCTTGGGATTACAATATGGATGCCGCTATGGAAGTTCACAAATTAATGGTCGAAGCTCTCAAGGGAGGTGGGAACTGATGTCAGTACCTCTAGTTCCAAATCTCCTCAGAGCTCATCTGTCCGATCTAGCGTTGAATGACTCGAGATTGGACGACAGGAGTCAGTGGGATGGCAGAGATGTCAAACTCGAGACTGGTATTCTCGCGCGAGCAGAGGGATCGGCTAGGGTGACCATGGGTGACACAATAGTACTTGCAGGGGTGAAGTTCCAGATCATGACACCTTATCCCGATCGCCCCAATCAGGGTGGTCTGATGTGCTCATGCGAAGTCAGGCCAATAGCAGGACGCCACTGGGAAGCAGGGCCACCCAGTCCACAGTCTATCGAGCTTGGAAGGGTCGTCGATCGTGGCATAAGGGAATCTGGATGCATAGACGTAGACGAACTATGCATAATCCCCGGAGAGAAGGCATGGCAAGTAATCCTGGACTTACACGCTATATCAGACGACGGCAATCTTTTCGATGCATTCGCTTTGGCAGGAATCGCTGCTCTCAGGGATGCTACAATACCGGCAGAAAGGTTCGAGATCGGAGAGGATGCCCCACTCAAGGTGTCCAAGACGCCAATAATGTGTTCATATCATAAGGTAGGGGGCAGATTTGTTTACGATGCATCTTACAGAGAAGAGCTCGGCGGCGATGAGAGGATCCACATCACCCTTGGTGACGATGATCACGTCCATTCGCTCCAAAAGGGTCTAAAGGGAATCTTCACGGCAGAGGAATTCGACGAGATAATGGAGCACGCGAAGGCAAG
>MDSW01069908.1_pt1 | contig 31587 bp, 29 predicted proteins | sample 811171 | NCBI WGS metagenome assembly MDSW01 (sample SAMN05326641, study PRJNA326480) | marine metagenome | isolation source: seawater | place: Atlantic Ocean: North West | collected 2012 | reverse complement strand
AAATCATAATTTAATAACTTATTGACAAAATTAGATCCTATTAACCCACAAGAACCTGTTACTAAATTTTTTTTTTTCATATTATTTAAATTTAAATTATCTCAATATTATTACTGAAAATTGATAAAATTTTGAAAATTTTAAAATCAGCTTTTTTTATACCAAAAAAACTCTTAAAATTAATTAAATTTGAGTAGATAAAACAATCGTAATTTTTATAGTATTGAAGCATTAGGTTTAATATCAATTTATAATAACCACGCCTTCTAAATGAATGAAAAGTTTTAAAATCATAAAAGATGATTTTTTTTTTTACAATTATATTACAATTAACTTCTGTTATAAAAAAATTGTTCCCTTGTGAACTCCATCCATAAGTTAATAATTTTTTTTTATTTTTTAAAAGATGTAATTTTTTTTTATTATTCAATCTTTGATAAAAATAAGAAGGTACTTTAAAGTTTTCAATTTTTTCTTTACTTAATTGCTTAGAATTCTTTATGATCTTATATTCAACTTTGCTTTTATAAATTGAATTTTTATGGTTTTTTTTATTTTTAAAAATTATAACTATATTAAAAATTTTTCTTATAAAGTTTTTAAATTTTCTAAGAAATATTATTAATTTAAAATAATTTATTATATATTTAATTCTATCTGGTGGCTTTGTAATTGAATCTATTCTTTCAATGCACTCTTGATTATTATAATCTCTAAAATCTTTTAGAATTCGTGGATATTCTAGCCACCATAAATTTTTATCTTTTTTTTTTAAGAAGTTACTAAATTGTTTTCCATAATATTTTTTAATATTAATTGAATTTTTTATTTGCTTATCTAAATTACTTATATTTTCAGGTCCCACCCATATTGATCCTAAAACTACAGGTATCCTTGTAAATTTTTGAGTTATTTTTGAAATTCTAATCCAAGTATCAAAATCTTCCCAAGAAAATTTATCCTTTTTTTCTGAAATAAGTCCTATTCTTTTTAAGATTTTTTTTCTTACGGTTACACTTGACTGTCCTATACCATTACCGTTTTTTGCGAAATAACCTAGTATCGGATTAGATATTGTTTGTGATTTATCTTCAATTTTTTTCTTTTTAAAAAGCAAATTTTTATTTGCAAATTCTAAATCGTGGTAAAATAAATCTCCTCGATTTTGATCTATAAAATTTTTTGTTACTTCTAATTTTTTTGGATACCAAGTATCATCTGAGTCAATAAAGCAAATCCAATCTGATTTAGATTTTTTAATTCCAAGATTTCTTGATTTAGCTAAAATATTTTTATTTCTTATTTTATAAGATCTTACTCTACTATCTTTAAAAAAATTAATGACTTTTTCTGTCTCGTCTGATGAATAGTTATCTATTATAATTAATTCCCAATTTTTATAAGATTGATTAAAAACTGACTCTATACTTTTTTTTAAAAAATTTGCTTGATTAAAGGTTGGAAGAATTATTGAAAAAAAAGGATTCATCTTCTCAGAATTTTGTTTAAAATGCTATCAATTCCAATGGATTTACTATGCAATCTATAATTAACATCATTATTCCCAATACCTATTCTTGGAATTCTATTGCACTTGTTTTTTCTAAAGATACCATGTTCTGTTGTCACAATAGTTTCAAAGTCATATTCTGATAATTGTTTAATAATTTCATCATCAAAACAATTTGCAGATCCATATGGAATTGAAAAATGTTTTACTTTTTTTTTAATAATATTTTCTAATATGTTTTTTGAATAAATAATTTCATCATGAATTTCCTCTTTTTTCAAAATTTTTAAATTTGGATGTGTGTGAGTATGACAACCTATTTCTATTAAATTATTGTCACCCAAGTTTTTTAAATTTTGTGATGATAAAAATTCTTTTTCATTAATCTCATTAATTTTGTTATTATGAGTTAATTCATCTAAAAATATATCTTGTTGATTTTTAGTAGATAAAATAAAATTTTTACAAAGTAATTTATAACAATTTTTTTTATCTTTTTTTTCTTTAATTTCAAACAACTTATTATTAAAGCTTATATTTTCTTGGGATAAAATTATTTTCCACAATTTTAACCACCAAGGAATTTTTTTATCATCAAGAAATGATGTTGCAATGTAAATAATAGCAGGGCAATCATATTTTTCTAATATCGGTAAAGCATTTTTTAGATTATCAAAATAACCATCATCAAAAGTAATAACTACTTTTTGTTTTATTTCATTTTTTTGAAGTATATCATTTATTGAAATTACATTAAAATTTTTCTTCAAATACTCAATTTGGTGATTAAATATTTTTTTTGATACAACTAAATCATTACTAGGTCTGTTTGAATTTTGAAATTCTTGATCACTTATTACTCTATGGTAATTAAGAAAAACAGTATTGACATCAATTAAATCTAAAAATTTATTAGTTATTTTTTTTTGAGAAATGATATCTATAATCCTAACTAATTTTTTTTTCATAATTTATTTATGTAATTTCAATTTTAAAAATAACTTTAATAAATAGCCTTTAATAGTATTTGATTTTAGGTAAACACTTAAATTTATCTTTTCATTCGACCATTCTTTTTTATATTGCTGATTTCCATCACAAAAATTAAAAAAGTTAAATTTCTTTTCATACAAAAAGTTAATTAAATCAATAAGCAAAATTCTTCCAGGTGATAATTTAAACGTTTTATCCTCGACTTTATATGAAGGTAATAAAAAATAATAATTATTATTTAATTTATAACCTAAAATTCCAGCAATAAATTTACCATCTAATTTAAGTGCTGAAATTAAAATGTTATCATGATTTAAAAAGTTAAAGTAATATTCATCTACAAAAGTATTTATAAAAATTTGTTTTTTTTTATTTTTTTTTTTCCATTTTATCATATCTGAAATAAGATTTTTTTTATCAATAAGATTATTTACATTGTATATAAATTCAAAATTTCCTAGGGAGGATAATTTCTTTTTTTTTGATCTATATTGTTGAATTGATTTATTCTTATCTTTTAAGATTGTCTCCCATCCAGATAAATTAATACCATAATTAACTCCATATTTTGTACATTTTAAAAAATTTTTTAGAGGGTTATTAAATAGAGTTTTGTGACCTGTTTGTTTATCAAGATATATTAAATCGCATTCAAATTTTATTTTTAAAATAATCTCTTTCCAGATATTATCAAAAAAAAAATTTTTCCTAAAATAATTACTGTCAATAATTGGACCTGGATAGTCTGATGCATCGTTGCCGATCCATCTTAAAATATTAAAAAAAAATTTTTTTTGTTTATAAAAAGGAAAAATAGCTATTGGTTCATTATTATCATAAACGATGAATATCATAACCATATATTCTATCTTATTAAATTTTATCCAATTTTCGTTCCATTTATAAGTTTGAAAAATGATTAAATTATTTTTTTTTTCTAATTGACACCAATCCTTTTTGAGATCTTCGTCAAATTCTCTTTTCAAAATAATTTGCATAATATTTTATTGTTTTTTTTAAACCATCTTCTAGTTTAATTTTTGGTTTCCATTTTAAATATTTTTTTATTTTATTTGGATTACCAAAAAAATTCTTTACTTCATCTTTTCGCATTTTAATTATGCCAAATTTAGGCTTTCCTCCTTTTGCTTTTAATCTAATTAAATTAATAAGTTTTTTTATTTGATAAGGTCTTCCTGTACATAAATTAAATATTTCACCATTTGAATCTTTATTTTTTAGACTTTTAAATAAGGCACTAACTACATCAGAAATAAATATAAAGTCTCTAAATTGATTACCATCAGAACATGGGAAACTTTTGTTTTTCAAACAATTTTTTATTGTAAAAGGTATTATTCGATTAAATTCCTGGCCAGGACCATATGCCAAGTAAACCCTGAAAATAGTTACAGGAAATTTTCTTTTTTTATGTAAAGCGATAAGATATCTTGAAGTTTTTAATTTGGCCTTAGCATAAATTGAATCCATATTTATAATTTTCAATTTGTTAAATTTTTCACTATGAGGAGATTTCAATCTTCCATACTCGACACTGCTTCCTATTTGAATAAATTTTTCAATTTTTTTATTTTCAAAAAAATCAGTTAAGTTTTTGCATCCAATATGATGGCTTTTAAAAGTATTTTTACTATGATGATCTACTTCTCCACCAAAATTTATTATATAATTATAATTTTCATTCAATTTCGAGTATAATTTTTTTTTATCAGTAATATCTGTGTAAATATATTTTACTTTACTTAAGTGTCTTTCTTTTGATGGTTTTGATCTTGATATACTAGTAACATCTAGATTTTCTTTAATACATTTTTTAGCAAAATTATATCCTATAAAACCTGTTCCACCAATAATTAGAATTTTTTTTATCAAAATTTAATTTTTTTAATAACTTGTTCTAAATAATCTTTGTCTCTTTTTGTATCCATACATTGCCAGAAGCCTTCGTGTTTAAAAGCTACTAGTTGTTTTTTTTTTGTAATTTTTTCTAAAGGTTCTTTTTCTAAATATGTCTTATCACTAGATATATATTTAAAAAATTCTGGTTCAATTACAAAAAAACCTCCGTTAATCCATCCTTCATCTAGTCTTGATTTTTCCTTAAAATATTTAACTTTATTGCCTAAAAGTTTAATATTTCCAAATCTAGCTGGTGGTCTTACAGCAGTTAATGTAGCTATTTTTTTGTTTTTTCTGTGGAACTTTAATAATTTTTTTAAATCGACATTGGAAATACCATCACCGTAAGTCAACATAAATGTATCTTTATTTAAGTATTTTTGTAATCTTTTTAATCTTCCACCAGTCATTGTTTTAAGACCAGTTTTTATAAGTTTAATTTTCCAGTCAGTTTTTTGTTTTTTAAAAAAATTTGATATTATTTCTCCTTTGTATCCAAGAGCTATATAAAATTCTTTAAATCCATATTTTGCATATAATTTCATTATATGAAAAATTATTGGTTTATTGTCAATTTTTACCATTGGTTTGGGAATGGTCTTAGTAAGTTCGGATAATCTAGTTCCTAATCCGCCTGCTAAAATTACTACTTTCATTAAATTCTTTTAATAAGTTTTTTTTTATATAATTTCAATTGATTAAACGTTGTTTTATTTATATTTTCATTTTTAAGATAAAATGAATACCACTCAGCAGTCATTTTAATCGTTTCTTTGAAATTTAAAATATTTTTCCATTTTAATCTTTTTAATACTTTATTGCTGTTGAGATTAAGTAATCCGGCTTCATGAATTTTTTTTTTACTAATTTTTTTTTTCCATTTTATTTTAGGCAAATATCTTTTAAATTCTTTTAATAAAGAAATAACTTTATAATTTTTTGAAAATTTTGGACCAAAATTAAAAGATTCACCATTATTTTTTCGTTTTATGAATAAATTTTGTGCTAAAAATAAGTATCCATATATGGGTTCTAAAACGTGTTGCCAAGGTCGTGTAGAGTTTGGATACCTAATCTTTAGTATTTTTTTAGATTTAACAGATCTAATTAAATCTGGTAATATTCTATCTTTAGACCAATCACCACCTCCGATTACATTCCCAGCTCGAGCAGTAGCAATTCTTAAATTTTTTTTTTTTGACAAAAAGGATGAGAAATAGGACTTAAAAGCGAGTTCTACTGCTGCTTTTGAAGCTCCATAGGGTTCATCATCACCAAGTAAATCACTTTCTTTATATCTTTTCTTAGTATTCAGATTTTTGTAACATTTGTCGCTAGTAATTACAACTACACTCATCTTTTTATTAATATTTAAGTTTTTTAATACCTCAAAAAGATTTATGCTTCCCATTAAGTTTGTAGTCCAAGTTTTATGAGGATTTTTGAAAGACTCTTTTACGAGTGATTGAGCAGCTAAATGAAAAATAATATCAGGATTAATTAATGATATTTTTTTTTTTAGTTTCCGATAATCTCTGATATCGAACCTGTATTCAATTATTTGTTTTTTTAAATTTAATAATTGATAATGAGAGGGTTTTGTTGGTATATCTATTGATATACCAAAAATTTTAGCTCCTAGATCTTGAAGACATATTGACAACCAAGAACCTTTAAACCCTGTATGACCGATGATAAGCACGTTCTTATTTTTATAAAATTTTTGAATCATTTTAATTTTCATTATATGAATCTATTAATAGTTTGAAGAATAAGATTTTCATCAATTAGCTCTTTTATTGAAGGTTTATAAATTTTTTTCATGAAAATATATCTAGGATGTCTTGATATTTTTTTTTTATCTAAGAATAAATTTCTATAGATATTATTATTCAGTTGTTGTTTATTAAAACTTAAATTTTTATTTATAATCTTAGTAGGTAGGTTATAATCAATTAAAAGATCATTTATTTTTTTATGGATTGGACTATCTTTCCCATTTGAATAGTACAGTTCACACAAAATCCCTAAGCCAACAGCCTCTCCATGTCTCAAATATTCTTTTTTAAATAACTTTTCTGTTGCCATTTCGATTGCATGTGCAAAGGTATGACCAAAATTAAGTATTAAGCGATCTTTTTTTTCATAAACATCATTTTGAAAAAAAAATATCTTAGTTTTTAAAGTTTCCATACATATTTTTGAAATAACACCAAAATCTCTTCGAAGAATATTATTTCTTCTTTCTTTCAAGGTTTTTAAAAGATTATTTTTTTTTATTAAACCGCACTTAATGATTTCAGGAATTCCTGCAATAAACTCTCTCTCTGGAATTTCTTTTATAATTTCATATAATATAAAAACTGCATGAGGTTGATAATAATTTCCAATTGAATTAATTATATTTTTATAATTTATAGCTGTCTTACCGCCTATACAACTGTCTATAATTGATGTCATTGTTGTAGGTATATTAAAATAAATAGTTCCTCTATGGTATAAACTAGCAGCGAGAGCTGCCAAATCTCCCAAAACTCCACCTCCTAAAGATATTACAATTGATTTTTTTGAGAAATGATTATCAATCATTACATTTAATAAATTGAATAATGATTTTTCATTTTTATTTTTTTTTTTTCCTTGAAATTCTAGAGCTATTAATAAAGATCCAGTTTCTCTTAGATGATTTATAATTTTTTTTACTAAAGGTTTATAGATTTTTTTATCATAAATTAGCAAAATTTTCTTATCTGACTTAATAGAATCAATTTTTTTTGCTAAACTATCATTTAGGTTTTTATTAATAAATATATCATATTTTTCTTTATTTACTTTATATTGAATTTTCATTTTAATTATTACAATTTATAAAGTTTAAAATACTTATCATTGATCATTTTTCTTGAAGCTTTGTTAAAGTCTTTAAGAACATCTACTGAAAAACTGTCTCCTTTTAGAGATAAAGATTTTACTTTTAAACCTAATTCCAAAGCTCTCAGTAATTCTATATCCTCAATTTTTTCTAAAAATGTTTTTTTGTGTAATGCAAATCTTTCCAAAGCTTTTGGTAAAAAAGAAATTACAGATAAGTGCTTATCTACACTTGAGGTTACATCTTTATACTCAAAAGGTATATTAGCTCTAGACAGATAAAGCACAAAATTATTAATATCTTTTATAACTTTGATTATATTTGTATTATTTTTTGATTTAACTTTTAATGTTGGTAAAATAATATCTGACTTCAAATTTTTTTTGTGAAAATCTATTACTTGGTCAATGTGATAAGGACTTACTAAAGGTTCATCTCCTTGGATATCAACTATCAAATCATAGTTTTTATTAATTTTCTTATAAGCCTCAAATATCCTTTCAGTGCCATTTTTATGATGTTTTGAAGTCATGATACCCTTAGCTCCAAATTTTTTAATTTTTTTTAAAATAATTTCATCATCGCAACAAATTATTACATCATCTAATAACTTACTCAATTTAGCTCTTTTATAAGTGTGAACAACAAGTGGTATTTTATTAATTTCCATTAAAGCTTTTTGAGGGAGCCTTGTTGAATTTAATCTTGTAGGTATAAGACCTATAATTTTTAAGTTTTTTTTACTCATTGTGCAGTCCAACCACCATCTATATTTATAGATTGACCATTAATATATTTTGACTTATCTGAAAGTAAAAACAATACCAACTCAGAAACGTCTGAACTCTCACCCCATTTTTTAAAAGGGGTTTTTTGTAGTGTCCAGTTATACAATTTTTTATTTTTTTTGAATTTATTAAAATATGATGTTTTAATGAAACCTGGATTAACAATATTTACTCTTATTTTGTCTTTAGCTAACTCAATAGCTAAAGACTTAGTTAAACCTTCTAAAGCAGTTTTTGTTGATGCATAACCAGTTAATTGATTAAATCCTTTTATTCCTACTATTGATCCAATATTTACTATAGAGATATTTTCTAATTTATACTTTTTAAAGTAATTAATCATTTTTTGAATAACGAAAAAATGAGAAAAAAAATTATTTTCAAAAATATTGTATATTTCATGTTTTTTTATTTTGATAAAATCTTTTCTTTGTCTTTCCCCAGCATTGTTAACTAAACAATTAATTTTTTTTTTTTTAACAATTGAATCACTTAAAACTTTTTCAATTAAGGAAATATTTTTGATATCCCCTAGGTATATCTTGCAACTTTTTGAATCAATATTTTTTTTTAGATTTTCAAAATCCTTTTTAGATCTTACTATTGCATAAACAAAAAAATTATCTCTCAAACAATCAAATAATAACTTTTTGCCTATGCCTTTACCTGCACCTGTAATTAATATATTTTTTTCTACCATTTAATATTAAAAAATTTTTACTCTATATCTTCAAAATTTATTAAATCATCTTTATTTTTTTTTATTTTCAATTTTTTTCCTAAAACTTGATCTCTAAAATACGGCTTTAATCCTCCTCCAGGAGATTTAAACGCCAAATGTTCTAATTTTATAATTGTATTTTTTTCTATTTCACAGGCTGCTACAATTGATTTAGCCATTTTTTTTATAGGTGCTTTTTCGTTTTCTAAAACTTTTTTTACATCACTTCCAAGCATGGATGGAATACGATTTAAGTTCCTTATAAGTTTCTTTAAACCTTCTGGTTCAAGAGAAAATGATTGGTCAGTGCCTTTCCATGATCTATTTAAAGTAAAATGTTTTTCAAAAATTCTAGCACCTAACATGTATGCAATTGAAGCTGCATCAATTCCATTTTCGTGGTCTGAAAGTCCAATGATATTATTTGGAAAGTTTTTCTTTAACGTAGATATACAATTTAAATTCATATCCTCAATTTGAGCAGGGTATGATGCTGTACAATGAAGTATATACAAATTTTCATTTTTTTTTGTAATTATTTCATGTGCTCTTTTCACATCGTCAAGTTCACTTGCACCTGTACTTAAAATAATTGGCTTTCCTGTCTCTGATATTTTTTCTTGTAAAGGTAAATTTGTTACATCTGCAGAAGCTATTTTGTAACAAGGAACATCTATTTTTTCTAAAAATTCGACACTTTCAAAATCAAATGGAGTAGAAAAAAAAATTATACCCAGATCTTCAGAGTAATTTTTCAACTCAATATACTGGCTCTCATCAAATTCAAGATATTCTCTATGTTCCCCATAAGTTTTTGCGTAACTGTTTTCACTATTGTAAATTGAGTTAAACATTTCTTTTGTATATAAATCTTTATTTGATCTTTTTTGAAGTTTAACTGCACTTGCCCCACAATTATTTGCTTCTTTAATCATTTTTTTTGCTAAGTCTAGAGAGCCTTGATGGTTATGACCAATTTCTGCTATTACGAAAGGTAGTTTTTTTGTAATAATTGTTTCTTTCATTCAAATGAATTTAACTAATTAAATTATTTTTGATTATCAAAATATATTATACTAATTTTTTTTTAATACAAATTTAGTGTTTAGTTTGAAGAATTTCATCAACAATATTTGATATTTTTTGGTCATATCTGTTGCTATCACTAAATAATATATGTTGTCTTTGATTGTCTGTTTTTTTTAAATCTTGAGATTTTAAAGAAACCATTTCAACAATTTTCTGACCCATCTTTTTTAAGTCATCACAATAATATATTGTGTCAATTTTTTCAGTCCCTCTAAAATGGTGATAAGAGTTATAAACTTTTTTCATATTTGTATAATTAATATTATCATCATGGGTAAGTGCTAGATAATATTTGTTAAATATTGTGGCCTCGATCATCATTGTTTGAGGGCCTCCCATTACAAATTTAGCATTTTTTATTAAAGAAGGGTAATAATTTAAATCAGTGAAGTGGTGTGTTTTATTCTGTAAAATATTTTCAATTTGTGGATCAAAAATTATATTTTTTAATTTAATTTCACTGGTTTTGCCTTGTCTATAAGGATGAGGTCTATAAACTATTTTATATTTTTCATTCAATTTACTGTTTTCAGAAATAAAAGTATCTAAAGTTTTAATTACCTCTTCTTCATTCCAATTCCATGAAGTACCTAAAAATAATATATAATCAAAATCAAAATGAGACTTAAGTTCTTTGTTTCGTAAGTTAAAATATTCTTGATATCTTGCAGATCCAATCACTTTACATTGCTCAGCTTTAAAATTTTGTATTTCTATTGCATGATTTTTTGATTGTTCACCCCAAACACCAACAAAATTAGGATGTTCGGGCATGACAGATTTTGTAGATAAATTGTCCCAATTATCAATTAATGCAAAGGTTTTTATACCTTGTTTTTTTGACTCAACTATTGATTGAAAAAAATAAGGGTCAAATCCTGAATTGGGCATTACAATTAGATCAGGTTTCAAATTTTGAATAATCTTTCTAAAATCTTGATTAGAGTGCACATATTCATTTATTTTTTTCAATAAAAACTTATTTTTAACTATCAAAGCTACAGGAAACCTTATTGATAAAATTTTAATTACATTAAATAAACGAACCAAAACCCTGAAAGGAATTTTCCAAAATGGTTTACGAATTACATTTCTAAAATTTAAATTAAATCTCATTATAACTCTCAACGGAAAACTAGAGGACTTATGTTTATTTGCTAACAATAAAGCATCAGATAATATTCTTGAATATCTATTCTTTATTAAATTTCTTGGTATATATCCTAAAAAGTTTTTTTTTTTTGAAATTTTTTCTTTAAAAACTTTTACATCCTCGCCCGCTAAGTAGCTGCATTCATATTTTTTTTCTATAACTTTAAAACTATCATAAGTTAAGTAATGTTTAGCATATAAATCTTGAGAAATAAAAAAAAGGATTTTTTGCATTATTAAGTTATATTAACTTTACATTTCTTCTTTTTGTAGTTGGGAGACCTTTAGACTCTTTTAATCCATAATAATTCTCTACTCTTACTCTGTCATTAAAATGTGGTGTTGAAGCTTCAATTATCATACAATTTGATAAAGCTTCCTCTTGATGAACAGCTCCTGGTGGAAAATGAAAAGTTGAATTCTTATTTAATATTTTTGATATAAGCTTACCTTTGCCATTATCAAAAGTCACTTTTAGCTTTCCATAAATTAAAATACCACATTCGTTTTTTTTATGGTGGTATTGAAGTCCACCTTTCTTTCCTTTTTTAATAAAAATTTTTTTTAAAGAAATTTTTTTTGAAATTAGCACCAAAAGTTCTTCTTTGCCCCAATTTCTTTTACCGACAATCTTTGTTTTGGGAAATTTTACTTTTTTAAATTGACCATGTTTCATTTGCAAATATATCTATATCAAAAAATATTTAATTCAAATCAATTATCAATTTTTTCAATTTATTATTATCTTCATCAAAACTCATAGTATTCTCTTTAAACAGATCAATATTCTTGTCCCAATCTACTTTTGAAATTTCATCCAAATATTTCATTATCCTTAGAAAATTTTCAAAATCATTTTTATCAGTAGAAATTAGTGTTTCTCGATCATTTAAAGGCCAATTAAATGAATATCCTTCAATGTTATAATGTTTGAGATAATTAAAAAAACCTGTTTTATTACCTCGTCCTAAATTTTCGTATAAGAGAGTCGATGTAATGCCTATAGAACATTTTTGATAATCCAATTGATTATAATTACTAAATTGATCTTCTTTGTTTACTAAAATTGTTTCCAAATTCAATTTATTAGAAATTTCTTTAAACATGGATTTTTCAAAGTCGTATAATTTTTTATCATTATTATAAGGTAAAATATTTATTGCTGTATTTGGTTTAAATTGAGTAAAATATTTTAAAATTCTCTCACTTTCAAAAAAAAAAGCTTCTGATATTTTTTTGTTACTAATATCGTCAAATATTTGATTACCATAATCTGATATTTGTGAGACGAAAGCATAAGAATTACTATTATTACTTTGTCTTTTGATATGATTGTTCCTTATAGAACCGTGAATTATAAATTTTCCATCAATATATTTTTTGAATTCTGATTTTATTGCATTATTCATTAAGAAAACATAATCAATTTTTTGTTTTTCAAAATTTTGAAGTTTCAAATTTTGAAATAAATCTCTTGGGCTACCTGTTTTTTTCGCATTTTGAATTAAAATTAATTTTTTATTTGGGAAGTACTTTTTTAATTTCCAAAAAAAAGTATTAGTGTCCACTGTACATATAATTATTTTTGGATTTACGATTTTAACAATATTAATATAATAGTTATATAAAAAATTTTTAAAAGATAAATTAAAAAAAAGTTTAAAGAATATTCCAAAATATATCTCTTTATTTTTATCATCAATAATGAAATAATCTTCTTTCAATATACCAATTAATATATCTTTTGCATTTTTACCAAATACAAGATATTTTTTTTTAATTGGATTTTTTAATATCCATTTTGCTTTAATAAATAAAATAAGATAATGAAATATTTTTTTAATAATTAAATTATTTAAAGCCACAATATAAATTTAAGGATTATTAATTTTTGTTTCCAAATTTTTAATTAAAGTCTTACTTTTTGAACATATAAAGTATATTTCATCTGATGAATTATTTTTTTCTATTATTTTTGTCAAATCGATATTATAGATCCCAATTGATTTCAAAAATTTTAAAAATTTTTTTGTGAATGAAAATTGATGCTGCCTTGTTATCTCTTTTGTTGTATGACATTGAACTATAACATATTTGCTATTGCTCAGAGCATAATCCAAAATTTTTTTTGGTTCAAAAGTATGATCCAAAGTTAAAAAAAATCCAAATAAATCAAGTTTTATCTTATTTTTTTTAATATCTAGTATTTCAAGATCAAAAAATTCTGTAGCTAAAGATTTACTGTTAACTGATTTATAATTGTCATTTTGGCCCCAGCACATCTCCGTATTGTCTATAAACAAGTATTTTTTATTTTTTAAATCATAAAAATTTTTTTTCTTTATTGAAAATATTTCTTTAAGAGCTTTTGTAGATTCTTTTTCTGTTTTTAGTCTAAACTTTTTAGATTTTCCAGCTAATTGTCTAGACGATAAATAATAAATCAATTTTTTTGAAAAATTTTTATAAAAATTATTTTTTTTGTATTCATCTGAAAAAAAATTAAAGAATAATCCCATAAAAGGACTATTAAATTCTCCGTATTTTTTTATATTAATATTTTTTGTTAAAAAACTATAGAGCTTCCCATGATCTGGATACTTATTATTATTTACAAATGACAGATAATTAGACCAACTTTTATTATGCTGACCGTATATATTTGAATAAATTTTTCTAGTAATATTTTTATTAAACCAAGGATTAACTTGGATTAAATAACATTTTTGGCATTCATAAACACCTAAGCTTTTTAATTTATTTTTTTTAATTGATAAATCTGAAATTATAGCTTTTGTGTAGAAATTTTCCTTGATCCTAGGTGTAATTTTTTTTTTTAAATTTCTTGAGCTACAAAAAGTACAATTTTTATAAATTGAAAAGATTTTACTTGTTTGCATTTCTAATTAAAGTAAATGCATCAGAAAAGTTTCGCAACTTCGTCAAATCATCTAAATCCATACTACATACGTGTGCTAGCTGTGTATCAATTTGTAATGATTTATTATTTGTAAAATGTTTTTCTATTAGTTGTGCTCCGTGAGATACTGCATACATTGGAGCAGCTATCCCAATAGTATGATCGCTATATCCATAAAATTTATCATCTGTAAAACTTGGAAATTCTAATTCTGTTAGCTGAGTTGGGTAATTTGATATACAATAAAGATATTTTATATTTTTTCCCTCAAACGGAAATCCATTTTTCCAATTATACATACCTAGGGAAATTATTGTCTCTTTTTTAATATCAATTATTTTATTACATAATTTTACATCTTCTTTAACTGTTCTGCTTGCAATTTTATAGAATTTTAAATCTATTTCTTCGCACCAATCTAATTTTTCTTCATCAAAAACTGACGCTGATAGATCAATTCCTATTATCTTACAATACTGATCAATTTCTTTTAACTCTGGTTTGGTAATTGATATGTAATTACGACTTTCATCTCCCCAAATATTTTTAGAAGAATAAAGTTGCACTTTAACGGCATCTGCACCTCCAATCTTACTCTGTAAAATCATTCTTTTAACTTCGGTCATTGAGCCATGATGTTGTGGGTGAATTTCAGAAATAATTCTGACAGATCTTTGATTAGTATTAGTTTTCATTATTTAATGTTTTTATATCCTTTAATTTATGAACATCAACTAAATTAGTTATTACACACCCTACATGAACACTTAAAGATTTTTGAAATAAAGATTCAAATTTCATTACTCTTATAGCGCTATCTTGATTCAAATTTTTATCAACAGAAATAACCTCATTTAAATTAAAATTTATCAAATGATTAATAGCATTATCAATGTGGATTTTTTTAACCTGTGGTGAATTAGCCTGTAAACTAATTATATATTTTGGTTTTTTTTTGAATTTTTTAATAAATTTTTTTACTGCATGTCTTACTACTAAAAGTTTAGGGACGTGATCCTTGGCTAAAATTTTTGGTCTTTTTAATGTAATTACATCATATTTTTTAGCAATTTCTAAAATAATTGAACAGTCAGAACTTACTATAATATTCGGACAGAATTTTGATTTAATTGCAGCTTCAATACTCCAACAAATCATTGGTTTTTTATTTACTTTATAAATATTTTTATTTTTTAGTCTTTTAGATCCTTTTCTTGCAGGTATAACAATTAAAAAATTATTTTTTTTTAGCATAATCTTTTTTTAAATTAATAATCAATTTTCGATATGTAATTTTATACTCACTACTTTTAGTTTTGTTGGTTGAATGCATCCTATATCTGTACAAAGGTAAATTTAAATAGCCAATGATATATTTAGCTCCAAGTCTTGCTCTTAGCTCCTCTTCTTCGCGATGTTTCAAATTTCGGTTATATATACCAAATTTTAAAAGTTTTTTTCTTCTGTACATTACTGCACAAGATATTGGTTTAGATACATAATTTACTTTTTTTAATTTATTCCCAGAATTTGAAACATAATAGTAATCACAACAAACTCCTAAATTATTTTTAAATTCATCAAGAAAAAAAGTCATAAAATTTAAAAAATTTTTTGAAATATAATCATCAGAATCAAGCCTAGTTATATATTCTCCACGACTTTTTAAAATTCCTACATTAGATGAAGCTGCAACACCTAAATTAACTTTATTTTTTTCATATTTAATATTGTATGAACTATATTTTTTCTTTAAATATTTAATTTTTTTTAGTGAGTCATCCGAAGAACAATCATCAATAATTATTATTTCAAATTTTTTTTTATCAAAATTTTGAGAAACACAGCTCTTAATACTTCTTTCAATGTAACGTGAATAATTATAATTAGTTATAATTATACTAGCTTTTATTTTCATAATATTTTAATAAAGAAGTATTAATAGGGCCATAACTTTTTTCATTCAATAGCATTACAGTTTGTTTATCATTATTTAAACTATAATATTTCCAATTACGTAATAATTTTTTCTTAAAAAATCTGATTGTTGCTGGAAGACCATCTACTACAACTATTGTTCCTGGATTTAAATTAAATTCAATTTCAAGAAGATCTATATGCACGGGATTAATACTTTTTTTGTAATCAAAATTAGGTAAATCTTGTATTCCAGGGCCATCAATATATATAAAATCAGAATTTAGAATACCTTTGTGATTATATTTAAAAACTATAATCTCATCTAAAGTTGTTTTTTTACAATTTTTTTTTATCAACTTTACATTCATAATTTTATTTTTTTTCAAGATTTTTTTTTGAAAATTGAAATATCTCTTAGAATTTTCAAAACTTTCAACACTAAAATAATTATCAAGCTTAAAAAGTATTTTTTTCTTTTTATCGAGATAATTATTTAATTTTTTCTTTTTTATGATCATTTTTTTGAAATACCTAAAATTTTTTTCCATTGCATCAGAAAAAACAAATGTAGAAATACCAGATCCAAACTCAATCACTTTAATTCGTTTATTTTGTGTAACAATAAAATGAAGATTATATAAATCTATATAATCAATTTTTGTAAAAGTTTTAAGATAATTCTTATAATTTTTAAATTTTAAATAAAAAATTTTTTCAATATTTTTTTTTGCATTAATTAAAGAAATTTTTTTAGGTAATCTAATTTTCATTAATTCTACCATCTGTAATTTTTATGACCCTATCAGAATCCTTAAAAGTTTCCAATTTATGGGAAATAAATATAATTGTTATTTTATTTTTAAATTTATTTAAAGATGATAAAAATTTTTTTTCTGTTTCAATATCTAGTGAACTTGTAGGTTCGTCTAAAATTAATATTTCTGGTTTTTTATATAGTGCTCTAGCTATTCCTATCCTTTGTTTTTGACCACCGGAAATTCTACTTCCACCTTCCCCAATAGGATTTTCTTTATAATCTTGGTAAAGATCCATTAAATCACACATTTTAAGAATTTCTTCAAAATAATTTTTGTCTTTAAAAGAAGTATCTATCTTATCGATAATACAAATATTATTTTCTATAGTGTCGTCTAATAAATATATATTTTGTGGAACATACCCAATTTTTTTTCTCCACAATAATAAATTTTCATTAATATCAAATTCATCAGAATAGATATGTCCTGATTGAGGTTTGGTTAAACCAGATATCAAATCAATAAAAGTGCTTTTACCTGAGCCAGAATTTCCATAAATACCTATATATTCATTTTTATTTATAATAAATTCTTTAACATCAATATTAAATTCACTTTTTTCATTATATCTAAATTTCAAATTCTTAATTTTGATTTTTTTACTAAATGGAATTTCTGTTTGATTTAAATTTGAGTCATTATCTAATTTTTCTGATATTCTTTTTTGATAATCATCATATATTTTTTCAATAGCCACTTTGTTGAATTTATAAGATTGGTAGGAGTCTGCTATTTTATTTACAACTGGTAAAAGCCTAATTAGACATACCGCATAAAAACCTAATGTAACTATTAGTTGATCAGTATTGTAGTTTATTTTAAGAGAATAAATTATAATTACAGAGAAAACAATAACTACCAGTAATTCAACAAAAAAAATTGGAAGTTGTCTTAAAAAAAGATTCATAATTTTAGACCAACCTTCTATATCTTTATGAAACAAAAAATTTTTATTAAAATATTTATACATATTAAACAATTTTATTTCTCTTAGAGAATTAAAACACTCAGTCAAAATACTTGAAAGATATTCATTATGAAAAAATCTTTTGCTTCCTAAAGATACAGTGTAATTTTTTGAGAAAAAAAGATATAACAAAAAAAAACCAAAAAGAAATGAGATAGCCACAATAGTTATTACAGGGCTATAAAAAATTAAAATAGAAAAAATACCCAGAGATAATATCAAATCACTAATAAATTTAATCATAACAAGGATCTGTGCTTTTAGTGTATTAGTTTCTGTATATATATTCTTGAACATTGAGGATGGTCTTGATTTTAATGAAATTTGAATAGGCTGTTTCATATATATATTAATTAAGTTAGAACTTAAATTAAGGGAAATTTTATGAAGAAATTTTTGAATTATTAAAAAATAAAATGACTGAAAAAAGAACCTAAATAAAAAAAAGAGGATTATTAAAAGAATTAAAATGCTAGAAATATCAAAATTAGATAGGATATTACTATTTGATAAAAAAATTAAAAACTTGTTTGTGTCATAAGAATCAGGAGACAAAATTATATTTATAAGAGGAATAAAAACACCTATTCCAATCAACTCAATCAAAGTGTTAAACAAGATCAAAATTATAATGGGAATTATATATTTCTTATCTTTTTTATTAATACAGGAATAAATTTTTTTGAAGTAAGAAAACATAATAAATATACTTTATTCTGTTATATATATGGCAAAAGTTTGGGTTTTTGTATAAATATCGTTATTTTCTCTTAGAAATAATTATTAAATTAAAATATTAAACTATACTCTATGAGTTAAAAATATAAGTCATACAATGAAATTTTATTAAAAAATAAAATGATAAAATATATTGTTTATTCGATGTTTTTTATATAGATATTTCTTTTTCTGATGACTATCTTGCGCTATAAAATTAGTTCAAAAAAAATAAACATTGCTATAGTAGGTCTCGGTTATGTTGGGCTACCTTTATTTAAAACTTTATCTAAAAAAGGTTTTAAAACATTTGGAATAGACACAGATAAAAAAAAAATAAATTCACTTAATCAAAAAAATAAAAAAAATCCAATTTTAAATTTTTTAAAAAAAAGTAAGATCAAAAATCAAATTTCAAATGATTTTTCTAAAATCAAACTTTGTGACGTAATAATTATTTGTGTTCCAACACCTTTAAAAAAAAATAAAAAACCTGAATTAAAATATATAAAATCTGCAATTGGAAATATGTTTCCATATTTAAAACCTCATCAATTATTATCATTGGAAAGTACAACTTTTCCAGGAACAACTAAGCAGGAAATAATAAATAAAATCGAAAATAATAAAAATTTAATTATTGGAAAAAATTTCTTTGTTTGTTACTCACCAGAAAGAATAAATCCTGGTAAAGGAAGCATGAATCCTTTTAAAGTTCCCAAGCTTTTAAGTGGAAAAACTATTCAATGTCAAAATTTAGGAAAAAAACTTTATCAATTTATGTTTAAAAAAATTGTGGTTATGAAGTCGATAGAATCTGCTGAATTTACAAAATTAATTGAGAATATTTATAGATCGGTAAATATAGCTCTTGTTAATGAATTAAAAATTGTTGCTGATAAACTAAATCTAAATATTCATGAATGTATCAAAGCAGCAGCCACAAAACCTTTTGGCTATAGACCTTTTACACCTGGACCTGGTTTTGGAGGTCACTGTATTCCAATTGATCCATATTATTTAACATATGTCTCAAAATTAAAAGGATACAATCCAAAATTTATAGAACACGCAGGTGATATAAATAGATATTTACCTAAATGGATTTGCTCTAAAATTTTCAAAAAAAACTTAAAAAATAAGAAAAAAATAAAAATATTGATACTTGGTGTTTCCTATAAAAAAGGAATTGATGACTACAGAGAATCACCTGCAATTGAAATTGCAAAAATTTTGAATAAAAAAAATTTAATGATATATTTTCATGATCCTTATATTAAAGAACTTCATGGATTTGAAAAAAAATTTTTTACAAAACCCAAAAGTATAAAAATTTCATCAAAAATTTTAAAAAATTTTGACACTACAATAATTGTTACAGACCATGATGATTTCAACTATGATATGATCAGGAAAAATTCAAAACTTATTTTTGATTCTAGAAATGTTTATAAAGAAAAATTTTCAAATGTAATATCAGTTTAAATTAAATACTCTTTATTAAATTTTGAATTTTATATTTAAATTTTCTAAAAATAACTCCTCTTTTTGTGGGTTCACCAAAACATTTTCTACAAGTTATATGTTTATCTCCTTTTTTATCTCTTAAATTATTTAGAAAATTATTTTGGTCAAGAATATCAAATAACTTTTGTTCTTTAATATTTCCTAGAGAAATACTGTCATCATAAGCAAGACAACATGGTAAAACACTTCCATCAGATAAAATTCCTAAAATTTGATTATGACAAGAAAAAATGTCGCTTGGAATTGGTTCAAAATCCTTCATTCTCCTTCCATAAAAAAATGGTTTAATTTTCATTTTTATATTTTCAGTAATTTTAAAACCAGATTGTTTTTTATAATCGATACTAAATTTATTGTCTCTGTAATTCAAATTATGATTTGAAAAATAATCTTTATCAATTTGAGATAAGTCCTTTATCAACAGATCAAGATTTTCAAACAAATCATTTTTATTTACTGCAACAGAAGGGTCTCCAGTTTGCAGACCCATAATTTTTTTTAATAGAAAAGTTGGCCCTGACTCATTAAAACTACATCCTACATCTATAGAGATATCTAAATCTTTACATTTTTCACTAGCTAATTTACAAAAATCAAATATTGTTTTTGAATATTTCTTTAATTCAAGATTTAAACCTCTTGCTTCAGAGTGAACATTTTGATCTATCACTTGTAAAGAAATCTTAATTACAGGTTTATATTTAAATAAATTTTCAATATTTTTCTTCTTATTTAATAAAAGACCATTAGTAATTAACAAAACTTTAAGTCCTCTCTCTTGAGCATAAGAAATTAAATCAAAAATTCTATTATCAAGAAGGGGCTCATTAAATTGTGAAAATGTAACATAATCAAATTTAGGATCATTAGGATTAATTTGATCGATAATTCCCTTAATATCCTCCAAACTTAGTTTACTTTCTTTGTCATCTTTTAGAGGGTAAGGACAAAAACTACATTCCATATTACAAGCTGCATAGCTTTCAATCTGTAAAATATTAAAACCATAACTCGATAGATTGATCAATTTATTATTCATTTTTTCAGATATTTTTTCCATATCTTTATTATTGATTTCCATGATACTTTTTTTTTTTTATTTTGATTTACTCTATTATATTTTTTTTTAAAATTAATAAAATTTTTAAATTCTTCATCATTACTTATAAAAAATTTATAATTCTTATCTACAGGACTATAATTCAAAGTCTTTTGATCTAACAATATGGCTGTTTTAAGATTCTCGTTTATTAAATCTAAGCCTAGAGTTGTTTTATTACTTACTAAATAAGAAGAATATCTTTTTTTAAAACAATCATTATTGCGATAGACTTTTAAATTATTCAAATTTTTAAAATTAGATAAATCAATCTTAGAAATCGGATGTGGTTTATATTCAAAACTAATTTTACTGTGGGGGTAATTTAATTTATCAACAAAGTTAAGTAAGCTAGTTGTGGAATCATCATCATGATCACCAACAACTAAAATTTTATTTTTCTTTAAAACTTTTTTATTTTTAAATTTAATAGATAACGGTCTAAGATTTTCAGAAATGTATATTTTAAAGTTTTTAATTTTTGAAAAATTTTTTTTTAATCTGTCTTTTGAAGAGTAATATGGTGTTATTATGTTATTAGGATAAAAATGAAAATTTTTTGAATGTGCTGTAAAAAAATATCTTAAATCCCAATCTCTAATAGGATTAAACTGAATTCCATAAATATTATGATTTAGATTTTTTTTTCTTTTTAAATTATAAATTAAAGTTTTTTCCCATCCTTGAAATTCATTCACATAAATACAAACTTTTTTGTCAATTTCAGTATTTTGAAAAAAATTCTTAAATAAATAAAAAAAATACAAATTTTTAATTGACCAAACACCAACGAAACTATCTGCAAACATATTATCTAATAAACTATTCTTAAAGATATAAGAGTCACGATATTTAATTTTTAATATTAAATATTTTAAATAATTAAAAAACCAATTAATTAAAACATTATAAAAAACTTTTAAATTAATTTGACAATCCAATATATTGTGACTCACAAATTTTTTACTATTCAAATAATTTAAAATTTTATAATTTTTTTTATATGTATTCTTCTTTTCATCCAAAGTAATATGTAAATAATTTAAATTCATTTTTTTATTCTCAAAAAGTGGTGTCAATTTTTTCCAAAAAATAGAATCGTAAATTCCTTTATAAGATTTATTTTCATCAAAATATGTAAAATAGTCTATAATTAAGATAGCCTTTTTTTTTAGTTGATAAATATTTTTTTTAAAACTAAATCGTCTTAAAAAAAACATAAAAATATAATAAAAATAATAAAAAAAATTTTTTTTTAAAAAAAATTTATCCTTAATTTTTTTTTTATTTACTAATTTCAATTCGACGATAACATCTTTAATCAAACCTGAAATATTAGATTTTAAATTTGGATTATTTGATATAATTATAATTTTTTTAATTTTATTTTTTTTTATAATTTCTTTTAGAGCTAAAATTTTAATAATTTCATTTATTTCAGGATTTTTATAAATATTTTTTTCTTCAAATAAACTCATTTCCCATAGAGAAAAGTTGCGATCTAAATTGTAGTGTTCGGCCAAAGTTTTATGAAAAAAATTTTGGTTCCTTATATTTAATATCAATTCAAGATATTTTTTCTTAAAAAAATGGCTATTAATTTCTATATACTTTATAATTGATTTTAAATTTTTTGTTTCATATCTATTCCAATTAATAAAATAATTTTTTCTATTGACTTTAATTTCTTTTTCACTCAAATTATCATCGACTATATTCAAAGTATTCATTTAATATTTTTTTATTGTTTAATATTTTTTATTTTTTTGCATTAAAAAATTAGCAAATACAAAATCATTTTTATCATCAATATCAACTTGATAAGGAATTATAAGAAAACCAGGTTTTCTAGAGGTTAAGGAATTATATTTTTTAATAATATTTGTTTTAGAAACAATAACATTAGAGCGGAAAAAGGCCTCGTCAAATTGCTGTCTATTTAGATTTGTTCCAACATTTATTGAATTTTTACTAATATAGGTCGTTAAATATTTCTTATTTTTTCCAACGACTCTCAATGCCTTTTCAGGATGATATTTGGCTTTCGAAATTATGACTGATGATTCATAATTTTTTCTAAGAACAATGTTTATTGCATTATCTATATCTTGTGTTTTCTGAAAAGGACATGTAGCTAATAACCTTACAACTATATCTGGGATATAATTTTCTTCTTTTTTTAATCTTTTCAAAAGATCTTTAATGAAATCTATCTCAGGAGAATTATCTTTTGAGAATTTTTTAGGTCTTAAATAAGGTGCCTCACCATGATATTTTTCAATAATTTTTTGATATTTTTTTGAGTCTGTTGATATTATTACTCTATTAATTAATTTTGATTTTTTTGCACTATTCAAAATATACGTAAATAAAGGTTTTTTATTGAGTTTCTTTATATTTTTATCTTTCAATCCCTTTGAACCAGAACGTAAACCTATTATTGCTAAGACTTTTTTTGACATTTTTTTTTCAATAAGAAATAAATTTTTTCATACATTGGAGATTTTATTTTAAGACTTTTTGACAATTTAACAATAGAGCCTATTTGTGTTTCTAATTCAGAATAAGATGAATTATTTATATCTCTTTGTAAAGAAGTTGTTAAATTGTCTGGAAAAGTTCTAATCAGTTTTTTTACGTTTTTGTAACTTTCTTCAAAATTGTCAGCTTTTTTTGAGACTATAAGAGACTCTTTAATAAGAGCATTTAATTGATACATTTTTTTTTTAGAATTTCTAATTTTACCTAAATTACAATTATATAAAGCAGTTATAGCTGAAATTGAGCTCAACCTTATCAACTTTGACCATATAACATCAGAGCTTTTTAATTTAAATTTTACTTTAATATTTATTTCATTAAACAATTTTTTTAAAATTTGTATTTCTTTTTTATTTTTTTTGTGTGAAGAAATCAAAACTTCGGGAGCATTACTGGACATGTGGATAATTTGGTTAGTACTATTTTTCTTTGATACAACTTTACCTATATTTGCAATAAATAATTTGTTTCCAAATTTTTTTTTTAAAATTTCAAAATGAGAAATTCCATTTAATAACGGTATTACTAGAGCTTTTGTATTTTCTATTTTTTTTAGGTGTTGATCTAAAAATTGAAATTTGGAACATATAAAAATTATCTTTGAGTCTTTTAATCTTCTTTTTATGTTCAATTTTGCACTTAATTTTCCATAAAAATTACTTTCTAAATTAAGTATAATATTTTTTTTATAATAATTTTTGCTTGACGAAACATTATATTTTTTATTTTTGAATAGAACAGCCAATAATCCACCAATACCGCCTAAACCTACTATTCCAATTTTATATTTTTGCACTGAAAACTTTTTTTAATTTCGTCTCTTTTAAATTACAACCCCAACCAGGACTATTTGATATTTCTATAAATCTTCCATTAATTTCAGGTTTTGAAGTAAATATCTCATCAACACCTTCAACTTCATCAATATCAATTTCACCTATAAAAAAATTAGGAGTAATAGCTGCAAAATTAGCCGACATTAAAGTTCCAAGATAGCCATTATAATTATGTGTAGTTATTTTATAATTTTTAAGTTTGCAATATTCAGCAATTTTTTTTGACTCAATTAAGCCATTCCAAAGTAAATCTATTGATATATAATTTATACATTCTTTATCTACAAATTCCTTTAAAGAGTGAAGATCCATCATCGTTTCTCCAGTTACAATTGGAATATTCGTCTCTTTTTTTAGAGCAATTAAGGGTTCAGTTGATATACTATCAATTTCCAACCATTTAATTCTAAATTTTTCCAATGACTTAGCAATTTTTATAAGATCTTTCTCATTAAAATTAAAATTTAAATCAACAGCAATATAAATATCTTTATTCAAACGAGAATTAAGTTCATTTATCCAATTGCATATTTCGATAAATACACTGTCTTGAAGTTCAAGTTTAGGATTTTCAAATTTTACCTGATGTCCTGGCATATAGATTTCGGGTCCATTATTAAATATTGCAAGATTTGTTTTTATGACTTTAAAATCTGTAAGGTTTATTTCTTCACAAAATAACTTAACATCTTTTAAATTTTTTATAGGTGGTTTATCAATAAACTCGGGTGTCCTCACTCTTGTTGTGCCACAATGAGACCAATAAATTTCAATTTTATCTCTAACTTTATTACCAAAAAGTGCATGAACGGGTTTATTGCAATTTTTTCCCTTGATGTCCCACAAAGTATTTTCAACTGCAGAAATAACTCTTTGAATTAAAGAACCTAAATTACTTCTAGATTTAGTTTGAAGTTTCCAAATTATTCTTTCTATATTTAAAGGATCTTCCTCTAAAATTAAGTCCTCAAAATCTTTTAAAATTCCTATAAAACCATTCAAATTTTTAAAAGTATCAGTACACTCTGCCCAGCCCACTAGATTTTGATCAGTTCCAATTTTTAAAAAAGACCATTCACGCCATCCAGCTGTGTAAGTAAATAGTTCAATATTTTTAATTTTCATTTTTATAAAATAAATCTATTTATTTTTTTAATATTATTAATTTTTACTGGTTTAATATTACTTATTATTGTTTTTAAATTTTTTGTATTTTTAAAAAAAATTACTTTGTCTTTCAATATATATGAAAATTTTTTATTAAGATTAAAAAATTTATCATCTTTTAATATCAAAATATTTATAGGAAACTTAATTATTTCCCATAAAGGTGTAGAAATATAATCTAGAATAATTGTATCAGGTTTTTCTTTTAAAATAAAATCAATGATAGACTTTTCTTTAACAAATTTTAAATTTTTTTTTCCAACAGTTTTATTTTTAATATATGGATATATTGGGTAATATTTTTCTATAAAATTTTGTGATAAATCATTATAAAACTTAAAATAAGTTGAATAACTATCATCTATTTCATTTATAAGAAAATCACTTATTTTTTTTTGTTCGTTGTAAAAAAAATTACTTGAAAGAAAAAATTTTGAATAAATCAAATTACTAGCAATTTGAGGAACATAAAGTATTTTTTTTTCATGAGTTTTAATTTTATAGTCTTTAAAAAATTTTAATTGTCTAATTTCAGTTTTTTTATTTTTAATGAACAAGCTGTTCTTCTTTGTTCTAAAATTAGAGTAAGAATAAAAGATATTACAAAAGTTATAATCATTTACTTTGTGTTGGATATTATTTGGATTATTTTCATCTAATACCCCATAACTTCCACCATGTTGAAAACCAAAAACCTGAATTTTTCTTCTAAATGCCTCATGTATTAAAATTGGAAAAATATTTGTCTCGCATGGTGAAAAAAACCAGGCTATTTTTTTTATTCTTTTTTTCTTTAATATATCAAAAAAAAAATTTATTTCTTTTTTTATTTCCTTATTATTCGCTTTTATAAACTTATCAAAATAATCATTAAATAATTCTTTCAAATATTTTCTATAATTTTTAGTAATTTTTTTTTTTCGTGAAATATTAACCTCATTTAATAAATTCACTTTTTTAAAGTAAAAAGTGTTATAATCTTTGTCTAAAAAAAATTTTAGTTTTTTTAACCCCAACTTATTTTTTTCAAGCAAAAAAATATTTTCTTTTGTGTGTTTTCTAATTTTAAAATCCAGGGTTAGGTCAAATATTTTTTTTTTAAAATTACTGATGAAATTTGTTTTATCTATAATGTTTGGATGTTTGAAAACATTAATTATTTGTAAATTAATACCAAAATTTTTAAGGATACAAATTAAGGTTTCAAACAAAAATTCATCTTTATTTAACTTTTCTTTAATCGAATCAGATAAAATTATTTTTCTGATTTTTTTTTTTTTAATGATTTTACTCAATGTATTAATAAAAAAAATAAATCCTATATAATTGAATAGATATTTGTTTCTGAACAAAATATAACGTGCGTCTTTTTTTTTAAACAAGTTGTAATATTCATTTTGTAATTTAAAGTAATTTTTAACCTTTAATTCATCAGAAACATATTCATTTAAATCTAAACAGAAAAATTTATTATTTTTAAAAAAGTTTGCTACACTTGTAAATCCTGTAACAATAAAAAAATTACTTCTATTTTTTCTTACATATTCTATGTCGTTGAAAGAGGAAACTATTAAAAGATTCATTTAATTATTTTTCGGAAAAAAAACACTACTTTCTACTTGGTCTAAATTATCAGTTATATCATCAATTTTTTTAAATTTTCTATTAAAATTTTTTTCAAAATCTTTATAATATTCATTACAATAATGATCATCTATAATTATATCAATATTATTGAAATTATTTTGAATTAAATCACATTCAAATTTCATCACATCATATGAGTGATCACTATCATGAATGAATAATTCAATTTCTTTATTTTCATTAACTATTTTTTCTAAATACTTAGATGATGGTCCAATAAATAGGGTCCAGTTATTCAATAAATTTTCAGGAACAATCCAACCTGGTTTTTGTTCCTCTATCTCAAATTCTGCATCACCACCAGGTCCAAAAGGTTTTTTTCCAAAATAATCTCCCCAATCTCTTCTTGGTAAATCGATTGATATCAAATTTCCATAATCATTATCTTTCAAAGCTTTTAAAATCCATGCTGATGTTAAACCATGTAAAACCCCAGTTTCAACTATTATTTTTGGTTTTCGATTTCTAATTAATGAATAAATAAAATTTCTATAAACCGAAAACTCATAAATTGACTCAAAATTTCTTTTTTTAAAAATTTGATTTTTCAATATATTTTTATTAATACTTTTAAGGAACATTTTATCAGCTTCTAAATCATCTAAAAAGTTGTGTAAATTCAACTCTGAATGAATAGTATTTAAAATTTCAATTACTTTTTTTTTTTTATTCACCTGAAATTTCATACATAATTACTCTATATTTAACTTCTTTTTTAATTAAATGCTAATATATTAAAAATTTTTTATGAAAAATTCACCCATAATTTATTCTAAATATATTTCAAAATACTATAAGAAAAATATCTGGCTTAAATTAGAAATACTAAATCCAACCGGGAGTCACAAAGATAGAGAGAGTTTTTGGATGATCAAAGATGCAAAAAAAAAAGGTTTTAAATCTATAGGTTGTGCATCAACAGGTAATTTAGCAATCTCGTTAGCCTTTTTTTCAAAAATAAATAAAATTAATTGTAAAATATGGCTTTTAAAAAAAAAAACCAATATCGCAACTATAGCTCTTTTGAAAAATCTTGGAGCGAAAATTATTTTGTCTAAGAGTAAAAATCTTAAAAAACTTTATGATGAAAGTAATGTAATTATGAAAAAGAGAAAAATTTTTAATGCAAATCCAGGTAATTTTTCATCTAAAATAAAAGCAAACACAGATATAATTAATGAAATTCATAAACAAAAGAAAGAAATTGATACATTCGTAACTTGTGTAAATAATGGTTCACATTTTTTAGGAATTTATGATGGTTTAAGAAAAAAAGATAAACTAATTGGTGTATTTTCAAAATCAAAACTTGCCAAGAGTATTAATTCATTCACATTGTATGAAAAAGACTTACTTGAAAAAAAATACATCGATGAAAAAAATTTTGTTGAAGCAAGTACAAAAAATATAATTAGAGGTTTAAAATTACTTCAAATGGAAGGAATTATATGTGAACCTTCTTCTGCAAGTGTAATTGGCTCTCTAGACAAAAAAATTTTTAAAAAAAGAAAAAAAATATGCTGTATTATTTCTGGTAGCGCACATAAGAACTTATATGAATTTCAAAAAATTCAAAAAAAATTGAATTAAAAAACCCAATGTCAAATTATTTTATCTTAAAATCAAAACATTCACTCAGTGATAAAATTTTACATAAAATGTTAAAAAACACAAAAAGTAAATACATTTCTAATGAGAAGATATTATATAAATTCAAAAGTAAAAAGTTTTTTTATAATATTGGAATTACAGATAAAAAAAAAATTTTAAAAAAAAATTCAATTATTCTTATTTTAAGTGGGTCAATATTTAATTTAAAATTAAGAAAAAAAGAAAATATAATAAATCGTATTTTTAAAATGTATAATCAAGATGGTTTAAATTCACTTAAAACACTTGATGGGAGTTTTTCAATTGTATTAATTAATATAAAAAATGATAACTTAATTACGATAAGAGATAGACATGGATCAAGTTTATTATTTTATAAAAAAGACAAGAATTATTTATGTATTTTTACTAAAATTAAATTTTTAAAAAAAATAGATTTTTTTAAGCTTAAACCAAATTTAAAGTTGATTAAAAAATTTATATTTGAGCACTACAGGTATTCTTATGGGGGTCAAGACAGTTTTTTTTATAAGGTAAATTTATTTAAGCACAACAGCATCAATATTCTCAAAAATAATACTTTTTATTCAAAGGTTCTTTTTAAATTTAAAATAAAAAATACGAATACGAATAAAAATATCAATCAATTAAAAAAAAAATTTATTAATCTTCTCATTAAAAGTCTTAAAAAAAGATATCCAGAAGTTCAAAAAAAGTCAGGTTTTTTTCTCAGTGGGGGATTAGATTCTCCAACAATTGCTGGGATAACAGCGAAACATTTTAATAAAAGACTTAGAACATTTTCGATAGCTTATAAAGAGAAAAATCATGTTAAAAATGAAATGTATTACGATGAGTCTCTTTTGATCAAAAAAATTTTAGATAATAATATATTTGACTCAACTTTTATCTATCCAAATTCAAAAAATTTTATATCAACTTTTCATGAAATGCTTGAAGTACACGATGAACCAATATCCTCACCTACATGGTACTCTCATTATTTGGCATGTAAAACAATGCATAGAAAAAAAATAAAATATGTTTTTGGTGGTGATGGAGGTGATCATTTATTAGCAGGACTTTACGATGATATACCTTATTTTCTGGCCGACTTAAAATTTTATAAAAATAAAAATTTTGAGTATGAATTACAAAAATGGACAGAATTACATGATCATCCAATTTTTAGAAAAAATAAAGAAATTTTTGAAATTTATTTAAAGAAATGTTTTAAGAAAAAAAATAAAGGTAAAATTTTTGCTTACACATGGGACGAAAGTCTAATGCGAAAAAATAATATTTACAAAAAACTTAGAAAAAAAAATCTAAAAATAGAGAAAAAAAAATTATTCCCATCTATTACAAAGAGTTTTCTCAAAAGCAAATTAATTCAAGATCTTCATTACACATCATCTCCCCCATCGACTAGAGCTGAAATACCAAACTTTTCTAATTTTGGCATTGAATGCAGATCTGCGTTTTTAGATGAAGAAATAGTCAAATTTTGTTGGAATCTACCAATTCAATATATGATTAAAGATGGTTACACAAAATGGTTGATAAGAGAAACATTGAAGGGGTACTTGCCTAGCGAGGTTCTTTGGAATAAAAAACATATTGGCTTAAATGCCCCAGCAAATATTTGGTTCAGATATGGATTAAAAAAAGAATTAAAAAAAACAATTAATAATTTTCTAAAAAGAAAAAATTTTAATTTTTTTAATAACTTTTTATTAAACCAGATTTTGTCTGAGCATTTTAATAAAAAAAAAGATCATATGATGTTTCTTTGGAAGATATATAGTTTAGAAAAATGGCTATATAATTGGAACTTTAAACAATGAAATATAAAAAATTATTTGATGGGAGAAAAGTTTCAAATTTCGGTTTCGGTTTGTATAAAGGCTTGGAGACCAAAAATAAAGACAAACAAATTATTGAGAGTATCAATTTTGGATTATCCAAGGGTATTAACGTCATAGATACAGCTCAAAAATATAGGAATGGAAGAAGTGAAAGATTAATTAACAAGGTTTTAAAAAAAACAAAAAAAAGAGAAAGTTTAATTTTAATTTCCAAAACAGGTCTTATTCCGTCATATATATTAAAAAAAAAAATTTTAAAAAAAATCTCTGTTAAAAAATCTAATTGCCTGCCTAAAAATAATTATTCTATTGACCCAAACTATATAAGTTGGTCTGTTGATAATTCTTTAAAACTTATGAATACAAACTATATTGATTTTTATTTATTACATAACCCAGAATATAGTCTATTGTTAAAAAACGGTTATAAGAAAATAATTGAAGCTTTAAAAATCCTTGAGATAAAAAGGAAAGAAAAAAAAATATTGTTTTACGGTATTGCAACTTGGAACGGCTTTAGGAGACTAAATAAAAGTAAAAATCAATTAAATATTGAAAAAATATTAAAAGATCTAGAACATGCAGTTGGAAAAAACCATGGTTTTAAGTGTATAGAAGCTCCTTTAAGTTTGGGGATGCCCGATATGTTAAATTTTAAATTGAGCAAAAATTTTAATTTTGAAAATTTTTTAAAGAAAAATAAGATTAATTTTTTTTCAAGCGCATCATTATACGAAGGAAATTTAGAAAAACTTGTTGAATTGAATAAGATTTATAATTCATTAAGTTTAAATAGAGATTTACCGAATGAAACAAAAAAAGCTAATGTTTCATTTCCTGAGAGTGAAAACTCTTTAAGAAGATTATTTATTCTATTAGAAAATTTTCGAAAAAATAATATTTT
>MDSW01010497.1_pt1 | contig 31589 bp, 16 predicted proteins | sample 811171 | NCBI WGS metagenome assembly MDSW01 (sample SAMN05326641, study PRJNA326480) | marine metagenome | isolation source: seawater | place: Atlantic Ocean: North West | collected 2012 | reverse complement strand
TACGCGTCTCATCGTTTCTCCTTCCTGTCCTTCTTCCGCTTCTTTTCCTTTCTCTCTCTTTTCGCGTGGTTCTTGAGGAACTCCTCCGCGGCCACCACTCTCGCGCGTTTCTCCTCCTTCTCTTTCGCCTTGTACTCTCGGATAAGTCGTTTCCGCTCCGCCTTCGGAAGGGAGTCTAATATACCGCCCTCGCCCGTCTCCGTCCCCGTCCCGCCTTCGAGCGCGTCCTGGACGTCGACGTCGTGAAGCAGTTGCTGGTTCGCCGCGTTCGGGTCTCCACCCCCCCGTGTCGGCGACCGCCCCGTCATCGGCGTCTTCATCTCAAACTTTTTCATCTTCGTCAGCTCCTCCCTGGCTCTCATGAGCGTCAGCGGGTCCTCGAGTTTCACCCTGAACTCGTCGTTCGGATTGTGACCGAACATCGGACACGTTTTCTCGTCGTTCGAGTGCCCGACCCCGCCGCATCTAAGGCACTGCACAGCTCGCACGTGCTTGCCAAACACCTTCACGTTCGCAACGCCGACGCCTTTTTCCTTCGGCGCTCCCTTCAACTCGGGCATCTCCACCTCGGATATGATGTTCCTGCCGTACATATCTTTCTTCATCCGTCGTCCTCGGCGTTCGTTGATCTCCTCTTCGGTCAACGGCGGCAGACCCGCGGCTTCTCTCGCGGCCGCGTCTTCTTTTCGCTTCAACTCTTTCCGCTCGGCTTCCCTCGCCTCCTCAGCCTCCGCTTTCTCGCGTTCCATCGCCGCGTCGTATCCGGGCGGTTTCTGGTACATGAACGAGAGCTGCTGCTTATTTCGCAAGTTCGTCCTGTCCTCCGCGCTCAGGAGCTCGGTGTTTTTGAAGAACTCCTGCTCCACGGCAAACTCCTTCGCAGCTGCCTCTTTGCGTTTCTTCGCGTTCTCCGCTTCTTGCTCCGCTTTGAAGAGCTTCTCTTGGTTACGGTACGACAGTGGGTGCCAGTCCTTCTGGTTCAGGAATCCGTGGCTCCATGCAGTGCCACCTCGAGGCTTCAGACCGAGCTTCTCCGCTTGCATGTCCTGAAAGAAGGGAGGGTACAGTCAATGGCTGAGTTGAATTCGCTCGTGCGGGCGCGGGGTCTCGTCTCGATCGTTGGTCGATGTAGATCTGCGCACCTTCCGGATCCCATCTCTCGCGCCCCTGGCACCGCCGCCTATCCCAGCCTTCGCCATCGCGAACCTATCCCTGGCGCCGGTCATGATGCCACGTCCTCACGTCTACCCCCGGTGCTACCGACACTGATCGCCGCCGCGGCGCGAATCGTCTGACTGAAATGAAACTTCGGGTGCCGAGCGAGTTTCGTTCAGAACGCGTCGCACCGGTGCGAGCGCCCTGAGGGTCATCAGATGGCACCGGGGCGCAGCGGCGGCGGCGGCCGGTTCGGCGGCCGGTTCGGCAGAGGCGGCGGGCGGGGGCGCGCGCCCTCTCGCGCGCCTCAGGAAGAGCCTCCTCCTGAGGCTCCCTCTAACGTCCCGCCCTCGTGGAACATTTACTTTCCCGAGGTCCGCTTCGCCCCGGACGACCGAAGGGCTGAGCTTGTGGGTACTCTGGCTAGATTCTTTTCGTCCGACGTCGGGTTCGAGCTCGTGAAGCCCGTGCGGATACACGCCGAGCGCGAACTCTTCTTGGAGCTGGACTACGAAGCCCTGAAAGCGAGGGCGGACATCCCAGATCTGTTCGCCGCGTTGGAGCTGGCCCCCGCTGAGGCGATGCCGTGCGTGCGCGCGGCCGTGCACGAGGTCATACACAACTCCCCCATCGGGCGTAAGGAGCTCCCGCATCTGCAGGTATCCCCTGCGGCCGCGAAGGTGATCACGAGACCGCCGAGGGTGGACGTGCATCTGTACAACCACCCAGAGGTGCAGATCAAGTTCTCCGAGCTCAAGTCTAAAACAATCGGGAAGCTCGTGTCGATAAGAGGCACGGTCACGAGAGTGGCGAGAGTCATGCCCTTCGCGAAGTCGCTGACGTTTACGTGCGACAAGTGCGATGCCTCGCAGGTTGTGCATCTCGTGGACGGTAAGTACGCGGAGCCGGAGAGTTGTGTCGGTCAGGGGTGCAGGGGAAGGAAGTTCACCGCGAACCGCGAGAGCGTGAAGCTCGTGGACTGGCAGAAGATCAGAATCCAAGAGCTCTCCCGTGACGTCCCCGCTGAGGACATCGGGCGTATTCCGCGCTTCGCGGACGTCGAGGTCGAAGGGACCCTGTGCGATGCCTGCCGCGGCGGGGATATCGTCACGATCGTAGGCATCGCGGATATCTTGAACGTCGAGGCGAAAGGGAGCGCGTTGGAGAGGGAACGAGCGGCGAAGCAGTACAACGTGTACGTGAAAGGGATATCCATACGAAAGCGAGACTCCGATGCAGGTGGTGCGCCGCCGTTATCTGCCGCCGCCGCGGAAGCGTTCGCGCGCGGTCTCCCCGACCTCGTCGCGGAGGACACGCACTTCGGCCGCGTAAACGAAGGTTGGCTCGGGCAGAAAGGGTTCCGACCAGACGTCGTGGACAACACGACATTTTCCCCCGCGGACTTGGAGTTCATCGTTCGATTTACGGAGGAGTGCGCGGGGGAGCAGTTCAAGCAGCTGATTCACTCCTTGTGTCCCACGATATACGGCCACGAGGTCGTCAAAGCTGGCTTGCTCCTGGCCCTATTCGGTGGCGTTCGAAAGACGTTTGACGAGGAAGGGACGCTTCCCATGCGCGGCAGCATCCACTGCCTCGTCGTCGGTGACCCAGGTTTAGGGAAGAGTCAAATGCTGAAAGCCGTGAGCAACGTCGCGAACCGCGGCCTGTACGTGAGCGGTCGTTCCGCGTCCGCCGCTGGGTTGACGGCAACGGTCGTGAAGGATTCAGAAAACGGCGGGAGTACCTACGAGGCTGGCGCGTTGATCATGTGCGACGGCGGCGTGTGCTGCGTGGACGAGTTCGACAAGATGCCGAACGAGCACCAAGCATTGCTCGAAGTGCTCGAACAACAGACGGTATCGCTCGCGAAGGCGGGGATAACCGTAAACTTACCCGCGCGCACGAGCGTCGTCGCCGCGGCAAACCCCGTCGGCGGCGTGTACAACCGATCAAAGTCGATAATGAACAACTTGAAGATGAATCCGGCGTTGTTATCCCGATTCGATCTCCTCTTCCTCATCGTCGACGATCCGGACGAAGAACTTGACGAGTACAGGACGAGACACGTCTTAGCAACCCACAATCCTGAAGGAGAAGAAGCGACCTTGCGACTGCAGCACGCACAGCAAAAGCTTCTCGCGCACCACGCGCACGTGGACGAAATCGACGACGAAGATGAAGGTGGTGAACGACGCCATGGAGCAGAATTCATGGGTGAGAAACGGTCGTCACTGCGTCGTCGACTTCAGCTTGATCTCGCGGGTGCGGACGCGGAGTTTGCGCCGTTGCCGCACAACTTGATGCGCAAGTACATCACGTACGCGAACGTGCACTGCTTCCCGCGTTTGACCCCAGAGGCTGGGACGATACTCCAGGCGTTCTACCTCGAGCTGCGCGCGGCAGATACGGTCGGAGAGGACTACCCGCCGATAACACCTCGGCAGCTAGAGGCGCTCATCCGACTCGCGGAGGCTCGCGCGAAGGTGGAGCTTCGAGAGACTGTCACTGAGGATGACGCGCGCGACGCGGTGGAGATAATGAGGGAAACGATGCGCGACGTCTTAGAGGGTGGTGGGTTAGCAGGCAAACGCGGGTTCTCGGGGAAAGGGAACAAGAACGTCAAAGCAAAGATGTTCGTCGAGGCTATGAACCGGCGAGCGATAGAGAAGGACAGCGCGTACTTCACGATGGGCGAGCTCTACGCAATCGTGGACGATTTGCAGCTTCAAATCCAAGACGTGGACGGATTCATCGAAGGTCTTAACATGGCGGGGGATATTTTGAAGTCGGGGAGGTTGTACAAGTCCGCGAGTAGTTAATCGACGCGATGTTGTCGATACGATAGTCTAGCTAGAACTAGAACTGAACATGACACGAACGTAAAGTCACACGGCTGGAGACATGCACTCTCGTCAAATCCGGACGTTTCTTATGGCGCGAAGAAACCCTTTTCGATCAACTCGAGGGATCCCATCGCGTCGTGTTCAGCGAGCTTCGACCCCATGCCCGCTCTCTCTAACCTCCCCGCTATGTTCCACATCCGTTTGAACGTTCGTACATTATACTCTGCCTCTCTCACGGGATCTTCCGCCTCGGGGAACGTGTCGAAATACACGACTCCAACGTACCGAACCGCCCGAAGCCAATACACGAGCTCCAACGACAAAGAAGCATGCACTGAACCGAACGCTAACCCATCCTCCGCTCCTAGTTTTGAGTGAACATCGCCTATGTGAAATCCGAAAAGCGCGTTCGCGCGAGCGACAGAAGCGGCGCTCTGCGCTGGGTTCTCTCCCGCCGCGATCAAATGCCCCGCATCCAAGGTCAAACCGAACCTGCCGGGACGGTTCACCTCGCGAACTAACGCCAACGCCGCCGCGGTGCTTGGTACGATTGCGAATCGCGACGACTCGTCCGTTGGCTTGAATTCGTACGAAATTTTTACGCCCTCACACCTAGGATGGTCCACAGCGTCGCGGAGCGCGTCGACGCCGCGTTTCCACGTCTCCGTGTAGTTTACTTGGAAATGATAGTCGTACCCATCGAATTGCGGCCAAATTACGACGCCTCCAGACGCGTTGATTGCGTTCGCCCACTCGCACGCGTTCGCGATGAGTTTCACCGCCTCAGCGCGAATGCGCTGGTCGGGGTTTGTGAATGCGCCGCCACGACGGTATGAAATCGTCGCCGGGAATCGCACCGCGATCGACCCAGGCGTGATGCCGGCGGCGGCGAGCGCTGTGCTCACGGCCTTCGCCTTGAGTCCTTCAAGGTGTTGCGGGTAATTGATATCGACAGAGGTTATACCCGACGCAGTCCCGAGCCTTTGAATCATATCGAGCGTACTTATCCTTTTTACGTCGCTGGATTTACCCAGACCCCACAGCGACGACGCCGAAGCCGACCTCGCAAAAAGGTCAGGGCGCGCTCTCATCGAATTCAGGCGCGAACCGAAAAGTAAAGGGCACTCTTCGACCATTCCCGTCATCTCCCGCGCATCCGACGTCGCTTGGCACGACGAACTCAACTTCAGCGAACGGTCTTCCGGCGAGAGAAGAGCATCCGCCGCTTCCCTCGTCGGGAGCGACGGCATCGCGCCCACGACGCGAACTGCGCACGCGCCCGCCGCGGCGGCGAGCTTCGCCCCGCGTTCGGTCAATTCACCGCTGCCGCTTTCGGCGATGGACACCGCGATCGCGGCTCGAAACGCGTCGCCGGCCGCGGTCGCGTCGAGGACCTCATTTTTCGGCACCGCGATCGGCTCGTGCCACTTCACTTCAGAGGCGCTCACGGACACGGACCCGCGCCCGCCTAACGTCACCAGGATGTGATTCGCACCATTCTTGAGCAGCGTCTTCGCCGCCGTTACTACGTCATCGTCCGTCTCCGTGCGCATCCCGGTCAACCTCATGAGCTCAGTCTCGTTCGGGCAGAGGTAATCTATCAACTCAAGAAGCGTTCTCGATAACGCAGTGTTCGCGCCGCCGGCGTCGAGGATGACTGGGACGTTCGCCGCGTTCGCAGCTTTCGCGGCTGCGACGTTGACGCGCTCTGGGACCTCTCGTTGCAGCAACACGACCGCGGCGCCGTGTACGGCGTCCGTCACGAGCTTACGAAGCGTTCGCTCGTCGCTCGGCCACGCGGTGTTCGCGCCGCCGATGACGACGGAGGACGCGGCGCCGTCTGGGGAGAGCATGACGAAGCCTTGCCCCGAGGGAAGGTCGTCGACGTGACCGCACGAGGAAACGTCCACGCCGTTCTCGCGCAGCTCGGTCTCGAGCACGCTCGCATGCGCGTCGTTTCCAAATCGACCGACGAATCTCACGGGACGAGACCCTGCGGATAGTCGGGCGGCCGCGATTGCTTGATTCGCGCCCTTACCTCCAACTGCTGTCGTGAGCGTCGGCGAGGTTGCGAGAACTGTCTCATCTACCGACGGAGGTCGAGCGACTCGCACCGTGAGATCCACGTTCACGCTTCCGATGACGACAATCGGACGAGCGGCGGCGGCGCACGAGGGAGAGATGCTCTCCCCGAGCGCGGATGCCAACGAAGCGAGGAGCAAGGTGACGACCAGCATCGGCCGCGGGGCCATATCGACGTGCGAGAGGACCTCTGTGAGAGGACTGAGCGAAAACGCGTTCAAGAGTTCATGCGGTACAAGAGGAAGACTAAGGTGAAGTTACAGGTCTGAGTGCATAAAAGGTATGAAGGTATCCAACCTGGGGTCTTATTGGTCAAGTAGATAAACTAAGAATCCACTTCTAGTCTATCGACTGTGTTCTATCACCGCCACCCGCCCCCGATCTCTCCCTCGCCCCGTCCAAGGCCTTGCACACGACGAGCTCCCACCCGTCCAGACCCGGGTTCTCCGCGAACATCACGTTCGGGATCCCGACGGCGTCGCACGCCTTCGCGGACGTCCCGCCGATGCACGCGTACGCCGGGTGCGTCTCCGCGGGCGTGTCCGAGTCGAACCCGGACAGGGAGACCCACGCTTTCACCGCGGAGGGCGAACCGAACGTCACGACGTCCGCGGTCTTCGCTCTCGTCAAGACGTCCTCGTCCACGGCGGTCACCTTCTCCGTGCTGTACGTGTTCAGACGCGTGACGATCGCGCCGCGTTTCGCTAATCCGTCCTGGAGCGTGCTCGCGGCCTTCGCGGACGCGGGGTACAGCACCCTCGGCGCCGCGGGGGCGCTCGCGTCGTCCGCGTCTAACGGCAGCTCGGCGACGAGCGTCTCCGCGTTCGCTTTCGACGGCGTGAACGTCCTCGCGCGGAGCTTCCCGGCGTCGTACGCCGGCTTCAGAACCTTCGCGGTGCCTTTGCCGACGGTCGCGATCGCGACGTCAGGCTGTCCCGCTTGTTCCCATCCTCTTAGGAACACTGCCGCGGCTTCGGGGGAGGTGATGCACACCCACGTCCACCCCTCGGGATCGTTCAGCGCGGACGGCAGCGACGGCGCATCCGCTCCCACGGCGGTCTCGATGAGAGGCATCTCGACGCACTCGATCCCTCGTCTCGTGAGGCGCTCCATCATGTCCCCGTTCTTCCCGCTCTCGCGCGTGAGGACGACGCGTCGGCCCGCGTACGACGTCTCGGAGACGTCCACCGCCGCCATGCCGGTCGGGACCGCGGCCATGAGCGGTCCTCGACAGTATCTTCCCGAGCTCGATCTCGTCACAAACGCGACACCGACAATCTTCGTCTTTAGCGCGCCCGCCGCGCCTTGTCCTCTCGCAAACTGAACTGACGTCACGTAGCTCCGCGTCGCCGCCGCGGTCGGCGAGGTACAAGACGCTCGCGACATCGGGCGAGCGTTTCCGGTCGCGTCGCGTCCTCTACGTTAACTTATCCAGCTCGTTGGCCACGAACTGACGAAGAAGATATCGTGGAGTACGCGCATCGCCGATACGCGTGCGTTCGACAATGTGACTGGTTCCCATACAAAAGACCTCAAAAGTACAAACTGCGAACAAATGCTGGGAGAAAATGCGAGGAGGCCAGGGCGAGAGTTTTCTCCACACTTGGCACATTCGCGCAGCCGAGCGCTTGGTCATGGCGAGCAACGGGATGATGTGCGGGATCATCCCCAAACAGGTCCGTGCCGTCGTCATCGTGAAATCACCGTTGTTCGTCACCCACCCCACGCGCGCGCGACGCGGCGACGGCGCTCGTTGTGACGTCGCCGGGTCGTGTCAACAACGTCAACAACAATTCCTCGAGCGCCGCGCCCTGTCCGCTCCCCCCACGCGCTCGCTCACGTCCAGCCTCATCGCCCCTCGCTCACCACCTGCAGGGCGAGCCCGTGGATTTGGTCTCGCCGATCACGACGTACATAAGCGGCACGTTCTCGCCGCAAGAAGCGGAAGACGCTCAGGCGGATCTTACCACGTTGTCCGACCTGCGTCGATCCGTCGTCTCGAACGACGAAACGAGCCACGAGCGAAGACGAGAAACGCTTTTGTCGTACTACCGCGCCCTAAGCGTCGTCGAGTCGAGGTTCCCGATCAGCGGTCAGGACGGGCACGTGTTCATCCCGTTCTCGTGGTGCGACGGGTTTAAGCCGAACAAGACCGCGACGCTCGCTAACGTGCACTTCGAGAAAGCCGCGGTGCTCTTCAACCTCGGCGCGTCGTGGAGCCAAGCCGGGGTCACCGCGGACAGGACCACGTCCGAGGGGATCAAAGTCGCGTGCCACGCATTCCAGCACGCCGCGGGGGCGTTCGCGACGCTGAAGGACGACGTCCTCGGTAAACTCGGCGCGTTCGCGTCCGGCGCGATAGACAGCGTCACCCCTGATCTGACGCAAGAGTGCGTCGGGATGTTGACGTCGCTTCACCTCGCGCAGGCACAAGAGTGCTTCTACGATAAAGCCGCGGGAGACGGTAAGAGCTCCGCGGTGTGCGTTAAGCTGGCGAATCAGACGAGGTTATTTTACGAAGACGCGAGGAACGCCCTCGACGCGGCGCCGTTGAAGGGCCACATTGATAAAACTTGGCACGCTCACGCCGCGGCGAAGGCGGCTATTTTCCACGTCGAGGCGCTGACTCGCGCGTCGAAGATCGCCGAGGAGGAGGACGAGGACATCGGCACCGCGATTGCGCGCCTCATGATCGCGTCACGGGTAACTGCCGAGGGCGTCAAGGTGGTGAAGAGCGTAAACGGCGACGGGCCGTCGTCGAAGGCGCTCTTCGAGTTGCAAGTGACTGTCGACGAGAGTTTGCGGCGGGCGAATCGAGATAACGAGTGCGTATACATGGTGAAAGTCCCCTCTCCGGATACATTGCCACCACTCGGTGCGGCCGCGGTCGTCAAGGCGGTGAAGCCCGCGCCGGAGACGCTGAGCGCATCGTCCGAGACGATGTTTGCGACCATTGTCCCCGAGTCCGGATTCAAGGCGCTTAGTAAGTACACGGAGATGGTGGATTCGATCATTCGCGAGGAGAACGACGTGTTAGTCGCCGCGAGCGACGAGGCGAGGATGGCTCTGAAAGAAATGGAGATGCCTGATCTGCTCATCGCTGCGGTCGCGGGGGCGAGCGATACCGGAGGGGATCCGGCCGGCGCGTCTGGCGCCGGGTTGCCGCCGCCGCTTGACGAGGAGGTCGGGTCTATTCAACGCGGGGGTGGCGTAGCAGCACTGATCGGCGGCCTGCCTCGGCTGCTCGACATCAACGAGGCGTGCACGCAGCAGCTCGCCGCGGCGACGCGGATGCTCGAGGCGGAGTCTACGGAGGATGAATCCTGCCGTATGATGTACGGCCCGCAAGCCTGGACGCGACCGAACAGCGCAGATCTCAACGCGAATTTGTACGAGAAGATTCGCACGTACACAGATAACCTCGAGCAGGCGGCTAGAAGCGACGAATCCATGAGGCGCCGAATCGAAGACGCGATGGATGGCGTTCTCGCGTTGCTCGATCCAACCGCCCTCGTGAACGACACCCCGAAGCTCCGCGCCCCGATGTTGTCTACCGCGGAGGATTCCAGCATCGTGCCAGAGTTACAAAGCGCTCTTGGGGAGTTAGAGGCATTGGGAACCGAACGCGCTAAAATCGAGGACACGATGAAAGCGCTCAAGGAGAACGACAACATCATGAGCAAGGTGATGGCGCAGACGGACGCGTACGACGAATTGTTCGAACGTGAGCTCGTGAAGTACGATGCGCCTCGGTCTGCGGTCGCGGCAAATGTTTCGTCCCAATCAGATATCTTATCACGTGTGAGGTCGCTTCACGGAAAATTGCTGCAGACGTACGACGTCACGGAGTGGCGCGCGGCGACGCGATCGCACGCGGAGGCAGTCAGGGAAGCTGCGGCGCACTACCGTCTGTTAGCCTCGGGTATGGAGCAAGGTTTGACGTTTTACTCTGGCTTCACCGAGGCGGTGAGGCAACTGGGATCGGACTGCGAGGCGTTTGTGGAGGGGAGACGGAAGGAAAAAGGGGAACTCGAACAAGCAGTGGCGCGTCGCGCACAACAGGCGGCAATGGCCGCCGAGCACGCAGTTGCGAGCGCGGCGGCGGCTTCGCGTGCAGCTGCGGATCAAGCCGCGGCTCAAAGAGCAATGTCCGAGGCTCAGGCGATGGTGGACGCGCAGAGGGCATCTGCGGCGCAGATGCAGCGACACCACTATTCCGAGCACGCGGCGTGGCACGCGTCCGCGGCGGCGGCGACGGCGGCGCAGATGCAGAACATGTCCGTCACCGGAGCGCCGCCGCCGGGACCCGGGTCCACCGGTCAAGGCTATCCCGCTGGCGTTGGTCCGTATCCTCAGGCGGCGGCGGTGCATCCGACGTACCAGACGACGTCCCCGTCGGCGCCGTTCGCTCCTCCGCCGTCGCAGCATCCAGTGCCACCTCAGCAGCAGCATCACCAATACAGCAGCGGTCTAGAGTATCAGCAGCAATATGGATTTCCCGCGAACCAGCAAGGCGGCAGGCCGCCGCCTCCGCCGCCGCCGCCGCGGCAGTACTAGTTCGGCTGCACTCTCGAGTACCTACATTAGCGCGCGACGATTTCGTAACGAAAAAACTAGGAGCTAACACTCGCCACGTCTCACGTCTTCCAAATTCTACACGTATTGTCCTTACTGCCCGTCAGCAAGACGTCTCCGTGGTAGTTCGAAGCGAGACTGAAGATCTCGTCGCCGTGCCCTTCTAAAGTTTGGAGGCACTTACCACCGTTCACGTCGAATACCTTCGCAGTCGAATCCGCACTCGCGGTGAACACGCGGTCACCCTGAGGACGGAATGAAACCTTCGAAACCTCTTGAGAATGACCCGAGAGCGTGGCCTCGCATCGACCGCTGCTGACGTTCCAAAGTTTAGCCGTGCAATCCGCGGACGCGGTCGCGACTTTCGTCCCTGTCGCGTTGAAGACCACATCTAACACCTCGTCCGCGTGACCGGTCAACGTCGCTCGACACTCACCAGCTCTGACGTCGAAAATCTTCGCCGTTCCGTCGATGGAACCTGAAACGATCGCATCGCTCGAGAAGTTCCACTGCGCGGAGCTCACCTCGCTCGTGTGACCAGACAAGACGTGCACGCATCGTCCCGTTCGTGCGTCCCATACTCTGGATTCGTGGTCAAACGACGCCGTGCACAGTTGGTCTCCCGCGGTCGACCAGTGTAAAGCGACGATCTCCGCTGAGTGACCCAACAGCGTGCAAATCTCCGCGCCCGTTTCCACATCCGTCAGCTTTGCGGAGTTATCCATCGAACCCGTCGCGTACGTCGTGCTCTGCTGGTTAAATCCGACGCACACGATTTCGGCGGTGTGCGAGTTCATCGTGTGATACAGTTGACCGGTGCTCGCGTCCCACAGCTTCGCGGTTTTATCGAACGAACCCGTGAGCACTCTATCCCCGTAGGGATTATTAAACGCGATCGCGTACACGACGTTTTTGTGTCCCTCCAATGTCTGCAGCTCCTCACTCGTGTCCGTGGACCAAACCTTGCACGTTCGATCGTAACTGCCCGTGATGAACTTGTCCCCACCCTTGTTAAACGCGCAGTTCGTCAGCGGCAGAATGTGCGCGCGCAGGACTTTGGACAGGGCGAAGTTTGTCTTGACCACTCCCCCGCCGAGCTTGGCCTGGAGTTTGAAGATGAGCTTACGAAGTGGCTCGCGATGGGCTTCTTTGATCATCTTCTCTCGCTCGACGATTTGGTTCAGCACCGCCTCGGTGTCCGTCTCTGCGGTGAGGTCGAGCAGGTCCACGCTCCGCTGCATGAGCTCGCCATTGTGTGTGTACTCGAGAATGATTCCTGGCGGGTAGTACCGTAGGAGAAACTTCTTCAGTTTGACGCGCGACGACGCGGTTGCCGCGCGCTGCTGGGCTTCTTCCAAGCTTCTTCCACCGCCGCTGAAACCACGTGCGGACATGCTCTTCTCTCCTCGCTCTCCCCCCGGGAGCACGTCGGCTCGACCCGGTGAGCTCCTGAGTTTCGTAGTTTTCGCGTCGTCCGCGCCGACGGCGGTCACGCGGACGCCAGCTCGCGACGTCTTGGTCTCGTCTTGGTCTCAGTGCTCGCCGTCGTTTCGTTCATCTTCTGCTCTTCACGTTCGCGAGTTTTTTTTGAAACTTCAACTTCACGAGTTGCGTCGCACCCCAGAGGCGGACAGGCGCACAGATGCGCACTGTGGTGACATGGAGCGACATTGCGGTACGTCCTTGACACCCAAACGAAATCCCGTCGCGCGCGTTTCCCCGTTCACATCACACCACCCGCGATCGAGCGTCCGACTGATGCCCTCTCCTCGTCCCTCAGCCCGAACGCGATGGCGTTAGAAGCGTGTGCTACGACATCGCGTTTAGCCCCGACGGGACGAAGCTCGTCACCGGTGTAGGCAGCCGCGTTCTCGTGTACGACGCTGCCGACGGCAACCTCTTGCACTCGCTCAAGGCGCACAAAGACGCGGTTTACTGCGTATCGTACAGCCGCGATGGGAAGAAGTTCGCGTCCGGGGGAGCGGACAGGACGATAATCATCTGGTCGTCCAAAGCCGAGGGCGTCCTGAAGTACACGCACAACGAATCCATCCAGGCGCTGGCGTACAATCCAACTTCAGCGCACCTCGCGTCCGCGACCGCGGTCGACTTCGGCCTCTGGGCCCCAGATCAGAAAGCCGTCGTGAAGCACAAGGTGTCCGCGAAGATTCTGAGCTTAGCGTGGACGAATGACGGGCAATACCTCGCGCTCGGGCAGTTCGACGGCGTCGTGTCCGTCAGAGATCGATCTGGTGGGGAGAAAATGAAGATCAAACTCGGTGCCCCGGTGTGGACGCTGGCGTGGAACCCGAACCGGGACGAACCCCACGACGTTCTCGCGTGCGGGTGCTGGGACGAGTCGCTTTCGTTTTACCAACTCAACGGAACCCAGGTCGGAAAGGACATCGCGCTTGATTACGATCCGTGCACGGTCAGATACTTCAGCAACGGCGAATACATGGTGACGGGAGGGACGAATCGTAAGGTGACGCTCGCGACGAAGGAGGGAACGCCGCTGAAAGACGTGTGCGTGGCGGGGTCGTGGGTGTGGTGCGCGGCGCCACGGCCGAAACAAAATTACGTCGCCGTCGGGTGCGAAGATGGCTCGATCACGATGCACCAGCTGATATTCAGCACCGTGCACGGATTATACAAGGACCGATACGCGTACAGGGACTATATGACGGACGTCATCATTCAACATCTCGTGACGGAGCAAAAGTTGCGAATTAAGTGCAAAGACTACGTCAAGAGAATATCCGTGTACAAGGAAACGCTCGCGGTGCAGCTTCCCAAGGAGGTTATTATTTACGATCTTCTGGAAGCGGACTCATACGAGATGCAGTACCGCGAGAAGACGAGAATCATGCGGAACTTGGAGTGCAACTTGCTCGTCGTGACGTCCCACCACATCGTCCTGTGCCTCGAAAAGAAGCTACAGCTCTATGATTTCGAAGGCAAGCTCGAGCGCGAGTGGACGATGGAATCGGTGATCAGGTACATCAAAGTCGTAGGCGGACCAGACAAGGGGGAGGGCATCCTTGTGGGCTTGAAGAGCGGCGTCGTCTTCCGAATATTCATCAACAACTCGCACCCTGTTCAGCTCATCGAGCACGGCGTCTCGATCCGGTGCCTGGACCAGTCGTTCATGCGACAAAAGCTCGCCGTCGTAGACGACAACTCCGAGGTGACAGTGTACGACCTCGAGACAAAAAAGTCTATTTTCACGGATACAGACGCGAACAGCGTCTCGTTCAACAGCGAGTTCGAGGAGATGTTGTGTTACTCCGGAAACGGGCAGCTATCGATAAAAACAGGCGACTTTCCCGTGCACAGACAGAAACTCGAGGGCTTCGTCGTGGGGTTCAAGGCGTCGAAAATATTTTGTCTGCATTACGTGAGCATGCAGACTATAGACGTGCCGCAGTCAATGAGCATGTGGAACTACGTGAAGGTAAATAATTTTGACATGGCACACTCAGTGGCGTGTCTTGGCGTGACGGAGAAGGACTGGAGCGATCTTGGTTTCGCGGCATTGTTTGGGATGAACTTGGCCATCGCGCGAAAGGCCTTCATTCGTGTTCGAGACTTGAAATACCTGGAACTCATTGATAAATGTGAGGAAGGGGTTAAGAATGGGGATCCATCCGAGATGTACCTCGCTGAGGCGTTGGCGTATCAAGGTAAGTTTCACGAGGCTGCGAAGATGTTCGCGAAGGCGAATCGCGTGGACAAAGCAATGGAGATGTTCTCTGACCTTCGTCAATTTGACGAGGCAAAAAAATGGGCTGAGGAGTACGCGCACACGAAGGGCGGGGACAGCACCCTCGTCCAGGAGTTTGTTCACAGGCAAGCGGAGTGGGCGGAGGAGGTTTCTGACTACGCCGCGGCGGCGACGATGTACATTCAGGCCAAGAAATTTGACAAAGCCATAGACCTCATCGCGAAGAACGGCTGGAAGGATAAACTCGTTGAGGTGACGAGAGCGTTGGGTGCGTCGGATGTCAAGCACTTGAAGTTGTGCGCGATGCACTTCGCGCAATGGGGGGATCATGTCCACGCTAGGGACGTGTACACTAAGTTAGGTGACGACGAGGGCTTGCTGTCGCTCCTCGTGGATGCGGAGCAGTGGGAAGAAGCGTTCATTATGCTCCAGCAACCCCCGCAGCACGTCGAGAAGGTGTACCTGCCGTACGCGCGTTGGCTCGCGGAGAACGACAGGTTCGACGAAGCCCGTTTGGCGTACGCTAAGGCGGGTCGATCTGATGCGGCGACGCGGATGCTCGAACAGTTAACACACAACGCGGTGTTAGAGCGGCGATTTCAGGACGCCGGGCACTGCTACTGGCTCATGTCGCGGGAGATCGTGTCAGAGCTCCCGAACGACCCCAGGGCGCTCCTCTCAGACGAGGACGAGGCGAAATTGGATCGCTTCGAAGAATTCAAAGACCGTGCTGAGATGTACTACGCGTACGACTTCATATACCGCGCTATGGACGAACCTTTCCGCTCGTCTTTGCCGTCCACATTGCTGAACATCGGGCAATTTCTCCTTTCAAAGTTTGCAACGCGTGACGAGATGCCGCTCGGGATCAGCCTCGCCTACGTCCTCAATACCCTCGCGAAGCACGGTGACGCGCTCGGGGCATACAAGCTCGCGAGGTTCGCGTACAACAAGCTTCAAGGACTGAAGATACCAGCCTCATGGCAGGCACAGGTCGATTTAGCGTGCATCGTATCGCGATCGAAGCCGTTAACAGACGCGGATGACCTTTTGCCGATGTGCTATCGTTGCAGCGCTACAAACCCGCTTGTATCTGGTAAAGGCGACGTGTGCGTCAGCTGCGGAGGTTGTTTCGTTCGTTCGTTCGTCACTTTTGAGCACTTGCCCATGGTGGAGTTTGAAATATCGGACGACATCACCCCGAAAGAGGCGCGCAGGTTGATACGCGAGGAACCGCCGGAACGAGGCGGCGCCGCGTCCGCGCGTCGTGCATACAACGTTGGAGGGGATGAGCAGTTCACGTTCGAAGATGGTCCAGGAGCTGAGCGCGGCATCCTCGGAGGTAACGACGCATTCGCGCAGGTGATGTCGATGCCAAACGTGCCTATAGTTTGCGATCGGGTCATGCTGCGTAACCTGTCGCCAAACGAGGTCGTCGTGAAACCTTCCGGCTGCGCGCTGATCCGGCCGCGGTATTTCCGCCTGATGGACACGGAGTCACCGGTCACGGTCGACGAAAACGGGTGCTTTTACGAGGCGGACGAATACGAGCTTGCGTGTCTCGAGTTTGGACGTACACCTTTCACGCGGCTGGCGGTTAATGTGGGCGACGAGGTGGCGAGTGCGGTGGAGCCCGAAACGCCACCGCAGCGAACGAGCTCGTCGAAGTGGGGGACTGCGAGAGGCGCGAAGACCGTTGGCTCCCTCGACTTCGCTGGAAACTAGCACAGTAGTCTACAATTACATAGACTAGTGAGAACGTATTCGCTCGCATCGTTCGTTCGTTCGTCATGACAATTTTCACGCTAGCTAGCTCAGATCGAAACTCGCCACTCCTTCCGTGATGGCGTACGTGAGTCGTTCTTTGAGAACCTCAACGCGACTGTACGGCGGGAGCTTGAGGTAGCTCGCGCACGTCATCGCCGAGGGCAGATCTTTGTCCGCCAACACGGTGCCTTCCGCTAGTTGACGCGTGCTCGCCCCCCCACCGCCACCCGAGGGTTGCTTGCACACCACCGTGAGTCGTGGCTGTAGCGCTGCGAGCCCCCCCGGCGGCATCCTCGGAGCCCCGGTGACAAAGCGCAAGAAAGATCGTTGCTCTTCCGGCCCGAATCCACACATCGTCTCCATCAGCGATCTGATCGGTGGGGACTGCGCGGTGTACCCGTGATCATACGTTACGCACTCACTCAAAAGCTCAGTCGTCCACTTCTGCCCTTGGCCGCACAGCATGCAGTCAAGCTCGGCCTCAGAGAACACGACGAGGGCCTGCGGTGGTAATATGTCCGAAAGTCCGCTTCGAAACGCGTCGATCTGCCTAGCGACGCCGCCGCCAACAGTCGCGTCGACGACCGCGTCGACGTACTCTGCGATGTTTTCCGCGGTTATCGCAACGTCCGCTCCTCCGGGTTTGAGTTCAAACGCGTCGTCTCCTGGCAGCGTGAACGTCATACAGAGGTCCTCAATCGCGGCCCCTCCAACTGTTACCGAGGGGAAGTCCGCCCCGGCCTTTTTCAACGCGTCGATACGACGCGCCGCAGTTGAAAGCTGCGTGAGCGTGCGTCCGAGTTCAGGATCGATCTCGGAGAGGTCGGCCAACGCGAGTGTGCGACCAGTGATGGCGCGAAAAAACGCCGGGCTGAGACCGAGGTCGAGCAGCCGCCCGTCCTGGAGCGCCTTGCCAACCACGCGCCCGAGAAGACGGAATAGATCCCCGCGCGTGAGCTTACCCGGAGAGCCCGGGGGCGCAACATCGTATGCACTAGAACTCACGGGCGCTGGGAATAAACCGTGCGGGGCGTTTACGTATTTGATGTCGCTCCCGGTTCCGTCTGCGTTGGGAACGTCTCTCCATGCCCCCAGTGCGCGCTGCGTGAGTTCCTTGGAGAGTAAGGTGTAGAACTCCAACGTCGGCCCCGTGCCAGTGCCCACCTCGTTGAAGAATTCAACCTCGAGCACCATCTTGTGCGCGCCGGTCATGTCGAAAACCTTAACGGCTGATTCGAGTATTCGCTCGCGCGACACTCGAACCTTTTGCCGCTGCAGTCGCCCTACCCTCAACTCCCGCCCACCGGCCCCACCGTTGCCCCCGCCGCCTCCATTTTCTTGTGTCTGCCCGTGTAAACGATGCAGTGCACGCGCCAATCCAAACGTGGTGCAGTAAAACAGCTGCTGCCTCGCCTCGAATGGGAATAAGAATGGACATGAACGAGCGATAACAGTGCACCACGCAGGTAAGCTCCCGGTGCATAACGCCAGTGTGTCCTGCAGTTGCCTTACCATCTTGCCCGCCAACTTGGAGCTTAAGAAGGCGTCACTTGGAAGCGCTAGCGCCGCATTGATATTCGTCGCCGTCACGTTCTCATCCTCGACGTCTCCTAGCGCGAAGAGACGTGGCGCGGAGGTTATGATTCGGTGAAACACGGATAGCACGGATAAGATAGACTTTACGGTGTCCGTCAACCCAGACGGGGGGGCGTCGCCACACAACTTGCCGCGAAGTGCCGGGAGAACGCTCCCTAAAGCGGCGCGGCGGTCGCGCGGACCAAATGCTGCGAGAGCTTCGGTCGCATCTGACGAGTCCATCACAGCTGCAGCGGCGCCCGCGCCCGAGCTTGGCGGCGGCGGCGGAAGCGCTTGCCCGTCAACCGGAATCGCGTAGTACAGCGTGTGGGTTTTCTCCCATAAACTCGCCGTGCTCAGCCTGCCACCCTCGGCATCGTCGCCAGCTTCTCTCGCGTGAGTTCCATTCTCGGTTGCCGCCGCCGCGAGCGCCGCCGCGTGCACAGCTTGCAGCACACTCGTCGCGGGGTGAAAAGGATCAACCCCGGACGCGTGAAATAGCAGTCGCGGTGGGGCTGCTGCCGCCACCACGGCAGCAGTCGTAGATGGCGTTGATGGAGAAGCTGATCTTTCAGCGGGATCCACATCCTCCACTTGTTCAGCACGCGGGATGTCTTCCTCTTCTTCTTCTGCGTCGTCATCGATCACTTCCTCCTCGTCTTCCTCCTCGACGTTGTCATCTTCTTCATCGTCTTCATCCGCTTGCTGAGCAGTCTCAGCCTTGGCATCCGCATCCTTCTTCTCAGATGGTCCGTTTGGCTGTCGGGCAACATCATGCGAGTTCTCAGCTTCCCCAGATGCTGCGGACGCCGTAGAAGTAGCCGCGGCGCTCTCTGGTTTGTGCACGCGAGGATACAGAAAGTCCTCGATGGCCGTTAGCGTAGCGAGGGGCTCCACGAGAATAACATTCGAGGAGTATTCCTTCAGTCCCGCGCGCGCTCCAGTAGCACGGCATAACCGAAGCTTGAAAGGCCGTGCGAGGACGCTCAGACCATCGCTCGCGGCAGATTCACCCGCGCTGCCGCGCGATGCGCTCCGGCTCGCTCCCCTTCCACTGCTACCGCCCTCCGAGCCCGCGCTGAGCCGCACGGGCATCTCCTCCGTCACAGCCAAGGCGTCTAGCAATCGCTCCACTATTCCACGCATCGTTTTTTGTGATAGATTAATGGAAGCCGCGCGAACAAACGCAGAGAGCCGCGCGGCGATTGACTCGCCCCAACTGTCTTCCTCGGGAAGGTCACCGCCGCTGAAATACGAAGCGAGCGCGTTGACGCCGCCGCACTCGATGAACTCAAACGTTGACGCGCCCTCGCCTTCGTCTAGCGCGGTTAGGAAATGTATCGCGACCGCGGCGGCTGTCTCAGGGTCAGAACCAGCGGTGCGGAGCGGCGCGGACGCTTTTTGGAGTAGGTCTACCGCGCCACCCGTCGCGGCGGCATTGAAGTGCGCAGTGCGAAGAGAGACAGCGCGTTCCACCGCAGCTCGACGCTGCGGCGTGTCCACTACGGTGCGACAGGATCCACCAGTCCTAATCGGTGTTGCGAAGTCGACGCTTTCGTTATCCACACCAGGTGGAACTACTTTATCGCGCGGAGTGACATTTCCTCCTGAGTGGCTGTTGTTGTCATCCACGGTTGCCTCCTCGAATTTCTGCGCGCAGAGCTGCTCAATAGCGTGCACTGTGCCCTCTTTCCTAAACACTCTACTAAACGTGTCCGGGAGCTTGTCCATTAGAAGGTCCACAAGATAAAGAGCTACCTGTACCACAGCAGAGTCGCGCGAAGACACGAGACCGGCGAGGAAAGACGCCATCTGTCCCGGCTGAAGCGCAGCGGGACCAGAGGAGAGCATCTCTGGCGGCGCATGATGGAGGAACTTTGCGAGCGATGCCAGACACTGCAACCTTACGTTGCTCCCCACGGACGCCACGATCACTTGCATCAGCGCTGCGGTAAGATTCGACCCGTACTCGCGAAGAAGCTCAGGCTCGGCTCGCAAGATTTGCTCGAGAGTGATGCCACCCGCATTCGCTGTTTCCGCGGTCGACTTCCCGCCCCCACTCTCAACCACTGCGGTTGTGGACGACGTAGGTGCGGCCGCGTCTACGCGCAACGCGATGAGGGGCGAATCGGATGCGCCGCTTCCCGGCTGAATAGAAGGAAGAAGCTGGTTCGTCAGGGTGACCACCTCCAAAAGCTGATCAGTGGAAACCACCGGCGAGGCCGGGGAAGCCGCGGTTGTCGAGAGCACGTTGCATCCAGCGAGCACGGACTTGAGCGTGACCGGCAGACCATTTCGCAGCAGCTGTTCCGCTACGTCCGCGGAACTCTTACAGCATGTCGCGATGAGACGAATTAGACTGCGATAGGTCGAGGGCCCGACGGTGGTGCCCCCGGATGAGACGGGGGAAATCAGCCTCGTCGCATTCGGAATCAGTCCATGCGTGCACATTGCCTGCAAGCGCTCAGGCCGCGCGCTAAAATTAGCCGCGATGAGCGTGAGGCAAGTGCACGCGCTCTCGACCAACCGTCCGTCGTCGTGCAACAGCAAGTTAGTCAGCACCGGGACTGAGTCGGATACGAGCTCCCAGCAATCGCTCGCCGGGAGCTGGCGGCACATGTTCGCGACTGTCTGCAGCGACACGCGTTGCATGCCGAGTGCGAAAAAGTCGAGGTAGCTCAAACACGCCATCATCCCACCCTCGCGCAGGCAGCTCGCGCCCTGGTCTTGCGACAACTTCTCCAGCGCCTGCAGCGACTGCTCAGCTAGGTCGATGTATTCGATGGTGAGCAGCCGGCTGCAAAACGTGGGCAAGGCGCCGTAGTGCACGATGGCGGCACGGGAGTTCGGCAGGATGTCCGCCATTGACGTTAGCGCGCGCGCGGCTAGGAGCATGCAGTCGGGATTGTGCTCGTACTGCATGAGCTGAACGAGCACGGGAGTGAAAGCGTCGATCGACAGCGTGATGAGGGACTCCTCCGAGGAGATGACGAGCACCTCGCACAGCGAGTGAAGGGCGCCCATCTGACGTGTCTCGTCGCCCTCTGCGCGAAGGCCCGCTAGGATCTGCTTCAGACGGCCGTGCGTGCGGCTCGTGTTCGGGAGAAGACCATCGAGACCCCCGCCGAGGCGATTGAGGAGGGCCTGCAAGCCCCCGGGGTCGTCGTCGCCGCCTTCGTCGTCCTCCTCCTCCTCCTCCTCTTCCTCGTCTTCCTCATCCTCCTCCTCCTCCTCCTCGTCGTCCTCGTCTAGATCTTCTTGTTCATACACACTTTCCTGGCGCATGGCTTCTAGATCTCCATCGCTCGCTCGGGTTTTGGACGGTGGTCTCGGTTCGGCGCTGTACGCGAGTTCGGATCGCGCGGAGGTGGGCTTTTTTTCCTGTGACGGTCTGCGTTCTGCGCGCCGGCGGTATGTCCTCGAGCCGTTGGTCGCGTTGTACGAGGCTGGTTTCTACAGTGCACGTGACAAAAAGTGTGGACTGAGAGCAGAGCTACCTGCAGTCCGTGTCAGCGTCCTGTCAGGTGCGTGTCCTCGGCCTGGGCAGTCCTGTGACGAACGACGCGAACTTGGCTTGATCCGCATACAGGGGCGCCGCGGGCTCAGAACGAGGGCGCAAAGGCCGCGTCGTTTCTCGGGAAGATGGTTCACGTCAGCCTCGAGGATGACTGGCACATCCTGAAGGTGCGCGACCGCGCTCGCCACGACACCGCGTCGGAATCGCCCGCGTCCTTTCGTCGTTCGACTGCTTGCTGTGTCATTCCCGATTTGCTGACGACGATAATTCTCCTCTCGCGCGACAACACCCTCCAGGCCGACCTCGACACGACGCTGTCGCACGCGCAGGTGTACTACGCGCTGCGCAAACTCCTCAGGAGTGCCTCGCCCGTGTTCCACATAACATGCGACGGCCAGGTCCTCACGGACGCGAACGCGTGTTGGCTCGTGAAGACCGGTTCGGTGGTGAAAATTCAGCCAGGGGAAGCGCCCGCGCACTTGAAAGCGCAGAGAGGCGTGACGGTCATCGACAAGAATGCACCACCGCCCGGCGTGACCAGCGCCGGTGCCGCGCCGCCTGTTACAATCACGTCCAGCACGCCCAGACGCGTGACCCCTGATACCGGCGCGAGGAGGTTGGAAGGTGGCTGGAAGCCGAAGGCGAAAGAGGGAGCGGACTTTGGGGCGACGCGCAAGTCGGGCAACGGCAGACGAAACCTCGACCGTCGCGACGCCCCGGCGACAACCGTCCGCGTCCCAGTCGCAGGAGTACACTCTTCGTTGAGACAAGAGCTCGCTAGTGAAGACTTATCGGCGTGGATGCGGTCGTATAAATCCGAGGAGGACGCGTTTTCGTCCTCCGCGCTTCTCGCAGAGACGCGGTACAACGAGGTCGTGAAGTCGACGGAGTCGTTGGGCACGCCGAACCTCGTGCGAACGAGAGAGGTGTGCCGGCTGCTAGAGGCGATCGTGATGCGTTTCGGACGTTTCCGTGGAATCACGAGAAAGCTCCTCGACGACGTGTTTCACTCCGTGTTTGAGGATCCGAACGCGCCAAACGCGGAGCCGTATTTCCTGAAACACTCCCGGGTTCAGAATCAACTGAGAGAACAGCGGGGCAAGAACGCGCTGCTCGACAAGGAAGTCGCGGGGGTGCAAGCGAACAGCGCGAAACGATTCGCGTTCATTCAGCGCACGCTCGCGAACGTGTTTAATCAGTCCATGGTGTCCGCGTTTCGGAAGTGGAGGACGGAGGTGCAGCAAATCAGCGCGAAGAAGGAGGTTCTTCGCAACATGACGGCGAAGGCCAGGAGGACGATCTCTCGCAAAGCGCTGGGTCACTGGAGGGTTTGCGCGGTGCTTTGTAGACTCGAAAAGGCATACGTCGTGGTGAAGGAAAAAACAGACGCGAGCGAGCAGCTGAGGGAGAAGGCCTCCGAGCGAGAAAGAGAGCGCGACGCCGCGTCGCACGAGGTTGACGTCATGAAGAACCAGATGCAACTGCTGCAGAAGAAGCTCGCGGAGACGGAAGCGCGGGCTGTGGCCGCGGAAACCGAGCTCGCGAAGCATAAAGCAGTCGACGACGAGAGCTAGCTAGATAGTAGATGCGACCGATGTGCAGCACTTTGTTTCACACGTTAAAACTATTGACTACCTACGGTCAGGTCCTTTCTCTCCGCCGTAAATCGTGTACGACTCTACCGGCCGCAGCGGATCGTACTGCTCCCATCTGCTCGCGGGGAAGATGTGCTTGTTCTTATCGTACCACGTGCGGTGGATTATTTTCCCCGCGTGCGAGTCTTCTTTCTCGATGTTCGCCCCGCCTTTCAGCCTGACGTCGTCGTGGACGCCAAAGTGAAACAGCGGCCCTGACTTGCCGCGAACTTTGTTCACGATGAAGTCGTAAAACGTCGCGGTGTGCGGGAGAATCAGATCCTCTTTGATGTACATCAACCCGTCCGTGCTCTCGTGTCTCAGTTCGCGGAACTCCTTGCTCAACAGCTCCCGCGCCTTGCCTAAGAAGATCCCGATCGTGTCGCCCTTTAAAACCTCGATCTTCCGTCGATGCCCGCCCCCATCCCAGTACGAGAACGTGATCTCGAGTTTCTCTTTCTTTATCTCCTCCTGCTGCGCGATAAACTCTGCTTTGAGTTTCTCTCTCACGTCCCGCTCCGACATCTCTCTATCTTTATCCGGCAAGAAGTGCGTCTGCACGCCCGGATCTTTGCCGACGGTGGCGAACTTCCCGGCTTTCTTCGCCGCAGGGAGGAAGCACTCGTCCTCGTTCTCTTCGTCGAGCTCGTCGTCCGCGAACGAAAGCTTCGCCGTCATCTCTTTCTTCGCCTTCTTGCGTTTCCGGTCCTTGCTCTTCAACTCCGCGGCCTCGGTCGCCTTTGCGCGCGCCGCCGCCTCTTCCTCGAGCTCCCTCTCGATGTTCGCTCGCTTCTCCGCGAACTGCGCTTTCGTTTGAAGCCCGACGGACTCGTTCTTGAACGCGTTCTCGATCACCTCGGACTTTCCCGCGCTGAAGTTAACGATGCGGCTCTTCGCGGACTCGGACGCGAGCGCGCTCTTCTCCTTCTCCGCGTCTTCCATCGCCTTCTTCCTTTGCTCTTCGTACTTCCGGATCTTCATCGCGTCCGCGCCGTTCCCGACGTACCCTCCGCCTGCGAGCGCGCGTGTGGGAGGAAGGGCGTGATGAGAGCTTGAACCGCGGGGGGGAGGGGAGAGAGAGGGGGAGAGAAGACCCGTGCGGCGCGCTCACCGTACGACATGATGCCTGCTGGCCGACGGCGCTTTGGCGTGTGAGAATGCGAGGTATTCGGACACAGGAGGCCGGAAGCGAGCCCAGATACCTAAGTGCTTCGCACTTCCCCCAAATCGCTTTCAAGGAGAAACTTTAAAAGGGCATTTCGAAAGCGCAAAAAACATTCATAGCGAGCGATTCATCGGTCAGTTGCTCGTTCTCCGAGGCTGCTACAGGGCAGCCTGGCTGATGCTCCGCGATGCCATTCTCGCTGCGCGCTGGATCGATCGTCACCACGACCGATGGCGGAAGACGCCGCTGACGAGGACGAACTCCTCTACGACGACCTGAACGAGGACGATCTCGGCGAGGAGGAGGTCCCTGTCGTGCAGGAGGGCGCAAAAGCAGGAGAGGACGATCCGGCGGGCGCGGCGGCGACCGCCACGGCGACCCCCCCGACCGACGCGGGCGGCGATCCTCCCTCTGCTGCCCCTGCCACGGCGATTAGCGAATCGCTCGCGGTCGCCGCGGCGGCGGACCCAAACGCGCCTACGGGTGTCATCATCAGCGGACTCTCATGGTGGACGACGGACGTCGAGGTCGAGGAGTACTGCTCAGAGTACGGTGCGGTGAAGAGCTTGACGTTCACGACGGACGTCCTGAATGGTAAATCCAAAGGGATCGTCCGCGTCGATTTCGACGACGGCGCCGCCGCGGGAGACGCCGCTCGCGCCGCGGCGATGTGCTACGAGAAGTTGCCATACAAGAGGATCAACGGGAGAGACATTAACGTGAAATTTGCGCCGAAGATGACGGAGTCCTCGGCGACGCAGCCGCCCTTGCCCGCCGGGAAGCCCCCGGACACTCGGTGGCGGGGAGCTGTTCCAGGTCAGGCCTCGGGTCAGTACGGCGGCGGGTTCATGAACATGAACCCGGCGATGCGCCAGCAAATGATGATGCAGATGCAGATGGGGGCTGCTATGAACATGATGGGCGGAATGGGCGGACACATGGGCGGGATGGGAGGCCATATGGGCGGGCGGGGAGGGCGGGGACCGCCGCCCGGGGGAAGAGGCGGAAGAGGAGGTGGTAAAAGACCGCGGCATTAGGTCAGGTTGGAATCACAAAAGGTGCTAACCTTAAAAAGTTCATTGGATACTCGACCGCATCTTCAACAACCGTTTCAATCCACTCAACCACGAACTCGCTTCGTCCCAGTCGTGAGTCGTGAGCGCCACCTGAACTTGCGACGCGGTCGCCACGTCGCCCCCGTCGAGCGCGGCGCACAGCTGAGTCAACTTCTCGCACACGCTCGGCGACACGTCCGCGCGATTCAACTTCCAAAGCAACCCGGCGACGCGCTTGCTGCTGTCCTCGACTTCCTTCTTCCTCGCCGGGTTCGCCCCCGCGGCGCCCTCGCACACCTTGAACAGGGTTGTGAGCGACTTGACGATCGACGCGTGCGACGGCGAGACCTTATCCGTCTCAACGTTGTGCATGCTCAGGTTCGCGGGCGGTTTCGGCATCACGGGCGCGGGCGGCGGCGCGGGCGCCTGCACCGGCGCCGCCGCGACCGCCGGCTGCATCGGTTGCATCGGCGAGTGCATCGACGGCTGGAAGTGCGCCGGCGGCGGCGTCGTTTGGTACGCCCCGGGCTGTTGCGGCTGACCGTACGCGGCCTGCTGCGGCTGCTGCGGCTGCTGCGCGCCATACGCGGAGTGCGCAGATGGCGGCGCGGCGGCGTACTGTGCCTGTTGCGGCGGCGCTTGCGCCGGCGCGGTCTGGTAGTGCTGCGGCGTCGCGCTCTGCGCCGGCGCGCCGTACGCTTGCTGCGACGGCGGCACCGCAGGCGCCGCGGCGGGCGCGGCAGGAGGCGGCGGGGGCGGAGCGGACGCGGAAGGGTCGAAGGACGGCGCCGCCGCGACCGACGTCGTCTGCGGCGCGGAGACCGCCGACCCGGGTTGACCCGGCATCATCGGCGCGGCGGCGTACGCGCCCGTCGCCGGCGCCGGCGCGCCGTATCCTCCCATAGAAGCTGAGCCACCATACGCGGACGCGGTCGAGTCGTACGCGGAGTACGCGCTCTGCTGCGTCTGGCCGTACGCGCTCTGCTGCGTCTGGCCGTACGCGCTCTGTTGCGTCTGGCCGTACGCGCTCTGTTGCGTCTGACCGTACGCGCCGCCCGCGGTCGTCGGCGCGTACGCGCCGTACTGCGACGCCTGCGGCTGCTGCGAGTATCCTCCATATGTGCTGTGCTGCGCGGGAGCCGCCGCGGGAGCCGCTGCCGGCGCGACCGGCGCGCTCGTCGTCGCCAACGACCCGCCGCCGCCGCGCACGATCCTGTCGCGCAGGTCCTTCACGGCGTCGCCGCCATCCGGGACCATATCGAGGTAAGAAATCGCCGCGCTCAACTGCCCTTCGGAGATTAACATCTCCGCGTACGACACCGCGAGCGAGGACAGCCCCGTACCGCTGGCCTGCCCGGTCGCGCGCGTCAGGACGACCGCCTTCTCGAGCACGCCGTGGATCGCGCTCGGGGCAACTTTCCCCGCCGGCAACGACCCCATCCAGTGCGTCACCGCGGCGTCGACGTCGCCCGCGCATATGTGGCAGAGGCTCGCCGCGTGACCGTTCCCCGCGGACTCGAGACGACCGGCGAGTACGCCCGCGAGCGCGCCCCACTCCTCCGCGGGGGCGTACGTGCACAGGATCGCGAGCGTCTCGCGCCACTTCGCGAGCGGGCGCGTTTTCACGAGTTCCCCGAGGTCGTTGGACACGACCGCGGAGGCGACACGCAAGTACGGCCGATTGATGTTCGCCTCGAGGTGCGCCGCCCTGGTTTCTTCCCAGAGCTCTGCGCCACCGACGGAGGCGAGGACGAGGGCATCCGCGTGACGACCCGCGGCGACACACGCGGCAACTGCGGCGCGATAGTCGCCCACAACGAGTGCGCGTTGCACTTTCGCGTCGGACGCGTCGAGGATCTCCGTCGGTTCGTTCTCCGCCGCAGCCTTCGCCGCCGCCTTCGCCGCCGCTTTCCGCCGCGCGGCGACGAGCTCGGGTGCCTCTGGGATCGGTTCCGCGGGCGGGGGCGGGGGCGCCTTTTGAGGTGAAACCGGAGGAATGCCGTCGTTCGCGTCCATCTCGGAGAAGAAACCCATGCCGTCGTCCACGGGAGCGGGCGGGGTGTGCACAGCCACGGGCGGGGGTTGCACCGGGAAGTTGTTAAAAAACGCGTTCCCGTCCACAAGCGGTGTCGCCTCCGCGGTCGCGGTCGCCGCGGCGGAGTCTGGCGCCGCCGCGGTCGCCGCGGCGGTAGATTCCGCAGCCGCGGCTGCCGCCGCCGCCGCTGCGTTGGTCGCCGCGATTTCTTTTGCGTCGAGCGCGGCGCCAAAGTCAAGGTGCTTCAGAAGCTCACGTCGCGCGTCCTCTTCGAACAGAATCCCGAGGAACCCCCAAGTCTCTTCGTCTTCTTTCGCCGCGCAGCTGCGCTTTGTCTCGCAGAACTCCTTCAAGGAGTCGCTCCCGCCCGCGGTGACCGCGCCTTCGAACTCCTGGGACACCGCGACCTCCTCCGCGGTGTGTAAACGGAAGATCGACAACGCCGTGGGCGAGGGTTTTTCCGCCTCCGCGCCTCCAGCCTCCACGGCGCCCGCGGAACGGACGCCAAAACCGGCGAGGTTCCCGCCGAACCCGAACGTCGCGCCGCAAGGTCGTCGCATCCACGCCGGCGCTTTCTTCATCGGTTGCTTCGGACCGGGCTGTTGCACGCCGTACTGATCGACGGCGCCGCCTCCTGCGTTTGGCGCTGCGGCTTGTTGAAGGTTGTACAGCCCGACCCTGCCGTCGAACGAGCTCGTGGACAAAACGCCCGGGGTCGTGCACGACCACTGCACGTCGAAGTTCCAGTTCGACGACGCCGGGAGCTCCGCGAGAATCTCCCCCGCGTTCGTATCCCAACATAAAGTGCGGTTATCTTTCCCGCAGGTGAGTAACATCCCGGGGTCCGCGTGCGACCACGCCATCGCAAGGACGCCTTTGCTGTGCCCGACGAACTCCCGCGCGGGAGATATCGAGTTCCTAAGATCCCAGATCTGTAGGCTCGGGGAGCGATCGTCGTCGGACGCGACGATGAGCTGCGTCGCGACCTCGGGATTCCATTGCATCGCGCTGCACCGCCGTCTGCTGTTCGGATCCGTGAACGATATCACCGGCCGCTGGCGCTTCAGATCCCAAACTACGGTCGTGCCGTTCAGGGACGACGACGCTAAGATGTGCTGCACCTTGTTATTCCACGCGAGGTAGGAAACCTCCCCGGGGCCGGGCTGCCCGCCGGCGCCGCCTTTGAGCCCCGGGTACAGGCTCGGCGTGGCCGGCTTCACGAGATCCCATATGCACAGCTCGCCGTCCTCCGCCCCGGACGCGAGCAGGTTCGGGCTGAACGAGTTGAACGCTAACCCGCGGACCGGACCGGAGTGTTTCTGCATCTTCGTGATCAGCGCGCCAGAGGTTCCGTCTGAGGGTTCCGCGCCGATTGGTGAGCCGATTATCTTCGCCGGATTATACAAGTTCACGCTGCCGTCAACCAACCCCCCCGCGATGATCCCGTGCGGGGTCTCCTTCGTGTCGCTCCCGGCGGGACCCCACACGAGTCTGTGGAAGCGTTCGTTCGCGGCGACCGCGCCGCCGGCAAGGGGCATGTCCGTGGACGGGTTCGCGTAGTCGAGTTTAAACACCTCCAAACAAGCGGTCGTGGAGAACGAAAGGTCGATCGCGCCCGCCATCGTCCCGGTGGCGATGTACGGCGACGTCGGACAGAACGCGACCGTCGCGCATCTGTTCACCTGCTTGACGTACGCTTGTTGATACGCCATCTTCGCCGAAGGACGCCCACCCGGGGCCGCCCTCGCAGATCTGTGTGGTGTCACTTCTGATTTCTCGGGCCGCGGGACCGCAAATTTTTTTTGGGTCGGAAGTACGAGTACAAATCTACAACTTCTCGATACTGAAACACATACAGTACAGTACATTTTTTGGAGCCTAGCTAGTCGACGTGTGTGTGTCAGGTGCGGGAACGGCCGACGACCTCCTCGATCTCAAGCACAGGGCGTCAGTCCGAGCCGCGCGCACGTCGCGCGCTCGCCACGCGCTGATCTCGGACGGGAACGCTGACGCTCAAGCGCAAGATCGGCGCGATGAACTTCTTGAAGCGCGGCTTCAAGGCGGCGAAGAGCTTCATCGTCGGGGTGCGTCCTCGTCTTCCCTTCGCTCGTCTCGTCGTCGTCGAGGCGGGCAACCTGACCCGCGTCCTTTCCCCACCGCCCATTCACGCGCAGGACGACGATGGAAGCGACGACAGCGGCAACGAAGGTGGTGGGTTCTCGCACAAGAAGCAAGTCGTCGTAGAGCGACCGCGCATACCCGTGGTTCAGTACGCGGTGTCGAGGTACGGCGGCGAGCCGATGGGCGGAGTTCAGGGGCTGTGGTGGTACGTCAAAGAGTTAAAAATAGACGACGACGGGGACATCGCGAACGACTTCATGGTATTAGACGGTGATGGGAAGGACGTCAACGAAGGGGAGGAGCGGCGGTACAAACAGGCCAACGTTGAAATCCGTGGCGTTTCTAGAGGCAATCTATTGTTAGCTCCATACACCTTGGATTAGGCCATTAGAACCTGGCAAGCACACACGCATGCTTTTGTATTTGAGACGTAGATGAAGAACGTGCGTTCGTAAGTTGTTTTCATTGAAAGAACAATGTACAATGCAAGAATCCTCAGCAAAACGTGTGGTAGGCGTCTCGCGGTGCGACGACGTCGTCTACACCGCGACTTCGCCCTCTTCGCTGAGGCCACTGTCCTGGCGAGCCGCGGGTAAGCTCTGGAGGTAAAACACCCCGGGCCCGGAAAGCCGCGCAAAGAACAAACCTTCACCGCCGAACAACGCGGCGAGTGGCGAGCTCATCATCCGGAGCTGATACCCGATAGAGTTCTGGAAACCGACCACCGCCCTCGCGTCGACGACCATCTCCTGTCCTGGTTTCAGCTCCTGTCGGATGACCGTGCCGTTGCCCGAGATGCACGCTACCCCGCTCCCGGAGAGCTTTTGCATGAACACCGTGTTTTGGTTCGAAAGGAAAAGACGCAGACCCATTTGCCCTTGCATCAGCGTCGACGCCGCGCCGATCTCAACGGTTCCTTTCGAGCACAGGTACGAATCGCGCGCGCAAAGGAACTCGTTCCCGAGCTGATCCATGTCGAGCACGATGATCTTATCACCCTCGCGTCTGCCCGCGAGCGCGATGTACCCGTCGCTCCCGTCCTTCCCGACGTTTTGAAAGTTGTTAAGGAAGAAGGGCTCGCCCGCGAGCAGACGCGAGCAACCGGCTAGGAACCCGCCTTCCAGACGCGTGATCGATCGCACGTTCGCGGACATGTAACACATCGCACCAGGCTCCGCGCTGAGAGATTCGCCGGGGGACAACTCCACCTGCACGAGCTGCGCATCCGTGCCCATCACCTGCACGCCCTTGGGCAACGTCACGTTCGCGTTCGCGGTCACCATCTTGCGATCCGCGGGCTGAGCGTGCTGATCATCCGGCGTGACGTTCAGCAACCCGCCTCCGAGGACGGTCGCGGCGCCGATCTCTTTCTTCTCTGCGAGCGCGCCGCTCTTCCACTGCATCGCGTAGTCGACACCGAGGAAGATCACGAGCGCGCCCGCCACGCAGACCACCGTCGCGATGAAAAGGCCCCATCCGATCCCCGTCGCGATCAGCGCGAACAACATGCCCAAGTGCGGCTTCTTCGCGAACAAGAAGCAGTACAGCGACAGCGCGGTCAACACGAACAGCGGGAACACCCCGGAGAGCCCGCCGCGGATGAAAAAGTTGTGCGAATCACCGTCCGGATCTTCAAAGTACCACGGCGTGTCGTCGTCGTCGCCGCCGCCGCCGCCGCCGAATCGTCCACCACCTCTCCCCACGAAGTTACCCCCGCCCTGATCGAAGTAAAGCTCCGACTTCGCGTTCCCCGGATCGGAAACGATCGCCCCCGCGCCGAAGATCGCGATGACCGAGAGCGCCGCGTCCGCTATCGTCTCCTCCGTGATCGTCGGTATCGCCTTCACGGCGGAGACGAAATCCCAGGGATCGCCGAAGCCGTCGAGCGCAGGCGCGCCGAAGATGCCCTGCAAGAACTCTGTGACGACCGCCCGGGGCGCGGGCGTCGCCGTTCGTCGTTTGTTTCGTGCGGGGAGGGTTGCCCCCGCCAGCCCCGCGATCCCTGCGCCGGTGCTGAACGCCGCGCGCTTCGCGGGCGCAGCATTCATCGTGCGCGACGATCCCCTCGCGCGCGTCGTCCGCGAAGGGAACGACGCGCGCGCGGCGACCGCGCGGCCGACGGCGTGCGACGCCATCCGCGTTGGAAGTGAACGCGTCAACGCCCCGGGCTTATCTTTTTTTCCCCGCCAAGGCCGGCAAAGGTTGCCGACGTCGCGCGGTCTCGCTGATGATGAATCGCTCTGCGGAAAAAATGTGTGTGTGGGGCTACAGTAGAATTACAGGGATATGACTAAACAGTCTAAGCGTTTCACAGCGTACGTGTACAGCGCGTACGGAGTAC
>MDSW01094250.1_pt1 | contig 31638 bp, 37 predicted proteins | sample 811171 | NCBI WGS metagenome assembly MDSW01 (sample SAMN05326641, study PRJNA326480) | marine metagenome | isolation source: seawater | place: Atlantic Ocean: North West | collected 2012 | reverse complement strand
CCGAACTCGGAAGTCAAGTCCTTCAGCGCCGATGGTACTTTGTCTTAAGGCACGGGAGAGTAGGACGTTGCCAGGCTAAAAAATTATGAAAGTAGCAAGCTCATTAAAATCGTTGAAAAAAAGAGATCTTAACTCCAAACTAGTTAAGAGGCGTGGAAAAGTTTATATTATTAATAAAAAAAATCCTAAGTTTAAAGCTCGTCAAGGTTAAATTAAATATGAATGATAATGATCATAAGAATACCTGGGAAGGTTTTACAAAATTTGTACTTTGGGGCACAATTGCTGTAATAAGCATTTTAGTAATTCTTGCTATAACTTTACTTTAAATTAAAATTTTTATGATTGTAGGTTCCATAAAAGAAAATTTAACTTTAGAAAAAAGAGTTTCATTGACCCCTGAAACTGCCAAAAATATTATTGGTCTAGGTTTAAAAGTGTGCGTTGAAAAGAATTACGCAAATCATTTAGGAATTACTGATGAAGAATATGTAAAATTTGGAGTAGAAATAAAAAATTCATCATCTGATGTCCTAAGTTCTTGTAATTTACTTCTAAAAGTTAACTGTCCATCAAAAGAGGAAATTGAAAAATTAAAAGAAAAAACTATTTTGATAGGAATGTTAAATCCTTCGAAAAATAAACAAATAATTAGTGAAATCTTAAAAAAAAAGATAAATATTTTCTCACTTGAATTATTACCTCGAATAACTAGAGCTCAATCGATGGATGTACTATCATCTCAGTCAAATCTTGCAGGATATAGGGCTGTAGTAGATTGCATTTTTGAATTTGAGAAGGCTGTACCGATGATGATGACTGCAGCTGGCACAGTTCCCGCAGCTAAAGTCTTGGTGATAGGAGCTGGAGTAGCAGGACTTCAGGCTGTTGCAACAGCTAAGAGACTAGGAGCTATTGTTACTGCAACTGACGTGCGATCAGCATCAAAAGAACAAGTTGAAAGCTTAGGGGGTAAATTTTTGACTGTTGAACAATCAGAAGATATGGAAACGTCTGGAGGTTATGCTAAAGAGACAAGTGAGGAGTATAAAAAAAAACAAGCTGAACTAATGAAAGATGCGCTAAAAAAAAATGATATAGTAATTTGCACAGCTTTAATTCCAGGAAAACCGGCACCAAGAATTTTGACAGAAGATTTAGTAAAAATTATGAAACCAGGTTCAATTGTTTATGATCTAGCAGCTGAGCAGGGAGGAAATTCAGCATTCTCAGAAGCAGGAAAAATAAATACTATCAACGGAATAAAGATTATTGGTGTGAAAACTTTAATGAATAGATTACCACTGACTGCTTCAAGTTTATATGCAAAAAATTTATTTAGCTTTGTTAGAAACTTATTTAGCAGAGAAAAAAAAGATTTTAATATAAATTTAGAAGACGAAATTATTAAAAAAAGTTTGGTTAATGAGGTTTAAATATGGAAATAGATCCTTTTATTTTTAGACTAAGTATTTTTATACTGTCAATTTTCGTAGGTTATTATGTTGTTTGGAGTGTTACTCCTTCACTGCACACACCTTTGATGTCAGTTACTAACGCGATTTCCTCAGTAATTATTGTTGGTGCTATTATAGCAGCTTTAGCTGGGTCATCAGATAATGTTTTTAATAATTCAAGTATTTTTGGATTTATAGCGATCGTATTAGCTGCAGTAAATATTTTTGGAGGTTTTCTTGTTACTCAAAGAATGCTTCAAATGTACAAAAAAAAAAAAGGTAAAAAATAATGATATCAGCCAATTTAGCAGCAATATTTTATTTAATTTCAGGTATTTTGTTCATACTTGCACTGAGAGGTTTATCTTCACCTGATACATCCAGACAAGGTAATTATTTTGGTATTGCTGGAATGATTATTGCAATTTTAGTAACTTTTTTGTCAGTAGGAAATTTCTCTTCATCTCTAATTTTTGTAATTATTTTTTTGCTAATTGGTGGAGCAGTAGGCGCTTATATTGCTTTTAAAATACCAATGACCGCAATGCCAGAGTTGGTTGCTGGATTCCACAGCTTGGTTGGTCTTGCAGCAGTTTTTGTAGCTATAGCAGCTTTCCTAAATCCTTCTACTTTTAACCTTGGAGATATTGGAAATATTAAATTAGCGAGTTTAATCGAAATGTCTATTGGTGCTGCAGTAGGAGCAATCACTTTTTCTGGTTCAATTATAGCTTTCTTAAAATTAAGAGGCATCATGTCTGGATCACCTATTGTATTTAAAGGACAACATTATTTTAATTTAATTTTAGGATTGACGATATTCGTATTAATTTTTTACTTATGTAAAACTCAGACTGCAAATATTTTTTGGACTTTAATTATAATTTCTTTTTTAGTCGGGGTGTTATTAATAATTCCTATTGGAGGTGCTGACATGCCAGTAGTAATTTCAATGTTAAATTCATACTCAGGCTGGGCTGCTGCAGGAATTGGTTTTACTTTAGAAAATACTGCTTTAGTTATAACTGGAGCGTTGGTCGGCTCTTCAGGAGCTATTCTTTCATACATTATGTGCAAAGCAATGAATAGATCGTTCATAAGTGTTATATTAGGAGGTTTTGGTGCAGATACTTCATCTGTGGATGATAAAAAGAAAGATCAAAAGCCAGTTAAAAGTGGTAATGCAGAGGACGCAGCATTTTTAATGAAGAATGCTTCCTCAGTTATAATAGTGCCAGGATATGGAATGGCAGTAGCACAAGCACAGCATGCATTAAGAGAAATGGTAGATAAGTTAAAAAATAATGATATTAAGGTAACTTATGCTATTCACCCTGTTGCAGGGAGAATGCCGGGACATATGAATGTTCTTTTGGCTGAAGCAAATGTACCATACGATGAAGTATTTGAACTTGAGGATATTAATAATGATTTTGCTAATTCAGATGTTGCTTTTGTAATTGGCGCTAACGATGTTACAAATCCCGTGGCCAAAACTGATCCTAAAAGCCCAATATTTGGTATGCCAGTTTTGGACGTGGAAAAATGTAAATCAGTTTTATTTGTCAAAAGAAGTTTATCACCCGGATATGCTGGGATAGATAATGAATTATTTTATAGAGATAATACTTTAATGTTATTCGCTGATGCAAAAAAAATGACAGAGGATATTGTAAAAAATTTATAATAATGAAGACAAAAATATTCTGTGATATCGCTGATTTTAAAATAATAAAATATTATAACCAAAAAACTATTGTTGATGGTTTTACCACAAACCCAAGTCTAATGAGACTTTCAGGCGCTAAAAATTATAAAAAATACTCACAAAAAATATTAAAAGTCTGCAAAAAAAAACCTATCTCGTTCGAAGTTTTCGCTGATAATCCAAAAGAAATGCTTAAGCAAGCTTATAAAATTAATTCATGGGGAAAAAACGTTTATGTCAAAATACCTGTGGTTAATTCAAAAGGAAAATTTATGGGTCAAGTAATCAAAGAACTAAGTTCAAGAAAAATAAAACTTAATATAACAGCTGTTTATACAACAGAACAAACAAAAAAGATTTTAAAATCTTTAAATAAAAAGACTAAGTCTATAATTTCAATTTTTGCTGGGAGAATGGCAGATAAAGGAATAGATCCAGTGCCAGTTTTTAAAAAAAGTATATTATTGTGCAAAAAATTTAAAAATATCGAAGTTCTTTGGGCAAGCACGAGAGAAGCTTACAATTTCATTCAAGCTAAACAATTAAATTGTAATATTATTACAATGCCTCCAAAAATAATCGAAAAATTAAATTCTTTTAATAAAAATTCAAAAACTTTAACTTTAGATACTGTAAAAGGTTTTTTAAAAGATAGTAAAAAATCTAATTTTAAAATTTAAGCGATCGCCCTTTTTATTTTAAGTGTTTTTTCGATAATGACATTTATAAATTTGAAAAAAAAGTTATTATTCACGTGTTGAACGGCATCGTTATAAGTTAAAATCTTTTTGTGATTTTTTACAATAAATTTTTTAAATTTTGAAAAATCTTTTTCATTCCAATAATTAATATGTAATTGGGTGCTTTGAATACCAAAAGGCAACATTATAGTTTTATAGAAAAGTTGTGGAATAAATTGAATTTCTTTATATGTATATGGCAGCAAGCCATACCCATCAATTACCTCTTTAATTCCAAATTGTTTCAGTGCGATAAAAGTATTTTCATCGTATGTGTGATTAGGAGCGAAAAATATCTTTATATCTATGTCATTTTCTTTGAAAATTTTGATCCCTTTTTTTAATCTTTTCTTTTGTTCTTCTAAAGAGTGACCAAAAAACTCAGATTTTCCTCCATAGCCAAAAAAATCTTTTTTATATGTTTCATTATCATAAACATGACTGTAACCGTGCATAGCTATAGTCCAACCTTTGCTTTGCCATCTTTTTACTATTTGCCAAAAATTTTCTTTTTTTGGATATTTTTTTAGTTCGTTATCTTGATTGTTTGGAATGATGCCTAAAACTGGTTTAATATTATATTCATCAAATAAGACCTCACATTTTTCCATGAACTCCCATTTCATATTTTCGGAAATATCATCAAATCTTATTAATAATCCAGAAGAGTTTTTAAAATAATTCATTTATAAATCATATCATAATTATTCTTATTTATTAAATTGATATAAGAATTAAAAATAATTTATAATGTATAAATTACATGAAAACATTAATTAATAAATTTCTTTCATACTTTAGAAATATCAAATTATACGAGTCACATAAATTTACTCAAAATTTAAATGATAAAAAATTTAATCTTTATCTAGTTAAAAATTTAAGTCAGATAAAAAAGAATAAAAATATAAAAAAATATTTTAATATTTTTAATAACAAAAAAAAAAGATTTTTAAAGAAACAATATTTATTTATTTTACTACATAAAAAAAATTTTGTCAGTAGTGGCTGGATGACAAACTCTAACAAATGGTTAGTTACAGAGGTAAATTTAGAGATTAAAACATCTAATAATTCAATAATTTTGTTTGATTTTTATACACCGGTATCTTTGAGATCGAGGGGTTATTATACAAAATTATTAAAAATGATTTTAAAAAAATATAAAAATAAAAAATTTTTGATTTACTCATTGTCTTCTAATCTTGCAAGTATTAAAGCTATAAAAAACGCAGGTTTTTATTTTAAGGAAAATTTAAATCGATTTAATTTTTATTATGATAAATAATTTTAATTATAAAATTTATAATGAAATCAATCCAAGCCTAGAGTCCATTTGGAAGAACTCTGAAAATGAAAATGTTTCTCATATTTTTCAAGAAATAAATTTTATAAAGGAATATATAAAAAATAAAAAATTAAACCTCTACTTTGTGGCTATTTTTTCAGGCAAAGAGTTATTAATTTTATTACCTCTCGAGATAAAAAATTTTTATGGGATAAAAATTTTACAGTTTATAGGAACAAAGGAGTTTGATTATTGTTCTCCGATAATTGTAAAAATAAAAAAAAAAATCAATGAAAATGAATTCAATGAAATATGGAAAAAAATATTAAATGATATCAATAACTATGACTTGATTTTACTTGATAAACAGCCTGAAATAATAGGCGGAATTGAAAATCCTCTTGTGAAATATTTTAATAATACTTTTTTAAGTAAAGTATATTTAATCAGACTACCTAACTCTGAAAAAGAGTATTTTGAAAAATTTTTAGACAAAAAATTTTTAAATGAATTCCAAAGGACAACAAAAAAGCTCAATTTAGATTATGATTTAAATTTCAAAATTTTAGAAAACGATGGAGCAATAAATTTATCTAAAATAATAAATAATAAGGCTTATATGTTAAACAAAAAAAAAATTAATCATATCCTTGATGAAAAATTTATAAATTATTTTATTGAATTAAATAAGATAAAAAAAGAATTTTTCCATATAAGTATTTTGGAAATAAATAAAGAGATCGTAGCTGCAAATTTTGGTTTTTTATACAAAAAAACATTTTATTATTATCTACCTACGATTTTTTCAGATAAATTTAAAAAATTTTCACCAGGCAAAGTACTGATTTCTTATTTAATCGTTTGGTGTATTAAAAATAATATAAGTTTTTTTGATTTTGGTATGGGAGACGAGTCCTATAAAAAATATTGGAGCAATAATAATATAAGCACCTTTAGGTATTTAAAACACAAAAATCTTAAAGGTCTCTTTTTTTGTTTATTATTAAAAGTTTTTAAATTTTTAAAAAGTTTTAAAAAGAGATAATTGGTTGCGGGGGAAGGATTTGAACCTTCGACCTTCAGGTTATGAGCCTGACGAGCTACCAGACTGCTCCACCCCGCGATGATTAAACTTTCTTAAGGTTTATAGCCTGAAGTTTTTCCTTATCTTCTTTTATATCAAATTTAAGAATTTGATCTTCTTTTAAAACTCTTAGTTTAGAGTCCTCAAGCGCAGAAACATGTAAAAAAATATCTCTGTCTTTTTCTTCATCTCTAATAAATCCGTAACCTTTTTTTGCGCTAAACCACTTAACTTTACCTTTTGGCATTTTTATCCTCATTTCCATTTAATATCTATTTCGAAGTTTTTGTTGTTTTTTAATTCTTTTTAAATTTTCAGTTTTAATTCTTTTCTTCTTTTCAGAAGGTTTTTCGTAGGTGCTTTTCATTTTCATAACTCTAAAAAAGCCTTCTTTCTGCAATTTTCTTTTTAGCACTCTAATTGCTTGTTCAACATTATTATCCTTGACGTCTATTTTAATAACAACCTCCTGTTTTTGTAACGCTAGTTAACATTTAAGATTACAATTGTCTATATGATACTAATAACCTTAATTTATTGGATATATTAATCCGTTTGAGAAGCTTGGCTCTCTTTTTTAAGTTTTTTTTCTTCCCTTATTAACCTTTTTTTCTCCCTTTCTACTCTACGTTTTGCTTTTTCAAGAGCTTTTTGAAAAATTTCTTGAGTACATAAAGATAGTATAACTGGGTCTCTAGGCTTAAGATTTGAAAAGTTCCAATAGCTTCTCTTTCTTATAAGCGAAACAGTTCCCTTAGTGCTTCCAACAAGTTTTGAAATTTGTCCATCAGTTAATTCTGATGCATTTTTACACAACCATAATATTGCGTCGGGTCTATCTTGTCTTTTTGATAATGGCGTATATTTTGGTTTCTTTCTCTCTTTAATTTGAATGTTTGTATTTTTTTTTACTAAATTTAGACTTCTATTAGGGTCTTTAGAGCAAGCATCAATTTCTTCTCTAGAAAGCTGCCCTGCTAAAATTGGATTGTAAGCCTTTATTCCTTTTGCCACATCACCGTCGGCTATCCCTTTTACTTCCAGTTCATGCAAATTACAAAATTTTGCAATTTGTTTAAATGTCAAATTGGTATTTTCTACTAGCCAAACCGCAGTGGCTTTTGGCATAAAAGGAAATTCTTGCATAAGTTATTTTTTTCTTAAATTACTAAATTTTTTGTTATATTTACTTACTCTGCCTTTATCTAAGATTTTTTGAGAACCGCCAGTCCAAGCAAAATGAGATTTTGGATCAATGTCTAACTTAAGCACATCATTTTCTTTTCCCCAAGTAGACCTAGTTTCAAATTCACTTCCATCGGTCATCACGACTTTAATTTTGTGATAATTAGGATGTATTTTTTTTTTCATGTGACGACTTTTATATTATAAATTAAAATTACTCAATATTTTTTTTGTTGAGTAAATTAACTAAATCTTGATGTATTAATGAATTTGAAGCTATTATACTCATTTTATTCATTTCTTTATGCTTTGGGTTTAAGTTTTCAATAAATCCACCTGACTCTTTTAAAATAATTTCACCCGCAGCAATATCCCAGTAATTTAATTCTCTTTGCCAAAAACCATCAAATCTTCCGCATGCAACATAGGCTAGGTCTAAAGAAGCACTTCCAAATTTTCTAATTGGAATACTTATATTTTTTGAAATGAAATTATATTCGTCTAATATGTTTTCTTTAATTTTGCTTGAATATTTTGGTCCACCGGAAACTAAAATAGAGTCTTTGATATTTCTTTTTTTTGAAACTCGAATTCTAGAATTATTCATGAAAGCCCCGTTACCTTGTTCTGCAAAAAAAAGTTCATTTTTAATTGGGTCAAAAATTAAACCACATTTGATTGAGTTATTTTCCTCATATCCTATTGAAATTGAAAAATGTGGAATGCCATTTAAAAAATTACTTGTTCCATCTATAGGGTCTATGATCCATCTATTGTTTTTATTTTGCTTATTTATCTCACCCATTTCTTCACTTAAAATGCCATAATTTGGATACGCACTTAATAGTTCATTAACTATAATTTTCTCTGTTCTTTTGTCAGCAGAAGTAACAAAATCTCCTGGTCCCTTTGAAGAAACTTGTAATTTTTCTACTTCGCCAAAATCTCTTATTAATGACTTTGATGCTTTAATGCAGGCTTTATAGATTAAATTTAATTTTGGTGAAGTTATTCTCATTTATTTGTTCTTTTTAACATACTCCAAACTTCTAGTATCAATAATGATTTTATCTCCACTCTCTATAAAAGGCGGAACAGAAATCATAATACCATTATCTAATTTTGCAGGCTTATATGACGAAGCAGCTGTTTGGCCTTTTACTACTGCATCAGTGCTTTCAACAACACATTCTAAATTTTTTGGTAACTCTAATGAAACAGGCTTTTCATTGATCAAAGAGATAATCACCTCTAAATTTTCTTTCAATAAATTTTCTTTATTTTCTAATAAATTTTTATCCATAGAAACCTGTTCAAAATTTACATTGTCCATAAAATAAAAATTTTTTTCATCAGAATATAGAAAATTAAATTTTTTTTCCTCTACCTCGGCTTTTTCAACCGTCTCATTTGATCGAAATCTTTCGTTAAGCTTTGTTCCTTTTGTGACACTTTTTAATTCAACTTGGTTAAAAGCACCTCCTTTACCTGGTTTAACATGTTGTGTTTTTAGAACATTCCATAGATCATTTTTAAGTTCTATTATCATTCCTGGTTTTATTTCATTGGCTGTAATTTTCATAATTTAAATTTCTTTATTGCCTCATACGGTTTTAATTTTGGGTTATTCCAAATAAAGCTGGATATTGCAATATAATTTGCACCGAATTTTAAAATTTTTTTAAAATTCTTATTGTTAATTCCACCAATACCAACAATAGTTAGGGAAGTTGCTTTTCTTATCTTTCTTAAAGTTTTTAAACTTGTTTTTATTGCATTAGGTTTTAATTTTGATTTATAAAAAGAACCTATAGCGATATAATCTGCTTTATTAAGTTCTGCTTTTTTTGCTAATTTAAGAGAGTTATGACATGTTACTCCAATTATTTTATTCTTTATTAATTTTCTAGCTAATTTTATATCTAAATCTTTCTGCCCTAGATGACATCCGTCGATATTAGTTTTTTTTACTAATTTAGCATTATCATTTATAATAAGTTTTACTTTATTCTTTTGTGTAATCCTCTTAATTTTTATTAATAACTCTTTCAGTGAGCTGTTTTTCTTCTTTTTCAATCTTAATTGAAAATATTTCACTAATTTGCTTTTAAGAACTAAATTTAAATCACTATAGAACGATTTATAAATTTTATTAGGTGAAATTAAATAAATAATTTTAGCCAAATTAGGCTGCTCTACTATTTTCTAGTTTTTCAAACCATTCAGCTTTAGATGAGAGACCATTCATCATAGCTCTGTGATTAAAAACATTCTGAACTTTTTCAATATTTTTCATTTCTTTAGACCAAGTCTTTAAAGCACTTTGTTGAAGCGCTCTTCCGTAAGAAAAAGTTATTAAAAAATTAGTATCATTTTTTTTGTTAATTTCGTTTAAATTTTTTGTAGCCTCAACTTCAGATTGCCCACCTGATAAAAATGCGACCCCGGGAACTTTGCTTGGCACATTTTTTTTTAAACAGTCCAAAGTTTTTTCTGCGATTTCCTCATTGGAAACCTTTTTTTTTGAGAGCGATCCTGGCAATATCATGTTAGGTTTTAAAATTGTCCCACTAAGATTTACATTATGAATTTCTAATTCATTATAACACTCATTTAAAACCTGCGTTGTAATTTTGTAACAAGTATCAATATCATGATCACCGTCCATTAAAACTTCCGGCTCTACAATAGGCACCATATTTGCTTCTTGCACTAACGCAGCGTATCTTGCTAAAGCATGAGCATTTGATTTTATACATTGTTTTGAAGGTTTATCTTTATCAATACTATAAACTGCTCTCCATTTTGTGAACCTTGCACCTAAATCGTAGTATTCTTTTAATCTTGAACCTAATCCGTCTAATCCCTCTGTAACTTTTTCATTTTGCGATCCAGCTAAATTTTTTGCCCCTTTATCAACTTTAATTCCCGGTATCGAATTATTTTTTGAAATTAATTCTGGTATAGAAATTCCATTTTTACTTTTTTGCCTTATAGTTTCATCGAATAAAATAACTCCACCAATATAATCTTTCATCGCTGACGATGAAAAAAGAATTTCTCTAAAGTTTAGTCTGTTTTTTTCATTAGACTCTACGCCAACACTTTTTAACCTTTTTTCCATTGTGCCGGTGCTCTCATCCGCAGCGAGTATGCCTTTGCCTTTAGCACACATTTTTTTTGCGATATCTTCAATCTTCATAATTTCGTATTATTTTAAAACTTCTATTCCTGGCAAGTTTTTTCCTTCCAAAAACTCTAAAAAAGCTCCACCAGCTGTTGATAAGTGTGTAAAATTTAAACTGAAATTGATATTTTTTATTGCTGATACGGTGTCCCCCCCACCTACAATAGATAATAATGAATTATTTATTGTATTTGATGAAATTTTATTCGCTATTGAGTTAGTTCCTAGCGCAAAGTTTTCATTTTCGAAGTAGCCAGCGGGACCATTCCATAAAACTGTTTTAGAATTGTCGATCAAATGTAGAATTTTTTTAATTGACTTTGGGCCAATATCTAAAATTATATCCTCCGTCGATATTTGATTTGCATCTTTAATTGAAGATCTTCCATTCATAGTCTGAGAGACTGAACAATCTTCCGGTATAATAATTTTACAATTATTATCTTTAGATAAATTATAAATCTTTTTTACTATTAAATGTGCGTCTTTTTCAATTATTGATTTTCCAACCTTAAATCCTTTAAACATTAAAAAATTATTTGCCATTGCACCAACTATTGCAATATTATCTACTTTTTTAATTAAACTGCTTATAACACCGATTTTTGAGGATACTTTTGAACCCCCAATTATACAGGTGATCGGTTTTTTGTTATCTTTTATAATTACATTAATAGCATCAATTTCTTTTTTAAAAAGTGGGCCTGCATATTTTTCGCTAATGAATTCAGTTATCTTGTGAACAGAGGATTGTTTCCTATGAGAACAAGAAAAAGCCTCGTTGATAAAAATTTGACCAAGAGAAGCTAAATTTTTTGCAAACACTTCATCATTTTCTATTTCTCCTCTCTGATATCTTATATTTTCTAAAAATAAAATTTCTTTTTTTTTTTAAAAATGAAATCTCTTTTAAAGTATTTTTATTAATTTCACTTGTATAAAAAAAAAATTTAGTATCAATTTTTTCTTTCAAATAATTAAAAACAGGCAGAAGAGATAAATCATTTTTTTGGTCTTTTTTTGGTCTACCCAAATGCGAGATTATAATTATTTTAGCCTTTTTTTTTAACAATAAATTTATTAAAGGCAAAGATAGGTCAATTCTTGTTGTATCTTTTACGGAACCATCAAGCATTGGTACATTTAAATCTAAACGTAAAATGACCCTTTTGTTTTCAACTGAGACATTGTCGTTGAAATATTTTATTTGAGACATAACAGATTTATTTTCTAAGTTTTTCTTGTATAAGAGAAGTTATTTTATTTGAAGTTAGATTCAAATCATGAAATATTTCTTTATAAGGAGCGCTTTTGCCGAATTTATCTATTCCTACACTAATACCATCTTTGCCTATATATTTTTGCCAACTTTGTACACTCCCAGCTTCAATGGTGACTATAAGGTTTCCAGGCTCTAAAATTTTGTTTTTGTAATCTTCGTTTTGTTTATCGAAAAGTTCTTGACATGGCATAGATACAACTTTTGACTCAATGCCCATCTGTTTGAGTAGGTTTTGAGTTTCTATTGCAATATCGACCTCAGAGCCTGATGCCACCAAAGTAACTTTATTGTCATGAGAAGTTAAATTTATTTCGTATGCCCCTAACATGGATTTGTTTTCCTTATTAGGCATAGCGCTGATGTAGTTTAATTTTTGTCTTGATAAAATTAATGCACTAGGTCCTTCATCGTTATTAAGTGCAGCTTCCCAAGACTCCAAAGTTTCATTTATATCGGCTGGGCTAAAAACTTTTAAATTTGGTATGGATCTTAAACCAGCAAGTTGTTCAACAGGTTGATGTGTAGGACCGTCTTCACCTAAACCAATAGAGTCATGAGAAAAAATATAAATTACTCTTAAACCCATTAAAGCTGAAAGTCTTATAGATGGTTTGCAATAATCAGAAAATATTAGAAAAGTCCCACCAAAAGGAATTAAATTGTGATACAATGCGAGTCCATTCATTATTGCAGCCATACCATGTTCTCTGACACCATAATGGATGTAATTACCATCAAAATTTTTAAAATTAATTATTTTAGTTTTTGTTGTTTTAGTATTATTTGATCCACTTAAGTCTGCTGATCCACCTATTAAATTTGGTAAAAAATCTGATATGGTCTCAATTACTTTCATTGAGCACTGTCTGGTCGCTAATGATGGTTTAGTGTTAAAAAATTTCTCTTTTTCTTTTACAATTAGATCATTAAGTTTGTCTCTAAAAATTTTATTATTAATGGAATTAAATTTTTCTTTTATCTTCACACTTGAATTATTTAAAGAGTTAAGCCATTCTTTTTCTAATTCAGTTCCTTTTTCACCTATTTTTCGCCAATGGTTTAAAATTTCTTGAGGTATTTTAAATGGCTCATAAGGCCATTTAAGTTTTTTTCTAATCAATTTTATTTCATCTTCTCCAAGCGGAGCACCATGAGAAGAGGCTTTTCCAGCTTTATTTGGAGAACCGAAACCAATTATAGTTTTACAAGAAATCAAAGAAGGTTTTTTTGTTTTTTTTGCTTTATTGATTGCCGTATTAATTTGCTTTTCATTATGACCATTTATTTCAAAATAATCCCATCCGTAAGCCTCGAACCTTTTTTTATAATTGTCTGAGACGCTTAATGAGGTTGAGCCATCAATTGAGATTTTATTATTATCGAAAAAAACTATTAAATTTTTTAGTTTTAAATGACCCGCCAAACTTAATGCCTCATGGCTTATACCTTCCATTAAATCACCGTCGCTAGCAATAACGTATGTGTTATGGTTTATGATTTTTGATCCAAATTTTTTTTTATAAATTTCTTCAGCTATAGCTAAACCTACAGAATTTGCTAATCCTTGACCAAGTGGTCCAGTTGTAGTTTCTATTCCTGAATTAGCAACATATTCTGGATGGCCAGCGCAAATGGAATTAAGTTGTCTAAAATTTTTTATATCTTCAAGTTTAAAATTTTCGTACCCTGTGAGATACAAGAGAGAGTATAATAACATTGATCCATGTCCGGCTGATAATATAAACCGGTCCCTATTAATCCAAGAAGGGTTTTTAGGATTAAACTTTAGGTGGTATTTAAATAAAACAGTCGCAACATCCGACATACCCATCGGCATTCCTGGGTGGCCTGAATTAGCTTTTTGGACTGCATCAATAGACAAAAATCTAATTGCGTTGGATAATTCATTAAGTTTTATTTTCACTTATTAATACCTATATAGACATAATATAAGTATATCAATAATGTGGTATAATAAACTAATGAAAAACTTTGAAAAAAAAGAAAATGATTTAAATAAACTTATCGATAGATTAAGCAATTTAAAGGTAAGTTATTCACAGCTAGAGAGCAACAATGATTTTAAAGCTGAGAGGAATACATTGTTAGCAGAGAAGGAACAAATCGAAAAAAGAAATCAAGAATTATTGCGAGAGCACAAATACCTAAGTGAAAAAATACTAAAATTACAGAGAGAATTGAAAAAGAAAACAGAATTTGAAAAAAAATTCAATGAGGACATAAATGACTTAAACCAAGAAACACAAAATTTAGTTGAGGAAATTGAGAAATGGCAAATGTAAATGTAAAGTTTAATGGCAAAGACTATATTTTGTCTTGTGATGATGGTCAGGAAGATTCATTAAAAAAACTTACAAATTTTTTAGACAAGAAATATTCTGAACTAAAATCAAAATTAGGAAATATTGGAGAAAATAAACTTTTACTTATAACCGCCATTAAATTGATAGATGAACATTTTGACTTAAGACAAAGAATTTCAGAGCAAAAAAACAAGTTAGACAATTTGTCAAATAAATTTAAGGAAATTAAATCTTTAGCTATTGATTATAAAAATGATAAAGACTTAGAAATAAAAAAACTTAACATGGAAATTGAAAAATTTAAAAAAAGAATAGAGGAAACTAATAATATTTACGAAAATATGCTTGATAAAACAACAAAGTCAATTGAAAAAATTATTCAAAATGCTGAATCCGCATCTAAAATTCAGTAATGGAAAAAAAAAATAAACTTAGAAAAAAATTTTTAAAACTTAGAAAAAAAAAATATTTTCACGTTCACTCTTATAAGTTTGCTAAACTTATTTCCTATATAAAAAAAAAATATACCAAAAAAAAAAATATTCATTTAGCTTTGTATTATCCAGTAAATTATGAGTTTAATGTTTTAAGTATTTTTGATAGTGATAAATTTAATGAAATCGTTACACTTTTGCCTATTATAAAAAAAAATAAAACTATGCATTTTTTTGCATGGAGAAAAGATGATATTTTGAAAATAAATAAATACGGAATTTTAGAGCCATTAAAAAACAATAATACAGTAGTGCCAGACATAATATTAGTTCCACTTTTAGCTTATGACAAATTTAAAAATAGGCTTGGGTATGGTGGAGGTTATTATGACAAGTTGCTAAATAATTACATAAAAAAAAATATAAAAGTTGAAACTATCGGTGTAGGTTTCTCTTTTCAAAAATATTATAAACTTCCATTTAAGGAACATGATATAAGATTAAATAAAATATTCACGGAGAGAGGTTTTATTTGATGAAGTTACTAATCCTTGGTGATATTTGTGGTTCATCTGGAATGAAGGCCGTCCAAAAAAAATTAAAAAAGATTATTATTGAAAAAAATATAGATTTTACAATTGCAAATGGCGAAAATGCTGCTGACACAGGCAAAGGCATTACAAAAAAAAACATTTCAGATTTATTCAGTGCTGGAGTAAATGTAATTACAAGTGGAAACCATATATGGGATGAAAAAGAAATTTTAGATATTATTGACAAAGAAAAAAGATTAATTAGGCCTGAAAATTTTTTTGAGGGTCAACCAGGAAATGGATTTGGAATTTATGATGTTAAAGAAAAAAAAATCGCGGTTATTAATTTAATTGGAAATGTTTTCATGAAAAAAAGTGAAGATGTATTCGGAGCTGCAAAAAAATTAATTAAAAAAATCAAACTTAAACAAGACGCAGATTTTATTATAGTCGATATGCATGGTGAAATCACAAGTGAAAAAATGGCCATGGGTCATTATTTAGACGGAAAAGTTACCGGTGTTGTTGGAACACATACTCATATACCGACTTCTGATTCTAAGATATTAGATAAAGGCACAGCCTATCAAACTGATCTTGGCATGTGTGGAGATTATAACTCTGTCATAGGAATGAATAAAGAAAATTCATTAAAAAGATTTTTAAAAGATCAATCAGCAAAACAACACTATCCATCTGAAGGTAAAGCTAGTATCTGTGGAGTCATTGTAGATGCAGATGAAAAAACAGGTTTGGCAAAAAACATACAACAGATAATTTTGGGTGGTGTGTTACAAGAAAGAAATTAATAATGGCAGGCCATTCTCACTGGGCAGGTATCAAACATAAGAAAGGAAGGCAGGATAAAGAGAGATCCAAGCTTTTTTCAAAACTCTCTAGAGAAATAACAGTAGCTGCTAAATTGGGAGATCAAGACCCAAACACCAATCCAAGGTTAAGAGCTGCAATTCAGCTAGCTAAACAAGCTAACATGCCAAAAGAAAATATTAATAGAGCTATAAATAAGTCAAAAAGTATTTTAAATAAAAACTATCAAAGTCTTAGGTATGAAGGTTTTGGTGTTTCAAACACAGCTTTGATAATCGAAACATTGACAGATAATAAAAATAGAACAGCATCAAAAATTAGAACTGTTCTCCAAAAAAATGGAGGCAGGCTAGGTGAAAATGGTTCTACTTCACATCTTTTTTATAATTGTGGAGTAATACAGTTTAATAAAGAATTTTTTAAAGATGAACAAGCTATGGAATTAGCTATTAATGCTGGAGCAAAAGAATGTGTGAGCAATTCGCAGTTTCATGAGATAACATGTGAAATGAAGGATTTTTATAAAGTTAAAAATATGGTTGAAGAAAAAGTTGATCAATTATCATACTCTGCTATTGAATGGAGATCTTATAATAATATTGAACTCTCAGAGGATAATAAATCAAAAGCATTAATAATGCTTAATAATTTAGATGAAATCGAAGATGTGCAAAATATTTATATTAATTGTAAGTTTTAAGAAAGATTTAAATGAGAATATTCGGAATTGACCCAGGTTTAAGTGGAGCAATAGCAATATTAGAAGATGATAAAGTTCTAGATGTAGTAGACATTCCAGTTATGTCAGAGGGAAAAAAAAATAAAAAACAATTAAATAGCGCTCATCTAGCTCAATATATCGAAAATAACATTTTAGACGTTAATAAAACTATCGTAGTTGTGGAACAAGTAAATGCCATGCCCGGTCAAGGTGTAACTAGTATGTTTAATTTTGGACAGACATTTGGAGCGATTAAAGGTATTAGTGCAGCTTTAAAATTACCAATCTTTTTTGTTAGGCCATCAAAATGGAAGAAACATTTTGAGTTGTTAAAAGCATCAAAAGACGCGAGCAGAACAAAAACGATAGAAATGTATCCATCTTTAGCTAATAAATTAAGTAGGAAAAAGGATGTAAATAAGTCGGATGCAATTCTTATAGCAAGATTTTATAACGAAACAGGTTTCAAAAAGACATAAATAAGACCTAGTTTGAATATTTATAGACAAATTCATGACACATTCTAAAAGTAATGAATTATGATGGAACAAGAAATAGCATCTCAAATTGTTGGTTTAGGTGGAAGTACTGATTTTTCACTTTGGAGCTTATTTGTTAGAGCAGATTTTGTCGTAAAATCTGTTATTGTAATTCTTATTGCTGCATCAGTTTATTCTTGGGCACTAATTTTTGACAAATATAGATTATTCAAAAAAATAAATCTTTCGATAACAGATTTTGAAAATAAATTTTGGAAAGCTAAATCTGCAGAAAGTTTTGAAAATAATCTTCCAGTAAAAACTGAAGATCCAGCAATATTAATATTTCGCTCAGCGATGGTTGAACTCAGAAAAACAAGATCTAAATCATCAGCGGTTCAATTAGCAAGAGTAGAAAGAGTATTAGAAATTAACACAGACAATCAAATAAAAAAAATTGAAAAAAATTTTACTTTCCTTGCAACGGTTGGAGCTACTGCCCCGTTTATAGGTTTATTTGGAACAGTTTGGGGGATAATGAATTCTTTTCAATCAATTGCAATTTCTAGAAACACTAGTTTAGCTATTGTAGCGCCAGGAATTGCAGAAGCTTTATTTGCAACTGCACTTGGATTGTTAGCAGCTATTCCAGCGGTAATTGCTTATAATAAGTTCAATAGCGACATGAAAAGATATATGTCAAGAATCGATAACTTTTGTAAAAGATTTCTTTCAATTATTTAAAAATTATGGCTTTTAATTTCAAACGCTCAAAAAATGAACCAATGAGCGAGATAAATGTAACACCTTTCGTTGATGTAATGTTAGTTTTGTTAATCATATTCATGGTTACTGCTCCTTTGTTGACCGTAGGAGTTCAAGTGGACTTACCTGAGTCAGCAGCAGATTCATTACCTGATGACCAAGAACCATTAACCTTGTCTATAAATTCAAAAGGAGAAGTTTTTATTCAAGAGCATAAAGTGAGTTATAATAAAATGGTACCAAAACTTTTAGCTATTGCAAAAAATAGAACTGATACAAGAATATATGTTAGAGGAGATAAAACTATAAATTATGGTAGAGTTTTAGAGGTAATGGGCACTTTATCAGGAGCAGGTTTTTCAAAAGTTGCTTTAATTTCTGAGCCATACAAAAATTAAATGATTTATGACAAAAGGTTTAATATTTTCAATATCATTTCATATAATGATGATTGTATTGACTGCTTTATCATTGCCATTTATGACTAGAGAGCCTATTTCTTTACCTCCAATAGTATCAGTGGAATTGATACAGATTTCAGATAAGACCCAGATCCCCTTTGCCCCAAAAGCAAGAAAGATAATTGATAAAGTCAAAAAAGATGAGGAACGGGTTGTATCAGAACAAGCCCCACCATCTGCAAAAGCAAAAGAAAAGCCAGACAGGATTCCATTGCCCGATGACAAAAAAGAGAAAAAACAATTAGTTAAAAAAAAACAAAATCCAGAAGAAATTAAACCTCAAATACGACAATCATCAGAATTTGAAAAAGAAGAACTAATTAATACAAATGAAATTGCTGCATTAATTGATAAAGCTAAAGAAGAGCAGGCAATTCAAAAAAAAGAGGATAACAATAAATTGACACAAAGCAATGTTAAAAATACTTTTGCAACTGGTTTAACTTTATCAGAAGAAGATGCTCTAAGAGCCCAAATATTTGGTTGTTGGAGTGTTCCATTGGGTTTGCCATATGATGAAGATTTACTTGTTAGATTGAAACTTGAACTCAAAAAAGATGGAACTATTTTAAAATCTGAGATAATTGATCACCAAAGAATGAACATGCCTGGACAAAAATTTTACAAAATACTAGCGGAAAGTGCATTAAGGGCAGTAAGGCTTTGTCAGCCTTTGAGAGTTCCTCCAACTGGTTACGAGAAATGGAAAAATATTCAACTAAACTTTGATCCAACTGAAATGTTAAGAGGTTAAAATGAAAAATTATTTTTTAATAATTATTTTTTATTTTTTTTCTATTAGCAATTTATTTGCCTTAATAAAGGTAGATATCACTAGAGGAAACTTAGATCCACTTCCCATAGCAGTTTCGCCATTACATGTAGAAAGTGAAGCAGAAAAAATTGAAAATATTGAAGTTAAAAAACTTGGATCAAAAATTTCAAATATAATAGAAACTAATTTTAGAAATACTGGGTTATTTAACCCTCTTAAAAAAGAGGCTTTTGTTCAAAAACCTGATATTGCACATTTAAAACCAAGATTTGAAGACTGGAAATTAATTAAAGCTCAAGCATTAGTAACCGGCAAATTATCTATTAAAGATAAAAAATTAAAAGTTGAATTTAGACTTTGGGATCTCACCGCATCAAAAGAGATGATTGCTTTAGCTTTCACAACGACACCCTCTAATTGGAGAAGGGTAGCTCATATAATTTCAGACAAAATTTACGAGAGATTAACTGGTGAAAGTGGATATTTTGATACAAGAATAATCTATGTTGCTGAAAGTGGTCCAAAAGATCAAAGAGTAAAAAAACTTGCTATTATGGATCAAGATGGGGCAAAAACAAAATATTTAACCCTAGGTAATGAGCTTGTTCTAACACCTAGATTTAATCCAAGCAACCAGATGGTTACATATCTATCTTACTTTAGAAATTTGCCAAGAGTATATTTGCTCGATATAGAAACAGGAAAACAAGAAGTTGTAGGGAACTTTCCTGGAATGACCTTTGCTCCAAGATTTTCACCAGACGGTAAGAAAATAATAATGAGTTTTGCAAAAGACGGTAACTCTGATATTTTTACTATGGATCTTGAAACTAGAGTAGTTGAGAGAATAACAGAACATTCATCAATAGATACATCTCCCTCCTATTCACCGGATGGAAAATATATATGCTTTAATTCAGATAGAAGTGGACTACAACAATTATACGTTATGAAAAGTGATGGAAGCAATGTAAAAAGAATAACATTTGGAGATGGTATTTATGGAACTCCCGTTTGGTCACCTAGAGGAGATTTGATAGCTTTTACAAAAGTAAGGAAAGGAAAATTTTATATAGGTGTTATGAGAACAGATGGTAGTGGAGAGAGGCTTCTTACAGAAAATTTTTATCAGGAAGCTCCATCTTGGTCGCCTAATGGAAGAGTTTTGGTTTTTTATAGGGAGACCAAATCAGGACCAAAAGGTAAAGGTTTTTCAGCTAAATTATGGTCTATAGATATAACGGGTTATAATGAGAGAAAAATATCGACAGAAACTGATGCTTCAGACCCATCTTGGTCTTCATTGCTATCAAAGTAAGGTATTTATTGCCTAATTAAGGCTTGAATGTTCTAGAATAATTTGAAATATTAATAATAACAACTTAGGGGAAACTATGAAATTTATAAAAAATTTAAGAAACATTTTTTTAATTCTTTTTGCAACACTTGCATTAAGCGCATGTTCAGCAAAAAAATCACAAACTTCAGGAGATGTTTATACTGGAACAGATACTGTTGAATATTTAGCAAGCGGTGTTAAAGATAGAGTGTTTTTTGCAACTAACAAATCTTCATTAACTTCTGCATCAAGAGAAACATTAAGAAAACAAGCTACATTTTTAAGAAAAAATAAGAAACTTAATGTCACTATCGAAGGTCATGCTGATGAAAGAGGTACTAGAGAGTTTAACTTAGCTTTAGGAGAAAGAAGAGCTAATGCAGTTAAAGATTATCTAATGACTTATGGTATTTCTGGAAAAAGAATGTCTGTAATTAGTTACGGGAAAGAAAGACCAGTTAACACTGAGTCTACTCCTTTAGCTTGGTCACAAAACAGAAGATCTGTAACAGTAAAAGTTAAATAATAAAATATTTAAGTTATATAAAGACCCTCCAGTTTTGGAGGGTCTTTTTTTTGCCATTATGTATTATTAAATCTAAGAGATGCAATTAATTAAAAATTTTTTTTTAATGCTTATAACTGTAGCTCCTATTTTGTTTTTCAATGGGGCTTCTAAAGCTGAAGAAAAACTAGATGCTGTAATTGATCAAATACAAATAATTGCGCAAGATTTAAAAACATTGGAAAAAGCAATTTATTCTAAATCAAGTATTGCAAGTAACTCAAGCTCGTCATCAAATAATCTAAACGAAGATGTTCTTACAAAACATTTATTACGATTAAATGAAATTGAGGAACAGTTCAGAGAACTTACAAATAAATTTGAAGAAATTAATTTTAAAATTGACAAACTTTCAACAAGAGTAACAAAAATACAATCCGACACGCAATTAAGATTCACTGACTTGGAAAACGATACTTCAACACAAACGGAGATTAATAAAAAAAAGAAAAAAGTAAAATTACCTGGTACTAGCAAACCGCAAGATTTTGGAGCAGAGCCTGGATACTCAACTAGTCAATTACCTAAAGAACAAAAAACCAATTCAGTTGGAACAACTGCATCTGTAATAACTTCAGAAACTGACCGATCCGAGTCTTTACTTCCAGATAAACCAGCTAAAGATCAATATGACTTTGCGATAAGTTTTATGAAAATTGGGGATTATGAAACAGCTGAGTTTGCACTTAAAGAATTTATTGATAAAAATAAAGATCATGATTTAGCAGGAAACGCTCAATACTGGTATGGAGAAACTTTTAGAATAAGACAATTATATTCGGATGCTGCAACAGCTTATTTAGATGGCTACCAAAATTATCCTAAAAGTCAAAAGGCTCCAGACAATTTACTGAAGCTTGGTATTACAATGGTTCAACTTGGTGAAAAAGAGCAAGGCTGTACAATGATAACTGGCATTAAAAAACAATATCCAAAAGCAAGCAAGTCTGTGCTACAAAAAGCACAATATGAGCAAAAAAAATTCAATTGTTCTAAAACATAAAAATTGTTTCGAAAAATTCGAGCATATTAATAAAATATTTAATAATTTTAGAAAAAAAATTTTAAGCGAAAAAAATAAATCCTTTTTAGTAGGAGTCTCTGGTGGTCCGGACAGTTTGGCGCTGGCAGCGATGTGCAAAGCCTTTGAATATGAAAATTCCTCTACTAAGTTCCATTATGTAAATATTAATCATGGTATAAGAAAAAATTCAAAAAAAGAGTCTTTTAAAGTAAAAAATTTATTAAAAAAACATAAAATCAATTTAAAAATTGTTAACAACTCTCAAAAGATTAAAAAAAATATTCAACATAATGCTAGAAGTATTCGCTATAATCTTTTGCGTAAAGAATGTATCAAAAATAAAATTAAAACCATTATTACTGCTCATCATCAAGATGATCAAATTGAAACTTTTTTAATAAGACTTTCCAGAGGAAGTGGAATACAGGGCTTATCTTCAATGAATCAAGTTTCCAAATTAGACAAATCAATAAAAATTTTAAGACCTTTATTGAATGATAAAAAAAAAGAATTAATTAAAATTTCAACTAAAGTATTTGGTACCTATATCATTGATCCCAGCAACAAAGACAGCAAATTTTTAAGAGTAAAAATTAGAAAGCTTTTACCAATATTAAAAAAATATGGAATTGAAGAAAAGCAGATAGCTAAATCAATTGATAACCTACAATCTACAAGTAATACGATGAAATATTATTACAAAGAAATTTTTAAAACTATTATCTCTAAAAAAAGAAATAATTTATTTATTAAAAAAAAGGATTTTTTTTCATTTAATCAAGAAATACGAATAAAGATTTTGGGATATTCAATCAGGAGTCTAACAAGATCCTATTATCCTCCAAGAGCAAGCAAAATTAAAAATGCTATCAGCGCATTACAAAATCAAGGTAATGGTCTTAATTATAGCTTATCAGGATGTCTAATAAGTCAAGATCAAAAATTAATATGTGTCAAAAAAAAGCGTAAAAATTAAGATTTTTATTTTTTTAAGGGATATTTTGCCTTATTTACAACTATCTTTGTGTTAAAATATACTTGTTTATTAAAAAAAAATACTTACTTAAGAATTATGAATTTAAAAAATCTATTAATGTGGGCAATTATAATATTCCTGTCAGTGGGTTTATTTAACCTTTTTCAAAACCCAGATAAAAATAATCTGAATAAAAATCAAATAGCTTTTTCAAAATTTTTAACAGAGCTTGATGCTGGAAGAGTTGTAGAAGTCGATATTCAAGGAAATAATATTAATGGAGTTCTAGCGGACGGGAGTAATTTTAAAACTTTTTCTCCCAATTATCCTAATCTAGTTGAAAAGTTATCTGAAAAAGGAGTGAACATAAACGCTTCACCTAAAGAGGATAAAATGCCATCTCTTTTAGGCATTCTTTTATCTTGGTTCCCAATGTTATTACTTATTGGTGTATGGATATTTTTCATGCGCCAGATGCAAGGTGGAAAAGGTGGTGCAATGGGTTTTGGAAGATCAAAAGCCAAGTTGTTAAATGAGGCGACTGGAAAGGTTACTTTTAACGATGTTGCTGGTGTTGAAGAGGCAAAAGAAGAAGTTGAAGAAATTGTAGAGTTTTTGAAAGACCCAAGAAAATTTAGTAGGTTAGGAGGCAAAATTCCTAAGGGAGCATTATTAATAGGTCCTCCAGGTACTGGTAAAACTTTGTTGGCCAAGGCAATAGCCGGAGAAGCAAATGTTCCTTTTTTTTCAATTTCAGGTTCTGATTTCGTAGAAATGTTTGTCGGAGTTGGAGCTTCAAGAGTAAGAGATATGTTTGAACAAGGTAAAAAAAATTCACCTTGCATAATTTTTATCGATGAAATTGATGCAGTAGGCCGAAGCAGAGGAGCTGGTTTAGGTGGTGGTAACGATGAGAGAGAGCAGACACTTAATCAGCTACTTGTTGAAATGGATGGTTTTGATACGAATGAGGGTATAATTTTGATTGCTGCAACTAATAGACCAGATGTTTTAGATCCAGCTTTATTAAGGCCAGGACGTTTTGATAGACAGGTTGTTGTAGGTAATCCTGATATTATTGGAAGAGAAGCAATTTTAAAAGTTCATATTAAAAAAATTAATACAGGACCAGATGTAAAATTAAGGACAATCGCTAGAGGAACACCCGGATTTTCTGGAGCAGATCTTGCAAACCTTGTGAATGAGTCAGCTTTATTAGCTGCTCGTAAAAATAAAAGAGTTGTTACCATGTCTGATGTTGAAGAGGCAAAAGATAAAGTGATGATGGGCGCCGAGAGAAGATCAATGGTAATGAGCGAAGATGAAAAAAAATTAACCGCTTATCACGAAGGAGGTCATGCTATAGTTGCTTTAAATGAAAAGGCATCCGATCCAATACATAAAGCCACAATAATTCCACGGGGAAGAGCACTCGGAATGGTAATGAGATTACCTGAAAGAGACCAGCTCTCAGTTACAAGAGAAAAAATGCATTCTGATATTGCTGTAGCGATGGGAGGAAGAATAGCTGAAGAATTAATATTTGGACATGACAAAGTCACTTCAGGAGCATCTTCAGATATAGATATGGTTACAAAAATGGCTAAAAATATGGTTACGAAATATGGCATGAGTAAGGAATTAGGTACGATTGCTTATGGAGAAAACGAAGAAGAGGTGTTTTTAGGCAGATCAGTTACTAAACAACAAAATATGTCAGAAGAAACTGCAAGAAAAGTTGATGCCGAAGTTAAAAAAATAGTTGATAAAGGATATGAAAGAGCAAAAAAAGTTCTGACAGAAAAAATCGACGATTTGCATAAAATCGCAAAAGCTTTACTTGTCTATGAGACATTGTCAGGAGATGAAATAAGAGATCTAATTTTAAAAGATAAAAAACCCACAAGATCATTTGAGGCAGAGTCTAAAGAGGACAATAAAGAAGTCTCTGCACTTGGAACAATTGGTTTAAAACCAAAGCCAGTTGTGTAATAAATGATCAAATATTACACTAGAGCGTGTAATTTCAAATATGGCTCAATCGCAAAAGAACTAATTAAAAGAAGACTGGCTTTACCATTATGCGGTAATCCGCATATTTCATTCCAAGAAATTGAGATTATCTCGAGGAACAAAAATAAGATCTCCCATAAAATTATAAGTATAAAAAAGATTAAAAACCTTGATAATAAACAAAAAAAAAAAATTAAAGAAGACATCAAAAATATCACCAAAAAAAGAAAAAACTTTCTAAAAAATGTAAATTTTTTATACCCTTCAATTATGGGTATATTAAATTTAACACCAGATAGTTTCTCAGATGGAGGTAAATTTAATACAAGAGATAAGTCCTTCAAACAAATATCAAGAATGTTAAAATCAGGTGCAGACATAATAGATGTTGGAGGAGAATCTACTAGACCTGGATCTAAGGAGGTGCATCCTAAAAATGAGTGGAAGAGAATAGAATATGTTATTAAAAATTTTAAAAAAAGATATAAAAAAACCTGCTTGTCGATAGACACAAGAAAATCAGATTTAATGGTCAAAAGTATTTCCCATGGAGTTGATTTAATAAATGATGTTTCCGGATTTAAACATGACAAAGAATCTCTTATAAAAATAAAAAAATTTAAAGTTTCTAAAGTTTTACATCACATGCAAGGAACTCCTAATACAATGCAAAAAAATCCAAAATATAACAATGTGTTGCTCGATGTGTATGATTATATGGAAGAAAATATTAATAAGAGAATAAAAGAAAAAAAAAATTATAATTGATCCCGGCATAGGTTTTGGTAAGACTTTGAAACATAATTTGACTTTAATTTCCAAAATTTCTTTGTTTCATAGTTTGGGATTTCCGATTTTAATAGGAACATCTAGAAAGAGATTTATAAATCAAATTGCCTCAAAATTTGATAGTTATGACAGGACAGGAGGTACTTTGGCTTCAGTGCTTTATTTGTTGTTGCAGGGAGTTCAAATATTTAGAGTTCACAATGTTAAAGAAATAAAACAAGGAATTATGGTGTTTAAAAAAATTTTATTAAACTAAAACTATGAATAAATATTTTGGCACAGATGGAATTAGAGGGACTGTAAATCAAGGAAACATTACAGGAGAAAAGTTTTTTAAATTTGGCTTGGCTTCTGGCACATATTTTAAAAACCAAAAAAAAACAAAACAAATTGCTATAATAGCTAAAGATACAAGATTATCTGGCTATACGTTGGAACCCGCTTTAGTTTCAGGATTAGTTTCTGGAGGAATGCATGTATACACTTTAGGCCCGCTCCCAACAAATGGTTTAGCTATGCTAACAAAAAAAATGAGAGCTAATATGGGTATAATGATTACTGCCTCACATAATCCGTACTATGATAATGGATTAAAACTTTTTGGCCCAGACGGTATGAAATTATCAGATAAAATTGAAAAAAAAATTGAAAAATTAATAGACTCAAATAATAAAAAGCAGTTAACAGATCCAAAATTATTAGGAAGAGTAAAAAGACTGGAAGATGGAAATGAAAGATACATTAAAATATTAAAAAAAAATTTTCCTAAAAATTTTAATTTAAAGGGAACAAAAATTGTCTTAGATTGTGCTAATGGCGCATGTTATAAGGCTGCTCCTAAGCTTTTGAGAGAACTAGGTGCAAAAGTTGTTGCAATGGGAATTGCACCTAATGGTTTTAATATTAATGAAAAATGTGGATCTATGTATCCCTCTAAAATTAAAAAAGCTGTTAAGAAAAATAAAGCAAGTGTTGGTATCGCTTTTGATGGAGATGCAGATCGAATAATTATGTGTGATGAAAAAGGTAAAATTGTAGACGGTGATCAAATAATTGCCATGCTTGCTCGAAGATGGAAGTCAAAAAAAATATTAAGAGGAGGGGTGGTTGGAACTTTAATGTCAAATTATGGATTAGAAAATTTTCTTAAAAAAGAAAAAATACATTTTTCACGGTCAAAGGTAGGAGATAGATATGTTAAAGAACAAATGAAAAAAACTAACTTCAACTTAGGAGGTGAACAGTCAGGACATATAATTCTTGGAAAATTTGCAACTACTGGGGATGGGTTATTGGTAGCTTTAGAGGTTTTATTTTCACTTAGGAAAGGAAGAAAAGCAAGTTCTGTGCTTAATGTATTTGAACCTTTACCACAAATTTTAGAGAATGTGGTTGTTAAAGACAAAAATATAATCAACAAAAATAAATGTAAATTAGCAATAAAAAAAGCAAAACAATTAATGAAAAATAAAGGTAGAATTTTAGTTAGAAAGTCAGGGACAGAACCTAAAATTAGGATTATGGCTGAGTCTCTTCAGAAAAATTTGATATATAAATGTATAAAAATAATTAAGAAATCAATTAATTAAATTGAAACCAAAATATAAAATTTTAATAATTGCAGGATCAGACTCATCTGGGGGCGCAGGAATTCAAGCAGATATTAAAACAATCACTGCTTTAGGTAGTTACGCCATGACAGCTATTACTGCAATTACAGCACAAAATACTACTGGTGTAAAATCTGTGGTTCCAATACGAACTGAAGAAATTGAAAAACAAATTTTATATACTGTTAAAGACATCAAGCCTGATGCAATTAAGATTGGGATGCTCCACTCATCAGAGGTAATCTTGACTGTTGTCAAAGCTTTAAATAAGATTAAAACAAAGAAGACAATCTTAGATCCTGTGATGATAGCTAAAGGAGGCTACAAATTAATTAACAAAAAGGCTATAAAAACCTTAAAAGAAAAATTGATAAAAAAAGTTTATCTTCTTACTCCGAATATCCCTGAAGCAGAGGTTCTTAGTGGAGTTAAAATTACAAATTTAGAAGATATGATATTTGTAGCTAAAATTTTATTAAAACAAGGTATCAAAAATGTTTTAATTAAAGGTGGCCATCTTAGCCATAAAAATATTTATGATGTGCTAGCTAATAAAAAAGAAATAAAAATTTTCAAAAATAAAAAAATAAAAACTAAAAACACACATGGTACCGGTTGTACTTTATCTAGCGCCATAGCAACTTTTATCGCTTGTGGAAAAACTATAAATAAATCCTGTGAGCTAGGAATTAAATATGTTAATCATTCTATTAAATCCGATCTTAAGTATGGGAAGGGACACGGACCAATTAATCATTTAAGTTCTATAGATATAAAAAGGATTTTTAGATAATGGCAAATGTTGTAGTTGTTGGTTCTCAATGGGGCGATGAAGGCAAAGGCAAAATTGTTGATTGGCTTTCAAGTGAAGCTGATGTAGTTGTCCGTTTCCAAGGAGGTCATAATGCAGGACATACTCTTGTAATAGACGGAGTGACTTATAAACTAAGATTGCTACCATCTGGAATAGTTAGAAAAGATAAAATTTCAATAATAGGAAATGGGGTAGTGGTAGATCCCTGGGCCCTTCTTGATGAAATTACTGAGATTAAATCTAAGGGTGTTGTGGTGAATCAGGAAAATTTCATAATATCGGAGTCCGCTAACCTCATACTTCCATTTCATAAAGAGATGGATGAAATAAGAGAAGACTCAGCTGGCAAAGCAAAAATTGGTACTACTAGAAGAGGTATTGGGCCAGCATATGAAGATAAAATTGGTAGAAGATCAATTCGAGTTATGGATTTAACTTCAGAAAGTAATCTAGATCATAGACTTGAAACTGTGCTAATCCATCATAATGCAATAAGAAAAGGCCTAGGAAAAAAAATATTTGAAAAAGATCAACTTAAAAAAGATTTATTAAAAATTGCACCAGAGATACTTAAATTTTCACAACCAGTTTGGAAAAAATTAGATGAATTTAAATCGGAAGGCAAAAAAATACTATTCGAAGGTGCCCAAGGTATACTTTTAGATGTTGATCACGGAACATATCCATTTGTTACATCTTCAAACACTGTTGCTTCAAGTGCTGCTACTGGAACTGGTTGTGGTTTAGATACAATTAATTATGTTTTGGGAATAACTAAAGCTTATACAACACGAGTAGGTGAAGGACCATTTCCAACAGAATTAAAAGATAATATCGGTGAACTCTTAGGGAGCAGAGGAAAAGAGTTTGGAACAGTAACAAGTCGAAAAAGAAGGTGTGGTTGGTTCGACGGTGTTTTAGTCAGGCAAACAATAAAAATTTCAGGAATAAAAGGTATAGCATTAACAAAATTAGATGTTTTAGACGAGTTAGATGAAATTAAAATGTGTATATCTTATGAGTTAAAAGGAAAAAAGATTGATTATTTGCCTGCTTCAGTTGAAGATCAATTACAAGTTAAACCAATATATAAAGTCTTTAAAGGATGGAAATCTTCTACAAGGGGAATTAAAAGTTTTGAAAAATTACCTGCAAAAGCTCAAGATTATATTAAGGGTTTAGAAAGTTTTATAGGTACTAAAGTTGCAAGTATTTCTACTAGCCCTGAACGTAAAGATACTATTTTGGTTAAAAACCCTTTTTCAGAAAACTAATTTTTAGGTAATAGATTTTTTGATTTACTTGCATTAATCATCGACTTTTGAAGTTTTTCAAAAGCTTTTGTCTCAATTTGTCTAACTCTTTCTCTGCTTATTTTAAATTTTGAGCTTAACTCATCTAATGTTTTTGGGTTTTCATTTAATCTTCTTGATTTAATAATTTCTTTTTCTCTTTCATTTAAAATACTCATAGCAGAATATAATAATTCTTTTCTATCTTCGTACTCTTGTTGCTGCGATAAAACTAATTCTTGATCTAAATTATCATCTACTAACCAATCTTGCCATTCTTCAGCTTCTCCATCTTTAATTGGGCTATTTAATGATTTTTCTTGCCCCATCATTCTTCTATTCATATTAACCACTTCATGTGAGTCAACATCTAGTCTTTTTGAAATTTCTTCCACTTGAATATCTTTTAAATCTCCTTCTTGGTTTGGAGCAATTTGATTTTTAATTTTTTTAAGGTTGAAAAAAAGTTTTTTTTGTGCGGTTGTTGTCCCCATTTTTACAAGACTCCATGATCTTAAAACATACTCTTGTATAGCGGCTTTAATCCACCACATAGCGTAAGTAGCTAGCCTAAAACCTTTATCAGGATCAAATTTTTTTACAGCCTGCATTAAACCAATATTTCCTTCGGAAATTAATTCACTAACTGGCAAACCGTAACCCCTATAACCCATTGCTATTTTTGCTACAAGTCTAAGATGACTAGTTACTAGTTTATGAGCTGCTTTGAGATTTCCTCTTTCTTTCCAATTCTTTGCCAACATATATTCTTCTTCGGCATCAAGCATTGGAAATTTTTTGATTTGGGATAAGTAAAGAGATAAACTTCCAGAGGAAGGACTTGGTAAATTTGATATTTCTTTATTTTTTTTCATGCTAAATATTTATACTTAAAATTGAATTTTTCAATTATCTAAATTATTTAGTAAATTAAGGATTTTTGATAGTTTTGTTGGAATTTTTACTTGGAAGTCTAGTTTTTTTTGATTTCTTGGATGAACAAATCCTAAAACAGAGGCATGTAAGGCTTGCCCATTTAAAGTTTTTAAAAGTTTTTCAAGATCTTTATTTATTTTTTTAAATTTTCTCTCTTTTTTTTTATATTTTTTATCACCAATTAAACTTGTTCCTTTATAATTCATATGCACTCTAATTTGATGAGTTCGTCCAGTTTTCAATTCAAATTCAATTAAACTTATTTTGGGTATATCTTCTCTTTGATAAACCTTTAAAGTATTATAATTAGTTATAGCCTTTTTGCCTTTGATATCGTCCGCTGTCATCATTTGCCTGTTTCTTTTGCTTCTAGTAATAAATGTTTTTATAGTTCCTTTAAGAGGTCTTAAAATTCCCCAAATTAATGCAATATACTTTCTTTTAATTGTGTGCTCACTGAATTGCTTACTCAGCGATGAATGAGATAAATTATTTTTTGCGACCACAAGTAGTCCACTTGTGTCCTTGTCTAATCTGTGAACAATTCCTGGTCTGATAGCCCCACCAATATTTGAAAGTTTTTCTCCGTATTTTTCAATTAAAATGTTAACTAGGGTTTTATCTTTATTTCCAGCTCCCGGATGCACAATCAATCCTTGTGGTTTATTTATGACAATTAAGTCCTTATCCTCATAAATTATATCAATTTTTCCTTTAAAGGGACTAATTCTATTATTGATTTCTTTTTTAAATAAAATTTCAATTAAATCCTTTTCACTAATTTTTTTTGATTGAGATGATACCGGAAGTTCGTTTACTATTACCTTTTCTGATTTAATCATTTTTTTGATATTGGAGCGAGTTAAATAATTTATCTTTTCAGATAAAAAAACATCCAATCTTTTCCCCTTATCTTTTAAACTAGGTGAAATTTTAATTGTTTTATTTTTCATTTAATTTAAATTACTACTTGTGCGTTCGTAGCTCAACTGGATAGAGCGTCTGACTTCGGATCAGAAGGTTGAGGGT